>OGOX01000668.1_pt1 | contig 25026 bp, 22 predicted proteins | sample 1552761 | NCBI WGS metagenome assembly OGOX01 (sample SAMEA2580212, study PRJEB22360) | human gut metagenome | biome: human gut; feature: human-associated habitat; material: faeces | place: Denmark | collected 2008/2010
GAGGGCTTCCGATCGACCTAACGATCGGAAGATACCACTATGACACCACCTAGAAGGTCGGAAACCGTCATAGGACTCGACGTCGAGTAGCCTCTCGGTCTGGGCGTGCACCACCTCGGCATGGGGTGGCCCCTAATTTCTCATGAAGCTTCACAGCCTTCTGCTTGAACTCGGATCGTGTACTTGGGCGATGGGAGTTCTCGTGACTGCTTCCAATCCTCCGGTGTTCTCATCATGCGAAACGGAAATCGACTTGCCAACGAAAATGGCGCAGATTCAACATGAGATGTTATTGGTTTGATCAAGGAGTCCTTAGACCCGATGAGCCCGAACGAGTACCGCAGGGGCTTGGGCTACGTCTTATGGGCGGTCCAGGAAATTGTCCGTATCCTTATATCGCGACAAATCTAGTTTCTACTTCCGTTAGCATGCCTCGCAACCAACTGAGAACCTCGGCGGCAAGGCCTACCGCCGCCACGAGCCACCATTTCAACTCGACGATACAATCCAACCCATCCAGCTACGCCAAGCATTACGAAGAAAGGAGCATACAGGTATAGATACCTCGCGCGACATTCGAATATCATCAAAAATATCGCCAAGGCAGCCAATGCAAGATAAGCCGTCAGTTCTCCTCTTTCGGTTTTCTTTCGCAAGAATCCCAGCGCCATACCGCAAAGAACCATCAACCATGCTGCTTGACTCACACCTTGAAACAATTTCGAATTCGCTGTTCCATCATCCGCGGAAGAGAAAGATCCAACTCCGTAATAGGAAGCAGCGCATCCGCCATCGCCATGCAAGACAGCCCAAAAACGCCCTTCGTCAGCCCACGCAAATGTTCCATCCGCAAAATTGCATAACGTCTTTTTCAGCGACAACTTAGCCAAACCCAAAGGACCCATTTCCGCTATTCGATTCTCCCACTCTTGAATGTTCATGGTCTGCCGACTGGCTTTATCGGAGTATAGCCGAGACACAACAACATCATCCTCGGAAAATACACCTTTTGTTTGAGCGTTTGCACCCATCATCAAAAAATGAGTCATCGAGTAAGCTCTCTCGGGATCCAACTCAGGTCCTAGATTCTTAACAGCAGTAGTTGCGCCGAAGGCCATAACAAGTCCGAGAATAAATGGCAACAACGCAGCGAGTGCAGGATTCAAAACCGCACTCAGTCTTTTTCTTTCAGCATCCCTGCGAGTGACGCCCAGGCACAACTCAACAAACAGTAGCGCGAACAAGACAAAGATCGCCGTTGGCTTTATTGAATAGCCCACAAAAGAGAAGAAGGCTATCAACGCCCATTTCACTCTTCTATTGCCCAAGCAGCAATAGCAAAACAGGACAACGGAAGGGCACAAGATGCCATATGAATCCGAATAAGGCACTAAAAACCACGGAGAAAAACCTACAAAACAGAATGAAATAGCAAGTGTCACATATCCAACCGCATATCCAAATATGGATCTTGCAGCCTGAGAAGAAAACCATAATGCCAGAGTCACGCAAAGGCACCCACCAAGCACGAGGCTGAGATATCCAGACTGAAGCCCAAATAACGACCCTACATCAGCAACAATGCAAAACAGGCCATAAAGAAATACTTGGTTAGGGTACTGAGAAAGATACGTCGTCATGGCATCAGGGGAATCGACCCTTACCATTGCGCCCACGTCCCATCCAGTTTCAAACCACGTTGAGCGCACAATATAACACTGGGCTAGCAGCAAAACAATCGAGCATATCGACGCCAGTAAGACAAAAGTTGATTTTTTCGCAAGCAGCTTTCTGGCGCCAGCAAACTTCCCACGCAGCAAAAATGCCATAAGAAGAACGGCAGCAACACCAACTATCCCAATAGTAAATAATAGCCACTGCCTATCTGCCGTATACGAATGCTTGCAGGCATAATCAACTGACCCCGAAAAAAGTAGTACTGCGAGAAGGATGATTCCAAAAAAACCGCGGCTATATTTCTTATAATTCTGAGTGGCTCCGTCTCTTTTGGTATTTGACCGAAAGTTCGCGTCGTCACGCTATTCCTCCCAAGTGCGCTCCGCCACGATAAAACGCGGCCTATGCTTTGACTCAAGGTACAGCTTACCGACGTACTCGCCAATCACACCAAGGGCAAGTAGCTGCAATCCGCCAAGCAAGCAAATTATACAAACCAAGCTCGACCAACCGGCAACCGTTGCGCCCATGCAGGCGGAAACAACCGCCCAAACAACGCCAACAAGCCCAACAAGGCTAAACACAATGCCGATCGCCGCTATAAGATGAATGGGCTTAACGGATAGGCTGGTTATCCCGTCGAAAGCCAGATGGATCATCTCGGTTAGAGGGTAATGGCTCTCTCTCCGGCGATGCGCTCTTCCCTGCTGTATTCCACGGTGCTGCTAGGGTAGCCAACCAAGGGAACCATGCCACGAAGGAACAGGTTAACCTCATTAAATTGGGACAAGCCGTCGAGAGCCCGTGCGCTCATCAAACGATAATCGGCATGGTTGAACACAGCCTCTACGCCCATGCGATTCAGCACTTTATAAAAACTCTCGGCAGTAAATCGCTTAAACGCGGTATCCGTGTCACGCGAGCTACGCACGCCATAAACCACGTCAAAACCATCGTTGAATTTCAGGACCATATCGCGGATCTTTGAAATATCGTCTTGCCCATCACAGTCTATGGACACCGAAATATCGCATTTGCCGCGACATTCCATCAATCCGGCAAGTAGCGCATTCTGATGCCCGCGATTTCTGCTGGGGGAAACTCCCTCAAAAACTGGCTCTCCTGCAAATTCTTGGATTATCTCCCAGGTTTTATCGCTCGATCCGTCGTTGACGAACAGGATCCTGCTCTCTCGGCCAACAAGACCTTCGCCCATCAAGCCCGCAACAGTCTCCTTGAACATAAGAGCTGTTATGGGAAGCACATCTTCTTCGTTATAGCAGGGAACCACGAGCCACAGCGTGGGTAAGCTATCAGCCGAAGCTGTCTTTTCTTCCATCAACAAAGCACCCTAACAGTAAATCAATGCTAATGCCTATCGCGGGCAAACAGGCGCACCCCGAAAGCCATTTTGCAACAATACCCACCAAAAAAAATCATGCCCGACAACCGAGCCTAAGCGCTCATAAAAAGGTTACGGAGCAAAAGCATGTCAAATCATTTCTAATACCAGATAAAGCTAAGAGACTCATGATAATAATTGCTTTGCTCGGGATGCTTGTCTCGAACAGTAAGAGACGCCCATTCCGCGGAGAACCAATGAAGCACAAGAGGATGATGGATGGCTGTGCGCGAGGCCAGTGGCGCAGGTCGCGCGGCTCCTCAGCGTCACGCAAATACACAAAAAGGCAAAGGCCCTCGCGTCGTTCGTCTCGCAGCTGCCTCCGAAGGGCCGCAGGTGGTAGCCCTGCGGCGAGGATTGGCTATGCCTACCTGAACAATTCCGAGAGAGCCAAGCCTGCCTTCCTGGATTTGATGTCGTGTTTTACCCTCAAATCGATACGCACAATGAAAAACGCCTATTACCCATTTCCAAAAAAACAGGAGCCAATTCACGCCTCCAAATGCAGGTCTTAAAACAGAAAGCTCAAATCACTCAATTAACAGTATCCCCTGATAATGCAGCGATCAAACAGGTACAATTGAGCTATCAAAATATCGCCGACCAGGTGAGGGACACATAAAATGAACACTGCAATTACACGGATTGGGTTCTTATTAATCCCCGCAGCGCTTGCGCTGGCGCTTGCGCCCGCTGCCGCAATGGCAGATGAGCTTCAAAATGGGGCGAGCTCAATTAATTCCAGCCACACGGAGCAAACGCAAGAACCTCTTGCCGGGGAAGCGTCAATAGGAAATGATTCCACTCCAAAAAACGAATCTTCAGAGAAAGCTGCAGAGACAACCACTCCAGGCTCGCCGTCAAACACAAGCTCTTCGGAGCCGGCGGTGGCGCCTCGTATATTAAAAACGGCAACTACTACGGCGCAAACTGGTTTTTCAAGTATTCAGGCATCAACGAATCCATGTCTGACGAAACGTTGATTGTTACGCTCTGCGACTTCGTTGTTAACAATGTTTCCAAGCGCTACCCCAAGCAGCAGATATATTGGAAAGGATGGCAGAATCGCTACCGCAGCGAAAAAGAGGACTGCCTGAGTTACCTGAATGTTGACCGCTGGATCAACAGCGGCGGCAAGTGGTGGTACCGTCACGCCGACGGCTCCTACACATGCAACGGCTGGGAACGCATCAATGGATACTGGTACTATTTCGATGGTTCTGGCTGGATGCAAACTGGATGGCTGAAGCTCGACAATTCCTGGTATTGGCTCAATGGTTCTGGAGCAATGGCAACCGAATGGCAGAAAATTGGCGGCAGCTGGTACTACTTCAATGGCAGTGGCGTCATGCAGACTGGATGGCTGAAGCTCAGCAACAGCACTTACTACCTCAACGGATCAGGCGCCATGCTCACCGGGTGGCAGCTAATCAACGGAAACTGGTACTACATAAACGGCTCGGGGGCCATGCTCACCGGATGGCAGTGGATCGGCAATGATTGGTACTACCTCTATAGCAATGGCGCAATGAAAACGGGTTGGTTGGAACTCGGCGAAACCAAGTATTACCTTGATGGGTCCGGAGCCATGAGAACAGGGTGGTTCAAGGCTGGAGGCAAGTGGTTCTACGCCAACGGGTCGGGCGCCATGCTCACGGGCTGGCAGTGCATCGGCGGCAGCTGGTACTACATGAACGCCAACGGCACCATGCAGACCGGCTGGCAGAAGCTCGGCGGGAAGTGGTATTACTTCAGCGGCAGTGGCGCAATGCTCACTGGCTGGTACCAGGTAGGTAGCACCTGGTACTACTCCAACGGCAGCGGCGCGATGCTCACAGGGTGGCAGTCTATCGGCGGAAAGTGGTATTACCTTAACGGCAGCGGAGCCATGGAGACCGGATGGTACAAGGTCGGCAGCAACTGGTACTATTCCAACCCTAGCGGCGTCATGCGCTACTCCACCTGGATCGGCGACTACTACCTGCTGGGCGACGGGCGAATGGCAACCAACCGCTGGGTCGGGGGTTACTATGTGGGCGCCGACGGGAAATGGGCGCGATAAGCCAGTCGTCCCGTTTATTGTTTGTTCAAATTATTTCCATATAGCCGAATATTGAACAAACCAACGGGGAGAAACCTTTGCTATCTAAGAATGAGTTCAATGTGCTCGTTGCTCTTAACGGCACGCCATCCATAAGCCAGCGCGAAATAGCAAGCAAATCGGGCATTTCGCTAGGAAGCGCAAATGCTGCGCTTAAATCACTCGCCGAAAAGGGCATGGTCTCAAATGGCGCAATTAATGCAGAAGGCAAAGAAGCGCTTTCTCCCTTTAAGGTAGATAATGCAATCATCATGGCGGCTGGCCTCTCTTCGCGCTTTGCCCCTATTTCCTACGAAAAGCCCAAGGGCCTTCTTCGCGTTCGAGGAGAAGTGCTTATTGAACGACAAATCAAACAGCTCAAAGAAGCGGGCATTAATGACATTACGGTTGTCGCAGGCTATAAGAAAGAGTACTTCTTCTACCTCGAAGATACGTTTGGTGTAACCATCGTTATTAACCCCGAGTACGCATCGCGCAACAACAACTCTACCCTTATGCGTGTTCGCGAAAAGCTTGGCAATACCTTCATCTGCTCTTCGGACGACTACTTCACCGAAAACCCCTTCGAACCGTATGTGTATCAAGCATACTACGCAGCTCAGTTCTGCAAGGGCGAAACCCCTGAATGGTGCATAAAGGAAGGTCCGAACAAGCGAATTGCCGGGGTAACCATCGGCGGCTCCGATTCTTTGATTATGCTTGGGCATGTTTATTTCGATAAAGCGTTCTCCAAGCGTTTTTCCGAAATACTCGTCGCAGAATACGACCGCCCCGAAACTGCAGACAAACTTTGGGAGCAAATCTATATCGACCACATCAAAGAGCTCGATATGGTAGTGCGACCCTATCCCGATGGCATGATCAACGAGTTCGATTCGCTCGATGAACTGAGGCTTTTCGACCCTGAGTTCATCCAGAACGTCGATTCGGAAGCCTTCGACAACATCGTTGCCACCCTTGGCTGCACCCGAGACGAAATTCATGACATCTACCCCTTGAAGCAGGGTCTTACCAACCTATCCTGCCATTTTGCCATCAACAGCGGGGAGTACGTCTACCGCCACCCCGGCGTTGGCACCGACAAGCTAATCAACCGCCAGGAAGAGACAAAGGCGCAGGAATTGGCCCGATCGCTGAAAATCGACGACACCTTTATCTATGAGGACCCTGCAAAAGGCTGGAAGGTTTCCCGCTTCATCCCCAACTGCGAACAGCTTGACCCTTCAAACCCTACCGACATCGAAGAAGCCACCTCTCTTATCAAGAAGCTTCACGGCTCTGATGCAAAATTGGCGCTTAGCTTCAACTTCTTCCAGAAGTCGTGCGACTACGCAGGCCTTATCGAACCCTCCGACCTTGACGCCATCCCCAACTTTCGTCAGCTGGAATCAGAGTTCGCGCATCTCTACGATCTATTTAGCGCCGACGGCGTAGGGCGTACCGTGCTTTGCCACAATGACTTCTTCTATTTAAATCTTTTGAAGGACGAAAAGGGCACTCTTTCACTGATTGACTGGGAATACTCCGGCATGGCCGATTTTTCACAAGACCTGGGAACCTTCATTGTTTGCAGTGAGCTTGACGAGGCGGCAGCAGACAAGCTTATCTCCCTTTATTTCGATAACCAGGCTTCCATTGAACAGCTCCAACATTGCTATGCCGCAGTTGCCTTTGCTGGCTGGTGCTGGTATCTCTGGTCCCTTTACAAGGAATCTCAGGGGGAATCGGTTGGAGAGTGGCTGTACATCTACTATCGCTACGCCAAGAAGTACCTTGACAAATCGCTGGCCCTCTATCAAACAGGCATCAACTAACGCAACCCCCCCCTAGAAACCGACACCCTTTCGACAGGAGCAAACATGCAACAGAGCATTTCCAACCTGCAAAAACAGCGTCACCGCAAATACATGACAAAAGGGATAGCCTTCGCTGTGGCTTCTGGCATTTGCTACGGCCTGTATACGGCGTTTTTAACTCTTGGAGAAACACAAGGCGTATGGGCCGCATGGTTTGGTGGCGAAGGCTGGAACGGCAACGCACCCCTTAGCGCTTTTGCAATCACCTTCACCCTCGCCGCGCTTGCCGCGGGCTTGAACGATACGTTCAGCGGATTGTGGTCAGTGGCCATGTGCGCCAAGAACGGTCAGCTGGGCGACCTTTGGAAAACAGTCAAGACGAAGCCCGGCTGGGTAATGATGGTTTGCGCAGCCATCGGCGCCACCATTGCCTACGTGGTGGCGCTGAATTCAGCAACCGCAGCGGGCAACCCGGGCGTCATTGTGCCCATCGCTGCGCTCAACTGCGCTATTGGCGCCATTCTTGGTCGCGTGTTGTTCAAGCAAAGCCTTGAGGTCCATAAGGTTATCGGCATCTTGATTTGCCTTGCCGCTGCAGGCATTATTGGTGGCACCAGCTTTGCCAACATGGGCCCCGAAGCCCTGTTTGGCTGCCTGTTTGCCTTCCTTGCTGCGTTCGGCTGGGGCTTCGAGGGCTGCGTTGCGGGCTTCGGAACCATCCTAATTGACTACCGCATCGGCATTGCCATTAGGCAAATTACAGCCGGTGTTCTAGAACTGGCAATCGCCTTCCCTGTTCTTACCGTAATGGGCGATAGCATTGCTGGCGCGCCTGCTATCCTGTGCACGGCCGTTTCCGACCCCTCTATATTGATCTTCGCCGTGTCAGGTCTGTTTGCAATGCCAGCCTTTTCGTTCTGGTATAAGGGAAACTCCATGTGCGGCACCGCACTGGGCATGGCGTGCAACGGTATGTACGCCTTCTGGGGCCCGTTCTTCATCTGGATTGTATTGGGCGTCTTGAACATTGGCGGCTTGGCTGCCGACTACCCACCCCTTTCCGCAATGCAATGGATTGGCGCGCTTATCATGATTGCCGGCATCTTCTGCATTGCCATCAACCCCACAAAAAGCACCAAGGCACATAAGGAGTAGCCAAAATGAAGAACAACCTACCCCCCTTGCACTACGCCATTATCGAATGCTTCAACCACGGCGAAGAGCTGAGCGCAAACGATGTTATCGCCGCGCTCAAGGAAGATTACTCGGGCTACAAACTGCTGAATAGCAAGGACGTAGACGAAGCCCTGGCAACCTCACGGGAAAATGGGCTGCTTGAAGAGACAAAAGTTGACGTTGATGGCAATGGCCAGCTTCGGATCTTCTACAAAATGACTGCTTTCGGAACGGATATGGTGCGCCGCTACCTTGGTTAGGCGGCGTGGACCCGCGCAAAGATCAACCGTATTCGCCCTTTTTAAGGAAGAGAAATCAATGCTAAGAAGCACCCGTGCAACCCTTAAAGGACCGCAACGGGCACTTCTTTATCCTGTAATTTTATAAAAACGCATGTCTCCTTCCGCAAGAAGCAATTTAAATCCTGGCGTCTGCTCATCGATCGAGGCCACACCATTGAAATAATGCCCATTTGATTTCGCAAGCCCATTATCAAGCGTTGACCCTTCAGCCCCCTCTCCCCCACAATCAAGAAGTAGGACATACTTTGCATTGAGCCTGTTTACCGAGATGGCGACATCTTTGTTGTCTGCGACATGGCATAATTCCTCGCGGACTAGAATGCTATCGGGCTTTTCGGAGCCATCCCCATATGAAGAATAGCTCCTGAACATTACTTCCGCCCCGTCTGCGCCATAAGAAAACACACTGCCGTCGTAGGGAACATTGACGATTCCACCAGGATCGGTCGAAGAAAGCTCCTTTGCCTGCTCAACAAATGTCGCCTCTTCCTCTGTGTATCTACGCACCTCGGGGGCAGACAGCCAATTGAGCTTTGCATTCACCACTTCGAAAGCTGGTCGGTTGTCGTAATTTGACTCAAAAAATAAATTCGTCGGCCGGTAAACAACGGCGACAAAGGCGGCAAACAAGACAATCAAAGACACACGCACCAAACGCACTGATAGCCCCACCCTCTTACCAAAGCCCCAGAGGAGGAAAAGAGCCTCATGCGCACCATAAGCTGCAAGAGGGATTGAAGCCAAAGCGACATTCGCGGCAATCCTGTAGGCATCGTTGTACCAAAAGCCCGCCAAAAAAGACCTCAAGGCGCCCTCGCTGCTTGCGCAAACAACAAAAGTGGCCATACACAGCACATATGAGACAACAAGGAAGCGGAATTGCTTTCTGACTATCGCGCAAAGGGCGCCGAATAAGACCAGCACAGCAAGCAGCCACTGTGGAGGATAAGAACGCAAAGAAAGGTTGATTGCGCCAATCGCGGCATCCATTTTGCCCTCGAAGGCCGGCCAGGGGTATGAGACCACTGCATTAAACGCAGAAGATTGCCACAGCGCCCACCAGAACCCAAATAGGGTAAGGATAAAAAGTGAACAGGCAGCCAGAGGGCGCCAATTTCTACTGCTTGGCTCTTTTGTCGACAGCCACAGTTCTTTAACGCAGAAAGGGGCGCCGAGAATAATCGCAACAAAAATGGCATTGGGTTGAAGCAATGCCAAAGACGCTCCGCTAAATGCAAGCAGCAGCACCCACGATAGTCTGTCGCGCATCGAAGAAGCTCTGTCGAACAGCCCAACAACTGCCGCAATAGCTATAGGCAAAACACAATAAGCTGCAAGGTTTGAATACAGCGGACCAAAGGTTAGAAAACCCCAAGGGAATGCAGTAAACGCAAGCGCGAACAAAGAGCCCAGGCCAACAACCTTTCGCTCCTTGAAGAAGCTCGACAAAAGCAAACAAAGCGACAGAGGAAAAACCAGCCCCATGAAAATCATCAGAGATGCATTTTCGGCAATGGGAGAGTTTACGCCCGTCACCCCTGCGCTAAGCGCAGTCACGATATGCCATGAAGCTGGGTAAAAACCCCTAGAAACATTTGTCGGCGAAATCCCGGCCGTAATTTCAATGGCCGAATACAGCGAGCTCGCAAATACCGAAAAATCTCCGTTTTGCACCATCGACTCAATAGTGTTCAGGTGAGCAGCATTGTCATATAGCTGAGCAAAGGAAGCCGCCCCGTTCAGATCTTTGACAAAAACAAAGCCAACAACAAGCATGCCCAACATTGCATAGAGCGCAAGGAGAGGCAGGTCGACCGCATCGACATTTTGGGTGTCGTGGCTGCAACCTTTTTTCTTAAACTGAGAAGTAATGAGCCATACGGCGAACGAGAGTGCAACCGCTGGAACAACTACAGCCCACCACCCAACGGGAACACCCAGCCAACCGTATACGATGCCGAAAACGCAATATAAAAGCGTTGAGATTGCCGGGGCTGCCGCTAGCGCCGTTGCTTTCCCAAAAGAAAGCGCCCTCACAGCAAAAAAACCTGGAATATACAGCAACGCCACCACCACTAGTGCCGCAGCAAAAAAATCAAACCACACGATAATTACTCCATTGTTGTTTTTTGCGCCGCACGGGACTCTTTCCTTAAAGCCTCAAGCGACGCAAGAGCATCTTCTTCGCACTTTTCCAGCTCAGCTTTCTGCTGAGCCATTACTTCAGGGTTTTCCGGAGCTGGTTTGCGGAACTTGTCTAACACCCTCAAATAAACATTGCGAATATAACCCGTCCAACCAATGCGGGAAAGGGGGTATTCCCTGCCTATGCCGCCCGGCACCGCGGACCCCTCACCACAATCAAGAAGCATCTTCACCACGGTAAACATATGAGGGCTCACCGAACGCGCTGTTTCGAGAGGATGATCGAAATAGGAACCAATCAAGCGGCCAAGCTCCCGGAACGACCTGCGCCTCTCTTCCTCAGAAAGGCGGAAAGCATCCTCAAATACAAAGTCTATCGCCCACACCAAAAGCTCCGCAGGGCAAAGTCCCATAAAGCCTCGCGCCTGCCACTCGGAAAAAACCCCGCTAATAATTCGGTAGTGCCATTTGATGCGCTCTGTCTTTTTTTCAAACAGGCTATCCATGGCCGAGCCTTCTCGGCTAAGTCGGTAGTAGTACAGCTTGTCGGGAATGAAGATAGTTTTTGCAGAACATGGATATGCCACAAACAAGAACAGCTCATCTTCACCCAACGGGAGGCTCTCATCGAACGCAATATTATTGTCCGCCAAGAACGCCCGCCGAAAAGAAACACGCCAAGAAAAGGGAGCGGACGGCTCTTCAAACAATACCGCCTGATCGAAGGCATGGTATACGCGCGCCTTTGGACTAAGACATTTTTCCAACCAGGGATAATTAGCCCACTCAGGGACGCAATTCGCCCCGAAGGTCACAATGTCGGGGCTCTGCTCTTTTACTACCCCCGCCAAAATTTCGCAGGCATTGGTGCTCATATAGTCATCCGAATCGATAAAGAGCACGTATTCACCCGAAGCTTTTTCAAAGCCAAAATTGCGAGCGGATGACACTCCCCCGTTCGCTTTCGTGAACACATTAATTCGAGGGTCTAGTGCCGCGTGCATTTCGGCAATCGCCAACGACCCATCCGTCGAACCATCGTCAACGCAGATTACCTCGATATCCTGAAAACTCTGATTGCGCAGAGAATCAAGACATAAGGAAAGGTATTTCTCTACGTTATAAACGGGAACAATTATTGAGAATAAAGGCATAGATCCACTCGCTCTCTCTAGCCAACCTTGCGTGATATAGCTTTTACTAGCGACCCGAATCCGCCAACAGCAAGATAGCATTTCGCCTTTGCTATCTTACCGCCCGAAACCTGCTGGGCAACTCTACGCGCATGATAATACGTTGGGTCTGCTATTAGTGCCGCCAATTCGCCTGTTCTCCATTCGCCGAGCACAGCTTCGTTCAGATAACCCTTGCTCTTGTCGGAGGAAAACTCGCTTGCAAAGCGTTGGATGAATTCGCGCTGCAGGGGCTCGGTTAGCCTTTCGTAATTCCACATATAGTTATCGAACTTGATGCCTTCTTCGACTTCCCTAAGCAAAGCTAATTCCTTATGAGAGGAGAGGAAACTATCGATTTCCGCATGCTCATCGCAAATGCAATATACCTTAGCTGGAGAATTGACCGAAGACGATTCATTATCCTGACGATAATGGAGAACGGGATCTTGCAAAAACACAACGCGATCTGACATGGCCCAGACTTTGAAATTGAAAGAAGAATCCTGGAAAGACGCACCTGGCGTTTCCAAGAAGCGAATACCGCTCTGCTCAAGAAAATCCCTGCGATAAACAGCAGACCAGATAGAGGGCTTCAGGTAGAAGATATCGTTTTCTTTGCGTGGATCAACCACATGCCCCGTCATAGGCTTGGTTACCAATTCGAAAAACTCGTTCTTTTCTTCAGGCGTTGACCAGTAGAACCAGAAATTCGCTTTTGCAACTTGCGCTTCTGCCGCCTCGGCAGCGTTCACCATTTTTTCCAGCGCGTCATGTTCGAAGAAATCGTCCGACTCCAAAATTCCAATGTACTTGCCACATGCGGCGTCAAGCCCCTGATTCATCGAGGCACCATAGCCGGAATTCGCCTTGTCGATGATCTTAAAACGACTGTCGGCCTGCATGTACTCGCGAATGATGTCGGGGGAGCTATCCGTCGAGCCATCGTTGATGCAAATGACTTCAATATCGGAAAGAGTTTGGTTCTTGGCAGAATCCAAACACTCTCGAAGATATTTTTCGACGTTATAAATCGGAACCAATAGTGAAACAACTGGCTGCATGTGTTGCCTTTCATAATTAGATATACATGATTTAGTATAGCAACAATAGAACAACTAACCTGCACTCATCTTATGTAGCAGGCAAGCACAGAATGGACTCCTATGCCCCTCCTCAGAGCATTCAAACAATTTTTACCTGTTTCGTCGCGCTCTTTTCGTGCAGCCGAACAGTACTTTAATGAAAAGCTAAACCATATCGAACACACAATTGTTGCGCAGCTGATGCAAAGGATCGAACAAGCCGACACGGGAATCAATGGAAACATAAATCATAAATTTGATGCCCTTTATCCTATCGCGGAATCGTCCTTGGGAAAGATGGAGTCATTTTCGGAAGACCTGGCAGCGCATGACGAACACATGAAGATGTTCGCTTGGGAAATGTACAAGCACGAAGACGAAAGCGTTGACGATGCAAAGAAGCGATTTTTCCGCTCGCTGCCTGAAGCCACCGGCGGAATGCGTCTTCTACAACTTGGCTGCACAAAATTGCTTCATGACTTCGATTCTCTTTGCAACGAGCGCGGCATAGCGTATTGGCTCAATTTCGGTACGCTTCTGGGCGCAGTCCGCCATGGCGGTTTTATCCCTTGGGACGACGATATTGACCTGGGAATCACTCGCGACGAGCTAGACAAGCTAACCACCCTTGTCTCTGAAAGTGACCAGTTTCGTATCACTGAAGTGTTCGACAGATTCGCGCAATGTCGCCAGGTCCGCTTCTTGTATGCAGACGAATCGCTGCCTTGCTTCCTTGATCTGTTCATTTACGATTGGGCGCCTTCTGCTAGCGGCTACAATGCGGAAAAGCAGCGGAATATCAGAAGGGCAATGCTCGGCAAGATGGCTGAAGACCCCGAGCTTTCAGCCTGGGAGCAATCCCCTTACTGTGCTGCCACCGATGCTACGGCACCCATTGTTGACGCCTATTTCACCAAAGCGCTTGACGAATCGAAATCACAGGGACTTATCTGCCAAAAGAAAGACGCGCATGCCGTTCTCTGGTCGCTCGATAACTTAGACGATGGCAAGCAACGATGGTGGGCATACGGCATCGATGACATATTTCCCTTACGCAGGGTGATGTTCGAGGGAATCGAATGTTTCATTCCCAATAACCCTGACAGCTTCCTAACAAGCAGGTACGGAGACTATCTGGAATTGCCAAAAGACATACACACCCATTTTCAGCATGTTGATCACGCCGAACTTGACACACCGGAAATGAAGCAAGCCTTCAACAAGCTGATCAATTAGAAGAAAGAAGCTTGGCGCTTACTCTCCATTAGCGCCAAGCTTCTCTTTCACCTCGGTGGTTGAAATACCCTGGGTTCTGTCGAGATACACAACCTCGCACATGTCCCTTAACACCTCAAAGCGGGCGTCTCCCGCCCAATCGCTTCCCATGCATACAGTGTCAACGTGGTATTCAGCAATATCGGCCTTTTTTTGGCCCCAATTGTTTTCAGGGATAACCAAATCAACGTAGCGAATAGCCTCCAGCATCTCTTTGCGCGTTTCATAAGGGTAGAAGCTCTTCTTGCCCTTGACCGCATTAAACTCGTCCGTCGAAAGCGCAACGATGAGGTAATCGCCCAATTGGGAAGCGCGCTGCAGCAAACGAATATGTCCATAATGCAGAAGATCGAACGTGCCGTACGTTAGAACGCGCTTCAGCCCTGGTCCTCTATTTCCGGTTTCACCGACAGGCTCGATAGTTACCGTTGCCTGGCGTTTGCTTTGTTGTCGCTCCATGTTGTCGCACCCCATCCCACGTAGCCGTCTCCTTTAGGAAGAAGCCTTAACCAACAGTTCCTTATCAAGGTCGTTAAACCTGGTCCTATCACCCACGAAACGCAAATGTTTCTTGTTTTTGCCAATATAAGCAATCGCGTGAGCAACGCTATCAAGATTCTGCGGGTCCTCCAACAAGATCAGAGAGCCGCTCTTCGCCGCGAATGGGCCAACGGTCAAGGCGTCCTCTGGATGCCAAATCGAAACCACCAAGAAAGAATCGGACTTGCTGCGCAGGCCAATCCACATATTGATCTTTTCGTTCGCATCATAGGGGCCGTCGCCAACAAAACGGTGAATCTCGGCAAAGCTGGCAGCAATCGAAGCAATTCCTTCGTCGGGAAACGATTTGAAGCCCCCAACGACAAGAACTCTCTGCCTGCTCGTTGCGACTTCGCGCATTTGCGTAGAGACAGACTCTTCGCCCTTTTTCACGAGCACAGGGCATTGGCTTGAGTGCAGATAAGGGGAAAGCGATGCCAAATCGCCCAAACAGCCGTCGTAGGTAAGGGCAACGTCGGAACCCCATAGGCTCTTTTCTTCGCCGTGCTGGAAAATCGACCACGAAAGGCTGCAGGCGTTTTCGCCTTCCAACACTTCCACCGAAGCGGAAGGAACGGAAGAAGATGCTTCCTTGGTTATTGCATCCACATCCAACGTACCGCCATTCAGCACGTACACCATCTGGGGGTTGAGCCTGGTCAGCTCCTGCGCCGTAATATCGGGCACGCTTTCGTTCTGTGTAAGGAGAATCGGTGCATCCAATGCCCCCGCAAGGCCATTCGCAATCAGCGGCACCATTTCGTGCTCGCCCGAAGCCAGGATTACCGCCTTTGCCCCATCGGGGTAGCAACGGCTCGAAAGCTTCGCCGCAATGCCGTAGCGCGTGTCCGCTTCGATGGATTCGATGCCGCTCATGTCGGGCTTCTTCGGATTCTGCAAGGTTTCGAACACAATCTGTTCCGATTCCTTGCTTCCCACGTGACCGCCCAGCACACGATACGTCTGGCACACTTCCTTCGCCGTGCCCACCATGCGCAGATGGCCCTTTTCGATCCATACCGCCTTGTTGCACAAGCGCTCAATCTGGTCGTTATTATGCGAAACGATAAGCACCGTCACGCCGTGCTCTTTGATCAACTTCGTGATGCGGTCTTCGCACTTCTTCTGGAACATGAAGTCGCCCACGGAAAGCACTTCGTCCACGATCAAAATCTCGGGCACGATAACCGTAGCAATCGCAAAAGCAATGCGCGCCACCATACCGGAAGAATAGTTCTTCATGGGCATGTCCAGGAACTTTTCTACCTCGGCAAATTCAACGATGTCGTCAAAGTTTTCCTCAATGAACTGCTTCGAATAGCCCAACAACGCACCGTTCAGGTAGATGTTTTCACGCGCGGTAAGCTCCATGTCGAAACCAGCGCCCAGTTCAATGAGCGGGGCGATATTTCCACTAACCGTACATGATCCTTTGCTGGGCTCCAATACGCCGGCAATAATCTTCAGAATGGTGGATTTGCCGGAACCGTTCGTCCCCAGAATACCGAACACGTCGCCCTGCTTCACTTCGAAGGAAACGTCGTCAAGTGCACGGAATTCCTTAAAGCGCAATTCGCGCTTAGCGGCGGCGATTACGTATTCTTTGATGCTGTTCAGCTGTTCGCTTGCCATGTTGAAGATCATGGACACATGGTCCACTTTGATCATGGTTTTCTTTGATGAGTCGTCGGCGAGCTCAGATTCGATTTCCAGAACGCTGGTGTTCACGTTTTCGGGCATGGTTGTTCCTTAAACGTAGAGAATGAACTTCTTTTCGGTCTTCTTGAAAATAAGCAGACCGATGGCGAATGCAGCTACCGCCATGCCCAGGCACAGGAGGTTTTCCTGCAAGCCGGGCACCGTGCCGCTCAGGATAAGGTCACGGAAGTAGCTAACGTAGTGATACATAGGGTTGTACTGCATAAGCGGTGCCGCCCAATCGGGCAGGATTTCTACGGGATAGAACAGCGGCGTGGCGTACGTCCATGCGGTGATAACGACGCCCCACAGGTGGCACACGTCGCGGAAGAACACCGAAAGGGCGGAAAGCGCCATACCCACGCCCGCGCTGAATAGCACCACGTATAGGAGCAGCAGCGGCAGGGCAAGCAGGCTAACGTGCGGCATAACCTGGAAGAAGATCATTACCGCGGCTACCGCGATGAGTGAAATGCAGAAGTTCACCAGCTGGAACAGCACTTTTTCAAGCGGGAATATGAGCTTTTCGATGCGAATCTTCTTAATAAGCGAAGAAGATTCGATGATTGAATTCATGGCGCCTGAAGTGGAATCGGCCATGAGGGCAAACATAACGTTGCCCAGAATTACGTACAGCGGGTAGTTTTCGATGCTGAACTTGAAGAACGTACTGAACACAACAGAAAGCACGATCATCATGAGCAAAGGATTCAGAACCGACCACAGAACGCCCAGGGCGCTGCGACGGTACTTCAGCTTGAAATCCCTGGATACAAGGGACGTTATGGTGAACCAATTCCTTCTGGCATTAGCGCTTGAGAGCATATTTGGCATTAATGCAGTTCCTTATCGTTTAGTGGTTGCGCACGTTTTTTGCTGTTAGCTGGCGACTGGCGGCATAGAGCCACCGCCTCGGCCTGCAGCCTTACCAGCAGATTCAAAACTCGCACGGCAACCAAGAATAATCACGATTTTTCATTGTAAAGGGTATTGGCGTGCGCTTGCCAGCCTGCACGGTTTTTGCGGAAAATAGGAATAGGGCTCAGTCCTGCGTCACTGACCCTATCCTGCCACCCTAAAGCAGCAGCTCGGCAATAAAAGATAATATATAATTTTGAACACATCGAGCGCATCGCGAAAACGCAGGACACCAGCGAGGTACCATGCCAGCAACGAAGACTCCGCTAAGATTCCCCGGCGGGAAAACAAAACTTTACAACTATGTCACAAAATCGATGTGGGAGCAATCGCCAAAATGCACCACCTATATAGAGCCTTTCGCAGGTGGCGCAGGCATCGCAATGAAGCTTCTTCTGGGAAAAGAAGTCGAGCATATCATAATCAATGATATCGACAGGTCCATTTACTCAATATGGAAGCTAATCCTCTCCGATAATGACGAATTAGCTTCCTTTATACAGAGCGTTCCATTGACAATTGACGAATGGAGAAAGCAAAAGGAAATCGTGACCCATCAAACTGATTACGATGACTGCGAACTCGGACTCGCCTCCTTCTTCATGAACCGAACCAATGTGTCTGGAATCATTTCGGGGGGACCTATCGGCGGTACTCGCCAGAACAGCAAATACAAAATCGATGCCCGCTTCAACAGGGATGGACTACTTAGAAAGATTAACGAGATAAAAAAAGAAAAGTCTCGAGTTCGGTTGTACAACATGGATGCAGCGAAACTCATAGAGACAGTTATCAAAAAATAGATGCTTCATCATCATTTGTTTACTTTGATCCACCATATGTAAACAAAGGTCCTCTTCTTTATGAAAATTCCTACAAAAAAGAAGACCATGAAAACCTTGCCACGCAAATACAAAAGCTCAACAGGCCATGGCTAGTCACATATGACGACTGCGAGTTCATTAGGAACCTGTACAGGAACCAAACAATTGAGCAGATAGAAATTTCTTACAGCGCAGGAAAGACAAGAAAAGGCTCAGAGGTGGCAATTAAACGTCACAAGGAATAGTAACCGACATGAAGAAAATCCATTTCAATACCTATAAAAAGCTCAAGAATATCGACATATCGCTATCTCTGGGAATCAACGCGATCGCAGGAGGAAACGGAACCTGCAAGACTTCCATACTGCATGTGCTCGGAAACTCATATCAACAGGTTAAAAGCACAGATTCTAGGCTGGAAAATTCCGACTGCCTTAAGGTGATTAACGCAATAAACTATTCCGTCAACCCAAAAATCGAGTCCCTGACAAGAGGAGATAAGGCGAAAATGACCCTGCGCCGGGAGAAAAAGGGGCTTTCTACACAGCAACTTATAATGATGGGACGAGCCTCTCGTTTCGGAAGCACGATTCCAGGGCTGGGCTAAAAGCAAAATCTAGGTATTCAATCAAGCCCACATACAAAAGCGGAGCAAAAGAGTCTCTGCCTGCAGCACCTGTTATTTACCTTGGGCTCTCACGACTAGTTCCCTTTGGGGAATTTCTCGATGACGACAAGATCAGCAACCAGAAAGTTTCCCTTCCTCAAAAGCATCTGAGCGCAATTGCAGACAATTTCAGGAAAATGACGAACATAGAAACAGTCTCGCTCAAACCGCAAAATATGGGCTCCATTAAGAAAAGGGCGGACTTCACCACCTCCACCGAAGGGGTAGACTCAAATACCATTTCGGCAGGCCAGGATAACTTGCTTATCATTCTAACAGCCCTCGAATCGCTTGCTTACTATCATGAATCGCTTAAAAGCGACGAGGTCTCCGAGTCTCTCCTTCTCATTGACGAAATAGAAGCAACACTACATCCTGCATTCCAAATTGAACTCGCACGCATTTTCGAAGAATATTTCGACAAGTATGGCATACAGGTCGTATTCACAACGCATAGCTTAACCCTGTTGGAATATTTGATAAAAAGCAGACAATCCGTCATCTATCTAATGGACAATATAGTCGATGTACTACAGATGGAATCACCTGACATGCTCAAAATCAACATGCATCTTAAGCAAATTTCTCATAAAGATATATACATTGACAAAATTGTCCCCATCTTTTCCGAAGACGAAGAAGCAAGATTTGTCTTTAGGATCCTCGCCGATCAACTCGCAAGAAACAGCACAGGGATGAGGCAAGCCCTGAGCACTTTTCACCTAGTTAAGTGCAGCATGGGATCAGACAACCTTCGACTCCTATTCGGAGACGATGCTATGCGCCAATCTACGATATCCGCAATTTGCCTATTGGACGGAGACCAAACAGAAGACCCGAGCAAAAATATCGTGGCGCTACCCGGTAAAAATAGCCCCGAAAAATTCATCTTTGACTACGGGATCGATCTAGTTAACCGCGATGATTCTTTCTGGAGGGAAGACACTGTCATCAACTCTGGTTACTCAAAGCCTTATTTTCTCTCTAAAATCAAGGAACCATATTCTAGCCTTTTAAAGGAAGCTGAAAACAAAGCAGCCGAGGGGCTGGAGAAGGATGGCTACGTCAGAAAACAATTAAAGAGCCTTTTCAACGACAATAAAGAACTTATGAAGTTGATACTTATCCGATGGGCGAACGATGATGAAAACCGAGCTGAGCTGACACATTTTTACCATAGTTTGCACAGTATGTTTCTCAAAGTCTCGAAATGGCATGGGATCCCAAACGAGCTTTGGCCAAAAACAGAACAAATCTCATGGACATAGAAGCGGCAAACCAATAGAGGAGAATGACCAAGGCGTTCATAGAAATACTTCTTCAAGCAATTGTTGCAGCGGCTGGAACATCGCCCCTCATCGTCTACCTGCCCCAAAAGAGAAGTGTCAGAAGAAATGCCGCCTTTCTTATTGTCGAACAAATAGACAATTTGAAGCACGATATCGCCGACATATCAACATATGCCTCCAAAACAAAACCTTCGATGGGGTGGCGTTCTACGAGTCAATCCCCTTATTCGGGAAAGACCAATGGCAAAACAATTAGCATCTTTTCATTTCCTCACTTGACCGAGAAAGCATCCGGTCTATTGACAAGTTTTATTCACTGGCCCATATCATTAACAAACAGCAGGATCTTATAACCAACCTACAAAACAACCACTTTTTTCTTGTCCAAAAATCATTTACCGATGTCGAATCCAGTATCGTTCTCGGGCTTGCCCTAAGCATGCCAACCGATTCAAGGGCTGGTCTTGGCTCTCATACACCATTGGCACAACAGCTCTTTTCAGAACGAAAAGCTATGGTGAAAAGCGTAATCGGGAACGGGCAGCTCACGAGCTATACCCCAGTCCAAGCAGTAGAAACGCTCGATAAAGCGCTTAGAGAAATATCTCTGCTTGAGGTTCAAGATTGTCTGGGTTACCGTAAGCTTAACAAAATAGCCAAACGCAAATAAAAACAAGACATCTGCTCAATGCAAATTTATCGCACCGCCTTCCTGTAAACCGTCGTTCTGCCGCCATTCTCCTTAACAAGACGACCTTCTCCCACCATCTTCGCCAAGTGGCGTCGCACGGTTCTCTCGCCGACCGAAACCACCCCGGCGGACACTTCAGATGCATAGACCTTGCCGTACTTCCTCAGTAAATCGTCAACCACAGCCTCGATTTCTTCGGAGCTCTTGCCTCCCTTATGCGCTGGAGCCTTTTCGGAAAGCGCATCGGCCACCGAAAGAGGCACGGGAACAAACGCCTCGAAAAAATCGCCATCCTCCATCTCGGGAACCCGCCCCGAATAAAGCTGAGAGAACTTGTACAAATTCCGAACGCCACTTCCAAGCTCTTCGGAACGACCCATCTGAGTGAAGAAATTGGCAATTATCGGGTTCTTGGGAGTTGGATCCAAATTGCTGGGGGGTTACCGAACCCGCATACAGGGCGCGGCTTGCGTTGTGGGTATGAATGCCATCTGCATCAATAACGATTCTTGCAATATGGGGGCTCGTATATTCACGGTGAATTAAGCTATTAACCACAAGCTCGCGAACAATAACGTCTCGAACACTTATACGATTGCCTTCTTCATCGAGCGCAAACACATCGGGCATCCACTTTTTGCAAAAAGAGGAAATCTCCCCGTATGCCTCCACCAAGTTGCTCTTGCAAACAAACCGATCATCGTATCGGTCGGTATCGGCACGGCGAAGAATGACATCCGTGCGGTACACCGGAGCAACATCCAGGATGGTTTCTTGCTTTCCAATGAGCATAATAGCCGCAAGGTTGAATCCGCATTCGCCTGTTGCGGGGTCCCGGGACCAGAGCCTCGAAGCTCTAAGCATCTCTTCGTCATCAAGGGAAAGCCAAGGATGATTTTCACGCGCAGACCGTATTTCGCGCCTTACTCCGCTCAAGGCTCCCAAGTCAAGATCTTCTTTCGTCACCCAGGGATAAACGGTTTTCTCGGTATAGAAATTTTGCTTTCGGATAATCATAGCCGCACGTTGCGCATCAGCTTTCACCTTTACGTCAACATCAGCAGCCCTGTCGTACACGGCGCCTTTAAAGGAATAGAGCGATGGACCCATGGGACCCATACCCTGATAACGATTTTTCCGTTACCGGCATCAAGTCTTTCGAACTCAAGCGCCGGTGGAACATTAAGCAGCCTAGGATATAAATGCGATCTGTATCGTTCCTTCAAACAAGCATGCCAGAGAGCCTAATCCCTTAGAGCGCAACGCAACAACAAAGGGAAGACGGCAGACACTGCAAACTCAGCCGCGCACTTCAAGCTTGATTTTGCCTCGACAAACAATTTTTCTGGCAAGCCTGCACTTAGCAGCGGATAAAAGCCACACGCCCCGCAACAAGGAAATGACCCGCAAAAGAGAAAGGCGCTGAAAGGCTATTATTGGACTGCAAAGCGCGACAAAAGTACATATTCAATAAAAAAGGATGAAAATGACCCTTTACGAATGTTCAAGTTTAATAGTTTCAGCATTGGCGTTAGCTCTTTCCCTGCTTATCCCCTTTTGCCAATTCATCCATAGAAAGTCCCAGAAGGCAAAATTGGAAATTATCCCTTTCGATGGGTACCCATTAACGCTCTACTTCGACAAAGCCGGGTCGACTCTCGATTTCAAATTTTCCTTATCATGCTCAAAGCAAGACTGCGTTATTCGCTCAATGGAAGCACGCATCTGGAGTTATCCGGGACCGACAACTGCTTTTGACTGGGATACGCTAAATCCAATCAATCTAAGCTGGGCAAATGCAGGGATGCAGCAAATCAAAATGGCTACCGCAGAGCTAGTTCATCCTCTTTTGCTTAAAAGAGATTCTCTGACCCCTCTCAACGTCCACTTCGCAAGGGAAGACGATTCCTGGAGCAAGCTGTTCGAGGGGCATGATGAAAAGCCTCCCTGCATTCCAGAGCCTCTTCTCTCCGAGCAAATCGCAAACGAGCTTTTGTGGAACGAAGGAGATTTCATTTTAACGATTGCGGTATTTTATGACACAGACAAAGAAATCTCGGCCACCTTCAGATTCTCAGTCAACGCAAGCCATGCAGAGAAGCTGCGAAACAACAGCTTCATGATTGCATCGAACGACACGGCAGCCAAATTCCCAAACCCTTATTTCGCAATGCTCAAAATCAACAACCAATAAATGGTCGAACGGCCTGATCTGGGAGCATACTCGAAAAAGATTATGGCCGCATCCACAACCCAAACAAGCACCGCTTCATCCAGCGCCATCAAAAAGTTCGCCTAGTCAAAACAACCATAAGCAAATTAAAGAGACCATAAACGAAATAAGCCATACAAAAAATATTGCAACAATATCCCAAACAAATGAGCGAGCCTTCTTTTCTTTATAAAGATAAACGAGCAAAAACGGAATCATCGCGCCCACCAGTGTCCCCATAGAGCCAACAAGAGAAGCCGATGCTGGATTTAAGGCCTGAGCTACCCAAGCCCCTGAAATCAAAAGAAGGTTAACGACAGCAGCCAAAAACGGACGCTTTGACATTTCAACAAAAATAGAACCGCTATAACAATTGGGAGCGTTCACGCCATTCAAAAGCCCTTCCATCCGAGAACATTGAAAAGAATAAACCCTTATCCAAAAGAACCATCTGACACCTGAATCTGATTCATACCTCAGCTTTGTTTTATTCACATCTCTTACAAGTAGCTTGTCGATTTTCTTTATATACCGCTTTAAAGGTTCGGCAACGGGCAAAACATAGACCGCAAATTCATGGTCAGGCAGTCCAAGCTCCTTGTATAACCCTATAAGCCGAAACTGAAATTGATGAAGCTTGACCAGGGCAGCGCGAGACCGAATCCCTAGCGATCCCTGACAATCTTCAAGAACCGAATAAAGCTCATCACTTAGCTCCCTTAACCCAACGCTTCCGCACAAAAGAGCAATCGTTGGATTCTTCAAAGACAAACCAAGGCTATCCATCTCGATTGGCTTCAAAGTACTTATATCCTCTATCTCAACCGACTTTTCCAAAGACCGCTTAATCATCCGCATCGCCTTTATGCGTTCTCGCGACAACTCGGCAGCGATTCTCCTTTTTTCTGTAAAAGCAATTTCTATCAATTTCGAAACGCTTAAAAATAGAGCCGTTACCAAAGAAGTAACTACCGAAATAACCCACGGTTCACTCAATAACTCGTTCATTTTTCTCTTCCAAAATCAGCCAATTGCCACAATTTGCAAAATCTTGTCTTTGTAATCTCTGTCGGATAGAAAAGAGCATTTACGCACTGTCCATCTTCCTCAAATCCAATGAATAAAACCTCCGACTGCCCTTGTGCACCTCTCGTAAAAAGCCCAGCTCTTTGATGCGCTTGCGCTTCTTGGACATGGTGGGCTCGGACATCTTGGCCACTGCACACAGCTCCTCAGTGACCATACCGCTTTCTGAGAACAATGCGGCCTGGGCCAGGATAAATGCTACGCGCCACAGGCCCGCATCCTCTTCCTCCGCTGCGATTGCGCGATTTACCGCATCAACAGCGTCTGCTAAGTCGCTCCGCTTTTCTTGCAGCAAGTCCAACATGCTTCTCCATGGCATCTACGACTAACTCAGAAAACAAGATAACAAATGGCGTTAAATCACCCCTGTTCAGCGATGCGCACACAGCGAAAAACTCTTGTAATACTTTTCGATTCTTTCCTTTACCGAATACGACAAGAGATACCCGACAATCGGGCTGAAGCTATGTGAGAGTACATAATGCTGATAAACCAGTTAGTACGCCCATTTCCGTCATAGAATGGATGGATGCGAGCAAGCACGAACGAGACACCGAACGCACACCAAAACCGGAAGTTAAACGTGGTTCAATATGGACAAAGCCCGATCCATAAGCTCGATAATCCCTGCTTCAGGCTCAACACCATGGCAGATGGGCCTTTGCGCAGCATCGATAACGCTCACAGGGCTCGTGCGAAAAAATTGCCCATCGGAAACATGATTTGGGTCGCCGGCCACCACTTCATCAAGTACCAGCTCGTATCGCCGCAATAGACCAAAAAATTGCCTGATTTTTGTCTATTGGCTCGAAATCGGCTGATTGACCAAAATTCTTTGGTCAATTTTGGTCTATTTCAATGATATGAAAGCGTCAAGGACGACACCTTCTGGCGGCAATCAGCCCGCTAAGCGACACCCATTCGATAATGTCACGACAGTTTGGCGACATTGTCGCATGGGTGCCGTCAC
>OGOX01000675.1_pt1 | contig 24891 bp, 19 predicted proteins | sample 1552761 | NCBI WGS metagenome assembly OGOX01 (sample SAMEA2580212, study PRJEB22360) | human gut metagenome | biome: human gut; feature: human-associated habitat; material: faeces | place: Denmark | collected 2008/2010
TTTCGCGGAATGGGATATAAGGCTGCGAATGACGAGCGCCTGCCATCACCATTACGATCATTTTGTCTTGTGGAAGGCCGAATTGCTTCAGCACTTCTGCCCGATCGATGGGGTCGGTAAATCCCTTTCGCACCGGAATGCCTGTGACCTTGATGTGGCTTTCGGGCACCTTGCGCGGCGTGAGTTCCTTCACCATGGTTTCGTCGGCGGCGCAGAACAGGTCGCAATCAAGGTGCGGCCACAGGCCTTCGGCGCCGTAGTCGGTTGGAATGCAGGTTACGGGGAAGGTTTGCCCGGTAACCATCTTCGCGGCAACCGATGCGTTGGCGGCAACAATGTGTGTTGCCAGGATGGCGATGGGCTTGCGCTTTCGAACGATTTTGGTGAATGGCGAGAACATGAATGGCGACCATGCCGAACCGCCACCCCACAGCAGGCGTCCCGTAAAGGTGCGATGCCAGGTGATGTCGTAGAGCCAGTTAAAGGAAACGGTCACGTTGGCGGTTTTGTCGCCGTCGAATTTTATGTAGCCGTAATCGAGGATGTCCAACACGGCGATTTCGGTATTTTCCGGCAGGGCAGGATGCTTGCCGCAAAGATCTTCAAGAGCCTGAGCGGTTGCTTGTGCGGCGCTGCGATGGCCTGAGCCAACAGAGGCGTACGTGATGATGACCAGGGGACGATCCGATGTTTCATCGCATGTGGTAGTGATCATCGCGCCTCCTTCCAGCTGTGATTTTGCGTTTTGCGGCAAACCCGAAAGGGGTATGCGCTCTTGTTCTGCTTGGTGCGAGACAGTATGCGCCAAATGTCGAGGTCCTGTTACGCTTAGTCTATCTAACCAGAAATAAGGCACAAACGGGAGCAGCGTTGTTACAAAAACCGCGGTAAGAGCGTAAGCGGGTGGCAAATCTGCGGGAGTGGGCATTTTGACTCTTGCGGAAAAATAGATCGTTGCGTATAATTCTCTGGCGCTTGCTTTTAGCGTCGGGAGTGCCAACGTGGCTCAGTTGGTAGAGCAACGCATTCGTAATGCGTGGGTCGCCGGTTCGAGTCCGGCCGTTGGCTCCATCGAATTTGCAGGTCAGTCGCTTATGCGGCTGGCCTTTTTGTTTCTCCTGACCCGAATAGCTCTCCCGAAAAAGCGGGAATACGGGGCAGATATCATTTCTTCGGCTTCAAAATATAGGCAAAAAGTTGCAAAGCGCCGGGCTTTTTGCTCTGAGAAAACGGCACCTGTCCTGTACCCTCTCTTTCTTCGCGGCAGCGCTTTTGGAGGTTTACGTTTCTTGCTGTTCCTTTTGCTGGACTTTGATACTGTTGGAAAGAATCAAAATAGGCATGCTTGGTTTAGCATAATTTAAGGTGCGGCTGCGTTTGCGCGGCCGCTTGTGAAGAAGGACGGCTTTCGTGGCAGAGGGTTCAGCGCGCACAAAACTTGCAACGGTTGCATTGGTTATCGTGGGTTTTGCCCTAGGTTTTGCGGAGTTCATCGTTATCGGTATCACGCCCGATATCGCCGAGGAATATGGTATCTCCCTTGCTTCTGCTGGTAATCTGGTGGGCTTCTTTGCTATTTCATATGCGGTGTCGACGCCGATCATTGTGCTTTCTACCGGGCGTTTTCGCAGGTTTCCCTTGTTCGTGACGTTCCTTGCGGTATTCAACGCAGGCAACCTTCTGGCCATCGTGGCTCCTACGTACGAAACGCTGCTGGTTGCCCGTGTGCTTACCGCAGTGGTTTCGGGCGTGCTGCTGTCTACGGTAATGGCATTTATCAACGACATCATTCCTCGTGAAAAATCGGCTCGCATCATTTCATTCGTTTACGCAGGCTTTTCTGTTGCCAGCGTCTTGGGTACGCCCATTGGCACGCTGCTTGCCGATGCATTCGGTATCAAGGCTGCGTTTATAGCGGTAGAAGCTGTAGCGCTCGTTGTTACGGTGTTGCTGCTTGTCTCTGTGCCGCGCTCTGGCTCCACCGATGTTTCTTCTCGTGTGCGCGATCAGCTGGTAATCCTGAAGGATCGTCGCATCATCTTGGTGCTCATCATGAAAGGATTCGGCATGGCGGCAACGTAGGTGTTCTACGTGTACGTAACGCCTATCTTGGAAGATGGCGTGGGCCTTTCGGTGTGGATGGTAAGTATCGTGCTGTTCTTCTACGGTGCCGCAACTATTGTTTCCAATCTGGGTAGCGGCTCCATCGCTCAGCATTACGGCTTGGCGAAAATGCCTATCATGTTCGGTTTGCAGGCCCTTGTGCTTCTGCTGCTTGGCCCCAGCCTTGCTTCGGGCAACACCGCGCTTGCCGTGATTAACGTGGTGCTTACGGGCGTGTTCATCTACCACATGAATTCTCCGTTGCAAACGTTTCTGCTGCAAACCTCAGCTAAGGATTATCCGAAGGCGATTACCCTTGCGTCTGCTGTTATGCCCACCTCTTCCGACTTGGGCATTGCTACGGGATCGTTCCTTGGCGGCGTGGTGGCTTCAGGCCCTGGTTTTGTGTGGGCGGGCCCAGTAGGCGCTCTGTTCGCGATTGTTGCTGTTGTTGCCGCCGTGCTGATCTTGCAGCCGGAAAACCGCAAGCGTGAAACCGCACAGTAGAAAAGAGCCGCGAAAAGAGCGCTACCTTGTGTGCGGCAGCCGATTTAGGGAGTCTGCCGTGTGAAAAAGAATAGTGAACCGCGAAGGGCTGCCCTGACGTTGTATTGAAACGCCCCTGTTTCTTCGAAGCAAGAAGCAGGGGCGTTTCCGCTGGCGTCGAGGCGGCCCTTCGGTGTTTTGTGAGTCGGTTCGGCGAACCTGCAGTTTACAAATTGCGCTTAGAAGACGTCGTTAGTACAGGAAGCCGAGCTTCTTCGCTTCGTAAGTAAGCTCGTCGCGGAAATCGGGATGGGCGATGCTGATAAGGCGCTGTGCGCGGGTAGGGATGTCGGCCCAGCGCAGATCGACTACGCCGTATTCGGTTGCAATGAAATGCACGTCGTTGCGAAGGCTGGTTATGGCGCTGCCTGGTGCCAAGGTGGGCACGATTTTCGAAACAGGACCGTTCTTGGTGTGCGCCACGCTCGTTACGGCAATAAAGCCGCGCCCGCCCTTCGAATTTTTTACGCCCCGCACGAAGTCAAACTGCCCGCCGCTTGCAGAGTACTGCCGTGCGCCGATGCTTTCAGCGCACACTTGCCCGGTAAGGTCGATGCTTACGGCGGTGTTCACTGAAACCAGGTTGTCGTTCTTCGCGATAAGGGCGGGATTGCACACCGTTTCGTAGGATGTGTAGTACATGCTGGGGTTTTCGTGGATGAAATCGTACAGGCGCTGTGTGCCAGTCGAATACCCCGCAACCGAAACGCCTGGCATGAAGTTCTTTCGCGAGTTGTCGATGACGCCTTTTTGCTGCAGTTCAACAAAAGCGTCCGAGAACATCTCGGTGAAGCAGCCTAGATGCTGCTTGCTTTCCAAACCTGCGGCGATAGCGTTGATGATGCCGCCGATGCCCAGCTGAATGGTGTCGCCATCGTTTACGCGATTGACGATGAACTCTGCAACCTTTGCCTCTTCAGGCGTCGGTGCGGGCACCTGTACATCTTCGAGCAGCTCTTCTTGCATTACGAAGGCATCAATGGTGCTTACGTGATAGTTGTGCGAATCGCCGAATACACGGGGAAGGCGCGGATTGATCTGCGCAATGATGTGCTTTGCACCACGCAATGCGCCCTGTTCGAATCCCAGGGGTCCAATGTTGCAATTGCCTTGAGCGTCGGGCGGCGTCATTTGGACAACAGCGTAGTCGAGCCCAACTTCTTCCAACATGCGATTGGTGTCCGAGAAATGAACGGGAATGTGCGCAACGCACTTTGATCCGTTAGCAAAGCCGGTGCGCTCGTTGGGCCCGGCGAAGTAGGTGTGGTAGCGGAACTGCTCGGGGGTTACATCGAGCTCCGCGAAGGTGATGTCGCCGTTCATCCAGTTGCCGAAAAGATCAATGCCGGTAAGGGTGCCCGTTGCAACCCTGTCAATCAGCGCATTGATGATGGTGGTGGGTACGTGAAGGCCACCCGTATAAATTTTCTGGTTGCCGGTTAGGTACTGCTCGAATACCTGGTTTACGGTTATTTTCTTCCGCTCGTATTCATCCTGCCAGTCCATGGTCCCTCCTGGTAGTTCCTGTTTTACTTAGGCGAAAAGGCCCAAGGCCCCTGAATATGAGAAAACGGCGGTCGCGCAATCCCCATTGCACGCCGCCGTTTAATTGTAGCGCTGTTTGTCCTGTTACATTTCGTCTGGTGAGAGCGGGAAATCTACGCCTGTCCAGATCTCAAAGGCGCGGGCACCCTGGAAGAACAGCATTCCTTCGCCGTTGATGGTGGTGCAGCCTGCTTCTTTGCCCATTTTCAGTAGCTCGGTTTCTGCTGGCTGGTAAATAGCGTCTTGGATTACCAGGCCTGGATGCAAGAACGATGCGTCGGGGATAGGGGACCGTCCTTCGAGCTTGCCCATGCCGATGGGGGTGGCGTTTGCCAGAAGATCGGCGTCAGCCAGCTGTGCGCGCAAGTCGTCCAAATCGTTTGCGTCGTGACGGCTGATTTTGCAGCCGGTTTTCTCAGCAACGAGGGCTACTTCTTCAGCAACACGATCCCATGATTTGCCCGTGCTGGGGCTGAATACCACGATTTCGCCTACGCCGTCGAGTGCTGCCTGTGCGGCAATGGGGGTTCCAGCGCCACCCATGCCCATCAGGACCATTTTCTTCCCTTTGGCGTCGACGCCGTGTTCTTCGAATGACTTCATGAAGCCGTAGCCATCGGTGCTGTATCCAGTGAGAACGCCGTCTTCGTTGACGATGGTGTTGACGGCGCCTACCATCTCGGCGATGGGATCAAGCTTGTCCAGGAACGGGATAACCGCAATCTTGTTCGGCATAGTAAGGTTGCAGCCGCGCATATTCAGAAGGCGGATTGCGTCGGTTGCCTGCTTCATGTCTTCGCCAGGAACGCGGAAGGCCATATAAGCGTAATTCAGGCCGGCGCGTTCGAATGCTCGGTTATGAAGGTGGGGTGATTTGCTGTGTGCGACGGGGTCGCCGAACAGGCAAATTAGACGCGTTGCGCCATTGATGTCTTGCGTCATGGTGGCTTCTCTCTCCTCGAATGATGGGCGCCAGGGCGGCACTGCGGCGGTTTGCCGAAGGCGAGCCGATGGCTGGATTCGCATTCCTGTCAGAAAACGTATCAATCCTTGCTTGGATTCTATCATTGCGCTTCTATATTGTTGCATTCAAGCTATTGCGGATAACTATAGTCCCAAGGGCTTGCTGGCAAACAGCCTGATTGCAGCATGGGATGCTGGCGTTGCTTTCGGTATTTTTTTTTTCAGCACTGCAAAGGTGTGCTCTGCCTGACTTTTCCCAGAGCCTCAAAGAAGCGCGTTGCCCGGTATCCCCTCGGAGCCGTATAGGCATGCGCTGCCTGGCGCTCTTCTGAAAGAAGACGAAATGCAGGCCGCACTCCGCATCGGCAAATGCTCGATGCAGTGCGCCGTCGGCTATCGAATCCGTATCTGCTTTGAATATCAGAGCGTGCCTTTGCTGGAATAAAATGAAGAAGCAGGCCGCAGGGGCGTGTCTATTGCTTTTCGACTCCCGTTGTTTTAGAACTAATCACACAAAGAATTTTTGTTGCATAACAGAATCCGTTTGTTTCCAGTTTGTTATCGTTCACCAAAGTACGCTTTTTGATGCGCAAGCGGGGTGTACTATCTAGTCTCGTAGTTGAAAGGAATATTCATGGAAGACCATAAGCTTTCCCTATACGATAACATCGCAAAGGTCAATGCCGTCGATCCGGAACTGTACGAGCGTTACCCCGTAAAGCGCGGTTTGCGCAACAGCGATGGTTCTGGCGTAATCGCGGGCGTTACGAATATCTCTAACGTGCACGGTTACCTGATGAATGAGGGCGATAAGGTTCCCGACGAAGGCAAGCTCACCTTCCGTGGCTACAGCATCTACGATCTTGTTGGCGGCGATGCCACCAAGCGTCGCGGCTTTGAGGAGATCGTGTATCTGCTGCTTATGGGGGAGCTTCCCACGTCAAGCCAGCTCGATGTGCTTGTTGAGGCACTTGATGCTCAGCGCAATTTGCCCGATGGCTTCACCGCTTCGAAGATCATGAGCACGCCTTCTCATAACATCATGAACCTTCTGCAGCGTTCGGTGCTCATGTTGTATGCTGACGACCCAAAGGCGGAAGAGCGTTCCTTCGAGCACGAGATCAGTACGGCAATCTCTCTTATTTCCCGTCTGCCGCGCATCATGGTGCTGGCTCACTATGCCAAGCGTGCCGCGTTCTACAATGAGTCGATGATCATGCATCGCTTCATTCCGGGGCAGTCCACTTCCGAAACCATCCTTTCCATGTTGCGTCCCAACCGAGAGTTCACTCCTGAAGAAGCACGTATGCTCGACATCATGATGTCTCTGCACGCTGAGCATGGTGGCGGTAACAACTCCACCTTCACTTGCCGTGTTCTTTCCTCTGCCGATACCGATCCGTATGCTGCTTACGCGGCCGCTATCGGTTCTTTGAAGGGCAGTAAGCATGGCGGTGCAAACCATAAGGTTCTGGCCATGCAGAAGGAAATTAAGGAAAACGTTAAGAATTGGGAAGATGAAGACGAAGTAGCTTCCTATATTGCCAAGATCGTAAACAAGCAGGCATACGATCATACCGGATTGATCTACGGTATGGGTCATGCGGTGTACACGCTTTCCGATCCGCGCGCAGTTATCTGCAAGAACTTTGCAACAAGGCTTGCCAAGGGTACTGAGTTTGAAGCGGAGCTGAATTTGCTCAAGCTCATCGAGCGCCTAAGCCCTGAAGTCATCCTGCAGGAAAAGGGCACCAAGAAGGATATGTGCGCAAACGTTGATATGTATTCTGGATTCGTGTACTCCATGATGGGCATTCCGCAGGATATGGTCACTCCGCTGTTTGCCTGCTCTCGTATGGCAGGTTGGGCTGCCCACCGTTTCGAGGAACTGGTAAGCGGCAAGCGCATCATCCGCCCCGCATACAAGACGGGTGTGAAGGCTCGCGAATACAAGCCTATCGAAGAGCGCTAAGCGTTTCTTGCTGGCTGTATCTGCAGGCACAAACAAAAAGGCCCCTTCGGGGCCTTTTTGTTTGCTTGTTGCCATGTCTTGTTTGGAGTTCCCTCAAAACAGCGAGGTGATATGCCTGCATGCTTTGTTCGGGTGCATTGCTCGAGGTCTTAGATGGTGAGTCCGCATACTTCGATCCTGGGAGTATTCAAACAAAAGAAAGGGAGTCCCGAAGGACTCCCTTATGGTGCGTTTTGATGCGATATGCCTATGCGGCTTCCTTGTTGCCGAACACGCGCGTTGCAATAACAACCACGAGGGCAACAGCGATACCGCCGATAAGCGAAGGCCAAGGCGAACCGGTGAAGCCGGCAAGCAGATATCCAAACAGGCAGATGACGGCAACCAGGGAAGCGTAGGGAAGCTGGGTTGCCACGTGGCGCAGGTGGTTACATTCCGCACCAGCAGAAGAAAGGATGGTGGTGTCAGAAATAGGCGAGATGTGGTCGCCGTATACCGCGCCAGCAAGCGTTGCTCCGATGGTAACCAGGAATAGCGGGTCGCTTTCGGGGAATACGCCCAAAACGATGGGCAGGATCAAGGCAGCGGTGCCCCAGGAAGTGCCCATGGCGAATCCGATGAAGCCGGAAACCGCGAAGATAACGGCAGGCAGGAACGAAAGTTCAAAGCCCATGGTGGTAAGGAAGTTGGAAACGAATTCGCCCGTGCCCAGCATGTAGCGGCATGCGCCGCCCAGGCTCCATGCCAAAACAAGGATCATGATAGCGCCAACCATAGAGCGAACGCCTTCGGAAGCGCCTTCGGTAAAGCCAACCAGAGTGGTGAGCTTGCGGGGCAGGAACATGCACGCGGCAACCACCAATGCCACGGCGGCGCCGATGCACAATCCGCCGATGGGGTTTTCGCCAACAGCTGTTGCGAAATCTACGCCCTCAAAGAAGCCGCCAACATACAGCATGCCCGTGATGGAGAACACGATAAGCACCACGATAGGGATAACCAGGTCGAATACCCTGCCATTGGGGGAAACGTCCAGACCCTTGAACTGCTCGACCGCTTTCGTGGCGCCCTCCAGGTCGGACTGCTCGGTGATAACGGTTTCGACGGCTTCAGGATTGCTGGGAACGCCTGCCTTGGATACCGTTTCCAGAGCGGAGGCATGGGGAGGAATGTGGCTGTAGGTATGAGCGTCACAGTCGCGCTGGGCCTTGCCCATGCTGAAGAAGTCTTTGCCGAAACCGCACATAGCGAACACAAACACAATGGTGACCAGAGCATAGAAGTTGTACGGAATCGAGGCGACGAACGTGTTGAAGCCGTTTTCACCCATGTAGCCACCCATGGCAACCGCCCACGAGGAAACAGGGGCAATAATGCACACCGGAGCTGCGGTGGAGTCGATGATCCATGCCAGCTTTTCATGGCTGATGCGGAACTTGTCGGTTACGGGGCGCATGACGGCACCAACAGTGAGGCAGTTGAAGTAGTCGTCAACGAATACCACAATGCCCAAAAGAGCCGTCATAACGGTTGCCATGCGTGCGCTCTTGATGTGCTTCGCGGCCCATTCAGCGTATGCGCGCGAACCGCCAGCAATGGCGATGATGACGACTAACGCGCCCAATAATGCCAAGAACAAGATAAGCGCCGCATTCGACGAGATTTGCTCCGCCATAACCTGAGGGATGAGCGTAAACGCAGTGATGAGCTGGTCGAAGCCGACACCTTCAAGGCAGAACTCGTAAATGATCAGGCCTGAGAACACGCCAACCAGCAGGGAGGAATACACCTCCTTGGTAATTAGGGCAAGGCCTAGCGCCAGAAGTGGCGGCAGGATAGACCAAGCACCGGTGGAAAGAAGCTCAAAGCCTTCCATGTACAGTCTCCTTACTGTAAATAGGGCGCAGGCGATGCTGCGCTGGGAAGGCGGCGGCTAGCGAAGCCGCGCATGATGCGTTTCCAGCGCAGCCTTGCATGCGCTTTTTTAACTGTGCCGATTATAGGCTAGCTTCGTTGCCGCGGTGTTTCATTTATGAGCGATGGAGGGCGTAACGGGTGGGCGGCGCGTTAAGACGGGCGGTTACAGGAAATACTTTCCTGCATTTGCCCCCACAACAATAAGGTCCACGCCTCGAAGAAGAGCGAACAGTGCGATGAACAGTGCGAGCATTTCGGGCATGGAGAAGAACATGAATCCGATAACGATGGAAATGACTCCCGAGAACAGCATCCAGCCCCAAAGGGGAAGGCCTGCGCGCTTGACCATGAAGGTTGCCACAACTTCATATATGCCAAAAACCAGAACGAACGCGCCGATAACCCAAGGCAGCACTGCCGCAAAAGCGAAGGGGTGAATCACGAACATGGCACCAATGAGCACGTCAAGGATGCCGTATGCCAAGATCCATCCCGAAAAGCCCAGAAGATCGCGGTCGCGAATGAACGTTGCGATATTGACTACGCCGGAAACCACAAAGGCGGCACCAACAATAAAGGCGATAGATGCAAGAGTGAGACCTGGGAAAAATGCGCATACCAAGCCAAAGATGATAAACAATATGCCAGCAACAATAAGCTGCCAGTTCCGTTCGGTTTTCGTGTTCATGGTAACCCCTCTATGTTGGCGTTTTCTTCATTGTAGTGCGCTTTGCTGCAGGTGAGGGCGTATGTAGGGGAAATGAAACAACACGAGCGCGAGTGGGGGTTTTGCCCCATCGCTGCTCTCGGCTGATGCTCCCGGCATTTTTTTGCCACCCGCCCTGAGCCACCCTGAAGCGAAGCTTTCCCCTAAGCGGTAACGAAGGGAAGGGGGATGTCGTGGTCTTCTGCGGGGATGGGGGAAACCTCCTGTTCGGTAAAGGCGACGCCGACAACATGGCATGCATCAGTAAGTTGGCAAAGGTAGCGGTCGTAGTTGCCTGCCCCGTATCCTAGGCGGTTGCCGTGCGCATCGAACCCCACAGCGGGAACCACAATGAAGGCGAACTCGTCGGCGGCAAGGTAGGGCATGGGGGTAAGTTCGGGGCTGTTGTGGCGATATTCCTTTAGCGGATCATTCAGAAACGGCACGCTGTTGCTGCAGAATGCCTCGGCGCTAACCGAGCGCATTTCCATAGTTTGCTGAGTGACATGCTGGGCGTTGGGGCCCGACCCGGGTTTGCGCATCCCGCGCCCAGGAGCGTCGGGAATGCCATGGGCATCGGGCATCATGCAGGGAAAGGCAACAGTGCAGCCTCGCAGGTAGGCATAGTCGATGAAGATACCCAGGTCAACTTCCCATGGGAATGCGGAGTATACGCCGACAACGGGTTTGCCCTGAGGCGTTTCGGCTATCAAGGCATCAAGGTGTTGGGTCAGCTTCGCGCAGATCTGTTTGCTCTTGCTCGCACGCGTTTCGGGCGCAAGAGCGGAGCGCGCTTTTTTTGCTTGGACCCTTAGGCGGCTGCGGATTTCCTCGGGGGTTTCGTTGCTGGGCGTGGGGGTATGTTTGCTATTGGTGCTCATACCGGGCATTGTACGCCTGGTGGGCGTGATAGGGGAAACGCGCTGGTGAGTGTACGCCTGGTGGGCGCAATAGGGAAACGTGTTGGCAAAAGCCGCAAAAGGAAAGGCGGCGGCCGAGGTGTTCCCTCGAATGAAGCTTGCGCTCGCTAGTGCTCAAGGGGCTCGGTGAGCGCGGCGGAGCAGAGTCCTGCGCGGGATTGTGTGTCTGATTTGCGGTATATGGAGGTCAAGTGCTTCTGCAACGCGCGAAGGGATATTCCCATGTCATCGGCGATGCACTGGAGCGTTTCCTCGCTTGAGCATACTGCGGAAAGAACGTCGCGTTCGCGTGGGGTAAGGCTATATCGCTCCGAGAATGCCGCAAGGTGCTTGTCGGGGGCGCTTTTATCAGCGGGAGCTTTGGCTTCCGGTTCTTCTTGGGGCTTGGCGGTTTGCATTTGTGCGGCGGTGAGCTTCGCTAGCTTTATGGCTTCGACCTCGGCCTTATGCCGCGCGGTGCGACGCACGTTTTCGAGCGCGTGGGCAACAAGGAGGGTAACCATGGCTAGCGCAATGGTCATCGACGAGATAAGCATGATGTCGCCCGACAAGATCAAGGCCATGGAAGGCATGGCTACAAGTGCGGCGCAGGCGTTGTTGGCGGCGCGTCCCATGCCCGCCCAAAGCGACGGGTTTGCACAGCGCATTGCAATGCGCAAAAACGACGAGGTGAAAAAGACCGCGAAAAAGCCCGATGAAAGGTAAAAAATTACCAAACCCAGAAGAACTTCGGAGCCGGTTTGGATGGCAAGGGCGGAAACCAGGGAAAACATGGCTACACATAGTATGGTAACAGTGGAATAGCGATGCTTAGTGAGGTCGAAGATGAAGCCGGCCGCAATGCCGCTGACGGCAAGAAGCAGGCGAGGCCAGGTTGAAAGGTCGAACATGCCTTGCGCGTTTGCCAGGGTAACCACGTTGTCGAGTGTGCTGAAAACGCAGGCAATTAGGGATACGCAGGCGAGCAGCAGGATTGCTTCCTTGAGGGCATCGCGTTCGTTGGCGGTTCGCTGGTCTTTTTCGGGAAGTGCGCTTCTGACGGGGACTACGTGCAGCACGTTGCGGCGCGCTGCAAGAGCGAAGCCAAGTGCGATGATCGAAGCTCCGATAACGCTGTTTGGCGCCAAGGAATGAAGCAGGAACTGAGCGAGCAATCCTGCGGCATACGAGGTGCCCACCAGACGGGAAAGGGAGTTGCTGGCATAGTGGGTTTGCGCAACGGAAAAGTAGGTGGCGTTTCCCAACATACCCAAAATCAAGAACAACAAGCATCCCAGCGACAGCAAGGCGTTGGCGTTTTGGGTTAGCTGAGTTGCGACAAGGAGCAAGGCGGAAACGGTTCCCAGCACGCCGGCAAGAATGCTTCGATGCCTTGCGGCTGCCGTTCGATTCACCAATGAATAGCCCACAAGCCCTATGGCGCTTGTGGCAAGGATGGATGCCTGTGCGCCGACTACCGAATCGGGGCCGGCGAGCTTGCCATAAGCGATGTCGAAGTGATATTCGCTGCCCAAAAACACGAAAATGAACAATGCCATAACGGCAAACGTGAAAAGATGTGCTTTGGGCTTTGGCTCCATGGCGCTTTTCCGAGGGGGCGCAAAGCGGGCTTCGTCGCTTGCCCTCGATGTGTTCCTTTCTATGTTTTCCCAGCTAATTTATTATTGCGCAACAAGGGTAGCCTTATGGCTTGGTTTCTTCTTGCGGAAACAAAAACTACCCCTATGGGCAGTGCGCACAAGGAGTTTAATGCGAAGAGCTGGGGCTTTGAGGGCGCTGGCTGCCAGCGGTATCGGCCGAAGCGCCAGGGCGTGCCCGGGGCTCCATCGCGCTTGCGGGGCTAACTAGTGGTTGGTTTGACTAAGTGCTCAAGAGCGGTAATGACGCCAGCTGCGCAGCATGCTGCCCCCGTTGCCGTTGCCGCGTGCTCCCTATGAGCCACGACGTCAGCGCCGAATTATCCGATTCCCAGTATCTGCATAACCAAGCAAATGGCGGAAAGAATGCCCACCACCACAATGGTGAAGCATAGAATAACGCGGGTGAATTTGCCCACTGCGTATTTGCCCATAACGTGTTTGTCGGTGCAGATGATGGCCATGTATACCAGCAATACAGGCAAAATGACGCCGTTTACAAACTGCGCAGTGAGCATGATTCCCATCAAGTCGATGTTGGGAACAAGAATAACCACAGCCGAAACGACGATGACAAACGTAAAGATGCCCTTGAAGAGGGGCGCTTCTTTCCAGGTGAACGAAACGCCTGCTTCCCAGCCGAATGCTTCGCAGATAACGAAAGCGGTGGTAAGGGGCAGAACGCATGCGGCCAGCAAACTGGCGGCTACCAGGCCGATGGCGAACAGTGCTTTAGCGTATTGGCCCGCGAAAGGTTCGAGCGCAGCTGCAGCCGCTTCGGCGCTTTCTACTTCGATGCCCTGCGGGAACAGCACGGTGCCAGTGGTTACGATGATGAACCATGCTACGATACAGCCCACCACAGCACCAGTTACTGCATCGATACGCTGATAGGGAAGATCGCGTACGCGCACACCCTTTTCGACCACGTTGCTCTGGGCGAAGAACATCATCCAGGGGGCGATAGTGGTGCCAACCATTGCGACGGTAAGCGAAAGGAAGCCCAAATCCGAACTTGCTGCTGGCACCAGGGTGTGCTGGAAGGTTTCGTTCCAATCGGGTTGTGCCAAGAATGCCGCAACGATGTAGGTGGCGAATACGCATGAAAGCACCAGGAAGATGTTCTGCACGCGTTTGTAGCTGCCTCCCACGATAAGGCCCCAAACGGCTGCCGCGGCAACGGGGACTGATATCCATCGCGGCACCCCGAATATTTCCATGCCAGAAGCTACGCCTGCGAATTCTGAAAAGGTGGTGGCAACGTTGCCGATAAGCAGTGCCAACATGGCAAGTGCTGTAAGGCGGATGCCAAAGCTCTCGCGGATCAACGCCGAAAAGCCCTTACCGGTAACAACGCCCATGCGTGTTGCGGTGGTTTGTACCACGATAAGCAGAACGCACATAACAGGAATGATCCACAGCGTCATGTAGCCGAATTTGGCACCTACGGTGGAATAGGTTGAAATGCCGCCGGCGTCGTTGCCTGCCATGGCGGTTACGATACCAGGGCCCATGGCGGCCAGCACCAGAAACGCTTTCGAGTGCTGCTTCTTGCCGTCGTTTTCGCCGCCCTGATCGGGAACTTGCGGGGAAGCCTTGGCTGCCAGGGCGGTGTCCTGCGCTGTACTTTCCTTAAGTGTCATGTAAAAGCCTCGATCCTAGTTGTGTCCGAACATGCGAAGGACGAAGAAGGTATAGGGAATCATCAGTACGATAAACACGGCAAGTGTGATGGCGAACTGCCCCCATGCCCAGCGTGTGCGGCCTTCCTCCACGTTGTCTTCGATGACCTCCATTGCATCGTCAACGGTGACGATGCCCAGCATCTGTCCGTTCTCATCGACGACAGGCATGGCCATCAGGTCGTACTTGGAGATGTCGGCTGCAACCTCATCTTCGGGTTCTTCGGGCAGCGAAGTGATGAGCTCATCGAACATGATGTCGGAAAGCGGGGTGTTGTCTTTTGCGAGCACCAGGGTGCGGAGCGAAAGCACGCCTACGAGCTTGTCGTATTCGTCCAGCACGTACACGTAGTTCACCGTGGGGTGGTCTTCGTCCAAGCCGCGAAGAACCTCGGTGGTTTCCTGCACGGTGTCGGAGGTGTGCATTGCCACGAACTGCGTGGTCATCAGGCCGCCAGCGGTGTCTTCCTTGTATCCCAGCAGCTTGCGAATTTCTGCGGCGTTATCGACGCCCATCAGGCGAAGCAGCGTTTCGGCTTTCTCATAGGGCAAGTCGCCTACGATGTCGGCGGCGTCGTCAGGGTCCATATCGCGCAGCAGACGGGATGCGCGCTTTTCGTCCAGGCCCTCGATGATGTCGGCCTGAAATTCGTCTTCCATTTCTGAAATGGCGTCGCCGGCCTGTGCGTCATCTAGGTGCTGGAACACATTGGCGCGCTGCTTCGGATCGAGCTGCTCTAGGATGTCTGCCACGTCGGCAGGGTGCAACTCTTCCAAGCGCGTGTGGCTGACGGAGAGTTGAACCTTGGAAAGGTCGCGGTCGAGCAGTTCCATGTAGTTCCACGCGATGATGCGTTCGTCGATGCTCTTGCCGAACGCCTTGGCGATGCCGCAGGCGGCTTTTTCCACCCACGGAGCCAAGCCGCGCAGAATGCCGCGAATGCCCACTTCTGCACCAAGAAGGCGCAGCTGCGTTCCGGAAACGGAGAGCTTCAAGTCGTTTACGCGCACAACTTTCATGCCCTGCGTGTCTACGATCTGCCTATCGAGCAGGTCGCGCGCAAGGAGTACTTCGGCAGGCTGAAGGTAGCTGAAGCGGATGGCGGTGCGGTCGACTTTCAGGCGAATGCCCTCGTCTTCGTCGAAGCTGTCCACGTATTTACGCCAAGAGATCATGAAAGGCGTTTTGCCAGGTCCCAGGAATGCCAGGCTGGTGATGCGAGGGAACACTTCGCCGGTTTGGATGGCCAGGTCGGATACGGAACCGATTTTTTCACCATTTGCATCAACGACGGGTTCGCCGAGCATTTGAGATAGATAGAGCATGCAATTCTCCCTTGGGATTGCCGCCGCGTGTCAGCGTTGTTGTGCGGGCAGTTGATCTGCGCAGCGCACAGCAATACCGACAGGCGCAATCCGTTCATGTCGCAGTCGTCCTTCGACCACTACATGATGGGTGTGAAATGCAGAGGCCGAAGGCTAATTACTGTGAGGTTTCGATTTTCGAACCTTCAAGTAATGTCCTTTCCTAAATGTGTAAATGGCAGCGCAAGGCAAGAGCGCCCTAAACGCAGCAAACTTGATTTTACGCGAATGCGGTGCGTAGGGGATGCGGTAGAGGTGAAAAGAAAGTAAAAAACGGGTTTTATCTGCAAAGGGCAGTTAACAATTACGCAGAACGTGTTTTTACAGGGATTTAGGGCTCCTGCTTGCGCCGACGGTTTGTTCTGCGGGCCGTTAAGGGCATCGGTTCGTGCCAGCAGATTGCCTGCAGGGTGCCAGCGGATGACGCGCAGCGAGATGGCGGATGGTTTGCGATGGGCTGGCGGGTATCGCGTGGTGAACTGGCGGGCAGATGGCATGCAGAGAGCCGACGGATGCGGCGCAGGGGTCAGAGGATGGCACGCAGCGAGATGGCGGATGCTGTGCAGGGGGTCGCCAGGTGCTGCGCAGAACGACGGCAGATGGCTTGCAGGGGGTCGCCAGATGTTGTGCCGTGTGTTGCAGATGGTTTGTGGCGAGTTGGCAGGTGGCGCGCAAAGGGTCGAAGGATGCTGCGCCGGAAGCAAGCGGATGGTGCGTGGAGGGCTGGCGAGTTGCCAACAGAAGGCGCTCAGGGACTATATTTGGCACGCAAGAGTTATAGCCCATTTCGGTAAAAGGGCTATTCATCAGGTGAAACAGGTTTGCTTTCCATAATTCCTTCATATTTAAAGAAAAGTGTTGACGAAGACAGGGCAAACGAGGATACTAATTTTCGTTGCGAAACGCGCCGTTACCTCAGCTGGATAGAGGGACTGACTACGAATCAGTACGTCGGGGGTTCGAATCCCTCACGGCGCACCATCGAAACTGCAGGTCACCGAGGCTTTTACCTCGGTGGCTTTTTTGTTTTCACGGGCTCATTTCGTCCCGTGGGTGCTATTTGGGTGCTAAGCGCCGCCCACGAACCCTTCGTTCTCTGATCATTGCAGCCGCTTTAGGACTCTAACTGGCAAGAATCGCGTTGCATGCATTCTCTTTTTGCTGAATGCATGCAGATTGCCGCTTTCCTGGCAAAACTCGTTCGAAATGTATGCATTTCGACTTAACGATGGCAAGATTTTTGCTCCATGCATGCATTTTCAGATGCAATTAGGGAATTCGGAATACATAGCGTAAGAACCTTGCCGGCAAAGGCTCTATTTCACGTCGGGAGCCTCGAAATCATGCATGCTGTACGATTCTTGCCATGGGGGATTAGTTCCCGAGGTCCGTGCACGGTATGTGTCGCTGCGATCTCCCTTGAGTATCGGGTGAAACATGAGCACCAGGCGAGCATGAGCGTTAGACGAAATGTGGACATCAGGTGAACATGGTCGTCGAGTGAAACACGAGCATCGTGCTGGTATGGGTGCCAGTCGAAATGCGAGCACCAGGCGAAATGGGACACTGGGCTAAACGGACGCCAGGCGGAATATGAGCACCAGGCGAACATAGGGGCCAGGCGAGCATGGACGCCGGGTGGGAATGAGTGCCAGTCGAAACGCGAGCACCGGTCGAAACGTTGGCTGGCGTCGGGTTCATCTATGGATAAGCCCCCCTTTTTTCGGATGGCTTGTTGGGCTCTATAAGTCCAGGTTGTTGCGGGGTTGCCCAAACCGCCTCTTTGGAATTATAGCCGTAGATAAGGATGTGAACCGTTTCGTCCCTCGTTGTTCGGGAGGTGGAAGGCGGTTTGAAGGCTGATGTCGAGTGCATTTGGCGTTGCTCAGGCTCTATTGCTTATTTGTGATTGCTTTCGCATCTATTTAAGGTTCGGCCGATAAGATTTCCCCATGGTGCTTTTTATCGGACATTCAAGTGCAATCAGGTTGCTTCGCTCGCTCGAGGATTTCGAAGACATTCGGCCTGCGCGGGCTATGCCGTCTCTCAAGGATGTTCCGACGTTGCCGAAATCGTTCAGAGAAAGTTCATCTCTAGCAACGCTCCCTCGTCCGCTGGAGGTCGTTGTCTTATCGGGAAAAACAAGAAGTCAATCCAAGCGGTTTCACAACAATATTTGGAAACTTCCCGATAGGGCACCTTGCTTTCTCTCCTTTGAAAGCGGGGTATATTTAAGCAATCCTGAATTCTGTTTCGTGCAGCTTGCGCGGTCATGTAGCGTGATCGACCTAATCAAATTAGGATTTGAGCTATGCGGAACTTACCGAATAGACCCTGCAAGCCCCATTGGATTTCGGCCTGCTCAGCCCCTTTCGAGCACAGAGGCGATCAATCGCTTTATAGACAAAATGCATGGCAAAGTGCCTCGGAAAGCAAAAACAGCTATTCGTTATGTCTGCGACGGTTCGGCATCGCCGATGGAAACATGTTTGGCGCTATTGCTGGGCCTGCCCGCCCGCTATGGCGGTTACGGATTAGGCATGCCGGAGATGAATGCTAAGGTTCTGATCCCCGCAAGGCTAGGCAAGCGAACCACATATCGCGAATACCACTGCGATCTATATTGGCCCGAACAGAACGTTGCCATCGAATACAATAGCCGCGAATTCCATGTAAATGAACTTGCGGTGGAGCGGGATGCGTCACGCATCAACAATCTCAAAGCTGCGGGGATTGAGGCTCTTGCCGTTACTCGCGCGCATGTCGCCGACAACGTGAAGTTCGATGCCATTGCCCATTCTGCGGCAAGCCTCATGGGAAAGCGTATCAGGATCGCCTATGTCGACATCGATGAGCGTCGAATGAGCTTGCGCAAGCAGCTTTTCTCCAAGGATCCTTGGTGCTGAGCTGTCTTGCTAATTGTTTCATGCTGCGAGGATTGGTACCCTTGCGGGAATCGTCTTGGTGACAGGTTGATTTGAGCGTTGCTTCGGGCTGCCAAGAACAATGGTCTTGTGAGTGTCGCCTTGGCGTTGGGCGATTTGGCTGTTGTTCCAGGATCTTTCTTTGGGTTGGCGTTCCGTCTGCCTATTGATTCGTTGTGCCTATCTTCGAGGTTGCTTTGGCTGCTGTGGCAAGATTCGCGCGCCATGTATTCTCTTTTCGCTGATTGCACGAAAAAGGGGGCCTCCCTGGCAGCGTTTGCGCGAAATGCATGCTTTTCGCGCTGAAGCTGGCAGGATCTTCGTCCCATGTATCCGTTTCGGGGTGCAATCGGGCGATTTCGGATACATAGCGCGCGAATCTTGCCAGGGAGGCCCTTTTTTTGCGTCGAGGTCCCTGGAATCATGCATGGGGCGAAGATCCTGCCAACGCTCGGCGTTGCGCTCCGCTCCGGCGGGCAGCCGGTCCCGAAGATTCCCGACATGGTCGCGGAAGACTGCTGGTCTGAGTGGCTTAACCTGGCCATAGCGCTCTTGCTGCATAGTAAAACCAGGAGGGCGCCTTGGGCGCTCTCCTGGTGAATGATGCGGTGTTGGGGATTAGTCTACGGCAACCATTACGTTGGTTGACTTGATGATGACTGCCGCTTTCCTTGAGACCCAGCTGCTCGATGGCTTCATTAGTGATGGAGCCAGAAATGCGTACGCCGCTTTCGTCTTCGATGGTCACGTGGCTGTTAACGGCGCCATCCTTTACGGCAACAACAGTGCCCTCGATCTGATTGCGAGCGGAAATGTTTGGGATCTTTTCGTTGCGAACATGACATTGATGGCCTTGATTACCGCATAGCACTCTTTGCCTTCGGCAAGCTCCAGCTGCATTACCGATTCCATGGTGATATCTGCTTTGATGGGGTTGTGGTGCCATGGCAGATAACCACAACGGCGTTGATGGTGCCTTCTTTGACCTCTCTGACGGTGTCGTTGATTTGGTTGCGAACGGAGATCTTCGTGTTGTCCTCCCTCGTATTTGAGTGATTGAACTGGGAAAAAGTGGAGCAAGCATCTTTATTCTCAAGAGAAAAGGAAAACCTACTATTCCTAATGCTCCATAGTTGCGCCAATAAAAAATGGACGCCCTAGGGCGTCCATTTCGTGTGCTATGCAAAATGTGCGGCAATGCCGCGATGAAAAGCTACTCGATCTTGCCGTAGCGCTCTTCGGTGATTTGGTCGAGCGTCTTGCCCTGGGTCTTGGGGCACCAGATAACGCCCACAACCAGGGAGATAAGAAGAACGACGCACATGATAACAGCTGCGGGGAAGAAGCCGGCAGGGTTCGTGGAAATGTCGCCCATGATGGCGCCAACGCCCACGAGCGACCAAATGCCCAAAGCGCCACGAACCAAGAAGAACATGATGCCCTGAGCACCGCCGCGATACTGTGTGGGGAACAGCTCGGTACCCCACAGAGCGTAGAAGCACTGAGCGGAGAAACCTGCGGAAATGCCCCACAAGATTACGTATACCCAAAGAACCCAGCCCATGGATTCGGTGTCGCCGCTCTGGATGGCGAGGCCGAATACGGCAATAGCAACCCAAGACAGCAGCGCCAACAGCGCAGAGGCACCGAACAGCACGCGGTGGGAGACAATGTCGCCGAAGCGGCTGAAGATTGCCAGCGAGCAGACGGCAACCAGTACCCACTGAACTACGCCCAAGAGGCTCTGGCCGGTTGCATCGATGTTGCCTGCGGCAGCATAGAGGTATGGCATAAACTGGCCGTTCGTGCCCGCAGCCAGGTTCCAGGTCAGGTACACGGCAACCAGGAAGATGATGGTCTTCACGTTCACAGGGTTCTTCAAAGCGGTTGCCATCATTTTGCCGAAAGACTGCTTCTCGGTGGCAGCAGCGTTCTTTTCGGCCCAGTCGGCGGATTCCTGCAGCTGACGCTGAAGGTTCCAGGCGATAAGGGCAACGATGAACAGAACCAGGAACAGCAGGCGGGTTGCCAGCATGCCGTCAAACGGGCCGTAGGTGCCTGCGGGGAGCAGGGTGGTGCCATCAGACTCGAAGCCAGGGATGATGAAGCTCATGACCAGCGAAAGGATGAAGATGATGGCGGGACCGCAGCTCCATGCGAACTGGCTGATGCCGATGTTGGAAGCGCGCTTCGTGGAGGTAGACGTTTCGGAGATATAGCTCCAGGAGGCGGGAACGCCAGCGCCTACGGAAAGGCCGGACAGCACAACGCCCACTACGACCATGGGAAGGTTCACGGCAACCATGGCGATGAATACGCCGGCAGCGTAAACCAGCAGATTGTACTTATAAATAGTGGTGCGGCCGAACTTGTCGGTCAGGAAGCCGCCGATCAGCGCGCCAACAGCTGCGCCGAAAGCGTTTGCGCCGATGGCGCCCAGGATTGCGGTCCAGGCGGAGCCGAAGTTGAATGCAGCTGCCCAAGCGGTAAGGGCAAGGCTGCTGGCTACGATGCAGCCAGAGTCAAGGAAGTTGGTCAGGGAAACCGCCATGGTTCCCTTGCGTTCTTGGGAAAGCGCCAATGCTTTACCTTTCTAGTCGAGGTGGAATGCGCAGGGCAGGTCTACGGAAACGGGCGAATTGTCTGCATTCGTTTCCATGACGCTTGCCATGAAATCCCACCATTTCTTGCAGATATCGGTCTTGGCAGACTCGGCATAGCGTTCAGGGTCGTCAAGCTCGATATATCCGAAGAGGATGTTGGTTTCCTCGTCGATGAAAATGGAGTAGTTGTGCCCACCGTATTCGTGGAGCATGTCGGCCATTTCGGGCCACAATTCGTTGTGGCGCTTCTCGTACTCTTCAGCAAAGCCCGGGTAGAGCTTCATCTTGAAGCCTGAGATGGTGCGTCCATCAGCAGTTTTACGGATAGTCATCGAAGTGCCGCCTTAGTCCAGGAACTCATCATTGACGGTGAGGCCGAAATCGATGCCGATCTGGCGCAGGCCTTCGTCGGAAATAGTGTTCAGGAATTCGTCGGAGCCGCCATTCATCTGGCGAGCGCGACGATATACGTCGGCAGCCTTTTCGATGGTGTGCATCAGGCCGAAGGTGGTGTCGAAATCGGGACCGGAAACGAACAGGCCGTGCTGTGCCCAAACAGCTGCCTCGTACTTCTTCATGAGTTCGGAGGTTGCCTTTGCGATCTCGGCGCCACCGGGAACCATCCAAGGCACAACGCCAACGCCAGAGGGGAATACCGCGATACATTCAGTCATGGCCTTCCACAGGGCGCGGGTGAAGTAGCGTGCGTCAAGCGGGCATACGAACGTCATAGCAATGACATTGATGGGATGAGCATGGTAAATCACGCGGCATTCGTTGTTGGTGGCCTCCATGCGCACGGCATGGTTCATGAAATGCGTGGGGAATTCGGAAGTGGGCTTGCCACCGTCGGTCAGGCCCCATACGATGCGCCAGGAATCGCCGGCGTCATTGATTTCGACGATGCCGATGTTGTGGGAAGGGTCGCTCATGACGTTGCGCATATAGCGGCCAGAGCCGGTGGTAAGGAAGAACGCGCCGCGCAGGCTATCTGCCTGTACGCCCATGTTCACCCACTCGCCGGGGTTTGCGTTGAAGAAGGGCCGAGCCTGCTCTACTTCCTCTTCCTTCATGCGGTAGGTAAGGTTGCCGCCATTGCGCTCGTGCCAACCCTGCTTCCAACCGTCGTCGCACAGACGGCGGAAGCCGCGCACGAAGCCCAGCTGCTCGACGGCAACGCCAGAAACTGCGCCGCGAGCTGCGGAAACTCCGCTTTTAAGCGTGTCCATAGCACTGTCGATAATGTCCATCATTGTCCTTTCGTTCTGAAGTACCGAATGATCGGTTCCGGAAAAGCCGCTCGGGTAAGTGGCTTTTCCGGAACGCATTCGACTTGCGTTTACGGAGTTGAATCTCGGCATCGGATCCTTCCGGCGAGGGCCTTCCGGTGCCCGGTGCGTTTCGACAAGGGTTTCTCGGTGCCAGAGGCTTCGACGATGGCTCCCTCGGCACCGGACGCCCCGGCAAGGGCTTCCACTTGCCTTCTAGGCGCAGAAAGCGCCCCTCGAGAAGAGGGGCGCTGAAAAATGCGCAGGCTTACTGGCGCTTGGAGAGCACCTCGTCTTCGTAGGCCTTAACCTCGTCCCATAGCTGGTCTTCGGCAACTACGCCCTGACGTGCGCAGTACTCGTCCCAAACCGCGGTCCAAGGCATGGTCTTGAACTGCTCGGTAACGATCATCTTCTCGGAGAACTGGTAGGTATCCTGCAGCTCCTTCAGGCGATCCCAAGGCTGCAGCAGTTCGAACAGCAGGCACTTTTCCATAGCGCGCATGCCGGTAGCCCAAGCGCCGATGCGGTTGATGGAAGCATCGAAGAAGTCCATGCCGATAAGGACCTTGTCCATGCCCTCGGGGCAGCGAACAACCTCAGCGGCGATGTCCTTGATGGAATCCTCGAACAGAACAACGTGGTCGGAGTCCCAATGCATAGAGCGGGTAACGTGCAGCGGCACGTAGGGGAAGAACTGCAGCAGGCTGGGCAGCTTGTCGGAAATGCTTTCCATGGGGTTGAAATGACCCGCATCGATGAGCACTACATGGTTGCCGCCCTTCTTGGCGGCGTAGGATACGTAGAACTCCTGGTTGCCGGTGGTGAAGCCTTCAACACCGATGCCGAATACCTTCTGTTCAACCGCATCGATAACATGTGGGGTTTCGAAGGAATAGATTTCGTCGAGGGAGTCCTTCAGGCGTGCACGCAGGCCATAAGCGTCAGCGGCATAGTCCTTCAGGCCGTCAGGGATCCAGAAGTTGTTCAGGACCATGTCGTCCATTTCCTCGCCGATGCGCTCTGCGATCTGGCGGCAGGCGATGCAGTGACGGATCCAGAAATCGCGCACTTCTTTTTCGGGGCTGGAAACGGTAAGGCCTTCCTTTACCAGCGGGTGGCTGAACAAGGTGGGGTTGAAGTCGATGCCGAAGCCGTTCTTCTTTGCCCAGGTTACCCAGGGCTCGAAGTGCTTGTACTCGAGCTTGTCGCGATCAACCCAGGGGTTTTCCTCAGTGAAGATGGCGTAGCTCGCGTGCAGGTTGATGCGCTTCTTGCCGGGGATCAGGCTTGCTGCCTTCTCGAAGTCGGCCATGAGCTGTTCGGGGGTGGCGGCGCGGCCAGGGTAGTTGCCCGTGGTCATGATGCCACCGGAAGCTGCGTTATCGTCGCCCTGATCGAAGCCGACAACATCGTCGCCCTGCCAGCAGTGCATGGAGATGGCCTTGTTTGCCAGGGTTTCGATCACTGCCTCGGTGTCGATACCCTGCTTGGCATACGCTTCGCGCGCCAATTCGTACATAGTGGTCATGAATGCTCCTTATCTGTACCTAAAAGGTTGGTTGCTGTTATTCGAATCGCTTCACGTCGAATGACGTTGCGATAGCGTCGCGGACGCTTTGAAGGTCGGGGAATGCGCCATCGGCGATCATCTGCACGGCAAGGTTGCCCAAGCTTGTTCCCTCAACTGGACCGGCGAACACGGGGATGCCGCATGCGCGGGTGGTGAGTTCGTTCAAATATGCATCTTGGCAACCGCCTCCAACGATGTTGATGGAAGTGTAGGTGCGTCCGGTAAGCGATGCCATTTCTGCAATGGATTCCGCATAGCAGGAGGAAAGGCTTACATATACGCAGCGCATAAGCTGACCGACGGTTTGGGGCACGTCCTGCCCGGTTTCAAAGCAGGCGCGGCGAATCTCGTCGATCATGGAATCAGGCGCCAGGAAGCGGTCGTCGTTCACGTTCACGTGGGCTTCGAAGCTGTCTGCCTCTTTTGCGTGGGCAATGAGGTCGGGGAAGCCCCACTCGATTGCCTCATGCGTGAAGGGGGGCAGCTCGTCTTCGTCGGTTTGCTGATGGGTGTTTTTTCCCTCTACATAGGAAACGCCGTTCAGCTCGCGGCGAATAGACTGGATCATCCACAGGCCCATAATGTTCTTAAGGTAACGGTAGCGATATTCATAGCCGCCCTCGTTGGTAAAATTGGCCTGCATGCTGGCAGGGGTCGTGATGGGGTCTTTGTTTTCCACACCCAGCAGGCTCCATGTGCCGCTGGAAAGATAAACGGCCTTATCATCCCTTGCGGGAACAGCCAAAAAGGCGGAGCCGGTATCATGTGTAGCGGGCAGTACGACGGTGCAGTCAAAGCCGACATAATCCTTGACGGCGGAGCTCAAATTTCCAAGTTTGGTGCCGGGGGTGCTGATTCTGCCAAAGATTTTGCGCGGCAGACCAAGCCGGTTGATGATTTCATCGTCCCAATCCTTGCTTATAGCGCCCACCAGGGCAGTGGTGGAAGCATTGGTATACTCGTTGGCCATCACGCCGGTCAGGCGGTAATTCAGGTAATCCGGCACCATCAAAAAATGCTCGGCAGCCGCAAGCTGTTCCGGGTGCTCTTTCTTTAAGGCACACAGTTGGTAAACCGTGTTGAACGACTGGTACTGGATGCCAGTACGGGCGTAAAGTTTTGTAAACGGCAGAATGGGTTCCAGTTCCTCCCGCATGGCGGCCGTGC
>OGOX01000679.1_pt1 | contig 24720 bp, 20 predicted proteins | sample 1552761 | NCBI WGS metagenome assembly OGOX01 (sample SAMEA2580212, study PRJEB22360) | human gut metagenome | biome: human gut; feature: human-associated habitat; material: faeces | place: Denmark | collected 2008/2010
GGGGGGGAGAATTATTTTTCTCTTACATGTATTATAACATAACAGTTTGTCTCGGTAGATATATCACAGATAGAAGTCCTTGCACAAATCGGCATAGGCTTCGGCCCTTGCTCCATCATCACCCACAAGGCTGAGTGTTGTATGCACAAGTGATTGGGGAGTGCGACAGAACTCGAGCAGCACCCGTTTACAAGGTCTGCCCTTGCGGGTGACCACATCGGTTCGGCGCGCTAATTGCAACCCGTGTACGGCAGCCATTGCTACAAACCCCGCAACCGCCGACATGGGCAGTATGGCCGAAAAAGTGGCCTTTGGGTTAGCGGGGTTCAACAAATGCTCAACAGCTCGCAACAAGGCCGCAAAAGTCAGTCCCCCACCCTGTGTGTGGCGCGCTTTGGCCCGCTGGGACGCGGGCGGCAGCAACGATTCTTCATGATAAGGCGGGTTGCTCAATATGCTGTCGAATGCCAAACCACAATCTGCTGCATATTGCAGAACGTCGGCACAGACGATTTCGACATTTGACGCAAAAGGGGAATGCTGCACATTGGCCAAGGCATCAGCGGCCGCTGCCGCGTCGAGTTCTACGCCAACAACCCGTGCAGCCCTGTTGCGCTGAGCTGCCATTAAGGCTATCAAACCACAGCCGCACCCAACATCAAGTATGCGATCAACCTCACACACATTGGCCCATGCGCCGAGCAATACGCCGTCCGTGCCCACCTTCATGGCGCAGTGCGCGTCGTCTATATGAAACTGTTTGAAACTGAAACTCATTGCTTTGCCAATATATATTGCGTGTGATACTTCAAGCTGCATGCTCAAGCACGCTTCTGATTATTGCGCCACAAAAGTACGACATTTGCCTTAATTAGCGCAAAGTAGGGCACGCACATTTTGCGAATACACTGATTTTTAGTAATTTTGCACGTTCCATATTCTGAATATATACTAAACATGAACATACGAGACGATAATCCACAAACAGCCTTTTCACTTGTTGCCGACTTTGACGGCGACATGAATGCTCTGCTTCAAACCCAACACGAAGACACCCTGCCTGCACTTGCCCTGCGTAACATGATGTTGTTTCCCGGCGTGGTGGGTTCTGTCACCATCGGACGTCCGATGAGTTTGAAAGTGGTGAGCCAATCACTGAAAAAAGGCGCCATCATAGCCGTGTTGGCACAAAAGAATGGCGATGTGGAAGATCCCGACCGCAAAGACCTCTTTGACGAAGGGGTTGCGGCCCGCGTCATGCGCATGATCGATCTGCCCAACGGCAACAGCATGGCCATACTGCAGACTTACGGAGCCATAAAGCTTGAGCATATCAAGCGACGCAAGCCCACCATGCGTGTGGAGGTTTCGTCTATACCCGAAGTTACCTACAACAAGGACGACAAGGAGTTTGCCGTGTTGGCCGATGCTTGCCGCGATGCCGTTATCCGCTTTTTGAAGCTGAACGAGGGCATGCGCTCTGAAGAGGCGGCCTTTGCCGTGCGCAACATCAACCACCCTGCATTTTTGGTAAACTTTATTTGTTCGAACATGCAACTGTCGCAGGAGGACCGTTACACTCTGTTTCAACTGCACGACATGCGCGAGCGTGCTTTCAAACTGCTGCAAATGCTTAACCGCGAATGCCAGTTTGCACAAATAAAGCATGATATTCAAAACCAAACACGTGAGGAACTTGACCAGCAGCAACGCGAATACTTTCTTCACCAACAAATCAAGAACATACAAACTGAACTTGGTGAGGACGGCAATAGTGATGTGGCCGAGATTGAACACAAGGCCGAGAAACTGACTTTCCCCGACAAAGTAAAGGAACTGTTCAAACGCGAGATTGAAAAGCTCAAGCGCCTCAACCAGCAGTCGCCCGACTACAATGTGCAGCTCAACTACTTGCAAACGCTTGTGGCACTGCCATGGGGCATCAACACCGAGGACAATCTGAACATCAAAAATGCCGAACATGTGCTCGAACGCGACCACTATGGCATGGAGAAGGTTAAAGAGCGCATACTGGAGCACCTGGCCACGCTTCGCTACCGAAAGGCCGAGAAAGCCCCCATATTGTGCCTTGTAGGCCCTCCGGGAGTTGGCAAAACCTCACTCGGACGCAGCATAGCCGAGGCTCTCGGACGCAAATATGTGCGCATATCGCTTGGCGGTGTGCACGACGAGGCTGAAATCCGCGGTCACCGCCGTACCTACATCGGTGCCATGCCCGGACGCATTGTCAAGGGTATCATGAAGGCGGAATCAAGCAACCCGCTTTTTGTGCTCGACGAGATAGACAAAGTGTCTGAAAACAACTATAACGGCGACCCGCACAGCGCATTGCTCGAAGTGCTCGACCCCGAACAGAACAATGCTTTCCACGACAACTATCTGGACGTGGACTACGACCTGTCAAAGATTTTCTTCATTGCCACGGCTAACACCTTGCAGACCATACCGCAACCACTGCTTGACCGCATGGAGGTGATTGAGGTGGAAGGCTATCTGACCGAGGAGAAGAAAGAAATTGCACGTCGCCACCTCATACCCAAAGAGCAAAAGGTGTTCGACTTTGGAGACGGTGCGAAACTCAAATTCACGCCGGCAGCCATTGAGTACATCATTGAGAAATACACACGCGAGAGCGGTGTGCGACAACTCGAAAAGCAGGTGGACAAGATATTCCGCAAAGTGGCATTCCTCACCTCAAAGAGCGAAGACGGCAAGATGCCTTTTGCCGACCGCAGCATCAAGCCTGCCGACATAGAGGCGCTGCTTGGCAAACCGCTGTTCAACCGCGACAAATACCAGGGCAACAAATATGCTGGCGTGGTTACCGGACTGGCGTGGACTGCTGTAGGCGGCGAAATTCTGTTTATCGAGACAAGTGTGAGCCGCAGCAAAGGACCGAAACTGACGCTTACAGGTAACTTGGGCGACGTGATGAAAGAGAGTGCCGTACTGGCTTTGGAATATATCAAATCGCATGCCGACACGTTAAACATAGACTATCGTGTGTTCGACCATTGGGGCATTCATATTCACGTGCCCGAAGGGGCTACGCCCAAAGATGGCCCTTCGGCAGGCATCACCATTGCCACCTCAATAGCCTCTGCCCTTACGCAACGACGTGTGCGCGACCACATTGCCATGACTGGCGAGATTACACTGCGCGGACGCGTGCTGCCTGTCGGTGGCATAAAGGAGAAGATATTGGCTGCCAAACGAGCTGGCATTACCGATATCATGATTTCAGAAGATAACCGCAAAGACATAGAGGACATTAACGCCCGATACATCGAAGGCTTGTCGTTCCACTTTGTTGAAAATGTACAAGACGTGCTGCGCTTTGCACTGCTTGACGAGAAAGTTGAACACGCCATCGACCTGACGGTTGAAGATGACAGTGCTGACAATAGCGATGCACACAAACAGGCCACAGACAACAAAGTGGCTGTGAGATTGTTGAAAGAGAAGTAACACACAACATGGACTACCAACTGCTACATACCGATGGCGCCGCACGTGCCGGCCTTATCACAACCGACCATGGCCAAATTCACACTCCCATATTCATGCCCGTGGGCACCGTGGGCAGTGTGAAAGGGGTGCATCTGCGCGAGCTGAAAGACGACATCAATGCCGAAATCATATTGGGCAACACCTACCACCTATACCTGCGTCCGGGGCTTGACATACTCGAGCGGGCAGGCGGTCTGCACAAATTCAACGGCTTTGACCGCCCCATGCTGACCGACAGTGGCGGCTTTCAAGTATTCTCGCTTTCTGGCATTCGCAAGTTGAGCGAGGAGGGTTGCGAGTTCCGCTCACACATTGATGGCAGCAAGCACTTCTTCTCTCCCGAAAGGGTGATGGACATTGAACGTACCATTGGTGCCGACATCATGATGGCTTTCGACGAATGTCCGCCGGGCACAGCCGATTACAGCTATGCGCGCAAGAGCCTTGACCTTACACATGGGTGGATGAAGCGCTGTTGGAAACGCTTTAACGAAACAGAACCCAAATACGGCTACAAGCAGGCCTTGTTTCCCATTGTACAAGGTTGCGTGTATAAGGATTTGCGTCAGGAGAGCGCCCGTTTCATGAGCGACTTCGGGGCCGAGGGATATGCCATCGGCGGATTGGCCGTGGGCGAACCTGCCGAAATGATGTATGAAATGATTGAGGTGGTGAACGACATTCTGCCAACCGACCGGCCGCGCTATCTCATGGGCGTGGGCACCCCCATCAACATACTCGAAGCCATTGAACGCGGCGTGGATATGTTTGACTGCGTCATGCCAACGCGCAATGGGCGCAACGCTTGCCTGTTCACCGCTGAGGGCATTATTAACATGCGCAATGCCAAATGGGCTGATTGCTTTGACCCTATCGACCCCATGGCGCATTGTTTTGCCGATGTGCAATACACCAAAGCCTACCTGCACCACCTGTTCAAAGCCAAGGAATTGCTGGCCATGCAAATTGCCTCTATCCACAATCTGGCATTCTACCTGTGGCTGGTGCGCGAGGCACGCAAACAAATTATGGCAAACAACTTCGGACCATGGAAACGCGACATGGTTGAAAAGCTTGGACGTAAACTGTAAAACGCCATGCTGAAAAACTTGCTTACTAAATTCAAATCATACCTCATGCTGCCTGTTCGTGACCAACACGCTGACGGGCAGCATGAGGCGTGTGTGGACAGCCATCTGGCCAACCCCGGCAAGGGACGCAAACCGCTCATCGGACGTATCGACCGCTACATTATTGGCAAGTTCATCACCACATACATTTTCTTGATAGCTATCATCATTGTAATTGCTGTGGTGTTCGACATCAACGAGAATATTGACAAACTCACGCAAAGTCATGCCTCAGCCTTACGCATAGCGCAATACTACAGCAATTTCGTGCCGTATTTTGCCAATATGTTCAGCCCGCTGTTTGTGTTTATTGCCGTCATTTTCTTCACCTCAAAGCTGGCCGACAAAAGCGAAATCATTGCCATGAAGAGCACAGGCATGAGTTTCAAACGCCTGCTGCGCCCCTACATGGTTACAGCCGCACTCATAGCCGCCACGTCCTTTTTGCTTGGTGCATACGTCATACCCAAGAGCAACGTGGCGCGCGTCAATTTCCAAAATCGATACATTAAAAAGAAAACCGACATCACCTCGGTCGACAATGTGCAGATGCAAGTTGACACGGGAGTTGTGGCATACATTACTCACTTCGACAATGTGAGCAAAAGCGGTTATGGATTTTCGCTCGACAAATTTGTCGAAAAGAAACTCGTGTCACACCTTACAGCCCAGACCATACAATACGACACCCTGTCAGACCATCGTTACTCGTGGACACTGCGCATGTACGAAACACGCACCCTCAAGGGCATGCGCGAGGTGCTTGAGCGGGGCGACAAAATTGACACAACCATCATCATGGAGCCTAAGGACTTCTTTTACGTGCGCGACCAGGAGCAAACACTCACCCTGCCCGACTTGAAAGAATATATCAACCGGCAAAAGATGCGCGGTGTGGCCAACATCAGCAAGTTCGAGGTTGAATATTACAAGCGGTATGCCATGCCTTTTGCGGCATTTATACTGACCCTGATAGGTGTGTGCATGTCAAGTCAAAAACGCAAAGGCGGTATGGGCATCAGCCTTGGCGCCGGACTGGCACTGAGTTTTGCATACATTCTGTTTCAAACGGTTTCGGCATCATTTGCCACCAATGCCGGACTTGAAGCATGGATTGCCGTATGGCTGCCCAATATAATATTTGCTGTCATCGCACTGATACTATATTATCGCACACCACAATAACGGGCACTTCAGGCTTTATGATACATCAACATAAATTCCGCTAATCACGCCATTACAAGCTATTTAATATAACGCTATGGACAACTTAAAGGAACAAGACAATACAACAAGCGAAAGCATCGACAATAAAGATACTGAAAAGGCACCCGAGGTGTACTTTGAAGACCTTGACCTTTCAGACAACGTGCTCGACGCACTCTACGACATGCGGTTTGAAAAGTGCACGCCAGTACAAGCACAATGCATACCTCCCATTCTTGAGCATCACGATGTGCTTGGCGTGGCCCAAACGGGTACGGGCAAAACGGCAGCCTACCTGCTGCCGCTGCTCACTTTGCTTGAGCGCGACCCCCACCCTGCCGACGCCGTAAACTGCCTGGTCATTGCCCCAACGCGCGAGCTGGCACGCCAAATAGACCAAGCACTTCAGGGCTTTGCCTACTACACAGGGGTTAATGCCGTAGCCGTATATGGTGGCAACGATGGCATACGCTATGAACAAGAGCGCCGTTCGCTGCAAGCTGGAGCCGACATTGTGCTCGCCACACCGGGCCGTCTCATTACCCACCTGCAACTTGGCACACTCGACTTGAGCCGCACCACACATCTGGTGCTCGACGAGGCCGACCGTATGCTCGACATGGGATTTGCCGAGGACATTCTGTCTATTGTAAAACAAATGCCCGAACAGCGTCAAACAATTTTGTTCTCGGCCACCATGCCACCTAAAATTGCCGAACTGGCACGAACGGTGATGCACAACCCCGTCGAGGTTGAAATCGCCGTGTCAAAACCTGCCGAAAACATCAAGCAAAGCCTCTACATTTGTCACGAGAGCGACAAGGCCATCATACTGAAAAAGATATTTAAGGAGCAGCCCCCCCAACGCGTGATTTTGTTCTGTTCGTCAAAGCAGAAGGTAAAAGAACTGGCCATTGTGCTGAAACGCAGCGGGCTGAATGCGCGCGCCATGCACTCCGATTTGGCACAGGCCGAGCGCGATGAAGTCATGAATTTGTTCCGTGCACACAAAGTGGACTTGCTCGTTGCCACCGACATTGTGGCACGAGGCATCGACATTGACGACATTACCATGGTCATCAACTACGATGCACCACACGATGCCGAGGACTACGTACACCGCATTGGCCGCACCGCACGCGCCGGACGCGAAGGCAGTGCCATCACGCTGATTGGCGAAAAGGATTTGTATGCGCTGTCGAACATCGAGCGCACACTCAAAATTAAGATACCGCGTGCCGAACTGCCTGAGGGCGTACGCCCACCACAAACCGAGCCCCAACACGGACGTGGCGGAAGAAACGGCGGAAATGGCAACGGCAGAGGACGCAACGGTGGCAGCAGAGAACAGCGCAACAACCATGGCAAAAGAGGAGGCGAAGAGGCCCAAGGCAAAGGACGTAACAACCATCGCCGCAACGACAAACGGCAAGCACAAAGCAGCAAGCCACATGGCAAATCCGACAACAGACCTGCTGCCCAAAAACGCCCACCTAAAAATGGTACTGGACGCAAGCCCGAATAAACACGAATTATGAAACTATACAAACTGACAACATTGGTTGTTGGCGGTTTGATTATTGTAATGGGAGCGAAGGCACAATGCCTCACTCCCATCACACATTTTCACGCCAACAACAGTCCGTACATGCCCTACAATGACAATTTCATAAGCGGGTTTATGCAATCAGCATCGCAACAAACAGCCGACAACGGCTTTTTGCAAATGCCATTTGTGGGCGACCCCTTACTGGTATATGTAGGTGAAAAAGACAGCACACAGTTCACAGCATACGCATCGGGGTACATATTTGAGGAGCGTGCCCCTCAAAATTACCAATTACGCTATACGCGCTACGACATCACTGCCAACATTGCCGCCATGCCCGCCTATTGCGTGCAGCGTTATGCCTATCCCGACACAACGGCCGAAAAAGGCTTTCTCGTAGACATTGACAATGCCATGACAGGTGCCGCCAATGAGGACATGGACATCGTTTTTATTGACAAACGCACCATACGAGCCTACAAGCGTAGCACCCTCAACAGCAGCAATGCCCCCGCACTTTACTACGTGGCCCACTTCTCACACCCCTTCAACAAGTGGAATGTACGCCGCGAAGTTGTGCGCACCGAAAACGGGCAACGCGAACAGCGCTGCAAAGCCGCCTTTGTGTTCGACCTCAATCCTGGCGAAGAACTTACCGTACAATCGGCCGTGTCGGCCGTCAGCACCGATGGCGCCTATGCCGCAATAGGCAAGCCACTCGCCAAACGCCACTTCAGCGACCAACGCAAAGCGCAGCCGCAACTCTCCACCAATGGACAGCCCTTAACGGCACAACGGCAAACACAGGCAAGCCGCACAACCAAGTGCCCCACCACAGCAGCCACGTCAAGGCCGGCACAGTCCAATAGCAGTATGACAGCCGCCAGCACCTTGCCCGTACGCTACATCGAGATATCTACGCGCGATGCACAGATGCAAGCCGCCTTTGCCGCAGCACTTTCGCAACTCATGCACAACGCCAACTGCCGAAAGGCTGCCAATGCCACAGAATTGCTTAATGCCATTGCCCCACTCTACAACTGTGACGCAACGAAAACCGACGACAACGCCGTGCGCACCGATTCACTGCTAAGGCAATATGCCCAATCATTGTTCACCGGACAAAGCGGCAATTTGTCTGACACACAAGCCGCATGGTTCGTGTTCAACGCCATGGGCCTGGTGCCACACAACGACAACGGGCAGGACGGCTACAAATTAGTACGCCCGCTCTTTAACGTTGTCACACTGCATCTGCCACGCGGCCGTCGCCTCATACTTCACACAAAAAATAACAACAGGCAGAACCTGTACATTGCCCAGGCCAAACTCATGCACCAGCCTCTAAAGAACGACCAATACCTCACCCACACACAACTGCTCAAAGGTGGAGTATTGGAAATCAAAATGGCCCTACAAGCTAACTAAACAGGTGCTGTAAACAAACAATCATTGACACAGTGCAGACCATTTCTCAAGTTTTATGTAGGTTATTCCATCAAATTTGAGTAAGTTTGCAACTACAATAACACACACTACACATAATGGCAAAAACAGCAGAAGAAAATACTACCCCCATGAGCGAAAAGCTCAAGGCGCTACAAGCCGCCATGTCAAAAATAGAGAAGGACTTCGGTCGTGGCTCTGTCATGAAACTTGGCGACGAACAAATTGAGGACGTTGAAGTTATCCCCACAGGCAGTTTGGCCCTTAATGCCGCTTTAGGCGTAGGAGGCTACCCCAAAGGGCGCATCATCGAAATTTACGGCCCCGAGTCGTCAGGTAAAACCACTTTGGCCATTCATGCCATTGCCGAGGCACAAAAGCGTGGCGGCATAGCAGCCTTTATTGATGCAGAACACGCATTCGACCGTTTCTATGCCAAGAAATTGGGCGTCGACGTTGACGAATTGCTTATTTCGCAACCCGACAATGGCGAGCAGGCACTCGAAATTGCCGACCAGCTTATCCGCTCATCTGCCATCGACATCATCGTCATCGACTCTGTGGCAGCACTCACCCCGAAAGCCGAAATCGAAGGCGACATGGGCGACAACAAAGTGGGTCTGCAGGCACGCTTGATGAGCCAGGCCTTGCGCAAGCTCACCTCTACCATCAGCAAAACCAACACCACCTGCATCTTCATCAACCAGTTGCGTGAAAAGATTGGCGTCATGTTCGGCAATCCCGAAACCACCACCGGTGGTAACGCACTTAAGTTCTACGCATCGGTGCGCCTCGACATTCGCCGCGTAACAACCCTTAAGGACGGTGACACACCGATTGGCAACCAGGTTCGCGTCAAAATTGTCAAGAACAAGGTAGCGCCCCCCTTCCGCAAGGCCGAATTTGAAATCACATTTGGCGAGGGCATCTCACACGTGGGCGAGATTGTCGACCTCGGTGTAGAATTGGGCATTATCAAGAAGAGCGGTTCATGGTTCAGCTATGGCGAGAGCCGCTTAGGCCAGGGACGCGATGCGGTGAAAAAGATTATCAAGGACAATCCCGAACTATCCGAAGAGCTTGAAGGCAAAATTGCCGAGGCCTTGAAGGCACGCAATGAAGAGGACTAATCTTGCACAAATAACATCCACATTATATTTCTGTCGGCAAGCAGAGGGGTAACCCACTCTGTTTGTCGACTTTTATATTTGTACCCAACATGGAATACAAAAAGCATTATACCGACGAAGAACTGGCCGAAGTTGTCAACTGGTTTAAGGAACACTTTGACGAGTTGCCCCAATCTATCCATATCGACAAAGCCACCTACATTGCCGACCTCAAACACACCGTCACACTCTACTACGACATCGTGGCCAAGCATAAGGACAACCCCACCTATGCCGCACAAATACACCACATCTACCAAATGCGCGATGCTGTACTGCGAAAGTGGGAAGAGGACAAAGCCACACAAGGCTGACGCACAATATACACGCACAAGCCAAACGAGCAAACCGCTTACTGAATTATGCAGCAAGCGGTTTGCTCGTTTATATATCACGCACCCATAAGCGCACCTGAAGGTTGCACAAACGCATGACGCGCCTCCAAGCCCCAGCTACTTTTCCTTTTCAGACTGTTCCCATGCCTCCCACTGCTTCATGGCCTCTTGCCAATCTGCACCTGGTGCTGCCGAGGGCTGTTCGGCCGCCTGTTCAGCCGCATCACGTTCGCGGTCACGCGCCCGCTTGGCCAACATGTCAGCTATGGTAGCATCATCAAGTATCACAATAGCACGGCGCTTTATGGCCTCATCAAGTTCTTCAGGACCAAAAGCCTTGCCAGGCTCGTTAAAGTCCGATATGTTGAACTCATATTTTGTACGCAATTCGTGGCGTATCTGTTTCTGCCCAAAGCGGTTGGCCTTATTCTTCAAGTGCAGCAGGCGGCGTATGTCGTTTATTTCGCTCTGCGCATATTTGTTACGTCCCATTACTAAATACTGTTCTTGCAATTAAGTGTTACAACCCGAGTTCGCGTACAAAGCTTTCGGCCTCATGCAGGGTATTAAGCTTACCCACGTCGAGCAGATGTAAATCAGGCTGCACATATCCGCGAATATCAGCCTTGGCACACGCCTCCAAATAAAAATCCATGATGGGAAATGCCGCAGGCCGTTCTGCCATCAAATCAAACAAACGCGGCGAGAACATGTGAATGCCCGAAAAGGCATAACGCTGCAGTTTGTCCACTTCAATGTGGTCAAACGGGCTCTTTACCTCGCCAGTAGCAATGTTTGTCCAGCCACGCAAGCGCATGTCGTCATCAAACAGCAAATAGCGCTGCGTATCGCGCTGGCTCACCATCAGCGTGGCATCAGCCTGCAAGTTCTGCTTGTAAAAGGCAGCTATCGGCGCATTGCTCAATATGTCGACATTATGAATAAGGATAGGCGCACCATCTTGTGCAAACAACGGTGCAGCATGACGCAATCCGCCACCCGTGTTGAGCAGTTCGTCAGTTTCGTCAGATATACGCACTGGCACAGGCCACTCGTGTTGCTTCACAAAGTCAACAATTTGTTGTGCAAAGTGGTGCACATTCACCACCACCTCGGTAGCACCTTGCGCTATCAAATGCCTCAGAACAATGTCTATAAGCGGACGGCCCGCCACCGGTACCATGGCTTTTGGCATGGTGTCAGTAAGCGGGCGCAACCGTGTACCAAGTCCTGCTGCAAAGAGCATTACTTTCATATATACGTTTCTATAATATCTTATTTGTTATATCTGCTATAAATAATTTGCATCTTCACCGGGTTTTCTCCATCAGCTCCACCCTCAAGCTGCACCGAGGTCAAACCGAGCTGCGCTTTTACGCTGCGCAACACCGATACGGCTGTGCCCGTTGGGCTGGTAGTTTGGGTATAAACGGCATCAACCGGTATCAACACCACCTTGTTCCAGTCTGCATCATACTTGTCCGACGCCTCCCATGCGGCATACTTGTTACGGCGTGTGGCCGCATCATCGGTGCGCAACACACCAGCAGCCTTGTCGCGCATCACCTTCAAATACGTTACAAGCGGAGCAATGTTGCTGAAAGCGTAATAATTCTTGGCCTCAGTTGTCTGGCTGCTCAAGTAGTTCAACTTGCTGTCGGGCAGTTTGTTTCTTTCAAAGAATGAAGTCATATCAGCCTTACGCAACAACAATATTTGCTGCGGCACCGGCATGGCAAATGCCCCCTCAGCATGCTCATTGGTTTTGCGGCGAATGATGATTTGAGCAGAATTGATGCTGTCTTTATAGTGCTCGCCAGTCTTGTCCTTGCCATCTACCACATCGTCTACGGGTATTGTCATTTCGGTAAAATAGCCCGCGGGCGACTTGAGATAAGTGCAAGGCTGCCCGGCCAACGTCTCATTGCTGATACTGCCCGGATAGGTATTGTCAACATACGTAGTCTGCAGCACCTCCTCAGTACCACCAAACGACACGGCTCCGCCCACAATGGTGTCGGAACCAGCAGTCGTTTTGCTATGATAGCTAAAGTAGACATTGAGCGACATTTTGGCCGTTTTCAACAACACGTCCGTACCGCCCGCACTCTTAAAGCTGAAACCGGCACACACATTGCGTATAAAGTCATACGAGCTCTTGAAATTCGGGCTGTTTGGGTCGGCATAATAACTGCGCATGATTTTTGTGCCAAAATCCTCTGGCAATTTCACCACAATCTGCCTGTAATATGTCTTACCGTTCGTTTCGTTGTCGGGACGTGTCAAGTCCTTCACCGCATAGCTGATGGTCTTGCTCACCCCACCTTGCTTGATGTAGTCGTCTGCACGAAGGTCGGTATAGTAATTTGTATTGTCGTTCAAAGCCTTGTCGCCCCCCTCAAGTTCCTGCACGTGCAGTTTCATTGTAGTGAGCGAGTCGCCATAATAGCTGTCTATGTACAAGCGCAGGTCACACGAGTCTGCCTTTATCGGCGACAGTGCGAGCTTGCTCTCTGCAGGCAGCTTGAAGTCGGCTGGCAGATAGAATTGTGCCAAAAATCCCGAAGTGGTTTTGATGTGCATGTCGGGGTCGACAATACTGCCCAAGTAGCAAGTGCTTGTATTGGACAACACCGAATCTACCTTAATGGTGCGCGAACTGACTGTAAACACCGAGTCGATGGCCGTAACCTCATCTTTTTTGGGTATCACGTCGTACCCCACCATTGCAGTATCATCATCACACGCAATCAGAACGAAAGCGCCCAACAGCATTGACAAAGTGATATTCTTCATAAAATAAAACCATGTTTCGTTGGCATCAAAGGCCATGCTACAGCATCTTGCTGCGTCATTGTTTGCGCCAAGCTATCAAAAATAAAACCCATGTGTGTTTCAGCAATGACATTATCTGTGTGCCTTAACGTACATGGGCCTATATGCTATGTATTATACAAAAAATCGCGTAGTATTTGGTGAGCGTACCACGGAGCAGCAACCTTCACTCTGCGCAAAGCAAATGCCCTCCCCGGCTAAAGCAAGCCAAACACCGGCAAGCTGCTTACGCTTCCTCACCACCTGCTATTTGGTCAATAAAAGCCTTGTAGGCAGCGGCCTTCTCATCGTCGGCGGGCATGGCAAGTGTCGGCACATTCAAGCTCTTGGCATAAGCCAACAATTCGTCTTGCTTTCCGGCCTCACCCTCTATCACGCCATCGCTGAAAGCTACAGCCAAACGTCCTAAGCTGTCGGGCAATGTAAGGTCAACACCTGCCTGCTTGATGGCATCAGGTGTAGCATCACGAAACTCCAAGCACTCGGCAAAGCGCTCTGTCTGCGTGGCATCGGGCATCTCGCCATACAACGAGCTGACAACCTTTGCAGCAGCAAAAGGCGGTTCTTCGCGATAAGCCGTTTTAATATAGAACGGAACGACTGCCGACATCCAGCCCTGGCAATAAATCACATCAGGACACCAACGCAACTTCTTAACCGTTTCGAGCACACCACGTGCATAGAATACGGCACGCTCTATGTTGTCGTCATATTCCTTGCCGCTCTCGTCGGCAAACATGGCACGCTTGTGAAAATAGTCGTCGTTGTCGATGAAATACACCTGCATGCGGGCAGCCTGTATTGAAGCCACCTTGATAATGAGCGGGTGGTCCGTGTCATCGATGATAATGTTCATGCCCGACAAGCGGATAACCTCGTGCAACTGGTTGCGACGCTCGTTGATAATACCCCACCGGGGCATGAACGTGCGGATTTCGCAGCCCAGCTCCTGCAGGGCCTGCGGCATTTTGCGACCATCAAGAGCCACAGGACTCTCGGGCACATAGGGTGTCATCTCTTGTGTAATGAACAATACTTTCTTTGACTTCATTATAACTTCGTTTTATATCTAACTGCCAACACGCGCCCGTTTAGTTTGATAAAGCTGCGCAAGCCGCCATGCAACTTGCCTCTTTGCCTCTTGTGGAGCTTAATTTGTATTGGCACACTAAGTCTACAAGTGCAAAGTTAGCAAAAAAATCAGGAAAACGCGCTATGTACCAATGGTTTTAAGACTTAACGTGTTAAATATCACACAATTCATGGCCAAACATAGGGCTTATTTGACAATAAATGTGTTATTTTGCACCTCCAATGAAAGGGGCTCGCTTTGCCCATAATAATATTTCAACACAACAATGAAAGTCTTCAACACACAAAAAGAGCTTGAGGCCGCACTCGACACAGCGCGGGCCGAAGGTAAGAAGATTGGTCTGGTGCCCACCATGGGCGCACTGCATGCCGGACACGCATCACTTGTTAAACGCGCAGTTGCCGAAAACGACATCACGGTGGTGAGCGTTTTTGTCAATCCTACCCAATTCAACGATAAGAACGACCTGAAAAACTACCCCCGCACACTCGATGCCGACTGCAAGTTGCTCGAGTCGTTAGGTGCCACCTACGTTTTTGCACCTACCGTGGAGGAGGTCTACCCCGAACCCGACACACGCACTTTTTCATACCCGCCCATCGACACCGTGATGGAGGGCCCGCGCCGTCCTGGCCACTTTAATGGCGTTTGCCAAATTGTGAGCAAACTCTTCTACATGGTGCGCCCCGACCACGCTTACTTTGGCGAGAAGGATTTCCAGCAGATTGCTGTCATTCGTGCCATGGTAAAGGATTTGCAAATTCCCGTCGAAATTCGCCCCTGCCCCATCGTGCGCGAGGAGAGCGGACTGGCACTGAGTTCACGCAACGCCCTGCTGAGCGAAAGCGAAAAGCGCATTGCGGTGTGCATATCGCAAGCACTGAAAACGAGCGTGGAGTTTGCCAAGAGCCACAGCGTTAAGGAGACACACGACCTTGTGTGTGGCGCACTCAATGCCACAAATGGCCTCGAGGTGGAATACTTTGAGATTGTTAACGGCATCACGCTGCAGCCCGTGACCTCATGGGACGAGGCTGAATACATTGTAGGTTGCATCACCGTTTATTGCGGTGCACGCCCCGTGCGACTGATTGACAACATTAAATATAAAGGAGGAGAATAAGACATGCTGCTCACACTGCTGAAATCAAAAATACACTGTGCCATCGTGACCGAGGCCAACCTTCACTACATGGGCAGCATCACCATCGACCAAGACCTTATGGACGCCAGCGGCATCATAGCCGGTGAGCAGGTGCATGTGGTCAACAACATGAATGGCGAACGCGTGGTTACCTACGTCATAGCTGGTCCGCGCGGTTCGGGTTGCATCTGCTTGAATGGTGCGGCTGCCCGCATGTTCCAGGTGGGCGACGAGGTCATCATCATGTCATATGCCCAGATGGAGCCGGCCGAAGCCAAGGACTTCCGTCCACAGGTCATCTTCCCCGAAGGCGCTCACAACAAGCTTGGCTGACATCAAGGCCAGCAACGAGGCAACACCTTTTGGAGATACCCCCAAAATAGAGCTCATAAAACGCGAACATGCGAACGGACTCAGACTCCAAACGCTACTACTAAGTGCTGCCACCAAACGCTATTAAACGCTACCACTAAACGCAAGCACTAATGGGGGCGACGCGTCCCGCGTCGGATTTCAAGACAAAGGCTCACAGACAGACGTGTAATAACCGCTGACTGTGAGCCTTTATTTAGCGTTAGTGTATGAACATCGCATTTTCCCACGGGACGAAGCTGCTAAAAAAACCGACGCGGGACGCGTCGCCCCCATTAGAGGTAACGTTGGGTGCTTGAGTCCGTTCGCATGTTTACGTTTCACCAGACAGTTCCCTTTGCCAGAATGGCAAACAAGTTGAGATAATAACAAAGATGATATTTGAACTTTGTTATATAGAAGCAATATTCTAAAAACACGAAAACGACTGACTTTAGGCTCAACGCCTAAAGTCAGTCGTTTTTGTTTCTTATTCTTCCACAATCTGCGTGATGCGCCTGATGCGCCGGTTACGTTGGTTTATGATGAGCGGCACACGTTCTACCACCACCATCGACGTGTCGAGCCCCAACGCCTTAGGTTCGCCAACACCGATCTTGCTGATGATGGCATAGATGCTCATCAGTAAATTCTGCTGGCGATTGTCGAAACTCTCCGGGTAATACACACGATGAATGATGACAAATCGGAAATCACCAGGAATTCCATTCTTGCGAAGCGAGGCGTACGTACTTGTCAGATCCACCTTTTTGCTATCTACCAGATCTTCTACCACCTGTCTCAGATAGAGGCTTACCCGGGGTTCTATGCGGAAACCTATGTACATCGTTATGCTGTACAGGGTGTTTGGTATCAAAGTTTCACAGCTGTATTCCAGCGTGTCTGGAGTATCAACAAAGACCATATTGACAAGCCAGTAATGATCGGCACGCTTAGGCTGTTTGTTGATAATGGAATAGAGCAACTTGTCATCTACGGCTCCCTCCTTTTCGGCATGGTTTATATAAACAAGGTTGGACGCATACTTGGGAATGCTGTCGTCGGCTTTGATGTCGGAGATAATCTGATAATAGTCAACCAGCGGTTTAGAACTGATATAATTACCGCGTATTTTTATGGCTCTGAACCATACATACATCATCAGGAAGAGAATTCCGCCAATAAGCATCGTACACCAGCCTCCTGCAAGAAACTTCGACAGATTGGCTACCAGGAAGATGGCTTCGAGAGTGCAGTATATACCCATAAACAATAGCGTAAATCCCCACGCCACTCTCTTGCTGTGCAAGTAAAAGCCAAGCAGCAAGGTGGTCATCAGCATGGTGATGGTGATAGCGAGTCCATAGGCAGCTTCCATGTGTGAGGAGTCGCGAAACAGTAGTATGATAAGAACCACACCGATGTACATGGCAAGGTTGATCGTAGGAATATAAATCTGCCCCTTTACCTGGGTGGGGTGTTTGATTCGCATACGCGGCCAGAAGTGCAGGTTCATGGCTTCGCTCAATATGGAGAAGGTGCCACTGATAAGTGCCTGACTCGCAACAATTGCTGCACCTGTGGCCATGATAATGGCGAAAAACAACATGCCGCGCGGCATGATGGAAAAGAACGGGTTCACGTACAATGCCGTGTCCACATGGTTCAGCACCCATGCTCCCTGTCCCAGATAGTTAAGAATGAGCATGGTCTTTACAAAGGCCCAGCTGACAGCGATATTCTTCCGGCCACAATGTCCCAAGTCGGAGTACAGAGCCTCAGCGCCGGTGGTACAGAGAAATACGGCACCCAGTATTAAGAACCATTGTGGCGATTTAACCAGCAACATTACAGCATAATATGGGTTGACAGCTTTCAGTATCAACGGATAAGAAGTAATGCTAAAAACTCCCACCACACCTAACAACAAGAACCATAGCAGCATGAACACGCCAAACGACTTGCCAATGCTCTCTGTGCCAAACCGCTGCACGAAGAATATAATGGTGATGATGGCAAGCGTGATAGGAATAACAGGCAGATCTGGACTAATACTTTCGAGTCCTTCGACAGCCGTGGTAACCGTGATGGCAGGGGTTATGATGCCATCTGCCAGCAAAGTGCTGGCGCCAATGATAGCCAATATGTAAATCCACTTACTCTTGAGTCGACGCAGCAATGCATAGAGGGCGAAGATACCTCCCTCGCCTTTGTTGTCGGCACGCAGTGCCACACACACATATTTGATGGTGGTTTGCAGGGTAAGTGTCCAAATGATGCAGGACAAGGCGCCCAATATGGTGTTCTCGTCAATGATTTCGCCTGTATGTAATATTGCCTTCATCACATAGAGGGGTGATGTACCGATATCGCCAAACACGATACCCAGTGTAACGAGCAATCCCACGATACCTACTTTATGATGATTGCAAGCTACTGAATTTCCTATAACTTCTCTCATGTTTATTCTAACAGTGTTATCCTTGTTATCCTTTAGATTGTCTTAAATGCGCGCAAAGGTATAAACATGAGAGGTAAAATATGATTAGCTTAACAAGAATTACAGTATTTAACTTTCGATAAAGACCCCACAAGTATGGGTAAGCTTCATCAGAAACAGAGGTGGAGTTATAGTTTTACGATTATTGTTGTCCGGTAAAACGTAAACACGCAAAACATACTCAAACACCAAACGCTACCTCTAATGGGGGCGCAATTCCCTGGCATAACAGTTCTTTACATGGCTTCAAATATGCTTTTTAACCTGTCAATCTGATAGAAAACGCAAACACTAATGGGGGCGACGCGTCCCGCGTCGGATTTTAAGGGAAAGGCTCACAGACAGACATGTAATCAGTGCTGTCTGTGAGCCTTTATTTCGTGTATGAACATCGCACTTTCCCACGGGACGAGGCTGCTAAAAAACCGACGCGGGACGCGTCGCCCCCATTAGAGGTAGCGTTTGGTGTTTGAGTACATTTGCATGTTTACGTTTCACCAGACTACAATAAAGAACTACAAAAAGCATTTTTGTCTACACTCTGCACTAATCGCACATAAGTCGTTATAAATCAGCAGTTTTAAGAGTGTAGACAACCTCACTTTTAACATACACGCTATCTACACTCTGCCTGCACGCCAATGCACTTACCCATGCACTTGCACCCGCAGTTGGCTGCACTATATCACTCACAAAATTGAGTACAAGGCGAGCGGATTTCTTGTCGGAGAAATTGATTCTTCTGTCTCCCGTTACCATAAACTTCCCCTCCCATTACAGAGAATAGCGCCTTCCCCTTAAGATCTGACGCCCGTTTCGTGCAGACAAGTGCAGACGAGTGCAGACAAGTGCAGACAAGTGTAGACAAGTGTAGACGAGTGCAGACACTTAGCACGTTTGTCTACACGCTAAAATACGCTGATTATCAACGCAGTGCAGACAAAAAGTGCAGAGTGCAGACAAATTGTGCATAAACAAATTTGTTCCATTATGTTATCACTACAAACTACATTAGAGCCAATGACACGGCGCCAGCCTTATGTATCTTACAAGCAGGGCGGGCAGCCCTGCCTCAACTTATGTAAAAAACCACGGCGCCAGCCTTATGTTACTTATGTAGCTTATGTACTTATGTCTCCCGCGGTAAGCGGCACAAGGGCGAATAGCCCTTAAAAGAGCAAAACAAGGTTCGCTTTTTGCTTGCGCCAACCAATGGTACCCATTTTTGCAACGTAACTCATTGACTTTCAATATGCGCCATTCAATAGCACAAAAAGTGATGAAGTCAGTAAGCTGCTGGAAAATGCCGCGGGACGAGGCTGCTGAAAAATGCCCCGACGCGAGACGCGTCGCCCCCATTAGAGGTAGCGTTTGGTGCTTGTTACCGGACAGTTCCCTTTGCCAGAATGGCAAACAAGTAGAGATAATAACAAAGATGATATTTGAACTTTGTTATATAGAAGCAATAGCATTTATTATAACGACAATAGAGACAACGATTGACTGTATTGTCACCATTGTCTCTATTGTCGTTTATATCGTTTTGTTATATGACAGAGTCGTTCTTAAATAACTCTTGCCAACCAATGACTGATCAACCTTCGGCCTCGTGCGCCTCGATGAGTTTCTTCTGCAAATCGCCCGGCACAAGTTCGTAGCTGGCAAACTTCATGATGAACGAAGCACGGCCACCTGTGAGCGAACTGAGTGAAGTAGAATAGTTTGACATTTCCTTGAGCGGCACCTTGGCTTGGAGCTTTTCATAACCGTTTTCGCTGCTCATGCCCACAATCAGACCGCGGCGCCCCTGGAGGTCGCTCATGACATCGCCCATCTTGTCGGCCGGCACGAACACTTCTACATCGTAGATGGGTTCGAGAATCTTTGGCCCGGCCTCCTTGAATGCCTGGCTAAAGGCATTACGGCCTGCAAGCATGAATGAGAGTTCGTTAGAGTCAACCGGGTGCATCTTGCCATCATACACTACCACACGTACATCGCGGGCATAGCTGCCTGTGAGCGGTCCTTGCTCCATGCGGCTCATGATGCCCTTCAGTATGGCTGGCATAAAGCGTGCATCGATGGCACCACCTACTACTGAATTGATGAACACGAGTTTGCCACCCCACTCCAAGGGTATTTCTTCCTTGCCCTTGATGGTGACACGGATTTCCTGACCGCCAAACTTGTAGACTGTGGGGTCGGGCATGCCGTCGCTATAAGGTTCTACCACGAGGTGTACCTCGCCAAACTGACCAGCACCGCCACTCTGCTTTTTGTGTCGATAGTCGGCACGTGCGGCCTTGGTGATGGTTTCGCGGTAGGGTATGCGCGGCTCATAAAACTCTACGGGAATTTTGTCAAGGTTCTCCAAACGCCATTTCAGTGTGCGCAAGTGGAATTCGCCTTGGCCATGCACCAATATTTGGCGCAGTTCCTTGCTTTGCTCCACCTCCCAAGTGGGGTCCTCCTGCCGCATGCGGTTGAGGGCAGCCATCATCTTTTCGGTGTCGGCCTCGTTAGCGGCCTTGATGGCACGGGTGTATTTGGGATTGGGATATTTAATGAAGTTGAAACGGTTCTCGCAGTCCTTGCCATTGAGTGTGTTGCCGGTACGCACATCTTTGAGTTTGACTGTGCAACCGATGTCGCCAGCCTGGAGTTGCTCAACCTTTTCGCGCGAAGCACCCGAGCACACAAATATCTGTGCCATGCGCTCCTTCGAGCCGCGGTCGGCATTGGCCAGGTCGTCGCCCTCGTGCACGGTGCCGCTCATCACCTTGAAGTACTGCACCTCGCCAATATGGGGTTCGACACCTGTCTTGAAGAAATAGATAGAAGTGGGGCCGGCGGGGTCGGGCTTTACCTCCTCGCCACGTGTATTATGCACTGCGGGCATTTCGTCTACAAAAGGCACTACATTGCCAAGGAATTCCATGAGTCGGCCTACGCCCATATTTTTCGACGCACAAACGCAGAATACGGGGAAGATGCTGCGCGTAACCATGCCCTTGCGTATGCCTTCGCGCATTTCGTCCTCGGTGAGATGTTCTGTTTCGAAGAACTTCTCCATCAGTCCCTCATCATTTTCGGCTGCGGCCTCTACCAAGGCTTTGTGCATGGCCTCTGCCTTGTCTTTCTCTTCGGCCGGTATGTCCTCAAGCTGTGGTTCGCCGCCATCGGGGCCCCAAGTGAGTTTTTTCATCAATATCACATCAATCAAGGCGTTGAAGTCAGGCCCTGTCTTGACTGGATATTGCACGGGCACTACCTTTTGGCCATAAATGCTCTGAAGATCGTCAACTACGGCATCGTAGTCGCAGCTGTCAGAGTCAAGCTGGTTAACCAAGAATATGACGGGCTTGTGCAGTTTTTCGGTGTAACGGAAGTGGTTTTGCGTACCCACCTCTGGCCCGAACTGGCCATTGATGAGCAGCAATGCTGTATCGGTTACATTTAAGGCAGTAAGTGCTGCACCTACAAAGTCGTCCGAACCCGGACAGTCGATAATGTTGAGTTTTTTGCCTTTCCACTCGGTGTGGAACACTGTAGAGAAAACGGAATAACCATAGTCCTGCTCAACGGGAAAATAGTCCGACACCGTATTTTTAGCCGTAATGCGTCCACGACGTTTTATTTGACCACATTCAAAAAGCAAGGCTTCAGTGAGCGTGGTCTTGCCTGAGCCATCGTTACCAAGGAGGGCAATGTTTTTGATCTCGTGCGAATTGTAGACTTTCATGGTGTTTTTGCGGGATTTAAGAAAAAGCCCTTGCCACAATCTGCGCATAACACGTAATTATGTATGCTGCAACATGGACTTTTCTGTTGTTTGAACACACATTCGGAGCGTTTCTCCGACGTTTCGGGCGCAAATTACGCCTTTATTCTGACAACTCAAAGTAGCAAACGTATGTTTTATAACACAATTTCTGTTTATTAACGATTATTACTGCCCGGTAAAACCTTTCTGATATTATATCTCACGGATCACACTGATCGCACGGATTTTTCGCTCGTGCAACGCGCTTTAGTACCACGGAGATGACGGATTTGACGGATTTTGTGAGCATTGCATGCCCACTTTGCCATTTGCCCGTAACGTACCCGTGGCGAAATACGTTAGCACAGATTATGTGGTAATGTACCAATCCGCAGCAACGAGCTAATAGCGAAGTGAGCATGCAATGCTCACAAAATCCGTCAAATCCGTCATCTCCGTGGTGCTAAAGCACGTAGCACGAGCGAAAGAATCCGTGCAATCGGTGCGATCCGTGAGCCATATTACCGGACAGTCTTTAGCAAGAGCATTTGGGGGGGATTGTAAATTGCTTGAAACGCGTTGCAATTTACAATCCCCCCAAAAAATGGTCTCGTTTTTTGATGCCAATATTGAACACCCTACCTTTCGCCCATTACCCCACGTCTTCTCGCAATTCGATGGCAAAGGTTGTGCCCTTGCCCACCTGGCTGTCGTACACATAAATACGTCCGTGGTGATACACTTCGACGATGCGTTTGGCCAATGAGAGGCCAAGCCCCCACCCTCGCCGCTTGGTAGTGAAGCCGGGGGTGAACACGGTTTTGAAACGTTTGTGCGGAATGCCCTTGCCTGTGTCGGACACCAATATTTGCATATAGGGGTGGCCGTGGTGCATCACCACATTGCGACGCAGTGCAAGGGTCAGTTCACCACCGCTCTGCATGGCGTCAATGGCATTTTTGCACAGATTTTCGATAACCCACTCAAACAAGGGGGCATTGACTGCAGCCTCAACCTTGACCGCAGGCAGGTCGACATGTACATGCACACGCGCCGAACTGCGACGGTCGTAATAGGCTGCCACTTGTTGCACAATGGGGCGCACGTCCTGACGCTGCAGTTCGGGGGCCGAACCTATTTTTGAGAATCGTTCGGCTATAAGTTGCAACCGGCGTATGTCCTTGTCCATTTCGGGCAGCAGTTCATCATCAGGATAGCTCTCGCGCAGCACTTCGCTCCACGCCATGAGCGAAGATATGGGGGTGCCAAGCTGGTGCGCCGTTTCACGCGACAGCCCTACCCACACACGGTTTTGCTCTGCACGCTTGGCTGCCAACAAGGCTGCAACCGCCACACCGAAGAAGATGGCTACTACCACTAACTGCACATACGGGTAGATGGTGAGCTGGCGTAGGAGCACGGATTCTTGATAGGCTATGTATATATACTCGTGCGGTGCGTTGTCGGTGGCGGCAAGGTCCATGCGCAACACCTCACCTTGCTGTCGCATTCGGGCTGCAGCCTGTTGGAGTTGCTGCAGGGAGTCGGGCCCCGAAGGCTCGGGGTGCAGATTGCGCTGGGTGAGTATGGTGCCATGCGCATCGGTCACTATCACGGGTATGGTGTGGTTGCTGTTAATGACCTTGAGCACGAGGTTGAGGTCGGTGTGTTCGTCGGCCGTGGCAAGTGAGCGCATGGCTTGTGCCCACACGTCCATTTTGCCCACCTCCTCCACATAAAGGGCACGCGTGAGATAGTGCGAATAGATGAGCGATGCGGCCGAAATGAACAGGGCTGACACGATGAGTGCCACCCTGAACTTTTGTGCCTTGATTGATGAGAAGAGATGCAACTTCACTTCAAACTTTGATTGATTTGCTCTATGTAATCAAGAAATTCGTCGCGCCCCTGCCCGGTGTCGCTGCTGGTTATGAAATAGGGAGGCAGTTCTTCCCACTCCTCGTGCAGGGTTTGTAAAAATCGTTCCACATTCTTTTTGAGCTCGCCACGTTTCGGCTTGTCGGCCTTGGTAAAGATTATGCCGAACGGCACGCCGTTTTCGCCAAGGAAACGTATAAATTCAAGGTCTATTTTTTGTGGTTCAAGACGCGAGTCTATCAGCACAAACAAGCAGGTGAGCTGCTGGCGCTGAAGTACATAATAGTTGATTAGCTTTTTGAGTTTTTCAACCTCGTAACGTCCACGTTTGGCATAGCCATAACCCGGAAGGTCGACAAGGTACCACTCATTGTTTATAACAAAGTGGTTGATGAGCATGGTCTTGCCTGGCGTTGACGATGTCATGGCCAATGCTTTGCGACCGGTGAGCATATTTATCAAACTGCTTTTGCCCACGTTGCTTCGGCCAATGAAGGCATACTCTGGAAAATCGGACTGCGGACATTGGTCGGCGCGGCTGTTGCTCACCAAGAAATCGGCTGACTGTATTTTCATGTAGTGAATTACTAAAAAGCATTCAAGGCGACGGAGTACAAGTGTTGTACATCACCTGTGCCCCATCGCCTTGAGTTACTGCCTGTTGATACGCGTTGGTGGTATTGAGGCACCAACGGGTTTAATGGTTATTTATTCAAGTTCCGGATTTAGCAAGGACGGGCTGAAAGCCCAATGGAGCACATAGCCCAGGGCAAGCGAAGCGACACCCTGG
>OGOX01000683.1_pt1 | contig 24667 bp, 30 predicted proteins | sample 1552761 | NCBI WGS metagenome assembly OGOX01 (sample SAMEA2580212, study PRJEB22360) | human gut metagenome | biome: human gut; feature: human-associated habitat; material: faeces | place: Denmark | collected 2008/2010
CCCGGGGCATCATGGAAGCGCTTGATCTTTTTGAATACTGTAATGTTCCCGGCGGTACCCGCTACAGCGAACTGCGTCGACACAACGGACATGAAGAGCCCTACAACGTCCGTTACTGGTGTCTCGGGAACGAGATCTACGGAGACTGGGAGATCGGACACAAATCCGCCGAGGAGTATGGGCGGCTCGCCTGTGAAACGGCAAAGATGTTCAAGAGGTACGACCCGGATCTCAAGATGATTCTCTGCGGAAACATATCCAGCCCCGAGTGGAACAGAACTGTTCTGGAAATGGCCTATGAACATGTGGATTACCTCTCATTGCACGAAGGGTTCAACATCAAAGCATACGAGCCGGAGGAGTTTCTTCGCCGCACCGATCACTTCGCCGCAGGAATTGAAAACGCTATTTCTCTCTGCCGTGAAGTAAAAAAGATGAAAAATGCACCCCACGATGTATTGCTCAGCATCGACGAATGGATCGTCTGGGATTCGGATCGGCGTGATTCCCCTGAAACCCGCTGGACCGTCGGCCGGCCTTTACTGGAACAGGACTTTTCACTTCTTGATGCAGCCGTGGCCGGAGAGCTTCTTTCTCTTTTCCACAATCATGCCGACATTGTCCATCTTGCATGCGTGGCGCAGACCATCAATGTAATCGCTCCGATTCGTACAGCACCGGGCGGCAGACTCTGGAAACAGACGACCTATCCGGTATTCGCCGAGACCTCCCGTTACGGCCGGGGCGAAGCCTTGAAATTGAATTTCTCAAAGGAAACGCTTGAGGAGCTCTACATGAGCGCCGTCTGGAATGAAGCGGAATCCTCACTTTTTTTGTTTGTGACGTCGCGCCGGGTGGGAAGCAAAGTGAATTTTGAATTTTCGCTTTCAGGAATTGAAATCACCGGGATGCCGGAAGGTGTGACTCTCTCCTGTGACGATTGTCATGCCGTCAATACAGAAACGGATTCCCCGGTAAAACTGCATGATTTCAAAAATCTTACGCTGAATGGAAGTATTCTGTCCGGCACTCTCGAGCCGGCTTCGTGGAACCGGATTCGGATTCCATGCAGGCTCAAACAGAATTGTTCCTGAACATTGTACGATACTCTGTTTTCGTCATCCAGACAATAAAATTTATGATTGCAATATGAAAAAATTTCATGGGACGCCTCATTCAAAGCTTCTCCATCGGCACGGATTTCCCAGTAGAGGCAGAATCAATTTTAAGTCATATAAAATATTACAGATCGAAATTTCAGGAGATAGAAGATTGTCAGAGAAAGGAGGCACGGCAATGAAAAAATCCTCGACCATTTTTTTATTTTCCAGAAAAATTCTCTCCACCTCAAAATGGCGAATTTTTCGAGTCTCAAAAGGAGGAGCATTTTCACTTCTCGAAAAATTCTCCGGGAGAAACTTGAACTTCATTCTGCCTCAAAAAAGAGTTTGAACATCGCGAAAATGGTAGAAAAGAGATTCGAACTTCCGACCTCTACTCATGACCTGTCATACGAAAAAATCAGACTGGCAGACTGTCATAAAATCCCTATTTTTTCTGACAAGAGCGAAAATCCTCACGCGCGCGTAACGGGGGTGCATAAATTCCTCACGCTCATGCCGCCGCTTGTTCTCGTCGATAACCATGGAACAGACCACCAAGAAATGAAACCTCTCTGACCGGGGCATTCATATCCTGAGGATACGGTTTGATCATTTTTCCGCCAAGCCCGGCATGGGGACGATAATGGTTCCAGTATTCGAGATATTCCATGACCGCCAACCGGAGTTGCCGTTCTGATGTAAAAATAATCTTGTCCAAACACTCCATCTTGATTGCCCGAATGAAATTTTCCATGCGGGCATTCATCATCGGGCAGAACGGCGGCAACCGCTTGATGGTTATCCCGATGGATTCGAAGATTGAGTCGAAGCGACGATTGAAGAGTGTGTCGCGGTCGTGGATCAGATATTTTTTGCCGAGCAGGAAGCCCTCCCACATGTCGCACATGTTCCGGGCGATCTGCGTTGTCCAGTTGCTGTCGGGATTATTGGTGATGCCGCCGAGTCGAACTTCCCGGCTGCCGATGTCCATAAAAAACAGCAGATGCTCTCGGATCAGCCCATGCTCCGTCACTCGCTCAACCATAGCGAAGTCCGTGGCTGCTGTGACGTACTGCTGGTTTTCGATGAACTGCTGCCAGTCGCCGCGTTTCCGGCGTTCCGGGTCGGGAATAATCCCGTGGTCGTTCAGAATCTTCCGAATGGTCGTAGCGGAGACATCGTAGCCGAGATACTTCATCGTCCCGGCAATGCGGTCGTAGCCCCAATCGGGGTTACGCTCATTGAAGAACAGTACCTTCTCGACGATCTCCGGCGAGATTGGCTTTCTGCCGCGTTTCCGTTGCCCTTCGCCGGTGCTGTCGTACTTCTTGCCCACCAGCTCCCGATACCAGTCGTGGATCGTCCCTGGGGCGTAAGTCTGCTCAATGACCGAAAGCAGATATTTGTTCAACTTCCGCCCGCGATGAGCCAGCCGACGCTTCTGGTCTTCCGAGAACACCGGTTGTTCCCTGCCGGTCTCGGCCTCAATGATTTCTTCAAGAATTCCGACTTTCTCCCGCAAATAGTCGATCTGATCTTGCAACGTCCGCAGAATCTGCGCATTGTCGCCGTTTATATCTTTCATGACGGCATTCAGTCGTTTCAATGTATTCGTCTGTTTCATGCGTCCCCCGTGGCAGTAATACAATATGCCATCGGTGGGATAGGAAAGCAAGCTCAAGGAATTAAAACACCCCCCACGAAACCACCGAATTCCCCCGGAGGTTTTTGAGTTTTAAAGAATTGAATCCGTCAGATGTTTTTCCCGAAGCGCAGTTCGGAACCGGCGCAGTAGGGGTGTTTCCGCCAGTCGGTCGGGGAACACGCGTTGAGACGCCGGAAGAAACGGGAAAAATTATATTCGTTGGAAAATCCAAGACGCTCCGCGATTTCCTTGATCGAAAAATTCGTGGAGGTCAGAAGATTTTTTGCCCGCATGGAAAGCTCCGCGTTGAGCATATTCCGCAGCGTCATCCTGAAATCCGCCCGGAACATCCGGCTGAGCTTGTCGTAGGAACAGTTCTGGACGGCGGCGATTTCCTCCATGGATGTCTGGGCGGTGGCTTCGTTCCGGATGTAGTCAATGAGCCGTGCGTATTTGATCAGCCCTCTGCAGAAATCCATATAGGAGAAACTCGTCGGCATCTCCCGGAGCAGCTGTATGAGAATCTGCTGACGCAGGGATTCAAACTGAAAGAAGTTCTCCCATGCCGGCGTTCCCGTGTAAGTGCTGGAAAGCAGCTGAAAAAAGCCGGGTGACGGTTTGTATTTTACCAGATTCCGGTTCCCTGAAAAAAGATCAAGTCCGGGAAGAAGTTCCAGCTGAAATTCCAGCGCATAAAGTTCAAGGTCGGAAAAGAAATTCTGCTCGACAGAGATGTCTTTCGGCAGGAAGTATGCATATCCGGGTACCAGATCGAGTTTCTGTCCGGTCTCCGTCTGCCGGAGAAAGCCGTTTCCCGCACAGATATAGAAAAGGCGGTTTCCTTTCCGCGCATCGGTTCCGTGCCAGTCCGGTTTTGCCAGATTGAAGACCCGGAGTTGCCAGCGCAGATTGCTGGAAATGATCTCCCAGTCTCCCCGGTGTGTTTTCCTGTGTTCGTATTCCGCCATATTTCACCTTTCCGGAAATATAAGCTCTGTCCGATGAAATTGCAAAGTCTTTTTCCGGAATCTCCGGAAAAATTCCGCAATCCCAGAAAGAGATATTTCTTTAACATCTTCAGCCGTTGTCTTTTTTCCTGTTTTGCAGTATAATATAGTATAATATAGACACGTGCGGGAAACATAAAACAGAAAGGATTACATTATGAGAAGAAATGAAATTTCCCCGTATCCCGTTTCGGAAAGGTATATGGAATGAAATGCAGGTTTACCCTCATAGAGCTCCTCGTGGTAATTGCGATCATCGTAATCCTCGCCGGAATGCTGCTGTCGGCGCTGAACTCGGCGCGCGAAAAGGCAAGAGCGGTTTCATGTTCCGGAAATCTCAAGAGCTTCGCGCTCGGAACAATCAGCTATGCGGGCGACTGCGACGACTACACGATGATGAACGACGGCGTCACCGATGCGGACGGCATCAAACGGCTTTGGACCAGCAACGAACATTACCGCAAAATTATGAACCAGAAAGACGCCAAAGGCTACTACTGGACGCGCGGTCTGCTCTGTCCGAGCTCCGGAGCTCCCGCCGGATGGCTGGAGGCAAACTCGGATGCCGAAACCGCTTCCATTGCAAAATCCTATGCCATGAACGGATTCGGCGGTGACTGGACGGGCAAGGATTTCTACCACAACAACACCTACAGACTCACGGCGATCTGCGAGCCATCCCGGGCATACATGTTCCTCGACGGCAAAATTGAAATCGCATCGCAGCTGGTTGATCCGTTCGGTGCGCAGGGATATTTCACGCTCGGCGGCGAAACGGCGGATATTTTGACGAATCCGGCGCCGCGGCACAGCATGCGTTACAACGTCGCTCACTGGGACGGACATGTTTCCACCAAACATGCCTCTGCCGCCTCCTCCTTCAATGAATCCATTTACCGCGTTCGCAAAATCATCAAAGCGGCCGGATGGGAAGCCAAACCGTAATAAAACAAGGGAAATGCCATGAACGGAAAAATCTTCACCTTCGCGCTTCTGCCGCTTTTCGCGGCGGGGGCAAATCCTATTCAGAATTCGAGTTTCGAACTCGGACTGACCGGAGTCGGAACCGTCAACTATCATAAAAAAGCCGGTGCGGAAAACTGGAAACCGCTGACAGCGGAAATCGACTCCACGACCGCCGCGCACGGAAAGAGTTCTCTCAAACTCACCATGCCGATTCCGAAAATGGAATGCGAATTCTCCCTTCCGGAAGTCGCAATCCCGAAAAAAGGGAAATATACATATTCCATGTATGTCAAGGCGGACCGTCCCGGAAAAATCCGAATCCAGCTCTTCTATGTCGATGCGTCCGGCATAAAGTGGAATGTTAAATTCAAATATGTGCCTGTCACAACCGGATGGACCCGCGTTTCCGCGACATGGGAACTTGACGGGAAAGGCCCCGTTGCCGTTCCGAACCTGATTCTCGACGACAACCCGATGACGCTCTGGATTGACGGCGTTCAGCTGGATGAGGGCGACACGGCAAAACCGTATGCTCCCGCCGCTCCGGTTGAGGCGTCCGTTTCTCTGGAGGGCGACCGCGACTGGATTTATGCCGGAAAAGAGAAACTCCGGATTCATGCGGCGAACTATACGGACAGAACGGAGACTGTGGAAGTCCGTCTGAACGAGTCGGAAGCGAATACCGCGTTCCGGAAAGCTCTTCCACCAGTGAAAGTGAAGCTCGCTCCGAATTCATCGGAGACGGTTTCCGTGGATTACGACTTCAGCCATTACGGCATTTCCGTGTTTGGCGGAACCGTGACGGGAGGCAAGGTGAATCCCGCCGCGTTCGGCGTGTTTGCGAAACTCCCGGATGTCGCGCTGAATATGGAAAAAGATTTCATGGTCGGCATCAACAGTCCGCCGTATGTACGCAGACACCGCAAAGAACGTTTTACCACGGCGACTTTTTTTCAGCATACTCCCGCAAAACGCTGGCAACTGATGCGCGCCTCCGGAGTCCGCTCATGCCGTTACTGGCTCCGTTGGCTGACTTTCGAACCGGAAGAGGGGAATATTGCGACTTTTCCGCATGATGACGACTTTGCTCTGATGAAGCAGGCCGGAATCGAACCGGTTGTTTTGCTCGGCGACTCCGCAATCTCCACGAAGAAGGGAAACGAGAATGAAAACTGGTTTGTCGTCAAGCGCAGCCGCCAGGGGAAAAAGACGTATGTCGGAACCGGGTCTCTCCGGAACTTCCCGCGGATGGACGACTGGAAGAAGCATATCCGCGACGTCGTTTCCCGTTACAAAGGAACGGTCCGCTACTTTGAAATCATGAACGAGCCGAACCTCTTTTATGAACCGGAGGAATATGTCCCCTATCTGAAAGCCGCATATGAAACGGCGAAGGCTGTGAATCCGGACTGCGTAATCATCGGTATCTGCTCAACGGGCGATTTCTCCGGAAGCCTCGGCGGCTTTATTGATGCATGCGGAAAGCTCGGCGCATTCAAATACTGCGATGTCGTCTCGTTTCATCCCTATTCCGCCCAGCTGGACAGCGATGCGGTTCCCGCCCAGCAGCAGATTCTGCAGTTGAAAGAGATTCTGAAAAAATACGGTGCGGAAAAACTCCCGCTCTGGAATACGGAGCTGTACTACATCCATTCCATGAAGGAGAACACGGCACTCCGTCAGAACCGTTCCGCAACGAGCTATCTGGCAGACGGAGATGTTTCTCCCCAGAATCTTCTCCGCCGCTATCTGATCGACCAGTCGAACGGACTCGGACAGACTCTGACTCTGGAGAACGGACAGCTCCAGAATCCGTTCTATCAGCCGCGTCTGCGTGTTTCCTCAACCTGGAAATACCATCGCCCGGTTCCTTCTCCGCTTCAGATCGCCGGAAACGCATTCTTCCGTTTCACCGCGGGAAAGAAGTGTCTCAGTCCGTGGGCTCCGCTTGCCGGATGCAACGGCGCACTCTACGAGGATGCGGACGGCGTCCAGACCGCCGCTGTCTGGTCTGTGGATGAGGATACGCGTTTCCTCTTCGCCGCCGGAGCCGGGGTGAAGGCGTATGACATGTTTGGAAACGCAATTTCCGCGGACGGAAAACTGACTTCGAAACCGGTCTGGTTTGTCGGACGCGGTTTGAAAAAGGCGCTTTCCGTTGTGCCGGATGAGATTTTCGCAATTCGCGGAATCCGTGCGGTCGGCGGTGAAGAACCGATGATCGCAATTGACGTTCTGAACCGGAGCACGGAGCCGCAGAGCGTGCAGGTCAAGCCGCGCGGCATCGCGGGTAAACAGTCCGCCGTGATTCCAGCCGGAACCGCGCACACGTTTTTCTTCCCCGTGAAGGAGCTGAAAAAGGAATACACGGTCATTCTTTCGAATGGAAAGAAAATGCAGCGCGTGACGTGTCCGGTGATCCCCGTCCGCAGGAATGTGAAGAGCGGTGTGGAACAGACTATGTCCTTCGGCTCTTTCTGCGTCACGGCCGCCGCAGAGGGACTTGATTTCCGGATTTCGGTAAAGGACGACAAGCGCGGCGATTACGCCGCGGAGACTCCGTGGGCGGGCGACGGCGTGGAACTTTTTATTGACACCCGTCCGTTCGCCAGACTTGACAAGGAGATTTACAACGATCATGTTTTCCGCGTGTTCGCGAATCCCGCGACCAAGTCGCACAAAGCGGCTCTGACGGCGAGCGCGAACCTTGACGCTTCCGCAATCCGCTGGGAAATCAAGGAGAACGGGGCTGATTTTGACGTCTCGATCCTGATTCCGTGGAAGAGTCTCAAGCTCGACGGTCCCGCAACCCTCGCTTTTGATATTGCGGTGAACGATTCGGACGACACTACACGTCTCACCTCCATTCCGTGGAGCGGAGCGGACGACAACTACAGAAACCGTTTCAACTTCGGAACTTTAACTGTTAAATAAAGGATACAGAACATGAACAAAACAGCATTGATTCTTCTCGCCGGAGTTTTTGCCGGAACGCTCTCTGCGGAAACAAACTGGAATAAGTGGGGACGTCCTGCCGGAAGCACAGTGAAAGGTGAAAAAGTCTCTTTTGCCGCACCCTCCGGAAAACGCACGGAGCTTCTGAAACAGGTCCCGATGGAAAAGGATAATTTCTACCGCATTTCATTCGACCTGGATTTCACCGCCTCCGCCCCGGTTGAAATTAAATACGGATTCAGCGAACCGGCAAAACTTCCGTATTCGTTCGTTGCATGTAAGGTTTCAAACGGTAAAATCTCTCCGGTCGTGTACAGCTATGCGCAGGAGAATCTTTCCCCGTTCTTCCGTCTTTACTACACGGCCCCGGAGGAGACAAAAGGCGTTTTCGCAAATCCGAAGTTTGAAAAAGTTCCTGCGGAAGCTCTGAAGAAAGTTGTCGTTCCGGAAAACGGCACGGTCGTATCCAACTGGAGTCAGCCGGGCTGGATGAAGAATTCTCTGAAAGTGGAGCTTGTGGATGCCGCGGATCATATCGACAAGGGCAAGGCGGTGAAGATCACCGCTCCGGAATCGTTCTATTCGAAACGCCCGGCGTCGCTGCAGTCCAGTTCGCTCCCGCTTCTCCCGGATACGGATTACCGTGTTTCCGCCTGGGTGAAAGGCAACGGAATCGGAACGGGAATGATCGGTGTGAATTCGTGGTATGACAACAAATCGAAGCATTACTACAATTCCGGCAGCATCTCCGTTTCCGCGGAGTGGACGCAGGTCGAATTCAAGTTCCGCACACCGTCGCTCACGGAGCATCCCCAGCTTGCAAGACGCGTGACGCACGGCAGCATCGGATTCCGTCCGACTGCTCAGCTGAATGAGTTCCAGTTCAAGGATTTTACTCTGGAGCGGATTGAGAAGTGAAGGGTTCTATGCGCTTGAATGTCATGGATTTCGGCGCCCGTGCAGACGGGGGCACGCTTGATACAAAGGCGTTTCAGGACGCCGTCGACCGCTGCTCCGATGAGGGCGGAGGTCTTGTTTTTGTTCCGGAAGGGCGTTATCTGCTCGGCTCTCTGTGGCTGAAAAGCAACATCGTGTTTTGTCTGGATGCGGGAGCGGAGCTGATTGCTTCGCTGAATCCTGCGGATTATCCGCTTCCGGATGATATTGCGCCGGACTCCCAGCCCCGGGCGTGTCTGAACGCCCTGCATGAGGAGAATGTCCGGATTTGCGGAAGCGGTGTCGTTTTCGGTCAGGTGATGAGTTTTTCGCATGACGATCCCGCGAACGGCGGCAACGGGGAGGAGCACCTGACGTTTGACGATCCGAAACAGTTCCGTCCGAAGCTTCTGCGTTTCGAGGACGTCCGCGGCGCCGTTCTTTCCGGAATCACCTTCCGGGAGAGTCCGTTCTGGACGATTCATTTTGCAGGCTGCCGCGATACGCTGGTGGAAAACGTCCGCGTGGAAAATCCGCTCCAGGCCTGCAACACCGATGCGTTCGACATCGACTGCTGCCGCAACTTCACCGCGCGAGGGCTGTACCTTCAGACCGGAGACGACGGGATCTGTATCAAGAGTTCGTCCGAAGTTGCAAAGCTTTACGGCGGCTGTGCGAATGTCCGGATCGAGGATTGCGAGATTTATTCCACGAGCGCCGCGCTCAAGATCGGGACGGAGACCTTTGCTCCGGTCCGCAATGTCTCCTTTGAGGACTGCTGTGTATTCGGCTCCTCCCATGCGATAGCGGTTTATGCACGCGACGGCGGGGAGGTTGAGAACATCGTTTTCCGCAATATTTCGGGGAGCGCAAGAGCGCACGGCAATGCGCCGCGTCACAAGTTCCGCTGGCGCTGGTGGGGTGCGGGGGACGCCGTTTTCATCTCCGCGTCGCCGCGCCGCGCGGGAGGGCGCGCCGGGACTATCCGCAATGTCGTGCTGAAAGAGATTGATATCGACTGTGAGAGCAGCTGTTTCATCTCCTCGTATCCGGAAGCCGGGAACGTGGAGAACATTTTTCTTTCGGAGGTGAAACTGCGCTTTGTCCGCCAGGGAACGCAGCCCGGAGGCGTATTCGATGAAACGCCGTCGGTCCGCAACCGTTTTCCGCACCGGATACCGGCGTTCTTTTTCGAGAACATCCGGAGCGCATCCGTTGAAAAATCCTCGGTGGAATGGGTGGATCCGGAAGGGGAATGCTGGGACGGACTGCTTGAAAACGAAAATTCGGAGCTGTTCCGTTTTGATTGCACGGAACGCGTGACTCAGTCCGAATAGTCCTTCATCACCGCGCGGAGCCTCCGCATGAGACGTGTCTTGACGAAATAGACCATTTCGGGGAGCATGGAGCACATGACGGCGGTTTCGCGCGCCGATTTGCCGTTGAGTACGTGGTTTTCGAAAGCCGCGTACTCGTTCGGTTTTTCCTCCATGCGTAATCATTATATAAGTGTATGCCCAGTGAGCCCCATGGTGAGGGGGATATCGCGGTGGAGCTTTGGAAAAAATTAGAGCCAGGAGAAAAATGATGCCGTCTGGCGTTTGAGCGCCAGGATCTTGTCGGCATTCTGCTCGAGAAGCTCCTTGACATGAGCAAGGATCAGCACGCGTCCATTCCATTTTTCCACGGAATCCTTTGCGATCTGAGCGAGAACCAGACTTTTGCCACAACCGCATGGGATTACCACGCACGGGTTTGTTTCTTTGCTGCGGAGATGTTCATATACGGCGTCAACCGTAGCCTGTTGATAAGGCCGTAATTGCATAAAATTCTCCTTCTTAAATTTATAATTCCGGTATTTTACATAAAATGCACTGTTTTTTGCTTGCATTTTCAGTAAAATAAATTACATTGTATCAAGTAAAACACGGAGGAGGCGAATATGGCTACCACCAATTTGAGCATTCGTATGGATACGGAAACAAAGCAGCAGGCAGAAGAGCTGTTTGGAAACCTCGGCATGAGCATTTCGACTGCGTTCAATATCTTTGTCAAGCAGTCTCTGCGCGTTCGCGGTATTCCGTTCAATATTACTGAAAACATTCCCAATAATGAAATGTTCTCCGTTCTTCGTGAGGCTCGAAGTATTGCCAGCGATCCGAAAATCAAAGGATATGTCGATGTTGACGAGGCTCTTCGGGAGCTGAAGTCATGAATTATGCAGTCAAGTGGTCTTCCCGCTTCAAAAAACAGTATAAACTAATGATGAAGCGGGGCGAAAACATGGAGCTGTTGGACAATGTCATCCGAATGCTTGCCGCAGGGAAAACATTGCCTCCGGAATATCACGATCATATTTTAATTGGGGATTATTCCGGACTCCATGAGTGTCATATCCGTCCGGACTGGCTCCTGATTTATGACTATGACGACACGGTCTTGGTTCTTACTCTTTTGCGAACAGGTTCACACAGCGATCTATTCTGAATTCCGTATGCCCGCCTTGATTAGGTCAAAGGCAAGCTGTGTTTTGATTTGCTGGAGACGTTGTCTGTCAATCTTCAGGATTCTCCGGATCGCGCCGTCTTTGTAGCCGTTCATATAGAGGAAACAGACCAGCCGCCGGGTATCGTCGGAGATGTTCTTCACGAATTCCTGGACGATTTGCCTGCGTCGTCCGCCGTTCTGTCTTCGTTCTTCCATTCTATTCCATCCATATCTTCCAATTTTATGAAACACATGCCGCCTTCGATCGGTTCATGCATTTCAAGCAGGATTCGTTTGATCTGACTGTCATCTTTGAAAAGCCCTGCGGCTTGCAAAGTATCCAGCAGGACTTTTCCGCCAACGTTGTCCAAATCCCGGCGACGCCAGTCCGGAGGATAGAATTCCGCACGCAGCGAAATTCTGCCCGGAAACGGACGAAAGCCGTTCCGGTTCACGAGCGCGGTCACCAATTCACGGTATTTCCGCCCGTCACGGCTGATCAGCACTCTCGGACCGACATGCCGGTAATAATGGTTGACCGAAGGCGGCCACGGCAGTTCCAGTTCCAATGTCATTTGTTTTGCCTGCTTTCCTTATAAAGTTGAAATTCCATTTTCAAGCGATATATTGAAAATGTCGTTGCAGCGAGGAAAGTGCAGACAACCAACATCAAATTAAAAAGGGGTTCCCAGTCGTGTTTGATTATTTGTTTGAACGACTCTCCTGTTATATCCCCGACTCTTTTGTCGGCGGATTTACCGTTGGCATCATCTGTACTTTGCTTGTGGTTCAGGCGGTAAAAGAGTCTGGAACTCTTGTCGGCTTGATTTGTTCCGTTTACACGCACCGCCGTATTCGTAAAGAGCAGCGCGAGGATGAGGAGCGAGCTGAAGCCAAAGAAAAAGCAAAGAGAACGGAGCGAAAGAATTCCGCATTGAAACTTTCTACCTTGCGAGAAAAAGAGAGAAGTGTTCATAACAGATAACCTTTGTCATTTGTTCCCGAACTGGAACAGAAACGGGCTGTTGGAGGGGACAACACCCGACGGCGTTTTGCCGTCCCAGCGTTTCGCGGATTCCAGACGAGCTTCCGCTTCCATCTGCCGGATCTTGAGCTCCACCATTTTTGTCTGAGCTTCTGCGGCTTTCGCAAATTCTTCCGCCTTCAGACGTTCATTCTGAGCGATACTCAACTCTTTTTCATTGATAATTTTCTGTGCTTCGCGTTCCTGTTCCGCCTGTTTGACCCGGGTTTCATTCACAAACACGGCATCAATGGTTTTCTGCACCTCGGCATTGTCGTAACTCATGCCGTCCGCAATTCCGACATTGCTGATGGTGATACCATACTGTGCAAAATGCGTTTCCAGTTCTTTTGCCAGATCAAGAACGATGTTTTTCTTTTCTTTCTGACAGACCGAGAGATCCCGGCTTCCGAACTCGCGGGCGAGGACGTTCTGGATAAAACCCTTGACGTTTTTGTTCATCACGTCAGCCAGCGAATTTCCGGGGTAATAATAGAGGAACTTTGCCGCATCCTCTTCCCGGATCATGCCGGTGCAGTTTACTCCGACCGTGAAGCCGACGGAGTCCAGAGATTCAACTTTTATACCCTCTTTGTCCAGCCACTCCCGTGTTACCGGAGAACGATCGACGACGATTACGCGGGCAAGCGGAATCCACTCATAATCGAACCATGCTCTGCCGAGCGATCGTTTCCGCAACGGGATCACGATACGCTTGGTGGCGACTTTCGCCTTTTCGAGATATTCGATGCTCATGAACTGTGCCTGTTTCGATTTGGAGTCGCCTTCCAGCGGAACCACAAAGGCGGTTTCGTTGTTTTTGACCTCAACCGCCTGTTCAGTCGGATACGGTCCGCAGCCGGTGAGTCCAACCACAGTGAAAACCGCGATGAGAAGAAGGATAAAATTGAAATTACGCATGTTGTTTTTCCTTTGCCAATTTGAAAATTCGCACGATCAGCCATCCGATACAGAACCAGACGGTCAGATTGAAAATGGTGTTGAGTGATTCGAGTCCGACCTGATAGAGCATTCCTGCGGGCAAGGTTCCGTTGACCTGCTCCGCCAGAGTGTCCGTTCCGGCGAGATACGGCGCGAGATGCGCGGTCAGTCTCGCCAGAACAATCGTTGTCGTCAGCCAGAAAACCGGAGCAAACAGCCGTGTCATGGGTTATTTCCTTGCCCATGGGGGCGCGGAGTTCGCACCGCTCTGCGGAGGCGGCGTCGCGGGCTTGGCAGCGGCAACGCCGGAAAGAGACGTTCGCGGACCGTAGCCCTTGATCTCGTTGACGATCTCGTCATCCTGATTCTTTTTGCAGCGCACGGTGATTGTGAGCGGAAGATTGTGCAGTTCCACCGAATCACGCGGCTGAAGCACATTCACCGCGCGGCAGATGGCGGAGAGATCCGCCCGGGCGATCCGGACCGCGTCCGCGTTCGCATTTTCCAGATTCAGCCGCGCCCAGACTTTTCGGTTCTTGTATTCGCCCTCGATGATCTCGAATTCCAGCTGGAGATACTGCCCGTTTCCCGTCCTGGTGGGTTTCATTTCCGATTCGGTGATGACAGCCTGGTATTTCCCGGCCGGAATCGGATCATAACCGGTCGATGGTTCGACTTCGTTCGCGTTGAAATTGATTGTGGACATTTGTGTTTCCTTCCATGTTATGCCATGCAATGGCAGTGGTGATTGAATGCTGTGATTTTCGGCGGTTCCGGGGGCGGTTTGCTTACCGCGACTGCCGGACTGCCGGGACACTGGATGTGTTCGTGATACTCAACAGGCGAATACTCATCCCGCACAGCACGGAACGGTTCCCCGACCTGGATCATTCCGCCGCAGACGTCACACACCAGCGGACGATTTGCCGTCCGGATTTTTTCGTGCATTTTTTGTCACCTCGAAAACCTTTCTTTCCTTGAATTCCTCCTGCTTGCCCTTATTCCAGTTCGTCACGGGTCGAAAATACCCGCAGACGCGACTGAAAACCTCACAGATGGCTCCGCATTTACTCATGATGGTTCTCCTCGATTTTTGTGTATGCCTCAATGAATGCCTGCCACGAGAGCGGAATTTCCGACGGCAGGCCGTAACGGTTCTTCGCAATGCAGGCGGGGCTTCCCACCGTGCGGATGATGCGTTCCCCGCCATCCGCGCCGATGGGAGCGGCAATCGCGCGTTCCCCGTTGAATCCCGCGTTCTCCTTTGTCACCCGGAACTTCTTGTTCGCGAACAGAACGGCGTCGACCCATTCCGCGATCAGGCTCGCAGCGTGCTTGTGAAGACGCGGTGTGTAGCGGTCGTAGGCGGCGTTTTCCGGATCTTCGAACCGTTCGACCTTCGCATGGGCGACCAGAATGACCATCATTCCGCGCTTGTCACGCAGTTCCTGAAGCAAGTTGATGACCTTGCGCCAGTGAGTCAGCGCATGGGTATATCCCCTGCCGTAGCCGCCGTCGGCTTTTTCGATGGAACGGACACCGAATTCGCGGCAGACCTCGTCGAAGATGAGGCGCTCGAGCCAGTCAACGGAATCCACAACGACGGTCTGGAACTCGTGAGCTTCGTCCCGGAGCGCGGTCAGTTCTGCGATTACCTCGGAAAGCGAATGTGCAAGCGGGAATTTCCGGCAGTCGATTTCGCCGAGTCCGTCTTCCGTCTGGATGAAGATCGCATTTGGTGCTCCGGCTGCATAGCTGCTCTTCCCCACCCCTTCGCTACCGTAAATCATGATTCGCGGCGGCTTGTTTTCCCGCCCGGTTTGAATGTTGTCAAGCATTCCCATAATCTGTTTCCTTCCTGATTTCAATTGTTGTTGCAGATGATCTTAAGGACATCGCCTTCAAGGGCATAAATAGGCTGTTTCAGATCGACCAGGGTTCGGGGGTCGCGATCATCCGCAACTGTTTTGATGATGCTCTGCACCTTGGGCCAGTATTCGATGGAGCCTTTTTCATTGAGAAAGGGCAGCGGATCCTTTTTGATCAGCAGATCACGCAGTTTGATAATAACGGCATCTCCTTTTCTTCCCTCGGGAAGCCCGGAACAGAGAACACGGGCGATATATTTCAGCTTTCCGATCGGTACCGTTTCATAGGCTTTGACGAATTCGGCCAGAACGCCTGCGATCTTCACTCCGGGCTGCGAGGAAAACATTCCCCTGACAGCATCAATGGCGTCTTTGTAGCAGGCATAGAAACGTCTCTCCTCATCCGTTCCGAATTTGATCCCGGTGAGTGCGCGGCAAATTGCCGTGACGTCTTTTTTCAGGTTGGGATCGTTATCCTGATTTTGATGGGGCGAAACGTCATCCTCGATATCCCGCAAATCCACATCAAGATCAAGCATGACGAAAAACGTAACGGTCATGTCCGCAACAATGACAGCTTCCAAACGATGCTGTCCTCCGAAAAGCCGTCCGTTTTTATCGAATTTCAGCGGCATGGTACCGCGTTTGCACTTCCAGTGACCACCTCGCATCAGACGAGCGAGACGTTCCACATTTTTGGGACGGATGTTGCGATTTCCCTCATTGTACAGTTCCAGGATATGTCTGGCAATATCCGGAGTGCAGTCCAACTGAAACATTCTGCTGTAGTGAGTAAGAACAAGGTGGTCGAATTCCTTTGCTGTGGTAACCGTATACATGATTGGGCTCCTTTCCTTATGCGAGCTGATTCAAAATTGTGTCAAGACTGTTCAGAATCACGTCCTTCATGAGCGCGATCTGTTTTTCCGAGTAATGGAGATCGGGATACTGTTCCTTTTCGTTTTTAATCTCTTTTTTCAATGCGGCAATGATGTTTTCCGGAATGTTCTTCATACGGAATTTCCTAGCGAGTCGAAGCTGCTCCTCCGGAGAAATCGCGCTCTCCTCCTGCACAGTGTTTTTTCTTGAAGCAGAGCGGATCACCGTGTCGTTGTAGGCCTTGTTGACAGAAATATCGCCGTTGCAAAGAGCTTTTTTGGTTTCATCGGAACCTTCCCTTGCAACCTTGCGAAGCCTCTCGGCTTTCCGCAATGATACATTGAGAACTTCAGCCAGTTTTGCCGCGCTTTTTCCGTGCTGAACAGGATGATCTTCGGAATTAGCGCCGTTTGGCGCTAATTTTTTCCGTCCGCGTTCCAGAAGTTTGTCTGCGGCCTCAATATATCTGAGCATATCAGCCGGAGTCATATTCCTCCGTTCAACCTGCTGGCTGACCGCATAGTCAAGGGCGTCCCCCGGGTTGTCAAACTCCCGAAAAATGACCGGGATATCCCGAATCCCCAGAGACAATGCCGCCTGAAGTCTGGTATGGCCGTCAATGACCACTGCATCGGAACCGCGCTTCCAGACAAGAATCGGATGGGCAGGATCGAATCCGATTTTTTTCATTCTGTCCACAATACGCTGGAGAACCGGCGTCTGGATTGGAAAAATGCTGTTGAACGGAGCCTGCGTCAGAAGCATTTCGGGCGGGAGTTGTTCCTGACTTGCATTCACAGCGACACCTCCATTGTGGTAATCCGGAGTTTTCTGCCGAGACGGCTTGTACTTTCGGCAAGCCGTTTATATTGAAGAACAGTGTATTGATCTTCAATTTCCTGTTCGGAAAGTGAGTCCCGTGCGGTATTGGTATGAATCGCATACTCAATTGCGTCGTTCTCGGAATCGAATTCCTTTTCATAGATCCAAACCTGCGGGATTCCCGCTGTCAGAGCCGCCGCAAGACGCAAATGCCCATCAATTACTGTGTTGTTATGTCCTTTCCAGACAACAATCGGGGTACAGTAATCAAATCCATCTTTCTTCATGGACTTGGCAAGAAGTTCAACCACGCGCATGTCAAACGGCATCAGCGTTTTGAACGGTTCCGAGGTTCTGAGGGCGGACGGAGCGATGCTTTTGAACTCAATCATCTGGACTTTTCCCTTCTATTATTTTTTGAACTCAAAGTGTGTCAATGATACGGAGATCTTCATATCCGGTCGGCCAGACTCCGGAGATGCAGCAGGCCCGGAAGCGCTCCAGGGCGCTTTTGTTGGAAAGTTCCGCCAGATCCAGCAGTTCATCCGTCAGTTTCCAGACCCCGGCGGAAAACGGTTCATTCTTTTCCACCGCAATGATGTGGACGGGGAAGTTTTTGCCGGTCACAATCCGGAGAATCGCCCGGTAAAACGCGAGCTGCTGAATGTAGCCATAGCGACGGCAGTCCGACTCGAACCAGCGGAGACTGTCGCAGGTTTTCAGATCAACAAGTCCGGACTTCATGCTGAACCAATCCATCCGGATCTGGCAGGGAACGGAACAATATTCAGCCCGAACCACACCTTCCGCGATGCCGTCCGCCAGCAGTTCCGACGCGATGGGGTGCAGCCAGACGCCGCGCTGCAGTTTCAGGAGAAAGCTGAAGTCCTTTCCGGAAATGATTTCGCGCTCCTGAGTCGCCGCCCATTCCGCAAACGCCTTGGTGTTGCGCCCGTAGGATTCGCCGGTCCGGGGATTGATCGGGCCGTCGGTCACAACATATTCGCGGTCAAAGGCGTTCCGTCCCTCCAGAATCAGGCAGTGTGCCGCGCGTCCCATGACGAATGCGGAGGATTCGCTTTCCGTGATTTCCCCGGAAACTTTCCTGCGGTAGAGAGCCGGGGATTCCCGGAAGTCGGCCAGAAGGTGGCTCGACATAAATTCTCCGCTGCAGCTGCGGGCGTGATATTCGTCCGCCGGTTCATGGATGATGAAATTCAAATTCTGCATTTCTCAAATCCTCGTTGTTGATTGTTTTTTGTAATTTGCGTTACACCGGGTATATTCTTTTTTTTTTCGCAAGTGTAACAGGTGTTTTGATTTTTTTTCAAAAATTTTTCTCAAATGCTTTTCGGAGAGGTCGGATATACATACGGCGGAAGCGAGGTACCGTCATTTGATGTTGTCTCGCCAGAAAGCGGATGCTGCACCCGGCAAGGAGTGCATTCGCGACTTTTTGAAGTTCCGGAGAACAGGTTTGAATGATCGCGTGAACATCCTGTTTTAACATTTCTTCTTCCACTGTATTTTTGGAATATCGTGCATATGCCGCCAGGGATTCCGCCGGGATGCTATCGGTATCATCTGATTCAAAATCTTCGAGTTCAGCTGCAAAACGCAATGTCAGGTTTTGATTTCTGAAATACACTTTGCGGGCATCGTACATCGCAGCATGCAACACTCTGCGGAAAAAAGTGTTGAAAGAAGATTTTTCCGGGTCAAAAACGGGCAGTTCATCGTTCAAACGTATCAAAATTTCCTGTCGCAAATCATCTTTGTAACCATTCAGAACCGGATACTGACGAAGGTTCTGGTCGAGCAGACACTCAATGGACTCTCGGACATAAGTCATGGCATAGACTTCCTCAAAGGTCAGAGTGTGTCTGATGGTAGCGGCGACTTGTGCATTGTCGGCGGACGTTGCATTTTCGTGTTTCATGTTATTTTCTCCTGTTGTGTCCGCCGCGTCATTGCAGACGGAACAACCAAGGAGTTTTTTTCATGAAAAAGCGTCTCTCAACAATAAAAAAGTTATAAGTATTTGATTATCAATATGTATTTTTTATTTTTTTCAAAAATCCATTTCACAAAAAAACGTCTTTATGAAAAAAATCTGAGAATGAGCAAAAAAAAAGAGCCCTGCTATTGAGCAGGACTCCATAAAGATCTGTCGCAAAAATTTATCGGTTGCGTCTGGGAGAAAAGTTTCGTATCAATTCACGATCGTTTGTCCGCAAATACATACCTTTCAGCAGGGGATCACTATTCACAATCCGTGACAGAGTGGGAATGGACGGGACTTCACAATCCAGCATACCGGCAAGGGTGTTCAAAGTAAATCGTGGAAGTTTGAAAACATAATCTCTGTCATCAGCAATGTTTAATTTTGACTTCATGGCAAACAGATAAGTTTCAAGCGCTCGTCTGATACATCCGGCAACCACATCCCGATTGTCATTCTTTCGAGTTTTAGGAGGGGCCGTTTCCTTCTCCATATACATATTATGAAGCTGATCATTGATGACACTCAGATTGAGAGAAAATGTCTTTCCATCAAATCCGGCAATGTCTTTCAGTTTGAATATGCGATCCGCAGTGAATCCGGATGGGATTTCGGACAATTCTGCCCCAAAAACAAGCAGAATTGGCGTTTTTCCTTGCGGTAATCGCGAAAACAGCTCCCTCAATAAAAAGGCATCATGGGGAATACGAGCAATAAAAACCAGCCGTGACTGTTGTCCCAGAGCCGCATATCCAGCATTCCATAGGAATTCCGGCAAAACTTCATCTGGCTCCCGACCACAGATGGTTTCTGCTATATCATATATATAATGGCGGTAGTCAATGCTCCACACATACAACTCTTCCGGATGCAGCAGATAGATTCCACAGTCCTGACAATGCGCCATATGGGAAAGATTACCATTGACCATTGCAGACTCCACCTCAACCGTCTGTCCGCAATGTCGACAAGTCGTCTGCCCATTCAGCGGTTTTTGAGACAGCATTTTCTTCGAGACTAAATCCTGCCAGTTCGGATATTCCGCCAAGTCATCCTTAGTAAAAAATGGTTCTTTAAAACTGGCGCAATCCAATAGGAGCTTAAAACAGTTCAGGTTGTACATCGATACATGCTTCCTTCAAATATTCTTCTCCAATATAGCGGAGAATTTCATTTTCACTGCTGAATTTGCACTGTCCGGGACGAAGTTCCAGCAAGAGTTTATGTTCCGCATTGTCATGCAGGATTGTCAATTCCACACGGACCCACCCGGTCTTGAGCAAATTCAGATGCACATTCCGGCAATTATATTCCCGGTCAATAGCATCGTAGATCGCAGAATCCGGTTCATCCGTTCCCACATACTTCTTGTCACGTTTGTTTTTCATGAACTTGTATCGCAGTTCCATCGCGAGAATTCGTGCTCTTTTCACCCCCAGGCGAAGGTTCGGCTTCAGTTGATTTTTACGGTATTTTAACTGGTCTATCTCATAGACTTTTTTGACAATTTCGGTTTCTTTCAACTCATAGCCAAGGATTTTTTTCGCAAAATTCCTTTTCGAGCTGTTTGGCATGCTTCAGTCCGCCTTTGCAACTGGTGTCCAGTCTGCCAAGATTCTGGTTGTAAGCAAAGACCACGTTGAAAGAGAAAGATTCCTCTCGCCGCACCATGGTCTTTTTACCGGTCTCTCCGGACGCTTCCCATGTATCCACAATTTCAGGGTAGTTATTCAGATACACATAGAAATAGTGAACACCATTGAATCGCTGGACATATTTGATTTCACAGCTGTCGCCACGATGCTGGGTCTGCCAGAAGTGGGCAGCACAGTTGTCTTCCAATTTGTGTCGTGCTTCGTCTGACAAGTCTGGAGTAATCTTCGGCAGATAGATGCCATGATACCAGGAATGTGCGTACAGAGCATCTGTGGTCATGAAAAGCAATGCCCGATCCCAGACGTCTTTGCAGTTAAGATACAAATACATTGCTTTGTCATACCGCTTTTTGAATGTATCAAAGTCAGGCGGCAAGCAGTAATTGCATTCTAAAGCAGTTTCTATCACCTTGGAAAGGTTGTCTGCTTTAGATGCAACAAACAAAATATCCTGCAAGGCATGGATAAGTTTTCCTGATTTTGACGGCGGTATTGCCGCATAGGTTTCCAACAGAACAAACAAGGGGGAATGTTCAAAATCAATATTCGGACAACAATCACATCTTTCAAAGACCTGCTTTAAAAGTTTTCTGTTTCCCATCCGGATGACAGTATTTGTGTTTGTGCTGCTCATTTTTTTCTCCAAAATACAAGGTTTCAGTTGTATTATTTCCTCTACAGATTATATTTTACTGCACAGCCTGTTGCAAATCGTGCAACAGGGGTGGGAAAAATTTTATTTTTTTTGTTTTTTTTATGGAATTGACACAAAAACAGCTGAAACGGCTTTTGAAAATAATAGAGATCGTGCGTCGTGGCCGATATCCCACCATCACCGATATTCGGAGAGAACTCGAGCATACAACATATGATTTGACAGAACAGCACAATCTAGAAGCCAGTCGTTACACCGTTATGCGTGATATTAAGCTGCTCAAGCAGACCTATCGATGTCCTATTGAGTTCAATGTTGCACAGCAAGGATATGAATTAACCGATCCGGCATGGGATTTTGTCTATCCGGTAACACTAAATGAAACCGAGATGATGGCGATGCAGATCGGACGAAGAGTTTGCGAAAATGTCTTCCCGGAACCTCTCCGGAGTAATATTCTCAATACCGTAGATTATTTGTTGAACGTAGGCAACCCCGAAATGGCATCAGCATCCTTTGTCAAACAGATGCATTTTATTTCCGCCAAAACCGGCAAGGTGGACAAAGACATATTTTCGACGGTATTTCTTGCCTGGCGGAATCACCGGATGCTCAGTATTCTATATAAGAATAACAAGGATGAAATAACTCAACGGATTATTGAACCACACGCCCTCTTTTTTAGAAACAGCACATGGTATATCCAGGCTTTTTGCCACGAAAGGAAAAAAAGATTATCTTTCATGATTCACCGGATTCAGAGAGCAGAACTAGGGGATGATCATTTTGTGCCGAACCCGGAAATTTACGAGCATATCAGCTTTGATTTCACTCTGATCAAGAATATCGTTTTACGGTTTCATAAGAGCGTCCATGATGATATTTTTGCCAATCCATTCCATGAAGCGCAGGAGATACTATGGGAAACGGAAGACCCTCTGTATAAAATCGTGAAAATTCCTGAAGCCGAGGAACAAATCATTGTACCGCGAATTATGGCAAAGATGGGGGCTGTTACCGTGATAGAACCAGCAGAATTGCGCCAAAAAGTAATTGATGCCGCCACAAATCTTATTGCTGCTCTGCAAAAAGAAAATCCATCCATCCAATAAGTTAATCATCATTTTTATTCTGCCAGCCACAGAGGGAAAGAACTCTGTGGCTGTTTGTTTTTAAAGTTATTCTTTCTTCTATAGCATTCTATCTACAAGCGATTCTTTTTCAGCTCAGTTTCCAAAGACTATTCGCATATGTGTAACCGCTGTAAAAAGGGAGCCAAATTCAAAAAAATCGATTTTTTTCAAAAACAGGCGTTACACTTGTCAAAAAAAAAAGAATATACCCGGTGTGAAACAACGATTCCAAAACACATCGGAGAGGAATAGAATGGAATATGGTAGTATTTGCAGCGGAGTTGAGGCGGCGAGCCTCGCCTGGCGGCATCTGGGCTGGACTCCGGCCTTCTTCTCGGAGGTGGAGCCGTTCCCCGCCGCGGTGCTGATGGAACGGTTCGGTGCGACCAAACCTCTGCGCCCGCTTGATCCGGAGGATGCGGCGGATGAAAAAGACCGTAAACAGCGGCTCTCCTGGCAGAAACAGATCGCAGGTCTTCCGGATGGCGGGACGATTCCGAACCTCGGAGATTTTACCCTAATAAAGAAGGATGATTATGACGGACAAATCGACCTGCTCGTCGGGGGGACGCCTTGCCAGGACCTCTCCATTGCCGGAAAACGGCTGGGATTTGGCGGTAAGCACAGCGTCCTCGCTCTCGACTTTGTACGACTTTGCTTTGAAACTGGAACGCGCTGGGTGCTGTGGGAAAATGTCCCCGCGACACTTTCAAGCCACAACGGAGAGGACTTCGCAAGATTTGTTTCTCTCCTGGAAGAATGTCTTTCCGACGCTCCGGGCAGCGATCACTCCGGCGATCACCAGGAACGAGTGCTTCCATCTCTCCTTCTGCGACGCCAACGGGACGAGAAAGGACCGGAAGAACGGCGGTCTCTACGTGACGAAGGCTGAAACGAGCCAGACGGTCACGGCCAAGGGACCGCACACTGAAACGGTTGTCATCGCCCTTGACGGGGACAAGATGGCGAAAGCCGAACGCAAAGGCGGCTCGGGTCTGGGAGTGAGCGAAGACGGCGTGATGTATACGCAGACCGTCAAAGATGTTCACGCCGTGGCCTACGATGAATGCGTCCCGCTGGACCTGCGAAACGCCACCCGCGATCCGGAAAAGCACGATGCCCAGAACCGGCAGGGAGTCGGCGTCGGTGAAGACGGCGCTCCGATGAACACGGTGACGGCGGCATCCGTTCCCGGTGTCGGCTGGCAGGCTACGGTGAGGAAACTGCTCCCGATTGAATGCGAAAGGCTTATGGGGTTCCCCGACAACTGGACCCGGATTTCCTGGAAAGGCAAGCCGGAAGAAGAATGTCCCGACGCCCCTCGCTACAAGGCATGTGGCAACTCGATGTGCGTCAACGTGATGGCGTGGATCGGGGAACGGATTGAAGCGGTAAACCAAAAACTACTTCAAATGAAGTAATAAATTTCTAAGTCAACGGAGGTCAAGGATGTGTGAAACCGAACCCGGATGCCGGAGATGTTCCAGGCAGTACTGGGAACTCGGCGAGCCGGAGATCCCCGACACCCGTTACGATGAACTGCTCCGCGCCCTGCGGCGGATCGACCCCGGAAACACGCTGCTCTCCCGTGTTTACGCACCCCGGGTCGCCGGTTCCGGCAAAGTTCGCCACACCGTGCCGATGCTTTCACTCGACAAGGCCTACTCGCTCGAGGAGGTGCTCGAATGGGGGAAAAAATTCGCCCGCACCCCCGAAGAACCGTTGCTGGTCGAACCAAAATACGACGGCATTTCCGCCAATTTCGACGGTCGAGTGCTCTCGACCCGGGGCGACGGTGAAATCGGCGAGGACGTCTCCGACAAGCTGCCGCTGATCGAACTGGAGGCCCCCGGATACACCGGCCCTGTCGACCGCCCGGCACGCGGCGAACTGGTGATCCGCGACGACGACTTCGCCAACCTCTACTCCCACATCCGCCGGAAAGGGGGCGGCACCTACAAGAACTCCCGCAACGCCGTCGCCGGAATCATGGGCTTGAAGGAGATCGCCGAAATGCAGTTGCAGGGGGCGAAGGTGACGCTGGTCGACTATTCGCTGGTCTCCTTCCCGGTGACGCTTTCGGAGCTGAAGCCGCAGTGGGAACACCTGCTGCACGAACTCGCCGCGCTCCCCTATCCGCAGGACGGCGTCGTCATCAAATTCGCCGATCTCGCCTTCCGCAACTCGCTGGGGAACACCGCCCACCATCCGCGCGGCGAGATCGCCTACAAATTCACCAACATCCGCCGCGAAACCCGGCTGATCGGCGTGGAGTGGAGCTTCGGCAAGAACTGCCTGACCCCGGTCGCACTGCTCGAACCGGTGGAGATCTCCGGCACGACCATCCGGCGAGCGACGCTGCACAACGTCCAGAATCTGCTCGAACTGGACGTGCAGATCGGCGACACGGTGATCGTTGAACGAGCGGGAGATGTCATTCCCTACATCGTCGGCAGCCGCCCGGGTACCGAACGGCGCTCCCCCCTGATCGATCAATGCCCCTGCTGTCACACCGGGCTGGTCCGGCGCGGACCGGAGCTGGTCTGCCCAAACCCGGAGTGCCGTGAAACGGAGCTGCAGCGGCTGGG
>OGOX01000692.1_pt1 | contig 24518 bp, 20 predicted proteins | sample 1552761 | NCBI WGS metagenome assembly OGOX01 (sample SAMEA2580212, study PRJEB22360) | human gut metagenome | biome: human gut; feature: human-associated habitat; material: faeces | place: Denmark | collected 2008/2010
CACGTAAAGGAAAGGGGGGGGGCAGCCAGGCCTGCCACAAAGTATAATATCTTCTTCATTTTTATCTCTTTTCTTTGTTATTTCTTTCTTTTTAAAAACCGTCATCAAAATGACCATACTTTTTCTCTACCATTGTTTTTTTAATGTTTATTTTTAGGATTTTTGCATGAATTTGGTGCAAAGATACTAAAAAGTTTCAGTTTATAGGTTAGAAAACAGATATTTTTTGTATTTTTGCATTGAAAAGTTAGATGTTTAACAATTTGCGATTAACATAACATACAATTGGCTTATGAAAAGAAACATTATAACACTCCTCATAACCGTGTTTGCCATGCTGCAAGCAACGGCTCAAACCTACGACAACTTGTGGAAACAAGCTGATATCATCGCTCAGAAGGACCAGCCCAAGAGCGAGATAGGGGTGATGAAGAAAATCATCTCCAAGGCTTCGGCGGCTAAAGACTACGGCCAGCTGCTGGCGGCTGAGATAAGGCAGGCGATACTCTGGAGAGAGATTTCTCCCGACTCGCTGACACCCAATGTGAAGCGGATGGAAGCGGCAGCTCTGAATGCGAAAGACCCCGTGCTGAAAGCTGTGAGATATGCCGTGCTCGGCAAGGTGTATAGGGAGGTGAATGGGAAGAAGAGCGAGGAGTTCTTCAAGAAAGCCCTGGAGCAGCCTGAACTTCTTGCCAGAAATGCTTCTACTGGGTATGTGCCGCTGACGCTGAAGGGTGTGGATGGCAGTTCCTTCAACAACGATTTGCTGCATCTCATCGGTTTCGAGGCTGACAGCAAGGAGGCGTATCTGCTGATGTACACCTATTATAATAAGGTGGAAAATCGGGGTGCAGCCTGTCTCTGTGCCTACAAGCTTATCGAGAAATACCGCCAGGACGACGTAAGGGAGGTGAAGAAATCGAAGTATCTGAATACCATCGACTCGCTCATCCACGTCTATCAGGATATTCCGGAGGCAGGCGAACTCGCCGTGGAGCATTTCCGCTTCATGGAAGGTGCTACCGATGCCAAACCGCTGGATAAGCTCAACTATATCAACTATGCACTGAGCCGCTGGGGCGGATGGTCGAGAATGAATGTGCTGAGGAATGCACAGAAGCGCCTCACCGAACCGATGTTCCAGGTGCAGGATATGCCACAGGTGTTGCGACCTGGGGAGAAGGCTTGGGTGCATCTGAATGTGCGCAATCTCCAGAACCTGAAAATCAGCATCTCCCGCCTCAATATTACGGCAGATAACGAATATAATGCGCAGGATGAGGCTACCTATAAGATGCTCCTGAAGAAGACCACGAAGCTGCATCAGAAGGATTTCAGCCGCAACTACTATGGTCGCCCGGATTACGAAGAGGTGAAGGATTCCATCGAAATAGGAGGCAATCTGCCGCTGGGTGCCTATCTGATGGAGGTGACTTCGGATAATACCGGCATTGCTCCGCAGCGAGAACTCTTCTATGTCAGCAATCTGGCGGTGATGATCCAGCAGTTGCCTGATGACAGGCATCGCTATGTGGTGGTGAATGCTACCGACGGTCAACCTGTTCCAGGTGCGAAGATAGTGCTCTATGACAGAAACTATGACGACAAGACGGGCAAGTTCAAGAGAGTCATTCATGCCCGAATGACGACAGATGACCAGGGCGAGGCTTACTTCAAGAATGTGGATGGAAATGTATTGATTTCCACCAATAGCGATAAGTTTGCGCCTGCCAAGGATATCTACCTCTCACGTGCCCGCTATTACGAGAAGAAGGATGATGAGGTGAAATATCAGTTGTTTACCGACCGTGCCATCTATCGTCCGGGACAGAAGGTGCATGCCACTGCCGTTTCCTACATTGTGAAGAAGGGCTTGGATGCCAGTGTGTCAGGCAAGAGCAGGGAACTGAAGTTTATCCTGAGAGACGCCAACTGGAAGCAGGTGGCTGAGCAGAAGGCTACGACCGACGAATACGGCACGGCATCTGTGGATTTCGAATTGCCGAAGGAGGGACAGACGGGACAGTATTCCATCTCCGTGAATGGTACGGCAACAGAATATGTCAGAGTAGAGGAGTATAAGCGTCCAACCTTCGAGATTACCTTCCCGAAGGTGAACGAAAAATATACCTGGGGCGATACCGTAGTGGTGAAGGCTTCGGCAAAGACCTATGCCGGTGTGCCTGTGCAGGGTGCCAAGGTGGAGTATCAGGTGACCCGCAGAAATCAGCTCTGGTGGTGGGGCGCAGGCTCTGCCGGACAGTTGGTGAAGACTGACAGTTGCGTGACTCGTGAGGATGGAACCTTCGACGTGGAGATTCCGCTGGAGGCTTCCTTGTCAGGAAAAGACGAGGCTGATATGAGCGATTTCATGCGCATCGCCCGTTTCTTCAACTTCGAGGTCTCAGCCATCGTTACCGACATCAGCGGCGAGAGCCACGAGGGCGTGATGAGTCTGCCTCTGGGCACCAAGCCAACCATCCTCACGGTGAATCTTCCTAAGCGTATTGAGGCAGACAGTCTGAAGACGGTGACTTTTGCTTACCGCAATGCCAGCGGTATGGAGATATCCAGCAACCTGAAGTACCGCATCGACAAGGGCGAATGGAAGGATGCCGAGGCGAATGCGCCGATTTCTATGGCTGTATTGCCATCAGGTGTGCATGAGATGGAGGCAATCTGCGGACAAGACACCCTGCAGCAGAAGTTCACCCTCTTCAGCATCAAGGATACCCATCCGATGGAGCCAACCACTGAATGGTATTATCAGACGGCGAAGACCTTCCCGCGTGATGGAAAACCGGTATATGTGCAGGTGGGTTCTTCTGAAAACGGAGCGCACATTGTTTATTCCATCATCGCTGGCAACAAACTGCTGGAGAAGGGTGCTTGGGAGTTGGGCGACAGCATCGTTACCCTGCCATTCACCTACAAGCCGGAATATGCTTCGGGTGTGGTGATTAATTATAGTTTCGTGAAGAACGGCGAATGCTATACCAGAAAAATCAGCATCGCCCGTCCTTTGCCGGAGAAGAAATTGAACATCACCTGGAAGACTTTCCGCGACCGTCTCACTCCGGGACAGAAGGAGAAGTGGACCTTGCAGATTACGACTCCCGACGGCAAGCCAGCCAAGGCACAGCTGATGAGTGTACTTTATGATAAGTCGCTCGACCAGTTGGCTGACCACACCTGGAAGATGTCGCTGGGATTCAGCCAGTGGTTGCCAGACTGCTATTGGAAGAGCAATCTGAAGTATTATGAGATGGGATTGTCGGGTACTTATCCTACCAAGTATTATGATGAAAAGGAGCTGGATGTGGATCAGTTTGATGGCAAATACTTTAGCTTTTCTGCTTATATGCAAGCGGTGGAACTGAGCAAGTTGGAACGTTCTTCTGGCGGAACCGTTGAGTCTGTTCGTATACAGAAAGACGAGTTGGTACGAGAAGAAGCGAAAGTCATGAGAATTCGTGGTTCTAAGATGGCTCGTGTCGGTGCTTTTGCTCCATCTGTCAACAAGGTTTTTGATGTAGTAGAGGAGATGCCGCAGTTTGCTGGCGGTTCTGGCTCAGACGCAGGACAGTTCCTCGACAAGGTACAGGTGCGTGAGAATATGAACGAGACCGCCTTCTTCTATCCTGCCTTGGAGAGTGACAACAATGGCAACGTAGCTATCAATTTCACTCTGCCGGAGAGCGTGACAACCTGGAAGTTCATGGGATTGGCGCATGACAAGGAGATGCGCAACGGTTTGCTGGTGGATGAGGCTGTGGCTCAGAAGACCGTGATGGTGCAGCCTAACATGCCTCGCTTCCTGCGTGAGGGCGATAAGAGCACCATCGTGGTGAAACTCTTCAATACTTCCGACAAGAAGGTGAGCGGCAACACCCGTATGCAGATTCTGGATGCCGAAACCCAGAAGGTGGTTTGGCAGAAGACCCAGGGCTATCGCATCGATGCCGAGGGCTCTGCTACCATCTCCTTTGATGTCCAGGGACTGAAAGAAGGCGTATATATTAATAAGGTGGTGGCTGCCGGAACGGGTTACAGCGACGGCGAACAGCACTATCTGCCGGTTTTGAGCAATCGTGAACTTGTGGTGAATACCCTGCCTATCACCCTGCATCAGCAGGGCGAGCAGAGTTTCGACCTGAGCAGGCTCTTCCTGAACAAGGAGGGTAAGCAGGCGAAGGGAGCAGAGAATGCAAAGGTGACCGTGGAATATACCAACAATCCTAGTTGGCTAATGGTGAAGGCGCTGCCGTCTATCAGCAATCCGGATGAGGAGGATGCCATCTCGCTGATGTCTGCCATCTACGCCAATACCATCACCACCCATATCCAGAAGCATCTCTCGCTGGAAAAACAGCCAGAGCAGAATCTCTCTCAGGAAAATCATTCTCAGAAGAATCTCTCTCAGGAGACCGTCCGCTTGCAGAATCAGGTGGAGAAACTGAAGAAGTTGCAGAATGCTGATGGTTCCTTCTCCTGGTGGAAGGGAATGAAGGGCAGCAGATACATGACAACGTCGGTAGCCGAAATGATGGTTCGTCTGAATGCCGTTGCCGGTGTTCAGAAATCCACCGCCAAGATGCTGACTTCCGCCATCAATTATCTCTCCTGGCAGATAGCCCAGGAAGTAAGAGAAATGAAGAAGCAGGAGGAGAAAAAGCAGAAGGTGAGTCCTAGCGAACAGGCGCTGCATTATCTCTACATCCTCTCGATGGATGGCAGAAAGATGAAGCAGAATCTGGAAGCTGACAAGGCTTATCTCCTGGAAAAGATGTCGAAGCTGACCGGTGATTTCACCATCTATGGCAAGGCTCGTGCAGCCGTGGTGCTCGCCAGAAACAGCCAGCAGAATGCTGCTTACCGCGAGAAGGCAGGCGAATATCTGCAGAGCGTGAACGAATATGCCGTTTACCGCGAGGAGATGGGTCGCTACTACGATACCCGCAAGGCTCTCTACAGCTGGAGAAACTATAAGATTCCTACCCAGGTATCCGTGATAGAGGCGATGCAGATGCTGAAGCCGAACGACAAGCAGACCATTGAGGAACTGCAGCGCTGGCTCCTGATGTCGAAACGCACCCAGGTTTGGGATACGCCGGTGAACACGGTGGATGCCGTCTATGCCTTTATGAAGGGTAATGAGAGCAACTGGAACAGAAAGGCAGAGAATGCCGTGCTGAAACTGGATGGCAAGCTGTTGCCAATGCCGCAGGATTCCACTACGTTGGGGTATGTCAAGACCGAGAAGGCGGGTAAGGCATCTACCCTGAGCATCAACAAGAAAAGCGATTATACCAGTTGGGGTGCCGTGTATGCAGAGTTCAAGCAGCCTATCAGCGAAATCGCCTCTACCGAATCGGGCATCAAGGTGCGTCGTGTCATCGTTCCTGCTGAATCGCAGGGCAGGGGCAAGGCGCAGGCGAAGGTGGGAGAGAAGGTGAAGGTAACACTCATCATCACCGCCGACCGTGACTACGATTTCGTGAAGATTGTGGACAAACGGGCAGCCTGTCTGGAACCTGTCAATCAGTTGAGCGGTTACCAGTGGGGAATGGAATGTTATGTTTCTCCTAAGGATAATACAACAAATTTCTATTTTGATCGTTTATCTAAAGGTAAGCATTTCGTAGAAATGGAATATTATGTCGACCGTAAGGGCGACTACCAGTCGGGCTCCTGCACGGCAGAGTGTACCTACAGTCCGGAGTTTGGAGGTCGCACGGAGGCATATAAGATGACAGTTAATAATTAATATAAGGATTGATAATTACGAATAGAATAGTATGAAACGAATGAATATATTGATGCTTTCATCGCTGTTGGCGGTGTCTGCGTCGGCACAGAAAATAAGTACTCAGAACGAGATCGTGGATTGTGGACAGGTAGTATTCCGCAAGCCGGTGACCGCTGAGTTCCTGATGAAGAATGAGGGCAGCAGACCGCTGATCATCCATCAGGTGTATAAGAGTTGCGGATGTACAGAGGTTGTGTATCCGAAGAACAGTGTGGCTCCTGGCGACAGCTTCTTGGTCAAGGCGGTGTATGATGCCAAGCAGATGGGCACCTTCCACAAGCAGATATGCCTCTATAGCAATGCATCGGAGGAACCTTTTATCCTTTCTATGCGCGGTAGGGTAGTGAGCAATGTGGTAGATTTCGCAGGTCCATATAATGAACTGCTTGGCGAACTCAAGTCGGATGTCCAGGAGGTGGAGTTTGATGACGTAAACCGTGGCGACCGTCCGGTACAGCGCATCCATATCTTCAATCCTACAGAGGAGATGATGGAACCAGTGGTAATGCATCTTCCTAACTATCTCCAGGCGACTGTTTCGCCATCCAGGGTGGCTCCTCACCGTTCCGCAGAGATTACCTTCGTGCTGGATTCGAAGAAGCTGCGTGATTTCGGCTTGAATCAGACTTCTGTTTATCTGGGTGAGCGTCCTGGTGACAAGATTGCTCCAGAGAAGGAAATCGTGGTTTCTGCCGTTCTCCTGCCAAGTTTCGACAAGTTGACTGCCGAGCAGAAAGAACAGGCTCCGAAGGTTGAACTCTCTACTACCGATCTGAATCTGGGTAACTTCAACGGCAAGAAGAAGCTGAAGGGAGAAATCCTGATTAGCAACCAGGGTAAGTCGGTTTTGGATATCCGAAGCATGCAGATGTTTACCATGGGCTTGCAGGTACAGTTGAAGAAGAGTAAGATTCAGCCGGGAGAGACCGTGAAGATGAAGGTGACAGCCGTGGCTGCCGATCTGAAGAAGTCGCGTGCCAAGCATCCTCGTATTCTCATGATTACCAATGATCCGGAGAATGCCAAAGTTGTAATTAGAATAAATGTAAAGTAATGCAGATAGAAATAGATCATGGTAGTGGTTTCTGCTTCGGCGTAACCACTGCCATCAAGAAAGCTGAAGAAGAGTTGGAAAAGGGCAGTACACTCTACTGCCTGGGTGATATTGTGCATAATGGTATGGAGGTGGAGCGCCTGCATGAGGCAGGGCTGATCACCATCGACCATGAGGAGATGAAGGAGCTTCATGGTGTGAAGGTGCTGCTTCGTGCCCATGGTGAACCGCCTGAGACTTATGCGCTGGCAGAGAAGAACAATATTGAGATTATTGATGCCACCTGTCCGGTAGTACTCCAGTTGCAGCGCCGCATCAAGAAGCAGTATGTGAGCAATCCGGAGGCGCAGATTGTCATCTTCGGAAAGAAGGGACATGCCGAGGTGCTGGGGCTGGTAGGACAGACCGCGAGTCATGCCCTCGTGGTAGAGAAGTTTGAGGATGTAGAGCATCTGAAGAAAGTAGGTAAGTTGGATTTCAACCGTGATATCTATCTCTATTCCCAGACCACCAAGAGTCTGGATGAGTTCCATCGCATCATCGAGTATTGTCAGGAGCATATCGTAGAGGGTGCAACCTTCAAGAGCTTTGATACCATCTGCCGCCAGGTGGCTAACAGAATGCCAAACATCGCATCCTTTGCCAGCAAGCATGATGTCATCCTCTTTGTCAGTGGCAGAAAGAGTAGCAATGGAAAGGTGCTCTTCAAGGAGTGCAAGAGCGTGAATGCCAACAGCTATCAGATAGAGAGTGCCGAAGAAATCAATATGGATTGGCTGAAGGGGGTGAATACCGTAGGCATCTGTGGTGCTACCAGTACTCCTAAATGGCTGATGGAAGAATGCAAGGAGAAAATCATCAAGGATACCTTATCATAAAGAGAAACAGGTAATCTGATGATTCATCTCATCAAATAAAAACAGGTGATAAATCTTCTCACGAGGACTTATCACCTTCAAAAAACAGTAATTAACTCAAAATTTATAATCTATATCATTACTACCTTGTCATTATGTCTGCAAAGATAAATAAAACGACGTTTTTTTGCAAAGCCAATTCTTTAAAATGGCAGTTTTATTGTATAAAACTAAAATTTTAATATATTTTTGCAATCGTCTTTGGGCATTCTACGACAAAGTAGCTTTTTGTTACTTTTCTGCGGCTTTTTGATACTGTTTCATCAACCATTCCTTCTGTTCCGGAATTGTCATCTCGCTGTTGTCGAGTGTGATGGCATCATCAGCCTTGCGCAAAGGAGAAGTCTCACGATGGGTGTCAATATAGTCACGCTCCTCTACGTTTTTCAGAATAGCCTCGAAGTCGGCAGGCATTCCTTTCTCCTTGAGTTCATCGAAACGGCGCTGTGCTCTTACCTGAGAGCTTGCCGTAACGAAGATCTTCAGTTCTGCGTTAGGGAAAACGGTGGTACCGATGTCACGGCCATCCATCACGATGCCCTTGTCTTCGCCCATCTTCTGCTGCTGGGCTACCAATGCCTCTCTTACGAATGGGATGGCTGCCACTGGACTTACGTGATTGGATACCTCCAGCGAGCGGATCTCCTTTTCTACCAACTCACCGTTGAGGTAGCAGTCTGGGCGACCGGTTTCGGCGTTGAACTTGAAAGAGATGTGGATGTTTGGCATCTCAGCCTCTAACTCTGCTACCTTTACCTTGCCTTCCTCATCGAAGAGCTGGTGGCGCAGGGCATAGAGCGTAACTGAGCGATACATGGCGCCTGTATCTACATACACATATCCGATTTCCTTGGCAAGATCCTTTGCCATGGTACTCTTTCCACAAGAAGAGTAACCGTCAATTGCTATTGTAATCTTCTTCATGTCTTTAAATCTGAAAAGTTTATCTGTTCTATAAATCTGTATTCTATAATCTGTAGTCGATATTCAGCAGCAGACTGTTGCTGCTGACATGGTATTTGCCGTAGGCGATGTTGAGATGGAAGCGCTCCAGATTGATACCGCCACCCAACGACCATCCGGCTCCATGGCTGCTGGTCTCATCTTCTCCGTTTACGATTTTCATTTCATCGTGGCGTCGGAAGTTGTAGCCAGCTCCCAGCCAGAGGCTTTCGCCCAAAAGCAGATCGGCACCTAATACCGCATGGTTTCTGAGTCCCTTATCCCAATGGTTCAGATTCACCAGGGTGGCTGAAACGCGGAAGGGAGTATTGATGAAGTGCTTGCTGACACCCACCTGTAGGTCTATCGGCATCTTCTCGTATTCTTCATCATAAGCCTTGAGCTGTCCACCCAGGTTTCTGGCTACTGCTGAAACCGACCACTCTTCTTCCGAATCGTAGTAGTTGAGTCCCAGATCCACTCCCATGGCGATGGAGTTGTAATCACCGATATACGAGGTGATGAATTTGGCAGTGATACCACCCACGATGCGTTCGCTGAGCAGGTAGGAGAAAGTACCCGCCAGGCAGATATCCTTAGCCGAGAATTCACCCATCTGGATGTTGTTCTCATCGGTCTGCTTCATCTTGCCATAATCCACATATTGGGCCGATACCGCCCACGAAGCCTTCTCTCCGGCGATGCGGTTGAATGAAGCTGATGCCATATTCACCCCCTTCATATAGTTCATGTAGTTGAAGTTGAGGGTGCGGTCGTTCACCGACGCCAGCAGGGCTGGGTTATGGAAAGCAAGTGCCGCATCATCTTCTATCAAGGTGATGTTATCGCCTCCCAAGGCGGCTGCATGGGCACTGACGGGGAGTCGGAGGAAGTTATACCCCGTCTGACTCTCTTGAGCCCCCATTTTTGTCGCGAAAAGCGTCAATATAATGGAAAAAACAACTTTTTTCATTTAAAATATCTAATTCTTTGGCAAAGATACGGCTTTTTTGAGAAATAAGACGTAAATTTGCAATGTTTTCGTAGAAAATAACGAAAGAGAATGTAAAATATTGCAGTTTGGACCCCAAAAACGGGTGAACAAGTCTGCAAATAGTAGATAATAGATATTGTGGAAATAAAGAAATCAGATCGTGCACAGTTGGAGGACAAGCGGGTAACCTTTTTCCTGCTGGGACTCCTTATTGCCTTTACGCTTCTTTTTGTAGGATTGCAGTATTCCAGAAATCCGCAGGGAGATGACGACTGGGCTGAGAACTTTGAAGATCTTTCGCAAGATATGGAAATGTCAACTCCGCCCGACCAGAAAGATATGGTGAGTGCGGAGGCTATGGCGAAGGCACCTGCCTCGCAGGCTATCACCCAGGAGGTGAAACCTACCGAGCAGCAAATGGTCAAGAAGACACCGGAAAAGATCAGCACTACTACCAGCTCGCTGGTAATCGGTGATGGTTCGGGCGTGGTAGAAGGGGCTGACGTCAAGGAGGCGGCTCCTGAGACGGCGGTGGATCCTGCAGATACACAGGCTGAGGCTCCTATCAAGTTTACCGTGGTGCAGAAGATTCCGGAATTTCCGGGAGGCTGGTCGGCATTTATGCAATGGCTCACCAAGAACCTGAAGTATCCGAAGGTGGCGCAGAACAACAAGGTACAGGGCACGGTGGTGGTAACCTTCATCGTGAACAAGGATGGAAGCATCGCCAATACCAGGGTAAGTACCTCGGTGGATGCTGCCCTTGATGCTGAAGCGCTCCGCGTGATGAAGATGATGCCCAAATGGAAACCGGGTATGGACAAGAACAAGGTGTGCCGTACCATGATTGCCATTCCGGTGGTATTCCAGTTATAAAAGATTAAATAACGAAGTACCCAATTTCAAGACAGATTATAAATCAGATATTATAAATTAGAAATATGATAGATATGAAGACATCAGAAGAATTATTGGTAATGGTGAATGATTTCCTGGCAAATCTCCCATACAATCGTAAACCATTGTCGCTTTACGAACCGGTGAAGTACGTACTCTCTTTAGGTGGAAAGCGTATTCGCCCTGTTTTAATGCTCTTGGGATACAATCTCTTCAAGAATGATCCTGAGAAGATTCTGATGAATGCGATAGCTCTTGAGACCTATCACAACTATACGCTCTTGCACGACGACCTGATGGATAATGCTGACCTCCGTCGTGGTCATGAGACTGTACACAAGAAGTGGAATGCCAATACTGCTATCCTTTCTGGTGACAGTATGCTGGTGTTGGCTTACGAGAGAATGGCACAGTGCGACGATCAGCATCTTGCCAAGGTGATGAAGCTCTTTACTACTACAGCCCTTGAGATTGGAGAGGGACAGCAGTATGATATGGAGTTTGAGAACCGCAATGATGTGAAGGAAGAGGAGTATATCGAGATGATTCGCCTCAAGACCAGTGTGCTTCTGGCTTGTGCCCTGAAGATTGGTGCCATCCTGGCTGATGCTTCTGCTGAGGATGCTGACAATCTCTATAAGTTTGGCGAGCAGATCGGCTTGGCTTTCCAGCTGCAGGATGATTTCCTCGATGTATATGGTGATTCCAAGGTGTTTGGTAAGGCTATTGGTGGTGATATTACTTCCAACAAGAAGACTTTCATGCTCATCAATGCCTTCAACCATGCCAACGATGCCCAGCGTGCTGAACTCCAGAAATGGGTGGATGCCAAGGAATTCGACCGCAATGAGAAGGTGGCTGCTGTTACCCGTCTCTATAACGAGATCGGTATCGACAAGATGGCACAGGATAAGATTGCCTATTACTTCGAGCAGAGCAAGAAGTATCTTGATGCTGTGAATGTGCCTGCTGAGCGCAAGGAAGAGTTGGCGAAGTATGCACAGAAAATGATGAAGCGCCAGTACTAATCATCAAGTTTAAAGTTCAATGTTCAAAGTAATAGATACGCATACTCATCTCGATGCAGAAGAGTTTGATGAGGATAGAGCGGAAGCTTTCGCTCGTGCCAGGGAAGCGGGGGTAGGCAAGGTGTTCTTGCCTGCCATCGACGTGAAGACCACGCACGCTGTCCTGGCATTGAGTCGGGAATATCCGGGTTATGCCTATCCGATGATCGGTTTGCATCCTGAAGAGGTGAAGGCAGACTGGAAGGATCAGCTGGCTGAACTCCGAAAGATGCAGATTTCTGACTTTATCGCCATTGGCGAAATCGGACTGGATTATTATTGGAGCCGTGAGTTTGAGCAGGAGCAGTTGGAGGCATTCGAGGAACAGGTGAAATGGTCTATAGAAACCCGACTCCCCCTGATGATTCATTGCCGCAAGGCACAGAACGAGATGGTGCACTTGCTTCGTCAATATCAGAAAGACCTGCCTGGCGGCGTCTTCCACTGTTTCACCGGCAATCAGAAGGAGGCTGAAGAGCTTCTCTCTTTCGATAACTTCGTGCTGGGTATCGGCGGTGTTTCTACTTTCAAGAGCAGTCATCTCAGAGAAGACCTTCCGGCTGCGGTTCCTATGAATCGCATCATCCTGGAGACCGACTCTCCATACATGGCTCCCGTGCCTTATCGTGGCAAGCGCAATGAAAGCGCTTTCGTGATAGAAGTGCTCAAGACTCTGGCGAAAGCATACGGAGTGAGTGAGGAGGAATTCGCTGAACAGACGAATAAGAATGTAGAAAGCGTCTTTCAGCTGAATTAAATCTGAAAAGCGTCTTTCCCCTATGAAATAATAAAAATTATAAGCTTAATATTAAAACCAAACTATTCATTATGACTAGAAAAGTGATTTTGGCTGCTATGTTGATGGCAGCTTTTGCACAGGGCACTCAGGCACAAGACCTGAGCGGCCAGCGTTCTGAAAAGCAGGACGTGCACATGATTCCTGGTAAGAAACTGGATCATCACGGACTCATCGTGAGTCCTACACCACATCTCCTGAATGTGGATGCTGCTAACCGACTCGACCTGCAGAAGGGTGTCAAGGTGATTGACAAGAAAGGTAAGTTTGCTGATGATGTGAAATTCCTGACCGCTAACGCCAAGGGCATTCGCCTGACCATCGATTTCGGTGAAAAACTTGCAGCTAAAGCAGGAGTGAAGCCTGTATCGGGTGCTTACAGCCTGAAGGCTGATGCCAAGGGTATCCAGATTGTGGGATACGATGAGCGTGGCGCTTTCTATGGCTTGCAGACCTTGCGCCAGATTGTAAACAGCGAGATGGCAAAGGGCCAGATGCCTTATACCACTTGCAACGACTACCCTGATCTTCCAAACCGTGGTGTGGTAGAAGGCTTCTATGGTGAGCCTTGGTCTCATCAGGTGCGTCTTTCCCTCATCGATTATTATGGAAAGAACAAGATGAACACCTATCTCTATGGTCCAAAGGATGATCCTTATCACAGCTGCCCTAACTGGCGCTTGCCTTATCCTGAGAAAGAGGCTAAGAACATCAGCGAACTCGTACAGGCTTGCCGTCGCAACCGTGTAGATTTCGTATGGGCTATCCATCCGGGACAGGATATCAAGTGGAACGAGGAAGACTATCAGAACCTGGTTCACAAGCTCGACTTGATGTACGATCTTGGTGTACGTTCTTTCGCTATCTTCTTTGATGATATTTCCGGCGAGGGTGCCAACCCAGTGAAGCAGTCTGAACTCTTGAACCGCCTGGCTAAGGAGTTTGTGAAGGCTAAGGGCGATGTTACACCGCTCGTGATGTGTCCTACCGATTATACCCGTCTCTGGGCGAATCCAAAACCAACCGGTTCTCTGGCTATCTTCGGTAACACCCTCGATCCATCTATCAATGTATTCTGGACAGGTGATGTGGTATGTAGCGACTTGACCCGCGAGACTCTCGACTGGGTGAACTCCCGTATCAAGCGTCCTGCTTATTACTGGTGGAACTTCCCTGTAACCGATTATGCACGCCATATCATCATGCAGGGTCCTACCTACGGTTTGCAGACCGACCTGACCAACAAGGATCTCTGTGGTTTCGTGAGCAACCCAATGGAGCATGGTGAGGCTTCCAAGCTGGCTCTCTACGGTGTAGCTGACTATGCATGGAATATCGCCAACTATAATCCGCTCGACAACTGGGAGCGTGGCCTGGTAGATCTGACTCCAGAGGCACACGATGCTTATCGCACCTTCGCCATGCACTCATGCGATACAGAAACCGGTTATCGCCGTATCGAATCATGGGAAACCAAGAGCTTCCGCATCGACAACTTTACAGATGCAGAGTTCAATGCTTTGCAGAAGGAATTTGAAAAGGTGAAGAATGCACCTGCTCAGATGGAGGCAAACTGCAAGAATGCCTTGCTGATGAAGGAACTCCGTCCTTGGTTGACTGAGTTTGGCAAATTGGGTAACCGTGGTCTGAAGACCATGCAGCTCATCAAGGAGTACAAGGCTGGTAATGACCAGGCTTTCTGGGATGGCTATGTCAACAACCGTATGAGCAAGGAAGATGTGGCTGCTTACGAGAAGCATAAGTCTGGAACCATGGTATTGCAGCCATTCTATGAGCAGTCTATGGATGATATGGCTTCTGGCTTCTTCAAGAAGTTGACTGGCAAGGTGCCTGCTTTCTATAAGGGTATCGGTACTTACGCCACCTTGAAAACTACCCAGAGCAAGGCGATGTTTGACAATGATTCTACTACCTATTATACATCTGGTAATAGTCAGAACACTGGCGATTGGATTGGTGCAGACTTAGGTTGTGTTCGTTCTGTTTCTGAGGTAAGAATCCTTCAGGGACGTAACTCTGTGGATGATGTGGATTACTTCGACAATACAGTTTTGGAGTATTCTCTTGACAAGAAGGAGTGGAAGGCGCTTACCGGTGAGTTGAAGAAGCAGTATGTCATCAACTGGAAGACAGATTCTCCTGTTGAGGCTCGTTATATCCGCATCAAGAAGTTGAAGTCTGACAAGCGCAACTGGGCTGCAGTCCGTACTTTCGAGGTGAACCCAACTACTCCAGAGCGTTTGAGCTTTCCTGTAGAGGCAGGTAATCTGCAGGCAGCGATGTATGGTTTCGATGAGAACCCTTGCACCTCATTCACCAACGAGGGCACCCTTACCATGGGTGTAGAAAAGAATGTAAAGGGTTACACCCTGTTGTTGAAGTTGGCTCCAGGCAAATCATTGGTTTGTCGCCAGCTGAATGCCAAGGGCAAGGTATTGGCAACCACCAACATCGACCAGTCATTCTGCAAGATAGATTTGGTGAAGAAGGCAGCGAAGGTTCAGCTGGATGGTTCAGCCGAAATCTTCGAGATTATTCCTGAGAAATAAGATTGGAAATTTGATCATACTCCTAGGCAGGGGATAACAAATAACCAATACGCCCTGAAAGGGCAAAAGCTCCTAGCCCAGGGCAACACCCTGGGTTAAATATACAACCAACAAGTCGCCCTGAAAGGGCAAAAGCTTTAAAATAGATGCTTTTGTCCTTTCAGGGCGCTTGTTTTATGTCATCTCTAGTTAAAGAAATGTAAAAAGCAAGCAAATATGTGGTGTTTCGAATAAAAAGTGATAATTTTGTACTTCGAAACTGGAAAGGTGCTCGAGTGGCTGAAGAGGCACGCCTGGAAAGCGTGTATTCCCCTAAAGGGAATCGGGGGTTCGAATCCCCCTCTTTCCGCTTTTTTATATATATAATAAGGTATATATGATTATGAAGAAAAATACAGCTATTGCGCGTTTCGCAATATTCATTTTCACAGTAATGTGTTCTTTGCCTGTCATGGCGCAAGACGAGAATATCGGATTTCATCAAGCTCTTAAGACGAAGTTCATAGAGGGTAATGCCGGCTTTATGTCGCTCGTTGCCATCGCTCTCATTGTGGGTCTGGCTTTCTGTATTGAGCGCATCATCTATCTCAGCCTTTCTGAAATCAATGCCAAGAAGCTGATGCAGGATATCGACCAGAAGGTAGAGGCAGGCGATGTGGAAGGTGCCAAGGAACTTTGCCGCAATACCCGCGGACCTGTAGCTTCTATCTGCTATCAGGGATTGATGCACATGGATGAGCATCTCGATGATATCGAGCGCTCGGTAAGTGGATATGGTACCGTGCAGGCTGCCAACCTGGAGAAGGGATGTTCCTGGATCAAGCTCTTCATCGCCATGGCTCCTTCCCTCGGATTCCTGGGTACGGTGATTGGTATGGTGATGGCTTTCGACCAGATTCAGCAGGCGGGTGATATCAGTCCTACCATCGTGGCTTCGGGTATGAAGGTGGCGCTGATTACTACCATCTTCGGTATCATTGTAGCCTTGATTCTGATGGTGTTCTATAACTATATCCTTTCCAAGGTAGAACATCTCACCAGTCAGATGGAAGAATCGGCTGTTACATTGATGGATATCATTGCCAAGAGAAAATAGCTTTATCTTTGAATCTATGGTTAAATTTCAATTTTCAAAGCAGAAGACGAAATCGGCCGAAAAGATATCGCAGCAGGTGTTCTATATTATGATAGGATTGGCGGTGCTGGTTTTCGGTCTGTTCTATCTGATAGGCTATGATTTGCCTTTCGATGAGAACCCCGACTTCAATGCCCCTCTTTTTACCGATGTGCTCATCTTCCTGATGTGGTTTTTCCTGATAGGAGGAATAGGCTTGGCTGTCTATTCGATGGTGAAGGATTACCGGAGTAGCAAGTCGGAAACCGTGGTGAATGGTGTGCCGGTGCGTCGTATTTTCCGTATCACCTGGCTTACCTTGCTGGCAGTTCTGATTCTTACCTTCCTCTTGGGAGGTTCCGATCCGATGCTCATCAATGGCGAGAACTACGCCGACTGGTTGTGGCTGAAACTTTCTGATATGTTTGTCATCACCTCGCTGCTGATGTTGCTGGCAGGCATTGGAGCCGTTTGCTTCGGTGCCACCCGATATATCCGAAAGAAGCAGTAACAGCCTGTAATTATCAATCAAAAAAAAATAGTTAGTATCATATCATAAAGCAATGCTGATAAGAAGGAATCGTAACGAAACCCCGGGATTGAATACCACCTCAACAGCCGACATCTCGTTTATGCTGCTGATATTCTTCCTTGTAACCACATCTATGGATGTGGATAAGGGATTGTTGCGCCAGCTTCCTTCGCCTGAACCTCAGAAGAAGGAACAGCAGGAATCGGTGGTGGATAAGAACAGTCTGATGGCGATTCATCTTACGGCTGGAGATACGCTGCTGGTGAACAACAAGCCGATGAAGCTGGAAAATCTGAAGCAGGAAACCGTCCGCTTGGTACATCGCCTGGGTAAGAAACATCTGATTTCCATTGAGAGCGACCGTGATGCCAACTACAACCTCTATTTCCAGATGCAGAATGAGTTGATGGAAGCCTATGCGCAACTTCGCAATGAGGCAGCCCAGAAGAAATATCATAGAGACTTTGCGCTTTTGAACAATGATCAGAAGGAGCAGGTGCGTAAGCTCTGTCCTCAGCGCATTACGGAGTCGTATGCCAATGCAATGACTCATGAAGACAAGAGTGTAGATGCTGATGCGGAAGAGAAACAGGAAACCCAGTCAACCCAGGAGAAAGGAGGCGCCAAATGATGAATTTTCGTAAAAAATCGCATTCGGTTCCGGAATTGAATACGTCATCTTTGCCGGATCTGATTTTCTCGGTACTCTTTTTCTTTATGATCGTTACCCACATGAGACAGGTTACCTTAAAGGTGGAATGCCGTATGCCAGAAGGAAAGAATCTCACACGCCTGACCAAGAAGTCGGCTGTAAGTCATATTTATATAGGAAAGCCAACCAAGGATCTGCAGGGCAAATACGGCTCAGGTACCCAGATACAGATGAATGACAAGTTTGCCAGTGCTTCTGATGTGCAGGATTATATCTCTGCCGAGAAGAAGCGGATGTCGCCTGAAGACCAGAAACTGATGACCGTTTCCATCAAGGCAGACCAGGACACCAGGATGGGAGTGATTACCGATGTGAAGCAGGCACTGCGCCAGGCAAAAGCATTGAAAATAAGCTATTCTGCTGTAGAAAATAGGAAATAATATGCTCTAAAAGGAAAAATAATATTAATTTATTATTTTTTTTAATAGAAAAGTTGCTTTTTCTAAAGAAAAGTGCTACCTTTGCAGGCAAATAATAATTAATTATGGCAAAACAAGTATTAGATTCATTAGATAGGCATATTCTGAAGCTGATTTCTCAGGATGCCCGAATCCCATTTCTGGAAGTAGCACGTGCTTGTAATGTAAGCGGTGCTGCCATTCATCAGCGTGTAGCCAAACTCACTAACCTTGGCATTATTAAAGGCTCTCAATTTGTTATCGATCCAGAGAAGATTGGTTACGAAACCTGTGCATATATGGGATTGTTCCTCAAGGAACCTGAGAAGTTTGATCAGGTGGTAGAAGAACTCAAGAAGATTCCTGAGGTAGTAGAGTGTCATTATACTACGGGCGGTTTTGATATGTTCATCAAGATTTATGCAGTCAACAACCACCATCTCCTGGAGATTATCCACGATAAGTTGCAGCCATTGGGCCTTTCCAGAAGCGAGACCATCATCTCCTTCAATGCAGCCATTGACCGTCAGCTTTCTCTGAAGGATATCCAGCAGGTTTCTGATGAGGAAGAGGAGACAACAGAAGAATAAGAATTTATTCAACCATATTGGTCGAATTTATTTTCTGATATAGGTGAGGAATGAGAACGACAATCCGTTTTCATTCCTCATTTCTTTTTCCGTCACTTCCCAGGCAGAACTGTCGATGGCAGGGAAGAAGGTATCTGCCTGTTCCGGCTCCTTATCTACGAGGGTGAGATAGAGTTTCCGGGCAGCAGGAAGAGCCTGGCGATAGATACTTTCTCCGCCAATGATGAAGATTTCTTCCGAGCTGGCTATTCCTGCATCTTCCTTGGGGGCAGACAAGGTGTCGCCTTGTGCAGCCCTGAGTGCTTCTTCCAGGGTAGGATATACTTCGCCTCCATCTATCTCTTTCATACTTTTAGAGACAACGATGTTGCGGCGATGTGGAAGAGCACCGTTAGGGAGAGATTCAAATGTCTTTCTGCCCATCACGATGGTATGCCCCGTGGTAAGTTCACGGAAGCGGACCATATCTGATGGTAAATGATAGAGCAGTCGGTTCTGGTAGCCGATGGCTCTATTGTCTTTAGAGATACAAGCGATGATGCTGATCATATTCATTCCTGATGGCTGGTTCTTCTTGATGAATTCTTATCTTGTTTCTTGATACTTATTTCTTGCTGATAACACAGGGCTCCTCCGGCACGTGGCTGCTCTTGATCTTCCACTCTTGTGGATAGAGGTTGTTGGCACGGTTGCCGATGTTCTTCTCCCAGCCCAGAGGCATCTGCTGATAGGTAACGAGCACGTAGCCTTTGGGGGTGTCAGCAGGAAGATTCACAGCCTCTTTGCGCAGGTAGCGGATGGCATCCTCGTAGGAGAGTTCTACCTGTGGGAAAACCTCAGTGTTGAGTTCGGTGGAGAGTGCCAGACTCTGGTCGGGAATGATGTCTTTGCCCTTGGTTGTTCCCAGTTTGATGCCGGCATGTATCACCTTCAGGTTTCTGGCAGCATCCTCATAGATGGCTTTCCATCGGCTTGGGATGGCATAGAAGTTATCGTCTTCGGCTATCGTTTCATAGTCGGAAGACTTCAGCCAGTCTGTTGGAACCTGCAGACTCTTTCCCTTGTTTCCTCTGTTCTTTCCTTTATCCTTATTCTTGTCTTTCTTCTTCTTTTTATCCTCCTTCTCCATTTCCGGTTCTCCCTCTTTTCTGAGTACCGCGAGGAAGATGCCTTCTCCACGGGTCTTGCCTGGAAGGAAACGATAGACAGGGATGTCTGTACCTATGAGATTGCCCGTGATATTCCAAGCTTCATCAATATCGTTGAGTGCGATAGGATCAGCCCCCAGCTCCTCACAGATCCAGGCGATATTCTCTTCGTCTTCGTGGGCATTGAAGGTGCAGGTAGAGTAGATGAGGAGACCGCCTGGTTTCAGGCAGTTCCAGATATCGCTTACGATTTCACGCTGCAGATGCCAGCAGTTGTCCACATTCTGCAGGCTCCATTCGCTGATGGCGCCATCATCCTTGCGGAACATACCTTCGCCGGAGCAGGGAACATCAGTGAGGATGACATCAAACTGAAGCTTCGACTTCTTGTAGTCGCGTGGATAGTTGTTGGTGACGATCATATCGGGATGGCCGAACTTCTGGATATTCTCTGCAAGAATCTGCGAGCGGGTGCGCATCGGTTCGTTGCTGAAAAGAAGGCTACCTTCCGGCAGGGCAGCACGTACGGCGGTAGATTTTCCACCTGGAGCCGCACAGAGATCAAGCATCATCACGGGGTCGTGAACGAGTTGTCGGATCACCAGATCCACGAACATGGAAGAAGCCTCCTGCACGTAATACTTTCCTGCATGGAGCCATGGGTCGAAGGTGAAGTTAGGACGGGTGGAGAGATAGCGACCGGTGGAAGGGCACCATGGAATCGGTTCGCCCGCAGCATCTTCTCCCTCCTTGCATTTGAAAGGATTGAGACGGATGCTGGTAGGTGCTTCTCCCTCGGTGATGCCCTGTTTCAGTTGCTGGAACAGTTCATCGCCCATCAACTCTTGGGTATATTGGATGAAATCTTCTGGTAATGTCTTCATATAATGCCTTTATTCTTGATTTTGTTTGCAAAAATAAGAAAAATTTCGTTTCTTTGCAACTAATTTCCCAAGAGATGCGTCTAAGACATAGAAAAAATAATAAATAACAAGGTAAAACTATAAAAATATTGTTAGATATGAAGAAAGCGATATTAACATTGGCGCTCATCATGAGCATCGGAGCTACCCAGGTATCTCTGGCATCTTCGGCTCCAAAACATCGTTATCATCCCACTACCCAACAGGTGGATAAGCAGGCTTCTCCTGCCGCAGCACAGCAGGAAGATAAGCAGGCTACTTCCGGACAGGCATCCGCAGCTCAGGATGATGAGGCGATTGCTGCCTATTCTGATACAACCGCAACGGATACTTCCGACTATGCTGATGTAGATGATAATGACAACCGTGCTTATCATTCCAAGTACAGTCTCGGCAACTATGATGATCCTTTCGATTTCATCGGTTCTGTATTTGGTGGCGGTGCGCTGTCTGTCATCATCATCTTCTGTATCATCTTCGGTCTGCTGTTTGTCTTTGCTCCGCTGATCATCGTGTTCCTGGTTATCAGATATCTGATTCGCCGCCACAACGACCGGATGAAGTTGGCGGAGATGGCGATGGAGAAGGGCATCAATGTTCCGGAAAGCGACCGTCCGATTGACAAACAGAGCGATGAATATCTGGTGAAGCGAGGATTGAGAAATGCCTTTCTGGGAGCTGGCTTGTGCGCCATGTTCGCTTGGTGGGAGGCTGACTTCCTGGCTGGTATCGGAGCCCTGATCTTCTTCTATGGATTGGGACAGACCCTGATAGGTTCACTTCCTGCCATCAAGGATTGGTGGAGAAACCGCCATGGCGATCAGGGTACAGGTTATAATGGAACTCCGGTGTAAAAATCAAACAACAGTTATTAGTTAATATATATAGTGGAAAAGTTATCCGATATTTCTCTCGTCACGAAGGTGGTGATGCTTCACGACCGCAAGTCGTTCGACTTGCTGGTCAAGAAGTATCAATCACCTATTCGTGGGTTCTTCCTACGGCAGACGCTGGGGGATGCGCAGCTGAGTGACGACTTGGCGCAGGATACCTTTGTGAAGGCTTATACCCATCTGTCGGGTTTCAGGGGTACAGCCAGCTTCTCCACTTGGCTTTATCGTATTGCCTATAATGTGTGGTATGATTATACCCGCAGTCATAAGGAAACACAGGATATTGATACGCCGGCGGTTACCCGGCAGAATGCGCAGGGAGTGAATGCCGGACTGAAGATGGATTTGCTCAATGCCCTGCGGATATTGAGCGAGAACGAACGGACGTGCATCACGCTGCAGCTGATGGATGGTCTCTCTATAGATAAGATGGCAGAAGTGACGGGAATGGCGCAAGGCACCATCAAGTCGCATCTCTCTCGTGGAAAACAGAAACTTGCAAGTTACTTAAAGCATAATGGTTATGACCGATAAAATGATTGATAAAATAAATGGTATGGAGTTTGAGCCGCTGAGCGCCACAGACGATCAGCTCCTTCAGGCTTTCTTTGCCGATAACAGGATGGAGGAGATTCCGGATGATGGATTCTCTGATAGGGTGATGCAGGCATTGCCGGGTCTTGAGCCGGAAAAGACCGTGCTGTCTCTTGAGCAGGAGCAGGCATTGGCTAAGCGTCTCCGATTGGAACATCTGTGGACGGCAGCCTGTGTGGCTGGCGGGGGAGTGGCTGGGGGGGGGTGTTTCCAAGACAAGCCTGTGTGGCTGTCGGCGTAGTGGCTGCTGTGGTTTGTCAGGGATGGGAGCAGATACAGGGCTGGCTCTTCTCCATGAAGATCGATTTCCTGCTTACCGGTTCACGTGCCCTTACCCATGTGCTTGATGCGATCATGCAGACGCAGAATCTCCTGATGATGCTCGCTGGCATCGTAGTCCTCGTGATGGTCTGGGGATATAATGAAGTGGCGGATGCCAGATAAGAAAAAACTCTTTCTGCTAGTAGAAGAATGTTTTATATCCGTTGTCTTCGGATACTTTCTCTTGTCTTGGCTTTGACTTTGGCGGGTTCTGCAGGTTACCTTTATTGTCGAACATCTTGTAGGTGGTACGAAGAACCGTAAACTCGGTGCGGCGGTTCAGCTGGTTGCATATCTCCTGATGCTCCCTGGTCTGCTTGAGGATGAAATCCTGGGTGAGCACATCGTCTTCCTTCAGCCAGGGATATTTCTCCGTGAGCTTCCTGCGGATTGTCTTCGGGCGTTCCTTGCCATATCCCACAGGGGTAAGGCGATCTTTTTCAATGCCGTGAGCTATGAGGTAATCCACTACCGTCTGGGCGCGGCGCTGAGACAATCGCTTGTTGTACTCGCTGTTGCCTTTGTAATCGCAATGGGCACTCAGTTCGATGGTTACGTGGGAATTCTCTTTCAGCAAGGCTACGAGCTTATCCAGAGCCTGGGTGCTGGCTGGCGTCAGGGTAGCTTTGTCAAAATCATAGAAGATGTTGTCGATGAGTACTGGGGCTGAGATGGAAGCCAGCGGGAACTGGAGCACGTACTCCTTGCTCTCCTTTGCCGAATCTATCCGCAACTCCTCCTTGTGGTTGAGGAATCCCTTGCAGGAAGCCATCACAAGATAATCTACCTTAGGATGGATAGGCAGCGTAAACGAACCGTCACTCTTGACCGGCAGTTTCCTGTAGGTGCCATCGTTGCCTACTACCATCACCTGTGCGGCAGGAAGTTCATAGCCGTCTTTTTCGTAAACCCATCCCTTCATCGTGGTGACAATTTCCGGATTATTGAAAGAATAGATATGGTCGTAGCCGCGGCCATCCTTTCTGTTGGAAGAGAAGAAGCCACGGTTGTGCGGTCCCTCGAAGGTCATTCCGAAATCATCTGCTTCTGAATTGAGGGGATAGCCGGGATGTTCTATCTTATACTGCTGGGTCTTTTCGTCTATTCGGGCAATGTAGATGTCGAGACCGCCCATTCCGGTATGGCCGTTACTGCTGAAATAGAGGTCGCCATTGGGACGGAAGGTAGGGAACATCTCGTCGCCCGGCGTATTGATGGGGGCACCGAGGCTTTCCACACCTCCCAGACCTGAAGGAGTGATGCGCACACGCCAGATATCGTAACCGCCCATTCCGCCCGGCATATCGGAAACGAAATAGAGCCATTCGCCGTCAGGACTGATGGCAGGGTGGGCATAGGTGCTCAAGGTATCCTGGGTGATTTCCAGTTTCTGAACCTTTCCCCAGGCAGCATCCGAACGGGAAGAGGTGACGATCTGGGCAAATCGGGGAGAGGCTGGATCGGTGACGCATTGGGTGAGATACATCTCCTTGCCATCGGGAGTGAAGCAGCAGGCTCCCTCATCATAGTCGGTATTCAGACCAGTGGCGATGGCTTCCGGTCTGCTCCATTTTCCCTTGTCGTCTTTTTCAGAATAGAAGATATCGCCAGCCTTGGTGCCGGTGATTCCGCTGAGTTCATCTCCCTGTGCGTCGTTGCGGGTGGAGGTGAAGTAGATCTGTTCGTATTCATCGCCCAGGAGCATCGGTGAATAATCGGCTCTTCGGGAGGTGAAGACATCCATCTTCTTTACCTGATATCTGCTTCCGGCTTTTTTCCAGCCGGGAGCCATCTGGGCAGATTTCAATCCGTTCTGGGCTAGGATATTGTCGGGCATGGAATCCACGAGGATTCTGAATTCCTTTTCTGCCTGCTTGTATTCGCCGTTTTTCAGAAGCAGACGAGCGTAAGCCAGACGGTCATCGAGTGAAGCCTGGTTATAGCGGATGGCATTGCGGTAAGCATTCACAGCCTTGGGGGTAGCATTGATCTTGTTGTAGCAGCGGGCCATCTTCAAGGCAAGCTTTCCCCGGTTTTCACGTTCCTTGGGAGGTGTCTTGGTGTAGGCTTGCTTGAATTGGTCGGCAGCATCATAGTATTCGCCTAAAGAAAGGAACTTTTCTCCCTTCTTCAGGTTCTTGTCAATGCCGCAGCTTATCAGAAGAAGGCAGCAAAAGGCTGTTATGATTTGGTAATATCTAATCTGCTTCATACTGGAACAACTTAATTATTTTACTGAACTTT
>OGOX01000695.1_pt1 | contig 24498 bp, 19 predicted proteins | sample 1552761 | NCBI WGS metagenome assembly OGOX01 (sample SAMEA2580212, study PRJEB22360) | human gut metagenome | biome: human gut; feature: human-associated habitat; material: faeces | place: Denmark | collected 2008/2010
ACAATTCAAAGGGAGATGTTTAGAAATAGACTTTCAACATAAGGTATAATAATGCGTTCTTATCCTTAGTGTCGTGGTGTTCAAGCTCGAATTGAATCTTGTCTTCACGAGCCAGCCTGCCTATCGCACTGGCAACTTCCAAAAATCATTGAACCCTGTGGATCCCTTGATCTTTTGCAAATTCCATTTTCGGTGTACGTCTGTGCTTAATAAGCGCCAGAGTTTCCCTGCGTTCTTTCCGATGATGTGCTTATCCATACCTGTATTTTTTATAAGTTTATAAATGGTTTCAAATGGATAATGAAAAGCACTTTTACATCAATAGCGTTACGCACTGCAAACATTTCAGCGTTTATCGTTTATCCTTTTGATACATTGTATCACTCTTTCCTGATATACAGTAAACCGTTTTGATATCTTATTTTCACGTGCGAACGGCAGGTGGAGATCTTTTTCACCTGCTGTTATATATATTAATAAGTAAGAAGTATCCAGTTAAGAGCCTTAAATCCAATTCTCAATACTATCCGTATGTGTTTTTAGGCGGTTCCCCAAGATACCTATTCCGCCAGCTTTCTTCTTCCCTCAGGCGTGCAGCACCCACATAGCATCATATGGATGACGAAACCGGAAATACCTTGTACGGAATCCTTTCTTATGATAATCCCTTCCTTAATTTCCGTTATCCGTGCACACAGGAAAGAGGAAAACATGAATGTGTCACAATCTGACACGCATAGCCCTTTTCGAATGCACACTCCCAGCGTCTCATTATATTTCATCCTCAATATTGCAATAAGGCGGTTCAATTCGGCGTGGCATCTGGGATATCTTCTCAAATCCCGAAAAAAAGAGACGTGGAAGGAGCCAAAATACCGCATGGAATGTGAATACAGTTTGATTATGAATTTCAAGGGAGACCCCATCCGCAGACGTAGCCTTTCGATAACCTCCTCTTCCCTTTTTATCTCACTTTGTATGCATTCCCAAAGCAAGGCCTCCTTGTCCGGAAATGCCCCATAAACACACATCTTTGGAAATATCAAGAGACATCCTGACGTTCTCCATCCGGGTGGCCCTGATGCCTTGATGTCGAAACAGGGCCACCGCCATATCGCAGACTTGTTCCATATCCATAGTTGTCATTTCAATTAGAACGAAGTCCCTTTAAACACCGAGGAGCGCTCCTTGGGAAGCAGGCGGCCATCCAGTGTGACCCGGTTGGAGTTGAGATTCGGGTTGACGGTTACGGACGCCCTGTTTGTCCCCTTGGGCAATGAAAGGTCAACCGTCGCCGAGATTCCTGTCCCCATGACACTCATGGAGAAAGTGATGTTCCCCTTTTTGTCCGTCTTCATCCTGATGTTCGATGCACGTCCTTCCACCGTTATGCCTCCCACACCGTTGGGGCCTCCGCCATTGAAAGGGGCTATCTGCACGACAGCCTTGTCATCCGACAGGGAGACAAAATTCGTATTGGAAGTTACAAAGGCCGTCTCTCCCCGTTTGAAGACGATCCGGTCCGCTTCCAAAACAAAATCCAGTTCTTCCAGCGCTTTGACAGCATCCGCATAGTTTACGGAATCCATGACGGCTTCCATTCTTTCCTGAAGTTCGCGCTCTTCAGCGCTTTTCTGCTCCGCTTTCGTATAGATACGTTTCTCACTCTGGGCATATGCTGACATACCGGCCAGCAATATTGCCATCATAACAAATAGTCTGTTCATACTCAAAAGGATATAAATGATTAACAAATCAATGTATATGTCTGATCCGTCTCCCGCCGGCCATATACACACAGGCGAGAGAGCACACAGCGCACGCCACAAACACGATTCCCGTAGTCTGCAGCGGATTTCCGATTCCAACCAGCGGTGAGACAAGCCCTCCGAATGCGAACGAGACGGCTCCCAACAGGGCGGAAGCGCTTCCCGAATGCTCCCTGCCCTTGTCCATGGCAAGGGTGGTGGAGGAGGTGAAGCAAAGCCCCAGCGAGAAAAGGATGCCGAGCATGAATCCCTCATAAACGGGGAAACTGCAACCGGCAAACAATGCCGCCGCTTCACAAACCGAAAAGACAAGCAAACCGGCACTGCCCAACAACGTTCCCTTCTCTATACGCCTGAACCTGGCGGCAAGAGCAGCCGATATGACCACAGCGAGCGCATTCATGCCGAAACACATGCTGAATTCCAACGGGGTAAAGCCGTAGTATTGCTGCATAATGAACGGCGCGGAAGCGATGTTGGCGAAAAGTGCAGCCTGGGCGAACCCAAGCTGCAACATATAACCCATGTAGGGACGGTTTCCCAATAAAGGTATGAAGTATGAAGGTAAACGTAAAAGACCGGATGAAACACGTCTCTCCACGGGCATAGATTCCTGATAATACAGACAGGCGAATAATAGCAACATACCGATAAACAGCAGGACGGCAAAGATGCTCTCCCAGCCTCCCGCCTCGGCCATTGCTCCTCCCAATACCGGAGCCAGCACCGGAGCTATACCGTTAATGGAACCCACAATCGCCAGAATTCTGGCCAGTTCATGTCCGGAAAACAAGTCCGTTGATATGGAACGGGCAATGACAATGCTTCCGGCCGCTGCAATACCTTGAAACAAACGGAATATGACAAACAGATATATGTCAGCCGAAAACAGACAAAGCAGCGTGGACAGGATAAAGAGCAACAGCGTCCACAACAATACCGGTTTTCTGCCATACCGATCACTCATGGGGCCAAAGAGCAACTGCCCTGCAGCCAGACCAATCATGCAAGAGGTCAGGCTTAACTGTACCATCGATGTATTGGTGCCAAACAGATCTACCATGGACGGCAAGGCAGGCAGGTACATATCTGTGACAAACGGGCCAAAGGCTGTCAGCAGTCCAAGGAAAACCAACAGGAATATCCTGTAAGAATCAGTTTTCATTATCAGTGTTTTCATTCACATCCTCCTCCTAACGCATTATACAAATTAATAATAGACTGGTAGTATGTGAACCTGTCGGAAACCACATTCAACCGAGCGTTCAGCAACGACTGGCGTGCGGTAAGCAACTCCAGATAGGTGGCATTGCCGGTCCGGTACAACGCCTCGGAGGTCTGTACGGCACGTTCCAGCTCCTTACACTGCCTCCAATGGCTGTCAAGGTTTTTTTGTACCGATTCCGTGGCATACAGCGCGTCGTTCACCTCCTGTCCGGCATCCAGCAGCGCTTGTTTGTAGGCGAACAGGGCTATCTGTTCCTCATCCTTGGACACACGCAGGTTGGATATGAGCTTCCCCCGGTTGAAGATGGGTTGTGCCAGGGATGCTACAGCCGAAAGTATCCAGCCGCCGGGATTGCTCACCACTTGTCCCAGAGAGTTGGTCCAGCCGGTGCTCCCGGACAGCGTGAGACTCGGATAAAAAGCCGAACGTGCCTGATTGACCGTATAATAGGCGTTTGCCAGCACCATTTCCGCCTGCACCACATCCGGGCGTTTGGACAGCAACCGCACGGGAAGTCCGGCGTTGATCCGTTCCGGGAATGTCTGTTGCTCCAGACTGCCCCGCTCAATGCTTCGGGCGGTTGTTCCCAACAGCGTGCAAAGCGCATTTTCCGCCTCGCGTTGCTGCCGCAGCAGGTCGTTGTGCGTGGCCTCCAGTTCGTGCAGGCTGGCACGGGCCTGGCTTACGGCATTCTCCGTTTCCTCACCCACTTTGAATTTCGACTCCATGACCCGTATCTGCTCTTTCCATACCTCCAACGTGGCACGGCTGATTTCCAGCTGCCCGTCCAGCATCAGGAGCGAATAGTAACCGTTGGCGATGCTCGCTATCAAGTCCGAACGGACTGCCTGCCGGTAGGCTTCCTGTTGCAACAACGTGGCCTGTGAGCCTTTCTTGGCGTTGCGCAGATTGCCGAAAAGATCTATCTCCCAGCTCGCCTGAATGGGCAACTCATAAGTCTTCACAGTCTTACTCCCGTCAGTACCAGTCAGTGTACCCTGTGGAGACAGAGCTAATGAAGGCAGGAACGACAAGCGTGCAGCCTTTAGCTGCGCTTTGGCCTGATCGACGCGCAGCAGGGCTGTCTGCATGTCGGTATTGTTCTCCAACCCGTAGCGAATCAGGTCTTGCAGCAATGTATCCCTGAACATCTCCTGCCAGGGAAGGTCGCCCAGCGTAAGTGAATCCGTCGCCGGGTTGCCGTCCGTAGTTTGGAAAAGGCTGTCCACCGGCAAGTCTTCCGAGTGCTGGTAATTGCGGTAGATATGGCAACTGCTCAGCAATGCCATACACATTATTATACATATTATCTTTTTCATACTTGTCTGTCTTTTTTTCGTTTACCCATTACCCGTTCTTCGATATGTTGGAACACGATGAAGAAAGCGGGGGTTACAAATAATAAGGCTACAGTTCCGATAATGAGTCCGCCCACCGTACCTACGCCCAACGACCGGTTACCGTTGGCACCCACTCCGGAAGCGAACATCAGCGGAAGCATGCCGAAAATCATGGTAAGTGCCGTCATCAAGATAGGCCGGAAACGGACGGTAGCCGCACTCATAGCTGCCTGCGTCAATGACATACCCGCTTGGCGGCGCTCGGTTGCATATTCTGTCATCAAGATTGCCGTCTTGGAGAGCAGCCCAATCAGCATAATCAATCCCGTCTGTAAGTAAATGTTGTTTTCAATCCCCCATATACGGGCAAAGAGGAAACTTCCCATCAGCCCGAAAGGTACGGAAAGAATCACTGCCATCGGGATAAACACGCTCTCGTAAAGAGCGCAGAGTATCAAATAGATGAACAGAATACATACACCATATATAATAATGGTATCATGCGATCCCGCCATCTGCTCTTCTTCACGTGTCATGCCGGAATATTCGTACCCGTAGCCGGTAGGCAGGGTCTGTACCGCTACTTCGCTCACGGCATTGATGACGTCTCCCGAACTGTATCCCTCCGCAGGCATTCCCTGCACGTTGATGGAGGAGAACATATTGAAACGTGTCAACGACTCCGCACCATAGGTCTTGGTCAGTTTAACGAACTGGCTGACCGGTGCCATCCCGCCGCTTGTCCTCACAAAGATATTGTCCAATGACTGCATGTTCCTGCGACTGTCCGAAGGTGCCTGTATAATGACGCGGTAAAGTTTTGTGAAACGGTTGAAATTGGAGGCATAAATGCTTCCGAAATAGCCGGACAACACCTCAAGTACCGCATCCGTGGTAGTGCCCGCACGCTGGCACTGCGCCTCGTCCACATCCACACGGTATTGAGGGAAATTGGCGCTGAACGACGTATAGGCCATCTGTATCTCCGGCCGTTTGTTCAGCTCGGCAAGAAACCCGTCGGTCACTTTGCTCAAGGCGTCAATGCCTTTTCCGCTCCGGTCTTGAATATAAAGCTCAAAGCTGTTTCCTGTGCCATAACCTGAAATCATGGGCGGTGAGAACACGAAGATGTTGGCATTCTTGATGCCCGCCGTGCGGCGGTAGATTTCCTCGGAAATGGCATCCACGCTGCTCTCCTCATCCTGCCGTTCATCCCAGTGTTTCAACTTGATGATAAACATGCCGTGAGAGGAGCCGCTGCCCGAACCCATGCCGAATCCGGCAACCTTGTTGAAATTGTCGATCTGCGGAATCTCCTTCAGCTCTTTCTCCACCTTGTTCATGATACTTGCGGTCTCCGCCAAAGTGCTTCCGGCAGGCGCGTCCAGGCTGACAAAGATGGACCCGGTATCCTCCGACGGGACAAGACCGGTCTTGGTGGTGCTCATCAGATAGCCGAGCGACAGGACCGCCAGCCCCAACGAGGACCATGCCAGCCATTTATGCTTGACAAAGACCTTGGTTCCCGACTTATATTTCAGCACAATGCGTTTGAAGGCCGAGTCGAAAGCCATGCGGAAACGGGTGGAGAACTCCGGTCTTTTCCCTTCCACCAGGATCTCGTTCGGACGCAGTATCAGGGCGCACAAGGCGGGTGAAAGCGTCAGGGCGTTGACAGCCGAGATACCTACGGCAACCGCCATCGTGATTCCGAACTGCGTATAGAAGATACCCGACGTTCCCCCCATGAAAGACACCGGGACGAATACCGCCATAAAAACCAGGGTGGAGGTGACGATGGCCGACGAGATACCGCTCATGGCGTCAACGGATGCCTTATAGGGCGAACGGTAACCTTCATCGAAACGGGTCTGCACCGCTTCGACCACAATGATGGCATCGTCCACGATTGTACCGATGGCGAGCACCAGCGCGAACAGCGTCAGCAGGTTGATGCTGAACCCGGCGACATAAAGGGCGGCGAACGTACCGATCAGCGACACAAAGATGCTGATGGTGGGAATCAGTGTGGAACGGGGATTCTGGAGGAACACATATACCACCAGTACTACCAGTATGATAGCCTCCAGCAGTGTCTTGATGACCTCGTTGATGGAAGCGTCAAGGAAGTTCTTCGTGCTCATCAGCTCCACGATTTCCATGTCTTCCGGAAGGGTTTCCTCCAGCTCGTCCAGGTACTTGTCTATATTGGTGATGATTTCATTGGCATTCGTTCCGGCCGTCTGGTTGATCATACAGGTGCTTCCCGGGGCACCATTTACCGTACCGGTATAGGAGTAGCTCTGCGCTCCCAGCTCTACGGTGGCGATGTCTTTCAGTTTCAGTACACGTCCGTCATCGTAAGCCTTGATGACGATTTCCTCAAATTCCTGTTCGGTTTCCAGCCTTCCGCGGTATTTTAATGTATATTGGTATACGTTCTTGGAGTCTTCGCCGATGGAGCCGGTGGATGCCTCGATGTTCTGGCTGGAAAGCGTCGTCTCCACATCGCTTGGTTCCAATTCATATTGTGCCATTACGTCCGGTTTTAACCAGATACGCATCGCATAATCTCCTCCCATTACGTTGACTTCACCTACACCCGAGATACGCTGTATCTGGGGCTTTACATTAATGGTCAGGTAGTTGGTCAGAAACGTCTCGTCATATGTACCTTTCGGACTGTAAAGCCCGAAGATTTTCAGCATACTGCTTTGCCGCTTCATGGTGGTGACACCTACTTTAGTCACCTCCGCCGGTAACAGCGAGGTCGCAGTGGACACCTTGTTCTGCACATTGACGGCCGCCATGTCCGGGTCACTACCCTGCTTGAAATAAACCGTGATTTCCGCACTGCCGGTATTGCTGGCGGTGGATGTCATGTAAGTCATGTTCTCCACCCCGTTGATAGCTTCTTCCAGCGGCACGATGACACTTTTCTGTACGGCTTCCGCATTGGCTCCGCTATAGGTAGTAGAGACACGGATGGTAGGAGGAGCAATGTCCGGATATTGCTCCACGGACAATGCATACAGACCGATTAATCCGGCTACTAAAATAACGACCGAAATGACTATCGAAAGAATCGGCCGGTCTATAAATCTTTGCAGTTTCATAAGCTATCCCTCCTTTTCTTCTTTTACTGCGGCTTCTTCTTTTCTTGCAGTGGATACAACCGTACCGTCCTTCAGCAAACCCGCGCCTTCGGAAACGATTACATCCCCTTCCTGCAATCCTTCTTCTACAATGTATTCCGTCCCGTCATTGATTTCAAAAACTTTTATCGGGGTGGAAACAGCCTTGCCGTCCATCACTTTATAAGCAAAGATACGGTTCTGAATTTCATAGGTTGCCCCCTGGGGAATGACGATACATTGCGTCCGGTCGTATGGTATGACGATATTCGCCTGTCCGCCGCTCATCAGACGTTTATCCTTATTCCCGAACACGGCGCGCATGCTTACCGTCCCAGTCGTTTTATCAATGATACCGCTGATGACATCTATTTTTCCTTTTTGTCCGTAAACCGAGCCGTCGTTCAACTCCAGCGACACTTCGGGAAAAGACTGCAAAGCCTTGTCCAAAGAACCGTATCGGGCTGTCAGGGAAAGTACCTGCTTTTCCGTCAGGGAGAAATAGGCATACATCTCCGAATTGTCCGAAACGCGGATAAGGGCATCCGTCATGGATGCACTGACCAATGCCCCGATACGGTAGGACGTCATGCCTGCATACCCGTCCACCGGACTTTTCACTTCCGTATAAGAAAGGTTGTTCCGGGCTTCTGTCATTTCAGCCTGCGCCTGCAACAGGGCGGCTTTGGCACTCTTGTAGTCATTCTGTGCCGTGCGCAGTTCAAAATCCGAGATCACTTTGTCATCGAACAAAGACTGCTTGCCTTCCAATGTCTGTCTGGCAGTCGCTTCGCCCGCTTCCGCCGTTGCCACAGCAGCCTCTGCCTTTTGCAAGGCTGCCTTGTACGGTACCTGGTCAATAATGAACAGCACTTGTCCTTTACGGACACGCGCCCCTTCCTCCACACAAACCTGCGTGATTGTTCCCGAAACCTGAGGACGCACCTCCACATCCTGCTTTCCCTCTATCACTGCCGAATATTTGACAGAAAGCTGCCGGTCTTCCGGCTTCAATGTCATAAGGGGATAATTCCCACCATCTTCCTGTTGCTTTGCATTCTGCCGGCAACCGGTCAGCAGGCATATGCAACATAATACTGATACAAAAACACTTCTTACCTTCATTTCTTTTTTTAGTTAAATTTGTTATTTATGCTGCGAAAATAAACTGGGAATCCCACTCCATTCTTGTACAAACGGCGCAAGAATTTGTCCGAATTGCCCTCCATTAAGAAACATTAGCAAATAGTATGTCTATTTGACGCATGAAATTGTTCAACCGGGACATCTTTTTATATTTTTGCAGTGTCACGTAAACCCAACGGAACTAAAATGACACAGAAAGAATTATCCTTGTTGTTTCCTCCCGATCTTTATAGGGAGGGACTGCTCTTGCTGGTATCTCCTGAAAGTTTTCACAAACTGGAAGGCAAGACTATTGAGAGAAGCCGTTTGCACATGCTCGTATGTGACGGTATTCTGGAGCTGGAACTGAATGGAAAAGCGTATGAAATGAGAGGACCTTCCCTTATCGATATCATGGATACCGTCACGGTCCGGATAAATAGAGCCAGTCCGGATTTGCGGGGCTGGTGCCTGTTCATCACTTTCGAGTTTGCCAGCGAGTCCCTGAAAAATCTCCGTCCCGGCCCGTTGAACCATTTGCTGGAACAGCTGTGCCTTCCCGTTTGGAGCCTCTCACAGATGGAAAACGAAATTCTTGAGAAACAACTGCTCCTGATAAAAGGGGCACTTGAGAATCCGAAACATTATTACCGGCAGGAACTCTGTGAAACTTATTTCAGAAGTTTCAGTCTTGAGCTGGGAAACATCATGTTCACCCATGAAGAGAACATGGACGGTGCGCCATCTTATATCAGTAAAAGGGATTTTGTCACGTTGAATTTCATGAAGCTTGTTTCAAGACATTTCATGGAGGAACATAATATTGATTTTTATGCGAAAGCCTTATGCATTTCCAACAAGCACCTTACACGTGTTGTCAAGGAGATGACAGGCAAGACGCCGCATACGGTCATCTGCAATGAACTGATACACCAGGCCATGGCCATGCTTGAGGATGACAGTGCTCCGGTAGCACAAATTGCGGAGCTGCTTCATTTTTCGGACCAGGCAGCGTTCTGTAAATTCTTCAAGAAGTACAAGAAAGTCTCCCCCATGGCATATAGGAGAAGACATATCGGATAACCTGTAGTTCTCTGGCCGTATTTTGCCACGCATCAGATTCCAATTACAAACAACTTGTCTGTTGCATAATTTTGCGGCAAGAGTCTGGCAGGCTCCGCATAGCAAGACCTGCCTGGAATCCGAGCAGCAAACCGGCGACAATCTGCATCCATTGCCTTTGGTAGATACTTTATCCCCGGTAACAGAATTTGCAGGGGGAATAAACAGTGCATACGTACAGATGATATATTGCATAAAAGTGGGAGATATTGCTCCTCAAAGGATCGGTGTATAAGGCAGGTAGAATATAGATAAGATTCTCCAAGGTTACAATATTCATAACATATCTTTTTATCATAGTAACTTTATTCTGCCCCCTGCAACTTATTCTCATACGCTTCCAGTTCCTTCTTGCTCCGGCTGGACGTTACCAAATAATCCCTGAAAAGATGAGGAGCACCGCTATTGTCTTTATTGAATGGATCCATTCCCCAACATCCGGCCACGATGTAGGCTACAAACGGCTGGATATAATTCTACATTTCGGTTACCGTGAGGCGGAGATTTTTCTACCTCAGCCTATTATTTGCAAATTTCTCTCTCGTTTTTTTTAGTATCTTTACAGACAGATAAAAGAGTTATTTGAAAGCATGAGGAATATAGTGCTTCTGAACAGGCTGGCATTTTCTTATCCGTTACCTATTCTCATGCGAGTTTACTGCAAACAGTTGATAGTCAAATAAAATATCTCAGACTTCAACAAATATAGGGAAAAGTCAGTGCGCCTTCACCAACCTTTATTTTTTCATTTATTGTGCAAACTATCCAACCATGATACGTAGTCCCGGTCCATTCTCAGACTAACCTTATGCATCTTCGACAATACAAAAAATTAAAGAAACACTGCAACTACAGTATTTCTTTAATTTCGTATTTACGTATCTGTCTACCTCTTTATTTTTCATCCACAGGCTTGTCCTAACTTCGTACGGTCCACCAGAGAAGATTTTATCCTCTCCTGCAGGAATTCGTTCAGATCCTTGTGTGGCAGATAGTGCACGGCCTTGTCAATCACTTTTTCACATTGCCTTCCGATCTCCTCCACCGCCTTCCTGCCGGCTTCATCATTATCCAGGAAGCAACAGACCTGTCCGTAGCTTCTAAGGATATCCACTGCCTTGGGCAGGTTGGCCACAGAATTGAGCACCACGCAGTCCGGCACGGCTTGCCCTTTCTTCAAGGCCAGATACGAGAGATAGTCCATGAACCCCTCGAAAACCAGTACCGATGACTGCCGTCTATCCCCTGCATTATGGCTGACATGCGTGATATCCTTGGGAGAGACCGCTCCTTTGAAATACGGGTTGCGTATCTCAAGCCCTCCTTTCCTGTTTTTGAAACCGACCGCGAAATACCATTTGCCGCGCATGCGGTAATGTACCTCCACGCATTCCCTTGAGGCGATATCGGAAGGAATGCCCCTTGTCCCGAGATAATCCAGCAGGACGGTGTTCTTAAGAGGTGAGACGCGCAGCTCCTCAAAGACCGATGCCACAGTCCGTCCTTTCGCAGGAGAAGGAACCGGCCTGAACGCCGGAAAACCGCTCCCGATCCTCTGCAATACGGTCGGGATATCCGTCACCCCGTACAGCCTTTGTGCCAGGTCGATGATACTGCCCCCGGTTCCCTCCCCGAAATCATGTCACAGGTTCAAGGAAAGGCTGACCTTGAATGACGGGGTACGCTCCTGCCTGAAAGGCGAAAGGTACCATACACTGTCCCCCTGTCTTCTGACAGGCGAGAATCCCGCCCGCCCGAGGAAATCCTCCAGCGGAATCTTCTTTACTTCCTCGATGTTCATCGCTTGCTTGTTTTACAGGTTATTTAAAAGGCGGCCATGAGAGCGGGTCCAGCAAGACACCGTCCTTCCTTAATTCAAAATGCAGGTGGTTGCCGGTCGCCACCCCCGTATGTCCGACATCCCCGATATGCTGCCCGATACGGACAAGGGTGCCCGCCTTTACATGCAGCCCGCTCATATGCGCGTACAATGTCGAATATCCTTCCGCATGCCGGATATGCACGAACCAACCGTAACTCCGGCTGTAACGTGCCTCGGTGCCCCTGCCGTTACCCGCACTGTACACGGGGGTGCCACAGGGAGCGGCCAGGTCCACCCCCTGGTGGAACAGCCTCCTTCCCTTTACCGGATGTACCCTCATACCGAACGTGGACGAGACCCTGAAACGGGTGTATCTTCTGTCAAGGGGGAAGAGTACGGGATAATCCGTCAGGAGAATGAGGCCACGTCGGGACCTTCAAGGAACCGTTCACTTCCCGGCAGTACCGGTGGAACGTTCCTTTAACAATTCACCCTTGTTTCCGCCAGCCGTACCGTCCCCCCTCACACAGGAGGAGACTGACAAAAGGTGACAAAACATGACTATTAATGACAACTTCCTCATAATCAATTTATTTAATGGCGAAGATACTAATTTTACCCCCCGAAATGATTCATTCACCTTTAAATTTAACAGTCATGCAAGAAGTAAATCCCGCTGCTCAAGGCAGCGAAAACACCACTCAGGAACAGGGTTACCTGATGGCTTACGACAAGAAGGAACAGAAGGCGAAAGGTGTCAAGGGCATCGCGGCAAACGGGGAGCTGGAGACGCTCGAGGCCAATGAAACGAACAAGAGCCAGTTTATCCGTGTGGACCAGTACGGGAATTTCTTCACCAACTTCGGGAAGAACTTCATGTACCAGTACAACCATCCGACACGCTATGCGCTGTACCGGATGGAGGAGAAGACTCCGGTGGAGGAAGCGAAACGCAGGATTGAGCAGGCCCAGCTCCCCGAGAACGAGTCTTTAAGACGCGAGCTCTCCCGGGATAACCGAATCTACAACAACCACCTTTTCAACGAGCGCGAGATCAACTGGCAGCAGGCCGAGCGTTACGGGCTTACCCCAGACGTGCTCAGACAGACAGGCGACATGGAAAGGCTGTTGCAGGGCAGACAGTCCGGCATAGCCTATGACATCTCCATGAACACCGAGCTGGGACGCCAGAAGGGGGATGCCAAGCTCTCGCTCTTCCGCGACGAGAACGGCCTGGCCAAATTCGACCTGCACTTTATCCGCCAGGCTCCCAAGGTGGGACAGGAATACCGGGGATACAAGCTGGAGGAGGACGTGCTGGACGCCTTGAACCGGACGGGCAACGCCGGAAGGCTGGTAGACCTGGTCGTCGACTTCCGCAACAAGGAGACGAAACCGTGCTACCTTTCAAAAGACCCGGTTACCAACGAGATGTTCTTCCTCCCGGCGGACCAGGCTCGCTGCCCCAAGAAAATCAAGGATTACACGCTCTCGCAGCAGGAGTACGCCGACTACACGGCCGGCAAGGAGGTCCCCATCGAGTTCAAGTCCTCAAACGGAAAAATCCTGCGGACCTCCATCCAGATGAGCGCCGCCGAACGCGGGACCGAGTTCCTGTGGGAAAGAAGCACGAAGAAGCCGGAGAACAGACAGGGGCAGGAACAGAAGGACGGCTCGCCGGAGAAAACGCAGAAGCCTGAAAAGAGGACCTATGCGCGCAAATCAAAGATAACCCCGAAAATGTAACGGCATGGCATCCATAAAAGACAACATGGAACAACAGGAGGAGCTGTTCAGGCAGGACGGCGGAGGGTGCCTGCTCATCGGGTACGAAACCGGCATGGACAAGCCCCATGCCGCGATTTCCTACCAGCTTTACCCTGTCAATCCGGATCAGGACGGCATGACCTACCAGTTCCTCAGCCTGCTGCATGTCGGGATGGAGACCGCCCGGATATCGGCCTTCATTCCCGATACCCTCCTGGAGATCTACCGCTTCCCCCGTATGTCCGATGTCCCTTCCATATCCCGGGACATCCCCGTGAAGGAATACATCACAGGCAAACTGCTGCCCCATATCCAAAGGTGCGGCCTGGAACCGGTGGTGAGCGTCAACCTGCGTGACGCGGTGTTCATGAGGTCCGTCCTGAAACGGTCCATGGAACCGGGCGGACGGCTGCGGCTGACGGCCGCAGAGATCGACCGTCTGGTGGATTTCCGCCGGCAGCAGGACGAGAAGGCGTGGCTATACGGCTATGAGCCCGCCTACAGGCTGCCCCTGCATATCGTGGAAACATCAAGGGGCATACTTGTTTTCAGTGACGGGCCGACGGGCCGGAAAGGGCTGGAGGAGTTCTACCGGCACCTGGCGGACAACTACTGGTGGATACACAGCGAACCGGGACCGGTCAAACAATATGACATGCATTCCGTTCCGCCAAGCCTGGCCCCGCTGATTGACGCCTCCTGCAGAAAAGATTCCGATACCGGAAGATACGTGTACGAGTTCACGGACTCCCCGGTACGGGCGGACCTGCCCGATGAAAGAAAACTGGAGCCGGTCTTCTTTACCGACATGACACCCTCCGCTGAAGGATACCGCAACCTCACGGAGTTTTCCGGATGCGGGATGAGCGGGTGCAACGCGGATATCTACCGGCTACTCTCCCTTACCCGCCACTTCGACCGGCAGCTCATCCTTGACCCCGCCTTTTCCTACCGGCACCAGTTCCGGGAGTTCGTGGAACGCATGGACAGCTTTCTCCGAGGAAATCCCGGCGGCGATGACATGGGAAAGATACTGGACGACATGCACGGCAAGGCGGGGCGTATCCTGAAAACGGATTTCGACGTAAGGGGGCACCGTACCCTGGAGCGGCTCCTGAATGACCGCAGCGTGCCGTTCCTCATCGGGGAACACGAGGCCGATGACACTTTGAGAAGGGCGCTGCTCGAAGGGAGATGGATTTACTTCCCCGGACTGTCGGCAAAAATGCCCGGCCTCCGTTACATCCATGCCGATAAGACCTGCGACCGGGTCATGGCCTATAAGAATCCCCCGGGGCTTAAGCCTGTATACCAGATCAAGGACGGCAAGATCATCCCTTATGAGTCGGGGGCAGTAAAAACGGATAAAGCGCGGGCAAAGAGAAACGGGAAGAGGAACGGGAACGGAAACAATTTAAAGTTATAGACATCATGGAACAGACCTACACAGCGATAGAGACCCTGGGCGGCTTCCTCGCCTTTACCGACACGGCAGAAGGCAGGAGAAAGCTGCGGCAGTTCCTGCAACAGACGGCCGACGCCTATTTCAATCCGGCATTCAATTCCGGAGCGTTACGTGTCTACAGGGCCGAAGGGGAACTTGGCAACCGCCCCTGGGTCAACCCGGGGAGGATGCGGCTGGACGAGTACCCCTATGGCCCGAAGCCTCATGGCAGCCGGATGGAACTCCTCTACAGCAATGAGATGAGACCCACTGCGGAGAACTTCCGCAGTTTCTGCCATAACGCGGGCTGTGAGATAAGCGCCCGCAACGTCAATATCATGGACACCCTGGATGCCCTGGAGCGTTATGACCGCCGGGCGGAGGAGTTACAACGGATATCCGCAAAATCCGCCCGCGACAGGGAGGAATTACTGCAGACCCTCGAGACCAGGAGACAGCTGCAGAAACTGATGGACTCCGCCTATGATGTCCGGGGACACCGGACGGCCGGGAGAATACTGGACGACCCGGCGGAGCGCGTCATCCTGGAAGGAGTCCCGCTCTACGGACCTCACAGGAGCGTACTGAAAGAGGGCCTCGGGCTGTACCTGCCGCAAGAAAGCGGGAACAACCCCTCGCATGCCTACGCGTGGGTGGACCAAGCTACGGACCGGATCATCTTCGGCGGCAACCCGCCTGTGGACCGGAAAACCGTCAGGATCAGACCGGAGGTCGAGAAGAGGCTGTACAGCCCGCCAGGAAAAACACGTAAAAGGACCGGGACACGTCCCAAAATGTAAAATAAAAAACAGATAACAATGGAAAAAAACAACAGGACCGCACCCTTGAAAGTGGTGCTCCGAGATCACGGTTACCTGCTGTTCTCCGGCAGCAAGGCCGGTGAGGAGGCCCTCAGGGGATATCTCCAGCGTACCGTTGACAGGTACTTCGAACCGCATGCCCATGACGGGGCGCTGGAGATCTATGAGTACTCCGGGCAGCGCAGGGAGCTGATGCCCCATATCAACGGTGGCGGACATGGAATCTCCTGCCGGAAAGGAACGGGAAAGGCGGAATACATTCCACGGGAGGCCCTTCCCGCCGGGTTTGCCGAGAGCCTCGAGCCAAGGCTCTACCACGCGATGAACCCGACAGCCGACGAATACCGGGGACTACTCTCCAAAGTGAGGGGATACACGGGCTTCGAACTCTCTTCCAGGGGAGAGAACGAGGACATATACCGCCTGCTATCGATCAGGGAGCGCGGCTACATGAATATCCATGACCGGCCGTTCACCTATTACAGGGAACTGCTTCCCCTGGCCGAACGGCTCGAAAAGGTGACGCAGGTGAAAGCCGCGGAGCTGTTTGACCCGCAGGCTTTCAGGGAGCTTTCATCCGAGATAAGAAAAAAGGCGGACGATATCCTCCGCCGGGACTTTGACGTAAGGGGTCACCGGTCACTGGAGAAATACCTCGGCAATCCCGACACCGCCCTGCTTGTGGGAAACGTGAGGCTGGAGAACGAGCAGTTCAAGGTACTCTCCGAAGGCCACGCCCTGTACCTGCCGGAGAATGACCGCCCCGCCTCACGGCACCTGCTCTACTGCATGGCGGATTTTACACGGAACAAATTGCTGGTATCCGGTGAACCGTTCCCTGTCAGGACCTACCGGGTAAAGGACGGCATCCGTCATCCGGCAGGGCAGCGTGAGGAGGCATCAGAGAAAAGGAAAAGGGCCGGACGCAAACCTTCCGGCAGAAAATTATAAATTAAAACAGTGCCACCATGTATATCGGATTCATATTGAACGGCAGGAACGAGCTGGAATACTGCCGGATGCTGTCTTCTGACGTAAATGACCTGGACCGCCGGTTCGGGGAGTTCTGTTTCAGTCAGATCAGAGGACAGCTGAAAGGGGCCTACCTGCCCGAGGAAAGGATCTACTGCATCGAGGCCGCCGGTGAAGATGGCAACCGGGTGGAACCCCTTGTGCGGGATATAATTGACAGAGGCGCATGGCCCTCCGACGACTACCAGAGGCTGCGGGATATCGGATTTGTCCATGAGACGGCCGACTCCTACAGGAAGACCGACAGCCGGGACTTTATTGTCGGCGAGCTTGAACGGACACTCCACAACGGGAGGGCGGGCAGGCTGCTGGAAGCCTACCACGACTTCCACCGGAGCCGCGAGAAGGATACCGGCAACCGTGTACTCACGGCTATACAGACCGGACAGGGCGTGCTGCTCTTCGATGACACAGGCCGGGGACTGGAGCGGGCGGAGAGCTATCTCCAGTATAATGCGGACAACTTCTTCAGCCCGATACACCGGAATACCGACAAACTGGACGTCTATTATTTCAGCACGGACAACGCAAGGCTGGTGGAAAAGGCGCGGGAGTGCGGCAGGATGTTCACCCCTGATGACCGGTGCCGTTTCATCCCCGCCAGGGCGGAATTCCTCCGGGCGGACATCCTGCGGGGATGCAAGCCCGCCGTGGAGTGCGACATGTCCCCCGACCTCGCCCGATACCGGGAAATGCTGAAGACATTCAAGCTCAGGGAAAGTGAGACACCCTTCAACATCGGCATACTGGACAGGCTGTGCAGGACGGGAAATCTTGACGAAATGCCGGAAAACAGAAACTTCAGGCATTTCTGCAGCTTTTCCTCCCTGCGCTCTCAGATGAACCATTCCTTCCTCTCCTCACAGGCGGACACGCTGCTCGGGAGCTCCATGAGACAAGCCGTCAGCGATACGGCACGGCGTATCCTGCAGAACGAATACGACGTGCGGGGATATGAATTGCCCACCCCGGATACGAGACGCAGGCGGGAAAAGAAACCGGAAAAGACAAGTAAAAAAACTAAAATAGGAAGATAATATGGCCTCGTGGTTGGAAAAGCTGGGACTGCAAAGAACGCGTCCCCCAAAAGAAGAGCTGAAGGACTTCTGTCTGGAACTGTGTCCGGACAACCGGATAGCCTCCTTCATGATAACGGACCATACACCCCGAAGTGGGAACCCCTTCATCCGGTTCGTCAAGGAAGCGGCCCGTAAAGCCGTACTTGAGGAAGCCCGGGGTGTCCCCGACAACCTGCTGCTCTTCTATGCCGGCATCCGGAAAGAGGAGCTGCCCCCTTCCGACGGACTGCTGGAGAAGGAACCCAGGCAGGTATGGCGTTTCATCATCGAAAACGGCGGGATCACGGACGGCAACTCCGTCCCGCTGCGACGGGCCGCCTATCTGGAGGCACACGGTGTGGAAACGGACCGCAGGAACCTGGAGAGGCTGGAACACTCGCCAGGCTACAAAGATTTCGTGGCACACGAGACCGCACGGGAACGCATCCTTCAAGGAAAGAACGCCCGGTTCCTTGTGACCGCCGTAAAGACAGACCAGGGTGTCAGGGTGTTCAACAGGGGGCTGCACGGTCCGCGCCACCTGCGCGAATACCTGCAGGAAATAGCCGACAATTTCTACTCACCCTGTGGAAAGGGACCGGGGACATTGTCCATATTCCGCATCGAGACCTCGTCAAAACGGCTGATGGAGATGTCCCGGCAGCCCGGAAGGTGTTTCCCTACCTCCCAGCCCGGACTGGAAGTGTTCGGAAATTACCGTCCGGTAGCCTCCTTCGACCTGTCGCCCACGGCGGCCAACCTCGACAGGTTCATTACGGCCGGCTCCCTGGAACTTTCCAGACGCAACCTGGATATCATGACGCTGCAGGACATCGCAGAAAAGGGATACGCCCACCTGGCGCTAGAGGAGCCGTTCCGCTACAGGAGGGAGTTCGCCCCCGTGGAAAAAGAACTCGGAAGGCTATCCAGGGAAAAGGAGCTCCATCCGGACTTTCCCCTCGGGGAGAGGATGGCGGAGCTCCGGGAGACTTCCAGGAAGATCGCCGCCGCCCTGTTGGCAAGGGAGGGGGTCCGGACAGGAATGCCACGGTCAGAAACGAGGTATGCCGACAGGATATCACGCATGCTGGAGAGTCCGGCAGATACCCCCGGGGGATCCGATACCGGCAAAAAGAGAAAACAACCCTCTTCCAAACGGAAACATGCCGCAGGAAGACAAGTAAAACTGTAAATTGTAAGCATATATGGCAACCAACAAACCACTCACCCCGGAAGAGGCCGTCGACATGGGCCGCCGCGCTGTCGGCCGGCGGGCATTGATGCGGACACTGAGGGACATCTTCTCGTACCGTAACCCGCTACGGCAGTTCATGGACGCCTACCGCTTCAACGTCATCCGCTGGAGCGCGTCCAATCTCAGGGAACCGACACCCGGGAAACGTGTCAGGCTGTTCCTCGGCACCAGAAACCCGCTGCGGATTCTCCGCGACAACTTCCGGCAGAACCGTGCGGACCTGACAGCGGACTGGGAAAGGGCGGTCATCGGCCGTATCAACCTCTCGCTGGAAGAGCTGGGGAGCATTCCGCTGCATTCCAGGCCGCGTGACCTCGCCAAAAGGCTGTACCGTGTCGGAAGGATGATAAACCGGATGACCGGCTATGAGCATTGTCCCAGCTTGCTCACAGAGAGGCTGCTGCTCTCCACCTACAGGTATATATTCATGGCTCCCCATGACAGGCGGTTCGGCGCCCTCTGTCCGGACGGGATCTGCGGGATGCTGCGGCAGAACGGCGTGCCGCCGGAGAGCCTGTATTACCAGAACTATGAAAGCCTGCTGCAAGGAAGGGATACGGTCATCTACGAGTTCACCTCCGACGGGAAAGGGCAACAATATCTGCGTCCCCTGGAACACGTGAGGCTGGATGCCGGCCCGGGCGGGTATGACATGCCAGCCGGCCCGACATCCCGAAGGTCACTTCCGTTTCCCAAGGGGCGGAAGAGGCCGTACCGCTCTCCGAAAAGGTGGAAAAAAACGGGAGGAATACCGCAAGGGAGAAGAGAACGGTCCGGAACACAAAAGTCAAAAATACAAAGGCCAAAAACAAAGGCATAAGCATGTAATCAATTATTCACCTGATAAAAACAAAAATTATGAGAATCGTACTTACAGACAAGCCAGCCATGGCAAGGAGCATCGCCTCCGTACTGGGCGCCAACGAAAAGGCGGAAGGATATCTTTACGGCAACGGGTATGCCGTCACATGAACTTACGGCCACCTGCTGGCACAGGCCCCGCCGTCCGCTTACGGGCCCGCCCGTGTGGAACGGCAGGCGCTTCCCCTCATTCCGGTCCCGTTCCGCCTCGTTGTCAGATAAGTCAGGACGGAGGAAGGGTATGTCACCGACCCGGTAGCCATCCGGCAGCTGGAAGTGCTCCGCGGGTTGATCGAAAACGCCGACGCTCTGGTCATAGCCACGGACGCGGGGCGTGAAGGAGAACTGGTCAGCCGGGATCTCCTGGACTATCTCGGTTACCGTAAACCGGCCCTGCGCCTGTGGATATCCTCCCTGACGGAAAAGGCCATCCTGAATGGTTTCAAAAATCTGAGAGAGGACGGTGACTTCGACAATCTCGCCCTGGCGGCGAGGGCACGCAGGGAAGCGGACTGGATATTGGGCGTGAACGCGAGCATCGCCCTGGGAATAGCCGCCGGCATGGGTAACCACTCGCTCGGACGGGTGCAGACACCCACGCTGGCACTGGTCTGCCGCCGTTATCTTGAGAACAGGGATTTTGTGCCCGTGAGCTTTTACCATCTGCGGACCGGAGTCTGCAAGGACGGGCAGAAAGTTCTTTTCACGCGTCCTCTCCGGTATGAAAGGAAAGAGGATGCGGAAAAAGCCCGGGCCGGACTGGAGGGCGAAAGCCGCTGTACGGTCCTTGCCGTGGAAAAGAAAGAGAATATGGAGGAGCCGCCTCTGCCGCATGACCTGACCGGCCTGCAACAGGTGGCCAATACACGCCTGGGCATGGCAGCCGGACAGACCCTCGCCGTCGTCCAAAGGCTCTACGAGAGAGGATACGTCTCATATCCGAGAACCGGATGCCGCCACATTCCGGAAGATATATTCGAGCAGGCACCCACACTCGTCGCCTCCCTTAAAGGACATCCCCGGTTCGGAAGGCACGCAGAAAGGCTGCTCGAGAAAGGGCTGAACCCTCATGCGGTGGACGGGAACAGCGTAACGGAACACCATGCCCTTCTCATCACGGGAGAGGTGCCCGAAGGGCTCTCCCCGGACGAGCAGAACATCTACTCCTTGATCGCCGGGAGGATGCTGGAAGCATTTTCCGAAGGATGTGTCAGGGAGGTCGTACGTGTCAGGGCCGATTACGGCGGAATGGAATTCGAGGCCGAAACCTCATGTGTGAAGTATCCGGGATGGCGGGACATTTATAACGGACCGGACATGGCGGAAGAAAGCACCCCCTTGCCACAGTTCCATCAGGGAGAGACACTGGCGGTATTGGAAACAGAAATACTGGAAGACAGTACAAAGCCGCTGCCACCATTCACGGAAGCCGGACTGCTGGCTGCCATGGAAAACGCCGACGGTACGGCGGACGGTGAAAGCAAAAAGAAAATAACGGAGAGGTGCGGGCTCGGGACACCGGGAACCCGTGCGGGAATCATCGACCTGCTGGTGGCCCGCCGGTACGTAGAGCGTATCGGAAACCGTCTCATCCCTACGGAGAAGGGGCTGGAGATATACGGTATCGTAGGAGACAAGCTGATCGCCGATGCGGCTATGACGGCTGCCTGGGAAGAGGCACTGCGTGAAATCGAGGAAGGAAGGCTCAGTGCCGGGAAGTTCATGAAGGGTATCCATGAGTATGCACGGAAAATCGTATCGGAACTGCTCGCCCTGCAGGTCAGGAACCCGGGCGTGACAAGGTGCGCCTGCCCGAAATGTGGAACAGGAACAGTGACACTCTACGACAGGGTGGCCAAATGCGGAGATCCCGACTGCGCGTTCCATCTTCCGCGCATGTTCAACGGACGGGAGATGACAGACGAAGAGATGACACGGCTGATGGCATGGGAAGCTACCCCCTTCCTGAAATTTACCACCAAGGCGGGAAAACCCTATGAGGCGTCGCTCAGAATGGACGAGAATTACAAGGTGGAGCTTACATTCAAGGACAGCATGCGGGAGCTGTAACAGGACCGATACTGCAAGGGAAATGTCCCGGCCTGCTCTTTTCGGAGACTGGCCGGGATTTTCCGTTAATCAGGGTGTATGGAAAGTCCGTATATCATTACAACCGTCTCGGGCGTTACCACCTGATGTGTACCGATGGTAGCTCCCACCAAGTGAATGTCGGGGTTCCTTTCCCGAAGTGACGGAACGGAAAATGCCAGCGGCCCGCTTACGGAAAAGTTCATTGCCGATAGTTCAAGGAGTTGTTGTCCGCAAGGAAGTGGACAGGCCGGGGCTCAGGGTACGCTATGAGGAAGCTCCTGCCGCAATCACCATTAATATCCTGTATGTAAATAATCCAGACGGCAGACACCCGTATCGAAATGTCTGCTTCCGATCAATTTCCAGACGGAAGGCGCAAGAGCGTCTCCGAACAGTCTGATACCACCCTGCAGTCTCGGGGAAAGGTAGATCACCATCTCGTCCACCATCCAGAACCTGAGCAGGCTGTCAACAAGCGGGAGTGTGTCAGGACTGGCCTCGACAAGGGCGATACCGTCCCCTTCCTCTTTCCATCGGGAAAGCGAGACGAAAGATACCGGTTCCTCAAGGTGCCGTACCGCCTTCTTCCTGATCCGGGTGATACCGTATTTGTCCGCAGAATCCTGCAACGCGGAGAGGGACTGCCGCTCCAACAGGCAGCCGTCAAGGGAGAGAAAGGCCATAAGCTGAATCTTTGCCATAAGCTGAATGTTTAATGATACCGTCTATTTCGCAGGCAAAATCCATAAAAAAACGTGGACTTGCCCAGCCTAAAAGTGGAGCTCTGGTAAAGCTAAGAATAAAGGCTGTGCAAGCCACGCTATGACAATGCATAGCATAGCCTTACACAGAAGTCCTTTATTCTTTTGAAATTTACCAGATCCCACTTTTAGGACGTTCTGCGAACGTTATGTCTATATATATATCAAGAAAGAAGGAAAAATACCCCTTCTTTTCCCAAACTCATATTTTCGTTCCAAATATAGGAATTATTCTAAAAATCACGAAATATCCGCCCGGATAATCTTCCCGTCAAGGATTGGAAAGGGTATAGTGTTTCACGACGGGCTTTCAGGAAAGCATCTGACTATTAGTGACTATACATGACTATGCATGACACGGGAAAGTTACATCCCTCTTTCCTCACTATCTTGCACCCGAAATCATTAAAAGAAATAAATATGGAACTGACAATTATCGAAACAAGCGCTTATCTGGAATTAAAGCGGCAGCTCAGCACGTTGTCCGTGCAAGTGGAGGACCTCGTCCGGAAAATGGCTCCACCGGCTCCGGACAAATGAATGGACGCGCAGGAGGTATGCCTGGCGTTGGGAATCTCGAAAAGGTGTCTCCAGGCTTACCGTGACAGGGGACTGGTTCCCTGCTCACATATCGGCGGAAAATATTTCTACCGTGAGACGGACATACAGCAAATCCTGGAAGAAGGACTAATCAAAAACAGAAAATAACGGATGGCGGAAATCATTACCAGGGATTCGGAGGAGTTCAAGGAACTCACCGGATGGATCAGGAGATGCGGAAAGGCACTGGAAAACGCGACGGCACGAATCCGTCCGGGCATAGCCGACGAGCATTATCTCACGGGAGAGGAAGTCTGCGAGAAATTGCATGTATCCAGAAGGACACTTCAGGCACTCAGGGACGAGAAGGCAATCCCGTATACTTCCATTACCGCTGCAGGAGGCAAGCTGCTATACCCGGAAAGCGGACTGTACGAGGTACTGAAAAAGAACTATAAGGACTTCAGGCGATACGCCGGATAAACAAACGGTGCGTATTCACACAAAAAAACTCCTTCGGCCGGATCCGAGGCTGAAGGAGTTTCTTTATATAAGTTTCGGGGCTTAGTTGGCCAGCCGGTACGTGTCACCGATCTTCATGCACAGCCTGTCCGTATCTTCCCCGACTTTCGGATTGATCAGCTCGGCATAAATCTGGGTGGAAAGAATGGACTTATGTCCCAACACCTTCTGCAAGGTTTCCAACGGCATCCCCTTTAAAATGGCCAGAACGGCAAAGGTATGGCGCCCGATGTGCGGGGTGATCTCGGTCGAGCAGCCGCATTTTCTGGTCAGAACCCTCAGACTGGATACCATGGTCTGGTATTCGCCTACGGGAAACACCTTGTCAGGAGAACTTTTCTTTTCATTGTCCCCCCTGTACCTCTCGACCAGTTCGATGGCGATAGGAAGCAGCTTCACCACATAGGCCACGCCGGTTTTTATACGGTTGCCCATCAGCCATGTACCACCCTCGGAATCCGTATGGATATTCTTGTACGTGATCTCCTTCAGATCCGCGTACGCCAGACCTGTGAAGCACATGAACAGGAACATGTCACGGATAGCCCGCTGGCGCTTGTAATTCAACTTGACATGGATGACGCTTTGCAAGTCCTCCTCGGTGAGGAAAGAACGCCGCTTGTATTCGGGCAGGCAGTCGAAACCGATGAACGGGTGAAGCCTTATCCAGCCTCTTTCCTGGGCGATGTACAATAACCATTTTAAGGTGTTGACCCGATTGAAGGCTGTGGCATTTGCATTCCCTGCCGTCCCGAGCATCCATGTATAGTAGTCCTCAATGAACGTTTTTTCGAGTTCATCAATAA
>OGOX01000740.1_pt1 | contig 23356 bp, 20 predicted proteins | sample 1552761 | NCBI WGS metagenome assembly OGOX01 (sample SAMEA2580212, study PRJEB22360) | human gut metagenome | biome: human gut; feature: human-associated habitat; material: faeces | place: Denmark | collected 2008/2010
CCGCCGCAAAGGGGCTTGCCGCGCCGAAGGCTCTCCCCTGCGCCGCGGTTTCCACACTTTACTCTATGGCTTATAATTTTGCCGATACCGACTGCCTTCTCTGCGCGGTTATGGACGCAAGATGCAATCAGGTTTACAACGCGGTTTTCGATATTGAGGGCGGAAAAATCAATAGACTTTGTGCAGACAGGGCGATTTTGTGCGAAGAATTAGCCGAAGAATTAAAAAAAATGTCGCAAAACACAAATAAGTGTGTTATAATAGTGGGTGACGGTACGGAGGTTTTCTATCCGTTTGCAACGGATATTCCGAATATTAAAAAATCGGGAGAAAACAACCGCTACCAAAACGCGGTATCGGTAGGTCTTGCCGCCGAGGATATGTTTTTAAACGGCAAAACAGTTTCGCCCGAGGAATTACTGCCTGTCTATCTGCGGCTTCCGCAGGCGGAAAGAGAACTAAAAAAGAAAAAAGAGGGAAATGTATGAAAATTGCAATAGGCTGTGACCACGGTGGCTTTGAACACAAAAACGCGATTGCCGAGCATTTAAAGGAACGCGGCTTCGAGGTGACCGATTTCGGAATTTACGAAAACAAGTCGGTTGATTACCCCGAAATCGCCCTGAAGGTTGCGAACAGCGTAGCCTCGGGCGAAAACACACTCGGTATACTTGTATGCGGTACAGGTATAGGAATGTCTATGGCAGCAAACAAGGTAAACGGCATTCGCGCCGCCGCAGTAAGCGACCATTTTTCCGCAAAATACACAAGACTCCACAACAACGCAAATATTCTATGCCTTGGCGGCAGGGTTATCGGCATAGGCACGGCTTTAGAGCTTTCCAACCTATTTGTTGATACAGAATACGAGGGCGGACGGCACCAAAAACGCCTCGATATGATTACCGAAATTGAAAATTCACAGAAAAAATAATTCTACGGAGGAATTTTAAAATGAAAGACAACGTATTTATTATGGACCACCCGCTAATTCAGCACAAGCTTTCCATTCTGCGCGATGAAAAGACGGGCTCAAAGCAGTTCAGAGAGCTTATAAGCGAAATCGCAATGCTTATGTGCTATGAGTCAACACGAGACCTCCCACTTACCGAGGTTGAGACCAAAACCCCCGTTGCAACCGCTAAAACCAAGGTTTTGGCAGGCAGAAAAATGGCGTTTGTTCCCATTCTCCGCGCGGGACTCGGTATGGTGGACGGCGTTTTAAGCCTTATCCCCGCCGCGAGGGTAGGTCACATCGGAATGTACCGCGACCCCGAAACCCACAAGCCTGTTGACTATTACTGCAAGCTCCCCTCCGACCTTAACGAGCGCGACGTATTCGTGCTTGACCCGATGTTGGCGACCGGCGGAAGCGCTATTGACGCGGTTTCAAGAATCAAGGAATTTAACCCTAAGCGCATTAAATTTATGTGCATTATAGCCGCCCCCGAGGGAATCGAAGCCTTCACAGCCGCGCACCCCGACGTTCCCGTATACTGCGCGGGTCTTGACGACCATTTAAATGAGCATTGCTACATTGTCCCCGGTCTCGGCGACGCAGGCGACCGTATTTTCGGTACAAAATAAGCTTGATTGAAAAACTTTTCGCGCCCGTGCAAAAGCACGGGCGCGATTATTCTAAATACTTATTTTATACCCTTTGTCTTATCAAACGCCGCCTTGACCGCGTCCATTACCGCTCCCCTAAAGCCCGCGTTTTCGAGGGCGTGTACCCCTGCAATCGTGGTGCCTCCCGGACTGCAAACCTCGTCCTTTAGCTGTTCGGGGTGCTTTTCGGACTCCAAAATCAGTCTTGCCGAGCCTACAAGAGTCTGTGCCGCGTAACGCGCCGCCTTATCACGCGGCAGTCCGCACTCAACCGCACCGTCCGCAAGAGCATTAGCAAACAAATAAATAAAGGCAGGACCGCAGCCCGAAACCGCACAGGCGGCGTCGATTAAATTCTCGTCAAGTCTGTCCAAAATACCTACATTACGCATACAATTTGAAAAGTCGGTGATTTCGTCCATAAAAACATCTTCGGAAACAGCATAAGGTACAACTCCCTCGCCTATAGCAACAGGAGTATTCGGCATTATCCTGATTACGGGATACTTTGCCCCAAGCATTTCATTAATTGAATAGGTTGTAATCCCTGCCGCCATTGTCACAAGCACAAAGCGGTCGGTGCGTTCGGCTAAGGTCTCAGCTATGCCGTCAAGCATAGATTTCATCATCTGCGGCTTTACGCCGAGGAAAATATACTGTGCGCCCCTTGCTACCGCTTTATTATCCGCCGCGCGGCAATTAAGCTCCGCCGCTAAGGTCTGCGCCTTTTGCACTGTTCTGTTTGAAAGCATAACCTCGTGACCCGGAACCGTCTTTCTAAGCGCGCGCGCTAAAGCCGCGCCCATATTGCCCGTGCCTATAAAACCGAATTTTACTTCTGACATATTACTTACCTACCTTATCTGTCCGTTTCCGTGAATGATATATTTATATGTGTTAAGCTCGTTAAGCCCCATAGGTCCTCTTGCGTGAAGCTTTTGGGTGGAAATACCCATTTCACAGCCGAGCCCGAACTCGCCGCCGTCGGTAAATCGGGTTGAGCAGTTTACATAAACCGCCGCAGAGTCCACCCTCGATGTGAAATAATCCGCCGCCTGACTATCTTCGGTTATAATGCTTTCGCTGTGGTGGGTCGAATGCTTGGCTATATGCGAAACCGCCTCTTTTACATCGGCTACTACCTTTACAGCCATTATGTAATCCAAAAACTCGGTATCAAAATCCTTTTCACCTGCAGGGGTTGCGTTTATTATACCGCAAACCTCTTTATCGCCCCGTATTTCGGCGCGCCCCTTAAAGCTTTCGGAAAGCAAGGGAAGAAATTTATCCGCAATATCGCGGTTTACAAGGCAAACCTCCGCCGCATTGCAGACAGAGGGACGGCTCGTTTTGGCGTTATCCACAATACTTACCGCCTTATCTAAATCCGCCGCCTTATCAATATAAATATGGCAAATACCGGTTCCCGTTTCAATCACGGGCACGGTCGCGTTTTGAACACAGGCGGAAATAAGTCCCTTACCTCCGCGCGGAATCAGCAAATCAATATATCCGTTCGCCGTCATAAGTGCGTTTGCGCTGTCACGGGAGATATCCTCAACGAGGTTTACATAATCCTTACTTACCCCCGATTTTTCAAGTCCGTCCTTAAGGGCTTTAACCACGGCATAGGCGCTGGAAAAAGCCTCCTTACCGCTTCTCAGGACGCATACATTCCCGCTTTTAAAGCAAAGCGCCGCCGCGTCCGAGGTAACGTTCGGTCTGCTCTCATAAATAATAGCCACCACGCCTAACGGCACGGAGACCTTTTCGATTTTAAGTCCGTTTTCGCGGGTTGTTTCGGAAATAACGCGGCCTACAGGATCTGGCAGCTTTGCTACTTCTCTTATACCGTCCGCCATAGCGACTATTCTTTTTTCATCAAGACGAAGACGGTCGAGCATAACCTCGCTTATCTTACCCTTAGCGTTAATTAGGTCGGTTTCATTTGCCGCTAAAATATCCGTAGTGTGAAAAATAAGCGCGTCCGCCATATTTAATAGGACGGCGTTTTTCTTTTCTGTACTGAGCGGAGCTTCAAGCGAAGCAGATTTCGCCCTTTTTAAAATTACAGAGGTTTCGGTCATTGCTTTTCTACCTTTCTTGCAACAAATCTTGTGCCCGCGGGCTTACCCTCGACAATATCGTAAAGGATGTGGGGCTCTTTACCGTTGGCAATTATCATATCGATCCCCGCTTCGGTCGCAATTTTAGCCGCCTTTATCTTGGTAGCCATTCCGCCCGTGCCGAATTTACTGCCCGCACCGCCCGTCATACTTTCGATTTCGGGGGTGATTTCCTCAACCCGTTCCAGTAAAACCGCGTTTTTATCGGTACGCGGATCGGCGGTGAAAAGCCCGTCTATATCGGAAAGAAGTATCAGCAAATCTGCGTTTATCGCCGTTGCGACGATAGCTCCCAAAGTATCGTTATCCCCTATTACAATCTCGTCTGTCGCAATGGAGTCATTCTCATTTATAATAGGTATGGCGCCGAGATCAAGCAGTCTGCACATAGTGTTTTCAAAATTCGCCTTGCGCTCCTTGTGCTCTATATCCTCGCCCGTAATCAAAATCTGCGCTACGGTGTGGTTGTACTCGGAAAACAGCTTGTCATATGTATACATAAGCTCGCACTGACCAACCGCCGCAGCCGCCTGCTTTGTCGGAATGTCCGACGGCTTTTCGGAAAGCGAAAGCTTACCCGCCCCCATTCCTATAGCACCCGAGGAGACCAGTATAACCTGATTGCCCGCGTTTTTAAGGTCGCTCATAACCTTGCAAAGCTCCTCTACCCTTCTTATATTAAGAAGTCCCGATTTATGAGCTAAGGTAGATGTTCCGATTTTAATTACAATACGCATTTTTTTACTCCGTTTAGTTTTCTTGTATAGTCATTATAACTTATATTTAAATTAATTACCATATTTTTTATCAATTTTTTTCACATAAAAATGACTTTTGATTTTTATTATTTATTTTTTCCAAAAATTCTTGACTTCAACGCTTTAAAGTGATATACTTTTATCATATTAAATCTAAGGAGAGACAGATTTATGAAAATGAAAAAAATCTTATCCGCCGTTATGGCACTTACCCTTGCGGCGGCAACCTGCGTTTCCCTTTCGGGATGCGGTAAAAAATCGGCAAAGTACACAGTCGGCATCTGCCAATTAGTTCAGCATGACGCGCTCGATGCTGCTACTAAGGGCTTTAAGGATGTTCTTAAAGAGAAATTGGGCGACGATGTTGAGTTTGACGAGCAGAACGCCGCTAACGATTCGGCAACCTGCGCTACTATCGCCAACCAATTTGTTTCAAACAAGGTTGACCTTATTATGGCTAACGCAACCCCCGCTTTACAGGCGGCAGCCGCGGCAACCGCTGATATTCCCGTTGTCGCAACTTCTATCACCGACTACGCTACCGCGCTTGAGATAAGCGACTGGACAGGAAAAACAGGTAAAAATATCACAGGCTCTTCCGACTTAGCTCCCCTAAAGGAACAGGCGGAAATGATTAAGGAGCTCTTCCCCGAGACTAAGAAGGTCGGTATACTCTACAATTCGGGTGAGGCTAACTCCAAGTATCAGGCTACCGAGGTTACAAAGGCGCTTAAGGAGTTAGGTATCGAGGCTAAGGAATACACCAGCGCAGATTCAAACGATTTGGCATCTGTTGTTACAACCGCCTGTGCCGAGGTTGATGTTATCTACATTCCGACCGATAACACAATGGCTTCCAACACAGGAATAGTAAACAACATTGCAGAGCCGGCTAAGGTTCCGGTTGTCGCGGGCGAAGTAGGAATATGCAAGGGCTGCGGAGTTGCTACCCTTTCTATCGACTACTACAGCATCGGTAAAAAGGCGGGCGAAATGGCTTACGAGATTCTTGTAAACGGCGCAAAGCCCGGCGATATGGAAATCGAATATGCAGACGAGCTTACAAAGCAGTATATGGCTTCCCGTTGCCAAACCCTCGGCATAACCGTTCCCGATACATATGTTGCTATTGAAGAGAAATAATTTTTTTAAATAAATGTAACGGCGATAAGGCGTTCTGCGCCTTATCGCTTATTCCTGTTTTTATATCTACTATTTTTCGACCGAAAGGAAACTAAAAAATATGCTATCATTTATAAGCTCCCTGCCAGGGGCAATCGCTCAGGGCGCAGTTTGGGGAATTATGGCGGTAGGACTTTACATAACCTACAAAATACTCGACCTTGCCGACCTTACCGTTGACGGCTCGTTCGGCACGGGCGGCGCTGTGCTTGTAGTCTGCACCGCGGGCGGAATGAATATTTTTCTTTCCCTTCTTTTGGCGTTGCTCGCAGGCTGCCTCGCGGGACTGGTGACCGGAATATTTCACACAAAATTCGGTATACCCGCCATTCTTGCGGGAATACTGACTCAAATCGCGCTGTATTCCGTAAACCTCCGCATTTTGGGCGGTAAGGCAAATCAACCGCTTTCGGTCGATAAATACAATCTGTTGATTTCTCTTAGAAATGTCAACAAATCCCTTATTGTGCTTGCAATTTTTATCGCCGTAATCATTCTTGTGCTTTACTGGTTCTTCGGCACTGAGCTTGGCCATTCGCTCCGTGCTACGGGCTGTAATCAGGCTATGGCGAGGGCAAACGGAATCAACACCTCCACAAATAAGATTATCGGCTTTGTGCTTTCAAACGGTATTGTAGCGTTGTCGGGCGGAATGCTCGCGCAGTATCAGGGCTTCGCGGATGTAAATATGGGCAGAGGAGCTATAGTAATCGGTCTTGCGGCAATTATTATCGGTGAGGTCGCTTTTAACAAGCTGTTTAAAAACTTTGCGTTAAAGCTTTTAGCGGCTGTATTCGGCGGAATAATCTATTATATTGTAATTACATTTGTGCTTTGGCTGGGTCTGCCTGCTAACGACCTTAAATTACTTTCGGCGCTTGTCGTTGCCTTCTTCCTCGGTATCCCCTACTGGAAGAGCAAAATTGCCGAAAACAGAGTAAAGCCCGTTCCCGGAGGTGACACCAATGCTTGAAATTAAAAATGTATACAAAACCTTTAACCCCGGCACAATAAACGAAAAGCGTGCCCTTAACGGCCTTAATCTCACCCTTAACGATGGTGACTTTGTAACCGTTATCGGCGGTAACGGCGCGGGAAAATCCACAATGCTTAATATGGTGGCGGGCGTTTACCCCGTTGACAGCGGCTCAATCATAATTGACGGCACAGATGTCACCCGACTTCCCGAGCATAAAAGAGCCAAATATTTAGGCAGGGTTTTCCAAGATCCGATGATGGGTACCGCCGCGGATATGTGGATTGAGGAAAATATGGCGCTTGCAAGCCGCAGAGGTCAGGCAAGAGGACTTAAGTGGGCGATAAGCAAGGCAGAGCGAGAACAGTTTAAAGAAATGTTAAGCGAGCTTGATTTAGGGCTCGAAAACCGCCTTTCGGCTAAGGTAGGCTTACTTTCGGGCGGTCAGAGACAGGCGCTCACCCTTTTAATGGCGGTTATGAAAAAGCCGAAGCTTTTACTTCTTGACGAGCATACAGCGGCGCTTGACCCTAAAACCGCCGCTAAGGTGTTAGCCCTTTCGGATAAATTTATCGAAGAGGGTCATCTTACCGCAATGATGGTTACCCACAATATGAAGGACGCGATTGCCCACGGCAACCGTCTTATAATGATGAACAACGGTCAGATAATCCTTGATGTTTCGGGCGAGGAAAAGAAAAAGCTTACGGTTGAATACCTCCTCGAAGCCTTCACAAAGCTAAGCGGCTCCGAATTTGCAAACGACCGCGCATTGCTTTCGTAATTAAATAATTTATCCATAATCAATATGTATTTTCTATATACCTAATATGCAATTTTAAAAGTAAATTTTCGATAAAAATTCGATTTCGGCGATTGACAAAATATAAAGCGGTGTGTTATAATCAAGACATACAATATATAGTTCTTTGTGACTGACGGATAAGTGGAGCACCACGTGAATCAAAGAACGAGTCAAGCCGACCGTCTGGGCATACTTATCTTTCTCGGGTGAGTGTGCCTTTTTTGTGATTTGGAGGAAAATTATGAAAAAAATTGCAATTATTATGGGAAGCGACAGCGATCTCCCTATTGTTTCAAAGGCCGCGGACACGCTTAAAAGCTTCGGCGTACCCTTTGAGGTACATGTTTTTTCGGCGCACCGTACGCCCGAGGAGGCAAAAGAATTTAGCTGTAATGCCCGCAAAAACGGCTTTGGCGCAATAATAGCCGCGGCGGGAATGGCGGCTCACCTTGCGGGAGCTATTGCCGCTAACACTACCCTTCCCGTTATCGGAATACCCATTAAATCAGCAGGCTTAGGCGGTATTGACGCCCTTCTTTCAACCGTACAGATGCCCTCCGGCATACCTGTAGCCACGGTTGCTATTGACGGCGCTGTTAATGCCGCTTTGCTGTGCGTGGAAATATTGGCGGTCACCGATTCGGAATTAGCCGAAAAGCTTAATAACAAGCGCAAGGCAGATTACGAAAAGGTGCTAAGCAAAAACAAGGCTGTCGAAGAACAGTTTAATAATTAAACGGAGGACAATAAAATGGAAAAAACAACACAGCTTTACGAGGGCAAGGCAAAAAAGGTATTCGCCACCGAAAATCCCGAATATGTAATCGTCTCCTACAAGGATGACGCCACCGCCCTTGACGGTCTTAAAAAGGGTACTATAACAGGAAAGGGCGTAATAAACAACAGAATGTCAAACTTCCTGTGCCGTTTACTTGAAAAGCAGGGCGTTCCCACCCACTATGTTGAGGAATTAAACGACCGCGAAACCGTGGTTAAAAAGGTAAGCATTGTGCCGCTTGAGGTTATTATCCGCAACATTTCGGCAGGCTCCTTTGCAAAGCGTTACGGAGTTGACGAGGGTATCGTTTTTGACGAGCCTACAATCGAGTTTTCCTATAAAAATGACGATCTGCACGACCCGCTCATCAATGAATATCACGCCCTTGCCTTAAAGCTTGCGACCAAGGAAGAAATCGACACTATTAAGTCTATGGCGTTTAAGGTAAACGAGATTTTAAAGGAATATTTCCTCTCGCTTAATGTTAAGCTGGTTGACTTCAAGCTTGAGTTCGGCAGACTTTCCGACGGCACTATCGTTTTAGCGGACGAAATCTCCCCCGACACCTGCCGTTTCTGGGACGCGGACACCAACGAAAAGCTTGACAAGGACCGTTTCCGCCGCGATATGGGCGGAGTTGAGGACGCTTACAACGAAATGATGAAAAGGGTATTCGGCGAATAATTCTCGGAGGCAAAGATGGGTAATTTAAGAGAAGAATGCGGGGTTTTCGGAGTATTTTCTCCCGAAACCGCAGATGTGGCGCGCACCACCTATTACGGTCTTTTCGCGCTTCAGCACCGCGGTCAGGAATCCTGCGGAATAGTAGTTAACGATGACGGCGTTTTCGCTTCGTTCAAGGACACGGGTCTTGTAAACGATGTTTTTACTCCCGAAATAATTGAAGGCTTGGGTGAGGGCAATATCGCGGTAGGTCATTGCCGTTACGGCACAACAGGCTCTAACGACCGCAACAACGCCCAGCCGATCGTGGTTAATCATATCAAGGGCAGAATGGCTCTCGCCCACAACGGCAACCTTATAAATTCGGGTGAGCTTAGAAACGAGCTTGAATTACAGGGCTCGATTTTCCACACCACAAGCGACACCGAGGTAATCTCCTACATAATCACCAAGGAGCGCCTTACCGCCCCCTCAATCGAGCAGGCGGTAAATCAGGCAATGAACAAGATAAGGGGCGCCTATTCCCTTGTTATAATGTCCCCCTCCAAGCTTATTGCCGTAAGGGACGAAAACGGCTTCCGTCCCCTTTGCTACGGCAAAACGCCCGACGGCAGGTACATTGTCGCCTCCGAAAGCTGTGCCCTTGACGCGGTGGGAGCGGAGTTTATCCGCGACGTCCGCCCGGGTGAAATAGTGGTATTCGATAAAAACGGCGTCAGAACCATAACCGACCATTGCGATAAGACCCCCTGCTCGCTTTGCGTGTTTGAGTACATTTATTTTGCCCGTCCCGATTCGGTAATTGACGGCTGCTCCGTGCATTCGGCGCGCCTTCGCGCGGGTGCGTTTTTAGCCCTTGAGCACCCTGTTCAGGCGGATATAGTAATCGGCGTTCCCGATTCAGGAATTGACGCGGCTATAGGCTATTCAAAGCAGTCGGGTATTCCATATGAATTAGGATTCATTAAAAACAAATATATTGCGAGAACCTTTATCGCCCCGGGTCAGAAAAGCCGCGAGGACAAGGTAAGAATCAAGCTTAACCCGATTTCCGAAATTGCTAAGGGCAAGCGCATAGTGATGATTGACGACTCGATAGTAAGAGGTACTACAAGCGCCCGCATTGTAAAGCTTTTGCGGGACGCGGGAGCAAAGGAAATTCATATGCGTGTTTCCGCTCCCCCCTTTATGAACCCTTGCTACTACGGCACGGATATTGATTCAAGGGAAAATCTCATCGCCTGCAAGCACTCGGTTGATGAAATTGCTAAGATTATCGGGGTTGACTCACTCGGATACTTAAGCGTAGAGAGCGTAAAGCAGATTGCGAAGGGGGTAAACGGAGGCGGCTACTGCACCGCCTGCTTTGACGGAGATTATCCGACCGAAATTCCCAAAGCCCCTATGAAAAACAGATTTGAAACCAAAATATCAGAAAACAAGGAGTAAGAAATGAATAATTCACAGTCAAAATCCTACGCCGATGCGGGCGTTGACATTACCGCGGGCTACAAAGCGGTAGAGCTGATGAAAAAGCATATCGCAAGAACAAAGAACGAGGGCTGTCTCGACGATGTAGGCGGATTCGGCGGTTGCTTCGGCTTGCCCCTAAAAGGAATGGAAGAGCCTGTATTAGTCAGCGGAACCGACGGTTGCGGAACTAAGGTTAAGCTTGCGATTTTAATGGACAAGCATGATACTATCGGCATTGACGCAGTTGCAATGTGCGTAAACGATATTATTTGCTGCGGCGCAAAGCCCCTTTTTTTCCTCGATTATATCGCCTGCGGCAAAAACATTCCTGAAAAAATTGCCGAAATAGTAAGCGGCGTTGCAGAGGGGTGCGTTCAGTCGGGCGCCGCGTTAATCGGCGGTGAAACCGCAGAGCATCCCGGAATGATGCCTACAGACGATTATGACCTTGCAGGCTTCGCAGTCGGTATTGTTGACAAGAAGAAAATTATTGATAACACCACTATGGAAGAGGGCGATGTGGTTATAGCACTCCCCTCAAGCGGTATTCACTCAAACGGTTTTTCTTTAGTTCGTAAGGTTTTTGATGTTGAAAACTGTGATTTAACCTCACCGGTTGCGGAGTTAGGCGGAATTCCCTTAGGAGAAGCCCTTTTAACTCCTACTAAAATATATGTTAAACCTATTCTGGCTCTTTTGGAGTCGGTTAAGGTAAGAGCTATTTCCCACATCACGGGCGGCGGATTTTATGAGAATATCCCGAGAAGTATTCCCGAAGGCTTTGGTGCGGAGATTGTTAAATCTTCTATTAAGGTACTTCCGATTTTTGATTTGCTCGCAAAGACAGGCAATATCCCCGAGCGGGATATGTTCAACACCTTTAATATGGGGGTCGGTATGAGCGTTGTTGTAGCAAAAGAGGATGTCAAAAAGGCTCTTGAAATACTCAAATCCAACGGCGAGGACGCATATCAAATAGGCAAAATCGTCAAGTCCGACACAAAGGTAACTATTATATGAGCAGAAAAGTAAATATCGCCGTTTTGGTATCGGGCGGTGGCACAAATTTGCAGGCGCTTATTAACGCCCAAAAGTCGGGAATTATCAAATCGGGCGAAATTAAGCTGGTAATTTCCAATAACGAAAACGCTTACGCCTTAACCCGCGCGCAAAACGCCGATATTAAAACCGCTGTCTGTGTTAAAAAAGGTGTTTCACAGGAGGAGTTCGAACAAAAGCTTATTTCCCTGTTAGAGGAAAACGGCATAGAGCTCATAATTTTAGCGGGCTTTATGTGCATTTTAAGCGAGAATTTCACCTCACGCTATCCAAAACGCATTATTAATGTCCACCCCTCTCTTATCCCCTCCTTTTGCGGTAAAGGCTTTTTCGGGCTTCATGTTCACGAGGCGGCGCTTAGCTACGGCGTAAAGGTGACGGGCGCTACCGTGCATTTTGTAAATGAAATACCCGACGGCGGCGAGATTATAATGCAAAAAGCGGTTTACATAGAGGACGGCGACACCCCCGAAGTATTACAAAAAAGAGTAATGGAAAACGCGGAATGGGAAATTTTGCCCCTTTCCACCGAAAAGGTTTGCAGTGAAATTTTAAAGGAGAATTAGTGTGAATATATACAAGATTAACGACATCGGCAAGCTTATTAAGGATAACGCTTATGTCGGCAGAGGAATTGTTATAGGTACAACCGAAGACGGTAGCAAAGCCGCAACAGCTTACTTTATTATGGGCAGAAGCGAAAACAGCCGCAACAGAGTTTTCACCGAAAAGGACGGTGAAATTAAAACCGAGCCGTTTGATGTTTCCAAGGTTGAAGACCCCTCCCTTATAATCTACAACGCGGTAAGAAAATTAGGTGACAGCCTTATTGTAACAAACGGCGACCAGACCGATACAATTTATAATTTAATGAGCGAGGGTAAATCCTTTAAGGAATCCCTTGAAACCCGCGAGTTTGAGCCTGACGCCCCCAATTTAACCCCCCGTATAAGCGGTATTTTAAACTTTAAGGACGGCGGCTTTTCCTATGAAATGAGCATTTTAAAGAGCGTTGACGCCGAGGGCTCCGACTGCTGCCGTTACACCTTTTCCTACCCCTCTAAAGCAGGTCTCGGTCATTTTATTCACACCTATGTTTGCGACGGTAACCCCATTCCCACCTTCCAGGGTGAGCCTGAGCGGGTAAAAGTTCCCGACAGTATTGACGAATTCACCGAAACCCTTTGGAATAACCTAAACGCGGATAATAAAATTTCCCTTTATGTCCGTTATGCCGACCTTAAAACCGGTGAATTTGAGCAGAGACTCATAAACAAAAATAAGTAAGGAGTATTTACAATGCCCGATAACAAGGATAATTATATTTCGCCCTTTTCCACCCGCTATGCCTCGAAAGAAATGCAGCATATTTTCTCGGAAAACTTTAAATTCCGCACCTGGAGACGGCTTTGGATTGCCCTTGCAAGAGCCGAAAAGCAGTTAGGGCTTGACATTACCGACGAGCAGATTGCCGAAATGGAGGCACATAAGGACGACATTAACTACGAGGTCGCCGAGGGGCGCGAAAAGCTGGTTCGTCACGATGTTATGTCCCATGTTTACGCTTTCGGAAAGCAGTGTCCCAAAGCCGAGCCTATAATTCACTTGGGAGCTACAAGCTGTTATGTAGGCGACAATACCGATGTTATTATTTTAAGGGAAGCGTCAAATATAATTCAGAAAAAGGCGGCGCAGGCGCTTAAAAACCTTTCGGAATTCGCGATTAAATATAAGTCTCTCCCCTGCCTTGCCTACACCCATTTACAACCCGCCCAGCTTACAACCGTCGGCAAGCGCGCCACCCTTTGGATGTATGAACTGTCACAGGATATTGACAACCTCGATTATCAGCTTTCACGGCTTAAGCTTTTGGGCTCTAAGGGCACAACGGGTACGCAGGCGAGCTTTATGGAGCTTTTTTCGGGCGATGAAGAAAAGGTCAAAAAGCTTGAAGAGCTAATTGCAAAGGAAATGGGCTTTGACGCTTGTGTTCCGGTTTCGGGTCAGACCTATTCAAGAAAGGTAGACTCATATTTCCTTTCGGTGCTTTCGGGCTTTGCACAGAGCGCCTACAAATTCTCCAACGATATGCGGCTTTTGCAGTCCTTTGAGGAAATGGAAGAGCCCTTTGAAAAGAATCAGATAGGCTCCTCCGCAATGCCGTACAAGCGCAATCCTATGCGTTGTGAACGCATTTCTTCCCTTGCGCGCTATGTAATAGCCGATTCGGTAAACCCCGCTATGACGGCAGGCACCCAATGGTTTGAGCGCACCCTTGACGACAGCGCAAATAAGCGTATCTCGGTCGCCGAAGCCTTTTTAGCGGTGGACGCGATACTCAATATTTATATAAATGTAACCTCGGGACTTGTGGTTTACGAAAATGTTATTAAAAAACGCGTTATGGAAAAGCTCCCCTTTATGGCGACAGAAAATATTATGATGGAGTCGGTAAAGCGGGGCGGCGACCGTCAGGAGCTGCACGAAATTATCCGTGTTTATTCCCACGAAGCGGCGGCGGGCGTTAAGCTCAGGGGTGAAGCTAACAACCTTATTGACCGCATAGCGGCGGACGAGAGAATTCCCCTTACAAAGGAAGAAATATTAAAGGAATTAGACCCCTCAAAGTATATCGGCAGAAGCGCCTCTCAGACAGAGGAATTTGTCGAAACGGTTGTAAGCCCGATACTCGAAAAACACTACACCGAGCCTGTAAAAGCGGTGCTTAATGTATAAAGGAGCATAAATATGAAAGAATTTGAACTTAAATACGGCTGTAACCCCAACCAAAAGCCCGCCAAAATTTTTATGGCGGACGGTAATGAGCTTCCGATTAAGATTTTAAACGGTAAGCCGGGTTACATAAATTTTCTTGACGCCTTTAACTCCTGGCAGCTTGTAAAAGAGCTTAAGGAGGCTTTAGGTCTGCCCGCGGTCACTTCTTTTAAGCATGTCAGCCCCACAAGCGCGGCGGTGGGTATTCCGTTGCCCGAAAAGCTTAAAAAGGCTTGCTTTGTAGATGATATAGAAAATCTTGACGAGTCTCCCCTCGCCTGTGCATATGCGAGAGCTCGCGGCACAGACCGTATGTGCTCCTTTGGGGACTGGGTGGCTTTGTCCGATATTTGCGATACCGCGACCGCTCTTTTAATAAAGCGCGAGGTGTCCGACGGTATTATCGCCCCGGGTTATGATCCCGAGGCTCTCGAAATTTTAAAATCAAAGCGTAACGGTAATTACAACATAGTTGAAATCGACCCCGATTATGTTCCCGCACCGGTCGAGCATAAGCAGGTTTTCGGTATCACCTTTGAGCAGGGACGAAACAATTTTAAGATTGACAAATCCTTGCTTACAAACCTCGTAACCGAGAATAAAAATATTCCCGACAGCGCAAAGCGCGACCTTATAATCTCCCTTATCACCCTTAAATACACCCAGTCTAACTCGGTTTGCTTCGCCTTTGACGGTCAGGCAATAGGAGTTGGTGCCGGTCAGCAGTCAAGAGTTCATTGCACCCGCCTTGCGGGCTCTAAGGCGGATACCTGGTTTATGCGCCAGTATGACAAGGTATTAAATCTCCCATTTAAGGACGATATCAGAAGACCCGACCGCGACAATATTATTGACGGCTACATCAACCGCAACGAGGAAGATGTATGTGCCGACGGTATTTGGCAGAAATACTTTAAGACCCGCCCCGAGCCGCTTACAGACGAGGAGATTAAAAAATATCTTTCGGGTATTTCGGGCGTTTCTTTGGGCTCGGACGCCTTCTTCCCCTTTGATGACAACATAGAACGCGCCCACAAAAGCGGCGTTTCCTATATTGCAGAGCCGGGCGGCTCAATCCGTGACGATATAGTTATCGACTGCTGTAATAAATACGGCATTGCCATGGCATTCACGGGAATGAGACTTTTCCACCATTAATATATAAGGAGTAATTGCAATGAATTTTTTTGACGAGCTTAAAAATTTTGACCCTCAGGTTGCGGACGCCTGCAATTTAGAGCTTGAGCGCCAACAGCATAACATAGAGCTTATCGCCTCGGAAAACATTGTTTCAAAGGCGGTGCTTTTAGCCGCGGGCGGCGTGCTTACAAATAAATATGCCGAGGGGTATCCCTCCAAGCGTTACTACGGCGGCTGTCAGTATGTTGATATTGTAGAAAATATCGCCCGCGAGCGCGCAAAGGAGCTGTTCGGAGCAGAGCACGCAAATGTTCAGCCCCACAGCGGAGCTAACGCAAATCTTGCGGTCTTCTTCGCCCTCTTACAGCCGGGCGACACCGTAATGGGTATGAATTTAAGTGAGGGCGGTCATCTTTCCCACGGCTCGCCTGTAAATATTTCGGGTAAATATTTCAACATCGTCCCCTACGGTGTAAGCCCCGAAACCGAGATGATTGACTATGACAAAATGCGCGAAATTGCTTTAGACTGCAAGCCTAAAATGATTATTGCGGGTGCCAGCGCATATTCAAGGGTAATCGACTTTAAGCGCTGCCGCGAAATTGCCGATGAAGTGGGCGCTTACCTTGTGGTAGATATGGCGCATATCGCAGGTCTTGTCGCCGCGGGACTTCACCCCTCCCCCGTGCCCTATGCCGATGTCGTAACCACCACCACTCACAAGACCTTAAGAGGACCGAGAGGGGGATTAATTCTCTGCCGTGAGGAATACGCGAAGCAGATTGACAAGGCGGTTTTCCCAGGTACTCAGGGCGGCCCGCTTATGCACATTATCGCCGCTAAGGCGGTAGCATTGGGCGAGGCTTTAACACCTGAATTTAAAGAGTATCAAACCCAGATTGTAAAGAATGCTGCCGCCCTTTGCGAGGGCTTAAAGGCGGAGGGTCTCGACATTGTTTCGGGCGGTACGGACAATCACTTAATGCTCTTAAAGCTTATAAAGAACGGCATTACGGGCAAGGAGCTTGAACACAGGCTCGATGAGGTGCACATCACCGCCAACAAGAACACCGTACCCTGCGACCCCCAGAGTCCCTTTATCACAAGCGGTCTTAGAATAGGAACACCCGCTGTCACCACCCGTGGCTTTAAGGAGCTTGAAATGGCAAAAATCGCCAAGTGGATCAGCACTGCAATAACAGATTTTGATAATAATAAGGACAGAATTTCCGACGAGGTTCAAGAGCTTTGCTCACACTTCCCGATTTACGGATAAATTTTAAGGAGACTTAAATGAAAGTAATGGTAATAGGCGGCGGCGGACGCGAGCACGCCATAATTAAAAAGCTAAAGGAAAGCCGTGACATTACAGAGCTTTACGCCCTGCCCGGTAACGGCGGAATGGCAGAGGACGCGTTATGCGTTAATATCGGCGCTAAGGAGATAGAAAAGCAGGTTGATTTCGCGGTGAAAAACGGTATTGATTACGCCGTTGTCGCCCCCGACGACCCGCTGGTTTTAGGCGCGGTTGACGCTTTAGAGGCGGCGGGTATTCCCTGCTTCGGCCCCGATAAAAAGGCGGCGATAATTGAGGGAAGCAAGGTTTTTTCAAAAAATCTTATGAAAAAATACGGTATTCCCACAGCGGAATATGAGGTGTTCGACAATGCTGAAGCCGCCCTTTCCTACCTTGAAACTGCCCCTATCCCCACCGTTGTTAAGGCGGACGGCTTAGCCCTCGGCAAAGGCGTAATTATAGCTAACACCAGAGACGAGGCTAAAGATGCTGTGCGCTCGATAATGGAGGAAAAAAAGTTCGGCGAGAGCGGCGCTAAAATTGTAATAGAGGAATTTTTAACAGGCCCCGAGGTTTCGGTTCTTTCCTTTACCGACGGTAAAACCCTTGTACCGATGGTTTCCTCTATGGATCACAAGCGCGCCCTTGACGGAGACAACGGGCTTAACACAGGCGGTATGGGTACTGTGGCTCCAAACCCCTATTATACAAAAGAAATCGCTAAAGAATGTATGGAAAAAATCTTTATTCCTACGGTAAACGCGATGAACGCCGAGGGGCGCACCTTTAAGGGCTGTCTTTACTTTGGGCTTATGTTGACCGAAAAAGGTCCTAAAGTAATTGAGTACAACTGCCGTTTCGGAGACCCCGAAACTCAGGTGGTTTTGCCGCTTCTTGACAGCGATTTGTTTACAATTATGCGCGCGGTTACAAACGGTACCCTCGACAAAACCGAGGTTAAGTTTAAAAACGAAAACGCCGCCTGCGTTGTTATGGCGTCAAAGGGCTATCCGCAAAAATACGAAAGCGGTTTTGAGCTTAAGATTGACGATTCGGTAAAGGACAGCGTGTATGTAGCGGGCGCAAAGAAAGAAAACGGCAGGCTTTTAACCGCGGGCGGCAGAGTGCTGGGCGTTACCGCTACTGCCGACACCCTTGAAAAGGCGATTAATAAAGCCTACGAAAAGGTCGGCAAGGTAGAGTTTGAAAACGCTTTCTACCGCAAGGATATAGGTGCAAGAGCCCTTAAAGCAAAGGAGAGAAAATAATGGTATACCGTGTATTTACCGAAAAGAAGAAGGAGCTTGCACATGAAGCAAGGGCGCTCCTTTCAGACATTAACGGGCTTTTACAGATAAGCTCTGTAAAAGATGTTCGGGTAATCAACCGCTATGACGCCGAAAACATAACCGAGGAGTTGTTCGACTATGCGGTGAAAACCGTGTTTTCCGAGCCACAGCTCGATATTACATATTCGTCTCTTAAAAATGACGGTGCGCAGATTTTTGCGGTTGAGTATCTGCCGGGTCAGTTTGACCAGCGCGCAGACTCGGCGGCACAGTGTATTCAGCTTATATCAAAGGGCGACCGTCCCGTAATCCGCACCGCAAAAGTGTATATGCTCTACGGTGATATTACCGATTCAGAGCTTAACGCGATTAAAAAACATGTTATAAACCCGGTTGAGGCGCGCGAAGCGGCGCTTTCAAAACCCGAAACCTTATCCACAGATTACGATATTCCCGAAACCGTAGCCACCCTTGACGGCTTTACAGGTCTTGACCGTGCAGGACTTGAACACTTTGTAAAGCTGTACAGCCTTGCTATGGATGCGGACGATATTGCCTTTTGTCAGGACTACTTTAAATCCGAGCACCGCGACCCGACAATGACCGAAATCAGAATGATTGATACATACTGGTCGGATCATTGCCGCCATACTACATTTTTAACCAATCTTGACGGCGCGGTTTTTGAGGATGAATTAATCCAAAGCGCATACAACGATTACCTTAATGTCCGCAAGGAATTAGGCAGAACAAAGCCTATTTGCCTTATGGACTTAGCGACTGTCGCTGTTAAGTACTTAAAAAAGTTGGGCAAGCTTGATAAGCTTGATGAATCCGAGGAAATCAACGCCTGCACCGTTAAAATCAAGGTTGATGTTGACGGCGTGGCTGAAGACTGGCTCTTGCTTTTCAAGAATGAGACCCACAACCACCCGACCGAAATCGAGCCGTTCGGCGGCGCGGCTACCTGTATAGGCGGCGCTATCCGCGACCCGCTTTCGGGCAGATCCTATGTTTACGGCGCGATGCGGGTAACGGGCGCGGCAAACCCGCTTAAAAAGGTAAGCGAAACTATCCCCGGAAAGCTTCCTCAAAGAAAGCTTGTAACCACCGCGGCGGACGGTTATTCTTCATACGGCAACCAGATAGGTCTTGCAACGGGAATTGTTGACGAAATTTATCACGACGGCTACGCCGCAAAGCGTATGGAGATAGGCGCGGTAATTGCCGCCGCCCCTGCCGAAAATGTAAGGCGCGAATGTCCCGACCCAGGTGATATTGTAATCCTTTTGGGCGGCAGAACAGGCCGTGACGGCTGCGGCGGAGCTACAGGCTCCTCAAAATCCCACACTATGGAATCCCTTGAAACCTGCGGCGCAGAGGTTCAAAAGGGTAACGCGCCCGAGGAAAGAAAGCTCCAAAGACTCTTTAGAAATAAGACGGCAACCCGTATGATTAAGCGCTGTAATGACTTCGGCGCGGGCGGTGTTTCGGTAGCGGTCGGCGAGCTTGCGGACGGACTCAACATTGACCTTAACGCCGTACCTAAAAAGTACGACGGGCTTGACGGCACCGAGCTTGCTATCAGCGAATCCCAGGAAAGAATGGCGGTCGTTGTTGAAAAAGAAAATGTAGACGCGTTTATTGCCCTTGCAAACGAGGAAAACCTGGAGGCTACTCCCGTTGCGGTGGTAACCGCAGAACCCCGGCTTGTTATGCGCTGGAACGCCAAGGAAATAGTTAATATCAGCCGCGAGTTTTTAAATTCCAACGGCGCCCAGAAGCATATTACCGCTACTGTTGAAAAGCCGCAGGCTTATAATATCCCGGTTTCAGGCGGCTTTACTGAAAATTACAAGGCATTAGCCGATGACCTTAACATCTGCTCAAAGCGCGGACTTTCCGAGCAGTTTGACTCTACCATAGGCGCGGGTACTGTGCTTATGCCGTTTGGCGGCAAAAATCAGCTTACCCCCATTCAGGCAATGGTGCAGAAAATTTCCGTGGAAAAGAAGCACACCGACGATTGCTCCTTAATGGCGTGGGGCTACAACCCCTTTATAACCGAAAAAAGCCCCTATCACGGCGCATATTTAGCGGTTGTAGAATCTGTCTGCAAGCTTTTAGCTACGGGTGCTGAATTTAAGGATGTATACCTCACCTTTCAGGAATATTTCGAGCGCTTAGGCAAGGACAGCAAGCGTTGGGGCAAACCCCTTGCGGCACTATTAGGCGCATTCAAGGCACAGACCGAGTACGGTATAGGTTCTATCGGCGGTAAGGACTCAATGAGCGGTAGCTTTGAACAGCTTGATGTTCCCCCTACCCTGGTTTCCTTTGCGGTTACAACCTCAAAAACAAAGAATATCATTTCCCCCGAATTTAAAAATGCGGGCAGCAAAGTAGTGTTACTGGCTCCGATTTATGATGAGGAGACAAACCTACCTAACACAAAGTCACAGATTAGAATATTTAACCGTGTAACCGGGCTTATGCGTGAGGGCAAGGTGCTTTCTGCCTATACCCCAACCTTGGGCGGTATAGCCGAGGCGGTTATGAAGATGTGCTTCGGCAACGGTTTAGGATTTAAGTATGACTCTAATATGTCGGTGTCTGCTATTTTCGGCTATTCATACGGCAGCTTTTTGCTTGAAGTTACCGAAGATATAAATGACGCGATTGCGGTAGGTACTGTAACCGATGACGGTAAAATCACCCTGAACAGCGAATCGTTGGAGCTTACAGATTTGCTTAATATTTACGAAAACAAGCTTGAAAGCGTTTACCGCTGTAATATTCCCGACAGTAATTCGCCTATGAAAAACTTTTCATACACGGCGGAAAATCGGATCGCCCCCGCGGTTAAAACCGCAAAGCCTCGTGTGCTTATCCCCGTATTCCCCGGTACTAACTGCGAGTACGACAGCGCAAAGGCTATGCGCGACGCAGGCGCTGAGCCTGAGATTTTCGTTATTAACAACCTTACCCCCTCTGCGGTTGCAAGAAGCGTTGACAGCTTTGCAGAAATGCTTAAAGCGGCGCAGATGGTATTTATACCCGGCGGCTTTTCGGGCGGCGACGAGCCTGACGGAAGCGGTAAGTTTATAACCGCATTTTTCAGGAACGCCGCTGTTAAGGAGGAGGTCACCCGTCTGCTTGAGGACAGAGACGGACTTATGTGCGGTATCTGCAACGGCTTCCAAGCCTTAATAAAGCTCGGTCTTGTCCCCTACGGCAAGATTATCGACACCGACGAGCATTGCCCTACCCTTACCTTCAACACTATATCCCGTCACCAGTCAAAGATAGTTCGTACAAGGATAGCCTCCAACAAATCTCCCTGGCTTGCCGAGACCAATGTAGGCGAGATTTACAGCGTGCCGATTTCCCATGGTGAGGGACGATTTATAGCAGATGAGGAGTTTATTAAGAAATTAGCCGAAAACGGACAGATTGCAACCCAATATGTAGATTTAAGCGGTAACGCAACGAGCGATATTCACTTTAACCCGAATGACTCTATGTACGCTATAGAGGGTATCACCTCGCCCGACGGCAGAGTATTCGGCAAGATGGGTCATTCCGAGCGGTATGCTACCGACCTTTACAAAAATGTTCCCGGTGATTATGATATAAAAATGTTCCGTTCCGCGGTAAAATACTTTAAGTAAGGAGAGATTAATAGTGGCTTATTTATCTGATATTGAAATAGCTCAGCAGTGCGAAATGAAGCCGATAACCGAAATTGCAAATAAGGCGGGAATCGGCGAAAAGTACATCGAACAGTACGGCAAATACAAGGCAAAAATCGACCTTTCCCTCTTAAACGAGAGCGAAAGAGACAACGGTAAGCTTATATTAGTAACGGCTATTACCCCCACCCCCGCGGGCGAGGGCAAAACCACTACCACAATCGGTCTTGCGGACGGTATGAAGCGTATCGGAAAAAGCGTTGCGGTAGCGCTTCGCGAGCCCTCATTGGGACCTGTTTTCGGAATAAAAGGCGGTGCCGCGGGCGGCGGATATGCTCAAGTAGTGCCTATGGAGGACATTAATCTGCACTTTACGGGCGATTTCCACGCGATAGGTGCGGCTAACAATCTTCTTGCCGCTATGCTTGATAACCACATTCAACAGGGCAACCTACTTAGTATTGACCCCCGCAAAATCACCTGGAAACGCTGTGTCGATATGAACGACAGACAGCTTAGGTTCGTTGTTGACGGTCTGGGTGGCAAGGTGAACGGCGTTCCCCGCGAGGACGGCTTTGATATAACCGTTGCAAGCGAAATTATGGCGGTGCTTTGTCTCTCTAATTCCATTTCCGACCTTAAAAATCGCCTTTCCCGCATAATTGTAGGCTACACCTATGACGATAAGCCGGTTACGGCGGGTGAGCTTAAGGCGGCGGGCGCTATGGCGGCACTTTTAAAGGACGCTATAAAGCCCAACCTTGTCCAAACCTTAGAGGGTACTCCTGCATTCGTTCACGGCGGGCCCTTTGCTAACATTGCCCACGGCTGTAACTCTGTAACCGCCACCAAAATGGCGCTTAAAACCGCAGATTACGCTATAACCGAGGCGGGCTTCGGCGCGGATTTAGGTGCAGAAAAATTCCTTGATATTAAGTGCCGCGCGGCAGGTCTCACCCCCTCTGCGGTGGTTGTAGTAGCGACTGTACGAGCACTTAAAATGCACGGCGGACTTGATAAAAAGAGCCTTGACACCGAAAACCTGACCGCCCTCGAAGAGGGTATTCCTAATCTTCTCCGCCATGTTTCCAACATTAAAAATGTATATAAGCTCCCCTGCGTTGTGGCGGTAAACCGTTTCCCCACCGACACCGATAATGAAATCAACTTCATTATTGAGAAGTGCAAGGAGCTTGGCGTTAATGTTGTGCTCTCAACCGTCTGGGCGGACGGCGGCAAGGGCGGCGAGGACTTAGCAAAAGAGGTGGTGCGCCTTTGCGAGCAAGAAAAGGGCGATTTCACCTACAGCTATTCGCTCGACGGCACAATCGAAGATAAAATCGAAGCGGTTGTTAAAAAGGTATACGGCGGTAAAGGCATATCTATCCTCCCCGCCGCTAAAAAACAGATTGAAAGACTGACCGAGCTTGGTTTTTCAAATCTTCCCGTTTGTATTGCCAAAACCCAGTACAGCTTTTCGGATAACCCGGCTCTGCTTGGCGCTCCCGAGGACTTCACCGTGACGGTAAAGAATGTCAAAATTTCCGCGGGTGCGGGCTTTATCGTGGTCCTGACCGGCGATATTATGACTATGCCCGGACTTCCGAAAGCCCCCGCTGCAGAGCGTATCGATATTGACGAAAACGGCAAAATCACAGGTCTTTTCTGATAAATTAACTATTAGGCAGCACGGCGGCGGGGACACTTCCCCGCC
>OGOX01000750.1_pt1 | contig 23205 bp, 27 predicted proteins | sample 1552761 | NCBI WGS metagenome assembly OGOX01 (sample SAMEA2580212, study PRJEB22360) | human gut metagenome | biome: human gut; feature: human-associated habitat; material: faeces | place: Denmark | collected 2008/2010
ATGAAACATTTTATTGGCTCTCTTTATTGAGAGATACGGATTATTTAAGTGAACAGATTTATAAATCTATCTCGATTGATTGTAAGGAATTGATTGCTCTTTTGGTTAGCATAGTCAAGTCTGTAAAATCATCATTAGGGAGATAAGCATTTATTTTCTAATTTTCAATTTTTAATTTTCAATTTAAGAAGTGATTCAAATAGACAATACCCTAGTCAGCCTCGACGTTCTCGAACGCCAGTTCTTATGCGATCTGTCGCATTGCAAAGGTATTTGCTGTGTGGAAGGTGATTCCGGTGCACCCCTGCTGGAGGAAGAGGTGGGCGAACTGGAAAAAGCCCTTCCGGTTATCTGGGACGATCTGGCGCCAAAAGCTCAGGAGATCATCAAGAAACAAGGCGTTGCCTATATTGATGAAGAGGGAGACTTAGTGACTTCTATCGTAAACGGGAAAGACTGTGTTTTTACCTGTTATGATGCGGACGGAACTTGCAAGTGTGCGGTGGAGAAGGCCTATCGCGAAGGTAAGCTCTCTTTCTATAAACCGGTTTCCTGCCACCTTTACCCGATACGTGTGGAAAAGTACGATACGTTCGAAGCAGTTAATTATAATCGCTGGAGTATCTGCAAAGCCGCAGAGATACTGGGTAAGAAAGAAAAACTCCCGGTCTATAAGTTTCTGAAGGAACCGCTGGTCCGCCGTTTCGGAAAGGACTGGTACGAGGCTCTTGAGGAGATTGCCGGAGAGTGGGAGAAACAGAAGAACGAAGAGTGATTTAAGGCTAAACATAAAAGAGCCATGTATGCGGATGATGCATCATCTGGCGTACATGGCTCTTCGTATGTCTTTATATCCCGTTTTAACTATTGCGTATCAAGTCGGCCGATTTGCCTTCCTCGTTCAGATAGGTTTCGATATGACGTTTCTTTTTGTCTTCGAGAATTTCATTGATGGCGATCAGGATGCCGGTCTCTTCCACCTCCCCGAACTCATGGTTGATAGCGGTGCCGAATACACGCATTTTAGGGGAGAGGCTCATATAAGCATTGACCAACGGCGGCACATTGATGCCGAACTTGCGGACTTCTTGGTTCAAGACCTTGTAATTGTCCTTGAAGTTGTCATACTTGAAAAGCTCCTGCATTTTTTCTGGATCCGTGCCTGTTTCCAATGGGCAGATCGGAGTGATCAGTTTCTCCGGGTCGGGGAAGTGCATGTTCAGAAAATACAGGATCATGTTGCGGGCTTCGGAATTATAGGTGTTATACATCGTTACCTTCCCGAAGTAATACTGCAAGCTGGGGTCCACCACGGAAAGAGCTCCCAGGCCATCCCAAAGATTGTCCAATACGAACAATCCTTTTGCGCTGCCACTACGGGTCGACTGGTATTCTAGCGTTACGAACGAACGGCCCAGCTCGACCGTGTACGGTAAATATTCTTTATTGAACTTATCGGAGAAATTGAAAAGGTGGGAAGTTGCTAAAACAGGTTTGCCGGCTTTGTCGAATTTTACATCCGAACCGCAGAGGAAGCGGTAGCCGCCTAAAATCTGTTCGTCTTCAGGGCTCCATACGATAAGCTGGCGGTAAGCGTCGTCCATCGTATCGTATTCGTCGATATCGACCGGAAAGCCGGTCCCACCTCCGTAATATCGGAAAGCGATTTCCCTGAGTCGCCCGATCTCCTGCATCACGTTGGGAGAGTCGTGGGCTGTGATAATGTATATCTCATTGTTGGATTTGTTGGTCCTCCTCAGCTTCTTGTCCCCGGTCAGTTCAGCTTTCAGGAGAGCACGGTCAATCGGTTTGATGATGTCTTGCATATAATAAAATCAATTATTTCTTTAGATTATAGACGATTTCCTTCACCCACTCAGCCCACTCAGCCGGTTTACGGCTACTGTCGAAAGTTTGCCAGGGAATCGGTTTCCCGAAATGGATGCTGTATGTCTTGTGCTTGCTTTTGAACATCTCGTCGGGCAGGTAGATCATTTCGTAATTCATCTTTATGCCCAATGCTTTCCGCATGTTGGCGAGACGGTAGAAAAAATTGGAGTTACGTCCTTCGAAAAACACCGGTACGATGTCCCGCCGGTATTCCACGGCCTTTTGGATAAACGACTTCTTCCATTCGGTGTCCTGTATCTTCCCGTTTTGTTTGCGTGAGCATAAACCGGCGGGAAATGTGATGATTTGGTTGTCCGAAGCGTATGCCTTTTCGATCAGTTCGGCGTTCTTTTTCCCCTGCGCCCCATGTTTGTTGATAGGGACGAAGATCGACCTCAGGTTAGACAGGTAGAGCAGCAGGTCGTTCACCAGGTAGCGGATCTTCCCGTCGAAACGTCCGCCGATAATGGCCGACAGGCAAATCCCGTCCAGTCCGCCCAGCGGATGGTTGGAAGCGAATATGTACCGCCCTTCGGCAGGAATATTCTCTTCGTTTACCAGTTCCAGATTCAAGTCAAAATATCCGATCAACTCCTGCATGAACGCTACCCCGTCTTTATCGTGATACCGGCGGAGGATCTCGTTCAGCTCATCCTGATGAACAGTACGGATCAGATAGTCAACCATAAAACCGGGAATCTTACGGGCAGCCGAAGGCGCCTTTTGCCGTAATACCTGTTTGATGTCTATCTGTGTAATACCTTCTTGTATCATTTCACGTAACTCTTACGGGAGGCAAAGATAGAGTTAATAATTAAAAGTCAATGCTTTCGGGAAAAGTTTTTAAGTGTCGGCTACAACAATTCATGTTGTACAGCTGTTCTTACTAATTAGTACGGAACGTGCAAGATATGATGATACGTCTGTGAAAGGGATGTAAGGTGTTAGTTTAAAAATAGATAGAAAGAGAATTGCAATCCTTTGGTAATGCATTTTTAACATTTTTGGTATTCTGTTTTTACCTTTTTTGTGTAAATATTAAATTAAAAGGCGCGTTATTTGTGATATTAAAACGAGAGATTTATTGATATGAGGAAGTCTACGATTTGGTTGCTTGCGGTGGTGATGGCTTTTGCTTTTGCCGGTTTGCTTTTTTTGCAGGTAAAATATGTAAGTATCATACTCAAGAAAAGTAGCGAGCAGTTCAATGAAACAGTCAAACGATCGATGCACCAAGTCTCGAAAAATCTGGAGCTTGATGAAACGGCCCGGTATCTGGAAGAAGATCTCAGCCGTGACGAGGCCAACAATTACCTATACCAGAACGAACAGAGCAGTCTTGGCGGTGGAATCATCACTGAGAAAAAATACAAGATGCAGTTCACTAATGCCGATGGAACTGTAGAACATATCGAGTTTCATAGCGATATCCGGACACGCAAGTTTGAACCGCTTTCTTCGCTGGGCAGCAATAAAGTACCTAACAGTATCGTTAGTACGTCAAAGGATTTGCAGCAAACGCTGAAACGTCGTTATCAGTACCAAAGCGGGTTGTTTAACGAAGTGATCTTGAATATCTTGCATACGGCAAACCTGAAGCCGATCGAAGAAAGGATAGATTTTAAAAAGCTGAATAATTACTTAAAATCAGAATTTGTTAACAACGGATTGAACCTGCCGTTCGTCTTTGCTGTTATTAACAAAGACGGAAAGATCGTCTATCAGAACGGGGATATTCCTCCTGTATCAGACGTGATTCAACAGGTGCTGTTCCCCAACGATCCTCCTTCGAAGCAGAATTACCTGAAAGTGTATTTCCCGACGAAGGGTGATTATATTTCAAGTTCTGTAACATTTATCGTACCGTCAATCATCTTCTCGCTGATACTTTTGGTAACGTTTATCTTTACCATTTATATCGTGTTCCGTCAGAAGCGACTTTCGGAAATGAAGAATGACTTTATCAACAATATGACGCACGAACTGAAGACACCGGTTTCGACCATCTCGCTTGCCGCACAGATGCTGAAGGACTCGGACATCACGAAGAGCCCCGATGTGTTCAAGCATATCTCCGGGGTGATCAACGACGAGACGAAACGATTGGGCTTCCTGGTGGAAAAGGTGCTGCAAATGTCGCTGTTCGAACGCCAGAAAGCAGCCCTCAAGCTGAAGGAGGTGGATGCGAACGATTTGCTGGCAAGCGTTGCCAATACATTCGCCCTGAAAGTCGAGAAGTATGACGGCACGATCGACATCGACCTGCAGGCAGAAGATTCGGATATCTACGTGGATGAGATGCACATCACGAACGTACTGTTCAACCTGCTGGACAACGCCGTGAAGTATCGCCGCCTCGAAGTGCCGCTGACGCTGATGTGCCGCACCTGGAACGAGAACGGCAAGTTGTTGATATCGATCGAGGACAACGGCATCGGGATCAAGAAAGAATACCTCAAGAAAGTATTCGACCGCTTCTTCCGCGTGCCGACAGGAAACGTACACGACGTGAAAGGGTTCGGACTCGGACTTGCTTACGTCCGTAAAATAGTAGAGGACCATAAAGGTACGATACGTGCCGAAGTGGGAACCGGAAATGTAGGAACAAAATTTATTATTACTTTACCTCTTATAAAAAGTTAGTTATGGAAGAAAAACTAAAAATCTTCTTTTGCGAAGACGACGAAAACCTGGGTATGCTATTAAGAGAATACTTGCAGGCAAAAGGTTATGTGACTGACCTCTTCTCCGATGGAGAAGCCGGTTACAAAGGTTTCACCAAAGGCAAATATGACCTTTGCGTACTTGACGTGATGATGCCGAAAAAAGACGGCTTCACGCTGGCTCAGGAAATCCGTTCTATCAACCCTGATATCCCTGTTATCTTCCTTACGGCCAAGACTATGAAGGAAGATATCCTGGAAGGTTTCAAAATCGGTGCGGATGATTATCTGACGAAACCTTTCAGCATGGAAGAACTCTTGCTCCGTATCGAAGCGATCCTTCGCCGCGTGAAAGGCAAGAAAATGAAAGATATTCCTTTCTACAAGTTAGGAAACTTCTTGTTCGATACCCAGAAACAGACACTGGCTATCGGCGACAAGGTCACGAAGCTGACAACTAAGGAATGCGAACTTCTGAGTCTCCTTTGCGCACATGCAAATGAAATATTGGAACGTAATTATGCACTGAAGACAATCTGGGTAGACGATAACTACTTCAATGCCCGTAGCATGGACGTATATATCACGAAACTTCGCAAGCTGTTGAAGGATGATCCGGGAATCGAAATCATCAACATTCACGGTAAGGGCTACAAGCTGATCACTCCTTCCGGAGAAGAAGCAGCCCGTGAAGAAGGCATTCAGGTTCTTTAATTAGAGCTTAACAGGACGCAAATTACACAGACAAGCGCAGAGTAACGCAGATGTCATTATCTATAAAGGATAAGTCTGCGTTACTTTGCGCTTTTTCACTATATTTGTGTGCAATTAAATAACGATATGATGAACGATAGACCGCTTATTCTGATTACAAACGATGACGGCGTTGAAGCCAAGGGGATAAAAGAACTCACCGAGTGCCTCCGGGACCTTGGGGACATTGTGGTTTTCGCTCCCGACGGGCCCCGTTCGGGAATGGCAAGCGCGATCACTTCGCTCGTGCCGATCAAGTATACATTGGTGAGGAAAGAAAAAGGACTGACGGTTTATAGCTGTACCGGGACTCCGGTCGATTGTGTGAAACTGGCCATCAACGAGGTGTTGGAGCGCAAGCCTGACCTGTTGGCCTCCGGGATCAATCATGGTGGCAACCATGCCATCTGCATCCAGTATTCCGGTACGATGGGGGCAGCTGCCGAAGGATGCGTGTTCGGTATTCCTTCGATGGGCGTGTCGCTCTTGGATCATCGTGCGGATGCCGACTTTGCCGAGAGCTGCCGTTTAGGGCGCATGCTTGCACGGCGGATCATAAAAGAAGGATTGCCGCATGGCACTTATCTGAACCTGAACGTTCCCAATGTCCCGAACGTAAAAGGAATGAAGGTATGCCGGCAGGCGGACGGGCGCTGGACCAATGAATTCAAACGGTCGGAAAACGCAGCGGGCGAACCTGTCTTCTGGCTTGCCGGTGCATTCGAGAATGCCAAGCCGATCCATGCCGACAACGACACGTTGGCGCTCGACAGCGGCTACGCCTCGCTTGTTCCTTGCAAGATAGATGTGACGGACTATGATTTTTTAGCTGTGCTAAAAAATCAGTTGAAAGTTGAGAGTTGAAAATTGAAAGTTGGAAATAGATAACGTGAAATTATTCCGGTTCCAGCTTACTTTATTCTCTTGATCTTTGCAACTCTCAACTTTCAACTTTCAACTGAAAAAATATGAAATATTTTTTAATAGCGGGCGAAGCTTCCGGTGATCTGCATGCCTCCAACCTGATGGCAGCACTGAAGAAGCAGGATGCCGAAGCGGATTTTCGTTTCCTGGGCGGCGATCTTATGCAGGCAGTCGGAGGGACGCTGGTGAAGCATTACAGGGATATGGCTTTCATGGGCTTTATCCCCGTACTGCTCAATCTCCGTACGATCCTGAACAACATGAAAGCCTGCCAGGAGGAAATCCGGCAGTACAGGCCCGATGTGGTGATCCTGATCGATTATCCGGGGTTCAATTTGAAGATAGCCAAATATGTAAAGACGCAGTTGGGGCTGCCTGTCTACTATTATATTTCACCTAAGATATGGGCTTGGAAACAGTATCGTATCAAGGATTTCCGTCGCTACGTGGACCGGATGTTCTGCATCCTGCCTTTCGAAGTGGAGTTTTTCCGCAATCTCGACTATCCGGTGGACTATGTGGGCAATCCTTCGGTCGATTCGGTTGCCTGCTATAGGGAGAAACAGGCGGCCGGACCTGATACATTCCGTGAGGACGAACAGTTGGACGAACGCCCCGTATTGGCGCTGTTGGCAGGCAGCCGCCGTCAGGAGATCAAAGACAACCTTCCGACTGAAGGTGGCAACCGCCTATCCGGGCCACCAGCCTGTGATTGCCGGTGCTCCCGGTTTGGAACCGGAATATTACAGGCAATATATCGGCGACGCGGATGTGAAGATCGTGTTCGGCAAAACCTATCCTCTCCTCAGCCATAGTGATGCGGCGTTGGTTACATCGGGGACGGCTACGCTTGAGACATCGCTTTTCCGTGTGCCGCAAGTCGTCTGCTATTATGTCGCGGCCGGCCGGCTGGCAAGTTTTATTTTTCGCCATTTCTTCCATACGAAATACATTTCGCTGGTCAATCTGATAGCCGGACGCGAAGTGGTGCAGGAGCTGTTCGGTGTCCGATTTTCGTATGACCAGATACATGATGAGTTAGGACGTGTCTTGAATGATCATGCCTACCGTAGACGCATGCTCGACGGCTATGACGAGATGATCCGCCTGCTTGGAAAACCGGGTGCTTCCCGGCGTACAGCGGAGCTTATCTATCAATCACTGAAGCATTAACATTTTTTGTAAACAGTCTTTGCAGCATTTGCAGAGTGTTTATCATCTTCCTTTTTAGAAAGAAAAATAAACAAATTAGATACATGTTATGAAGACGTTGAAAAGTTTTATGCTATTGGTTGGAATCTTGTTAGGTTCTACAGTTTTTTATTCATGTTTGGATGATGACGACGCTTACAGCGAATTTTGGAGAGATAGTGTCCAGGCTATTGTAACGGTAAAACCATTGAGTGATAATTCTTACTATATGCAGCTCGACGACAGTACGACGCTGTTCCCGACAAACTCATATGTGCCTGAGAATTTGAAAGAAATTCGTGCGTTCGTTATATATAAGAACGACGAGAAGAAGACTGAAGGCTATGATCAGTCTGTTCAATTGTTAAGAATGGATACCCTTCTGACCAAACCGATCGCTCCTGACCTGGGATCGGAAAATGATTCCTATTACGGAACGGATATGCTGGCCTTGAATGGCGGTAGCATTTGGTCTAAGAACGGAGTGTGGATCGAGGACGGATATATCACGTTCGATTTCTATATTCAAAGAGGTTACAACGACAATGTCAAGCATTTCCTGAACCTGGTACAGACAAACAGTGCCGATCCGTATGAATTGGAGTTCCGTCATAACGCTTATGGCAATATCGATTCGTCCCTCAGACCTTCGGCCGGCTTGGTGTCTTTCAAGCTGGATAAGTTGCCGAGTACGGAAGGCAAGACGGTGAAGTTGAAGATCAAATATAAATCTTTCGCCTCGAACGACTATAATACCGTCGAGTTGGATTACAAATCAAAAGATACGGGAGATACAGAAGAATAATAACCTTCCCACATAACTTTTATTTTTATCATTTAGTTCAGAGAGAGAGGCATCGGGATGATGCCTTTCTTTTTGTGTACCCTATAGCTTTTGATGTAAAAGATTATAGGCTTTTTCTTGGAAAGCTATAGATCCTTTTCAGGTATGTGCTATCTTTTTTGCTTTTTCTTGCCGGAAAGATGCAACGTTTCTCCGGATACCCTCGTTTATATATATGAAAATGGAAGAAACAAATGTACATCTGATCGAGGAGTGCCGGCGTGGTAACCGGACTGCACAGCTCGCCCTTTACAAGCAATTTGCACAGCGGCTGTATGTCGCCTGTCTGCGTATTGTCGGCAACGTGCCGGAGGCGGAGGAGGCGATGCAGGATTCTTTCCTGAAAATATTCACCCGCCTGGACCAGTATCGGGATGGACAATGTTTCGAAGCATGGATGCACCGTATAGCTGTTCATACAGCCATTGATTACGTGCGCCGACAGACGCCTGACTGGGAAGAGCTCTCGGATGACTACACCGAACCCGACGACGACGGGCCGGATGAGGAAGAAATCCGTTATTCGGTTGCCCAAGTGAAGGAAGCCTGCAAGAAACTGCCGGTCGGCTATCGCGTGATCCTCTCGCTCTACCTCTTTGAGGGATATGATATGGAAGAGATTGCCTCCATCCTGAAGATCCGGCCGTCGAGCGTGCGCAGCCAGTATCTCCGGGCAAAGCGCAAATTATTGGACATAATAGCAGCAAATAAAGAAAATGGATAAACTGAAGAATTTCATAGACACGAACCGGGAAGCATTTGAAGACGACCTGTTACCTGAAGGCCACTTCGAACGCTTCGAGCAGAAGCTGGCTGTTCCGCGCAAAAGTCGGGCTACGTTATATAGCCTTTGCGCTTTTGCCGCGGCAGCTTGCATCGCCCTGCTGTTCCTCTTCAAACTGCCGGGTGGCACGCCTTTGCCTATTCAACCAAGGCAGGTGGTCACAGGCCAGCATGCCTGCGAGGTGAAAGAGGAGATAGAGGAACTTCGTCTCTACTACAATATGCAGATGAGTGATATCATCTCACAGATGCAGGCGATGTACAAACTGCAACGGACTCCCGGAACGGAGGAACTCTTGAAAGAGACAAAACGTGTCCTGACAGACAATTATATGTTCGAAGAAACGGTCCTTCCGACTCTGCCTTGCTCCAATGCCGGCCTTTATGCCATGAACCTGCATTACAGTACCAGCTTGGAAAGTCTCAACATCATGTTGAAACAGATGGAGAATATGGAAGATTTCAACAGGAATAGTAAACAATAAACACGTTAATCAACACATAAAACAATTTATCAACACATGAAAACAGCTTATCAACACACCAAGAAGGGACAATCCTGCTTTTTACGGGCCGGTCTGTTGATGCTCCTGGTTTTGTTTTGCAGCGTATCCGGTTGGGCTGCCAAACAGGAAAGCATCAAGAAAAAGGAAATCAACAAAAGCTTCAATGTCGGTAAAAACGACATCTTGCAAGTTGACAACCGTTACGGAAACATTACGGTTACGCATTGGAGCAAGAGCGAAGTCTCCATCCGTGTCGTGATCGAGGCGAAAGCCCGTAATGACGAAAAGGCGCAGGCTATCATCGACCGTGTCAACATACGGATGGAAAAGATGGGCAATACGGTTTCGGCCGTTACAAGCCTGAGGTCGCAAAACGGGAATGGAGGCTCTAACGAATCCTTCACCATCAACTACTATGTCAATATGCCGTCTGAACTGACGTGCGACCTGACACAGAAGTACGGCAATATCATCATGCCGGAAAACAATAAGGGAAAATGCGATCTGCATGTCAAATACGGCAATCTCAATGGCGGTAATTTCACGGGACCTCTCAGCATCGACGTGCAATATGGCAATATGGATATCTCCGATGTCGACAACGCCACTTTGGACCTGGCCTATTGCGGCAAATCCTCTATCCGCAACGGCTCGCAACTGAATATCGACAGCAAGTACTCCAACCTCAGTCTCGGAAATGTCCGGAAGATGAACACTGAAGCCAAATACGGCGACATCCATATCGACAGGCTGGACAACGGCTATATGGAACTGAAGTACGGAAATTGCAAGATCGACGAGCTGAAACAGGGCATCACCGTCGACGAACTGAGCTACAGCACGCTTACCATCAAGGATCTTGCCAGCAACTTCGATAAGGTCAATGTGGATGCCCGCTACGGTAATCTGAACATTTATATCGATGTGAACGCCTCCTTCCGTGTCGTTGCCAACAATATGAAATACGGCAATTGCAAGGTTCAAGGCGGCTTCAGTATCCAACGTCGTAACCAGGACGAAAACTCGGTCGGTTTCGATAGCCGCGATGACCAAAGGAACAAAAACAACTACACCCTCGATGTCAACAACGGTAAAAACGGCCGTATCAATTTCGAAGGAAACAGTTATAGCAACATAAAGGTGATGGCAAAATAATCCCTGCCGCCCTGTATCGGACAAATGAAAGAAGCCCCGGTATCCAAGCGATACCGGGGCTTTCTTATTTTGATAAAAGGAACGACTGCTTAGTCAAGTTCTTTGATAGTGATGTTACGATACCAAACGTCGTCTCCGTGGTCCTGGAAACCGATGAAACCTTCTTTGTTTTCACCACCGCAGTTCAGCAACAGTTCGTAAGCCAACGGCCATTTGTCTTTGCTGAATTTGCTGTTATCCAACATTTCCTTCCACTGCTGTGTCCACAAATGATATTCAACAACCGGTTCATCGTTCTGATAGTGAACTACCGTACCTTTGTAGCACATGATCTTGCCTTTGTTCCATTCACCGAACGGTTTAGAGTTCTGAGGCTTAGCCGGGATCATGTCATACAAGGAAGCAGACTGGCGGTTGCCGTCTTTACCCAACTTGGCGTCCGGATGGTTTGCATTGTCGAGTACCTGATATTCAGGAGCAGAGATATAAGAAGGCTGTCCTTCGACTTCCTGGATCATATACAGTACGCCGGAGTTTGAACCTTTACCTACTTTCCATTCGAATTCAAATTCATAGTTTTTGAATTTGTGAGCGAAAACCAAGTCGCCACCATCTTTAGCACCAGCTTCACCTGCACCGGATCCTTTGATATGGATCGTACCGTCTACCACTTCCCAGGCAGCAGGCACATCCGTACGGCCGTAGCCTCTCCATCCATTGAAAGATTTACCGTCGAACAAAGTGACTTTGCCATCGGCATCTTTCGGGAAAGTAGACAGGTCGACAGTAGGCAGATCGTTCATGAGTTTGTATTCAGGAACGGCAGCTTCTGTCTTTGCCTCTTCTGCAGGAGCAGCAGCTTCTTCTGTTTTTTTACCACCGCTACAAGATGTGAAATAACACATCATAATTGCGGCACTTGCTAATAATACTGACTTTTTCATTCTATTTATTTGTTTAAAACTAATTATCTCGGCATATCAGGCAACTTCCAGCCCTGACGATAGTTATGCTTGATCATTTCGGCAGCATACTGTTTTGCATTGACAGGATCTGTCCAGTCTTTTGCAAATGACGGGTGTCCGTCCTTGATTGTGAAACCATCCTTGATACAAGTCTTGATCATTTCGTTATCGCCGATGTTGGTGAACTGCATGTTGTTGCCGTCCCATTTCAATGTACGGTGCAAACCTTGCAGGCGGACTGCCAATACCCCCATCACGATCATTTCGTTGAACGGACCAGCTTCCAAGAAGTTTGATTTTGTCTGTACGCGGTTAGATGCACTTTCTTTACAAGCACGAACCCAGTCCATTTCATGGTTCTTGACGCGACGGCATACTTTTGGTGCGTTAGGAACACGACCGGACAGCAAGAACGGTTGTTGGCCGTAGCAACCGCAAACCAACGTATCTTTTGTTCCGTGGAAGATTGTCAAACCACCACCAGGCCCCATCAGTTCTTTACCCTCAGGGAAGCCTTCCGGGCGGTTCGGCATCATACCGCCGTCATACCAGTGCACTTCTACTTCCGGCATAGCCAGTTTTGGCATGTTTTCACGAGCCGGGAAAATGAATTTAACGTGCTGTGCGTTAGGCGCGCAATCACGGAGCAATAGGGTAGAGGAGGCTTCAACGCTTGTAGGATAGCCTAATTTCAATGCTTTAAATGCAGTGTGCATAATGTGGCAGGCCATATCGCCTAAGGCTCCTGTACCGTATGTCCACCATCCGCGCCAGTTCCAAGGGTGGTAGATTTTGTTGAACGGTTTCAATTCTGCCGGACCGGTAAACAAATCCCAGTTCAGGGTAGAAGGAATCTTGTCTGCTTTTTCCGGAGTATTCAAACCCTGCGGCCAGATAGGACGGTCTGTAGCACATTCTACTTTTGTGATGTCACCGATTTCACCGTTCCAGATCCATTCGCAAACCAAGTCGGTTCCTTCAGCAGAAGAACCTTGGTTACCCATCTGGGTTGCTACATTAGTAGAAGCTGCCAACTTGGTCAGCAAACGAGATTCGTATACTGAATGGGTCAACGGTTTTTGACAGTATACGTGTTTGCCTAATGTCATGGCATCAGCCGTGATCATGGCATGAGTATGATCGGCAGTTGCGATGATGACAGCATCGATGGATTTACCCATTTCGTCATACATCTTACGATAATCCCAATATTTTTTTGCATTCGGATGTTCTTCAAAAGTGCCTTTTGCATACTTCCAGTCAACATCGCAGAGCGCTACGATATTTTCTGTGTTCTTTACATTATTAATGTTGGCATGTCCCATACCGCCGATACCGACAGCGGCAATGTTCAACTTATCAGTCGGAGCTACATATCCGTGAGATTTTCCCAGGATGGAACCCGGAACGATTGAGAAAGCTGCAGCAGCTGCGGCTCCTCTTTGAAGAAATGATCTTCTTGAAATGTTCGACATAGTAATAATTTTTTATAGATTAGCACTTAATTATAATATTCGATGTGATTTCTTGTCTTATAAAAACACAAACTGGCACAAATATAGCCAATGCAGAAGTAACGGCAAGTCTTCCTTTCGGCTTTCTTCTTTAAAATAGTTTTTTTTAACAGAGGTTATAGATAAAGTCTATTTTTCCATAAATAATATCTATGCTTTTAGGGGAAAACATTTTGACGCTTTCCCTATATTTGTATAGAAAGAAAACTTATTCATCCAATCTCTTGTTATTAAAGTACGATACCGATATGAAAAGGGAGCCTGTATACATACGAATATATCATTTTTATCTGGAAGGATTTCGCGAAATGAAGCTGGGTAAGACGTTGTGGCTAATCATATTGGTCAAGCTCTTCATCATGTTTTTTATCTTAAAACTGTTTTTCTTTCCTAATTATTTAGGAAAGTTGGATGGAGATTCGGCTAAGGAAGAACACGTTTCGGGTGAATTGATCAATAGAGCAATTACTCCTTAAATTATATAATTTATGATCGCAAGCATTGACACATCTTTGATTGACTGGTCAAGAGCGCAATTCGCTCTCACTGCCATGTATCATTGGCTGTTCGTGCCCCTGACACTGGGGCTCGGCGTTATACAGGCCATCATGGAGACCATCTATTACAAAACAGGTAACGAGTTCTGGAAAAAGACAGCGCAGTTCTGGATGAAACTGTTTGGTATTAACTTCGCTATCGGTGTTGCCACCGGGCTGATCCTCGAATTCGAATTCGGAACGAACTGGTCTAACTACAGTTGGTTTGTAGGAGACATCTTCGGAGCTCCCCTTGCTATCGAAGGAATTCTGGCGTTCTTTATGGAAGCGACTTTTATAGCCGTGATGTTTTTCGGTTGGGACAAGGTGAGCAAACGCTTCCACTTGGCTTCCACCTGGCTGACGATCATAGGAGCAACTCTTTCCGCCCTTTGGATCCTGATCGCCAATGCGTGGATGCAATATCCGGTAGGTATGCATTTTAATCCGGACACTGTGCGCAACGAGATGTTCGATTTCTGGGCGGTGGCCTTATCTCCTGTCGCCATCAACAAATTCTTCCATACCGTACTTTCCGGATGGATCGTGGGAGCCGTCTTCGTGATGGGTGTCAGCAGTTGGTATCTGTTGAAAAAGCGGGAGACGGAGTTCTCGCTCGAAAGCATCAAGGTCGGTGCGGTTTTCGGACTGGTCGCTTCCATACTTATTGTATGGACGGGTGATGGTTCGGCTTACCAGGTCGCCCAGAAACAGCCGATGAAGTTGGCTGCGATGGAGGGCTTGTACGAAGGGGGCAACGGAACAGGTCTGGTTGCCATCGGCCTGCTGAATCCCGACAAGACGAGTTATAAAGATAATGTAAATCCTTTCATCTTCGATATCAAGATTCCGAAACTGCTCTCCTTCCTTGCCGAACGCGATGTGGATGCATACGTTCCCGGCATCGTCAACCTGATAGAAGGCGGTTATACGACCAATAAAGGAACGGTTGCCCTTTCTGCTGCCGAGAAGATCGAGAAGGGGAGGATTGCCATCCAAGCTCTTGCTGATTATCGCAAGGCGGTAAAGGACAAAGACCAGGTGGCTGCGGAGCAAGCCCGTAGCCTGTTGGACGAGAACTTCGCTTATTTCGGATACGGGTACATTAAAGATCCTGCCGACCTGGTTCCTCATGTCGGCCTCACTTTCTATTCATTCCGCGTCATGGTGCTCCTGGGCGGATATTTTATTCTGCTATTCATCGTTGCTTTGATCTGGAGCAAAAAGAACAAGTTTGCCGATGCCCGCTGGTTGCAATGGGCGAGCCTGTGGACGATTCCTTTGGCCTACATCGCCGGGCAGGCGGGGTGGATCGTGGCCGAAGTGGGACGTCAGCCGTGGGCTATCCAGGACATCCTGCCGACAGGCGCATCCGTGTCCAAGCTGGCCACTTCATCGGTACAGACGACCTTCTTCGTCTTCCTGTTTCTCTTTACCGTCCTGCTTATCGCGGAGATAGGCATTATGGTGAAGGCGATCAAGAAAGGGCCTTCGGTGAATTAAGAATTATGAATTAAGAATTAAGAAATGAGTGTTATGGATAGTACATATATATTGTTACAGCATTACTGGTGGTTCCTTGTTTCCCTCTTAGGAGCGCTATTGGTTTTCTTGCTTTTCGTACAAGGCGGACAGTCCTTGCTTTTCACGATCGGCAAAACAGAATTGCAACAAAAGATGTTGCTGAACTCGACCGGACGCAAATGGGAGTTTACGTTTACGACCCTGGTCACTTTCGGAGGTGCGTTCTTCGCCTCTTTCCCGTTATTCTATTCGACCAGTTTCGGCGGAGCCTACTGGGTGTGGATGCTGATACTGGCTTGCTTCGTTCTGCAGGCCGTATCGTATGAATACCAGTCGAAGAAGGGGAATCTCCTGGGCAAAAAGACGTATCAGGTATTCCTGCTGCTGAACGGCATCTTGGGCCCGATCCTGTTGGGTACGGCTGTCGGTACGTTTTTTAGCGGAGCCGAGTTTGTCGTCAACAAAGGACAGCTGACCGATGTCGCGATGCCGGTGATCTCCACCTGGGCGACCCCCTGGCACGGACTTGAGGCTGCTTTCGTGTTCTGGAACGTATGTCTCGGACTGGCGGTGTTCTTCCTGGCACGCATCCAGGCATTGCTTTATTTCATCAACAATATCGACGATGCCGAGATCGTGAAACGCAGCCGCAAGCATTTGGTGATCGAAACGGCGCTGTTCCTTGTCTTCTTCCTTGTCTTCCTGGTGCATCTGTTGCTTGCCGACGGGTTTGCCGTCGATCCGGAGACAAAAGAGGTGTATATGCAGCCCTATAAATACTTTATGAACCTGGTCGAGATGCCTGCCGTACCGGTCGTGCTCTTGGTGGGGGTGGCAGGTGTGTTGTATGGCATCGTCCGCACGATCTTGTCGGATACATGGAAAAAAGGCATCTGGTTCAGCGGGGCAGGTACGGTGCTCACGGTGCTGGCGCTGCTGCTTTGCGCCGGTTGGAACAATACGGCTTATTATCCTTCGGTAGCCGACCTGCAAAGTTCGCTGACGATCGGCAACAGTTGCTCCAGTCCGTTCACATTGGAAGTGATGAGTTATGTCTCCATCCTCGTGCCTTTCGTCCTGGGCTATATTTTCTATGCCTGGCGTGCGTTGGATCTGCGGAAGATCAGCGGGGAGGAAATGCAGGAGAAAGACACGCATGCCTATTGATGCGATGCTACAGGCTGGTCCCATAAAACAAAGGAAACGGCGAAGCTCACGCTTGGCCGTTTCTACATTTAACCGTTTTAAACAAAAAGAAAAAGTTAGTTAAGGCTTAGATGAAAATATCTTAAGTCTTTTCTACTGACTCTAAATAGCTTCCATAAGGACAGCAAACAAATATATGGAATACCTGTGACCCTCGGAACAATCTCCCCGCTTTTTTTGTTATTTTTCACAGTACGCCAATGCTTTTGTATTATCTTTACACCCGAATTATCCGAAGGACCTTATGGCAGAATTTAACATAAACATATTGGGATGCGGTTCGGCGTTACCTACCACGCGGCATCTGGCAACATCACAGATCGTAGATTTACGAGACAAATTGTATATGATTGATTGTGGGGAAGGTACCCAAGTGCAGATGCGGCGGATGCGCGTCCGTTTCGGCCGTCTCGCCCATATCTTCATCTCTCATTTGCATGGCGACCACTGCTTCGGTCTGCCGGGACTGATCTCCACGCTCGGCATGCTGGGACGCACCGGCGAGCTGGTCGTGCACGGTCCGAAGGAGGTCGAGACTTACCTGCGTCCCGTGATGGATTTGTTCTGCCGGGGCATGGAGTTCGAAGTGCGTTTCAATCCTGTCGATACCCGCAGCCATTCGTTGGTGATGGAAGACCGTTCGCTGTCGGTCTACTCCATCCCGCTGAAGCACCGGATTCCCACCTGCGGCTATCTCTTTGCCGAGAAACCGAAGGAGGCGCATATCATCCGCGAGATGACGGATTTCTATCAGGTTCCCGTCCGTTGCATGAAAGATATCAAGCAGGGGCAGGACTATGTCACGCCCGAAGGCGAGGTCGTTCCCAATTCCCGCCTGACGCGTCCGGCTACTCCTCCCAAGCGTTATGCGTTCTGTTCCGATACGGCCTATAACCGCTCGATCATCCCGATTATCGAAGGGGCGGACCTGCTCTATCATGAAGCGACTTTTGCCGAATGCGATCTCGCGCGTGCCAAAGAAACCTTCCATTCCACCGCACGCCAGGCAGCGGAGATCGCCCGCGACGCCCATGTGAAACGCCTCGTCATCGGCCACTATTCCGCCCGCTACGAAGACCTGTCCGAACTTCACCGGGAAGCCGAAGCGGTATTCCCCGGCACGATATTGGGGAATGAAGGAACAGTGATACCGGTTTAATCGAAAAAGAGGTGCCGTAGGAAGGTGTGTCGAAACATGGAATGGCCGTCGATCATTAATAATACAGAACTTTGTGTATTATCCCAAAAAATATTCCTACATTTGTACGATCTTAGGGTTTGGTATATGAAGGTATTGATTACATTCGTTTTGTTGCTGGCTGCATGGGCCGGTTGTCCGCTTGAGGTGATGGCACAACAAGCGAATACGACCGTGTCCCGGACGACCGTCGCCAAAGACAAAGAACCGGATTCGGTTGAGATCAGCGCCTATGATAACAAGATCGTCGTCGAGAATGCTCCGGCCGGTAGCAAGCTCGAAGTCTACAGCGTGGTAGGCATCCGGGTGAAAGAGATACCGATGAAGCAACCCTCCGGCGAATATACGGTGGACCTTGCCAAGGGTTACTACATCGTCCGCATCGGCGACACGGTCCGTAAAGTGTCCATCCGCTAACACCCGTTCAGGCTCCCCATAAAGACATCCCCGTCGCGTATGCAATCAGCGCCCATCCCACGAAGGAGGAGGCTTGTCCCGTGCCGTTTGTCCGTACTCCGAGAGTGTCAAGAGGGCTCCTATACATCCCAGCACCACCTCTGAACGGTCCGCCCACAGGGCCATTATCCCGAGGGCGGCCAGATACAATGCCAATGCTGTCCGAAGGCGTATCGTCCGGCACATCGTCCGGCAACTTGCCCGGTATCGGGCGAGGCGGCTTTTCATTCTTCTCATCCGTTTTCTTCTTTTTCAGGTTCAACAAGAAGCCCAACAAGGCTCTGATAAATTCAAGGATTTGTTTTAGTTTGTTCATGATGGGATTTATGAATTATGATTTATGATTTAATTGTCCATTGTTCATTGTCCATTGAAACAGTTCCAGTTGTTTCCCGATCTCTGCTTCGAGCGCGATGATGTTGCGGCGGTAGAGGTCGCGGTTGTCACCGTTTTGTTCGCTGATATAGGGGCTGTAGGCGATCTCCTTGGCGTAGGCTTCGGGCTGGAAGCTGAAATGGTAGGCGCGGGGATAGGCGGAACGGATCAGGCGGGCGAAGTCGAGGAAAGAGAGGTGTGTGGCTTCGTAATGCCTGAAATGGTGCGTGCCGTAGGCCGTCTCGAACGTGGCCCGCTGTCCGTGCCAATACGCGTTGGAAGCGCCATACCCCATCAGTCCGAAGAAATTATGATGTTCCGTCGCAAGCATGGAGGTTCCCCATCCGCTTTCGAGCGCACCCTGTGCGAGGATGATCCTGGCGTTCATGCCGAACAGCTTTTCCGCTTCGGCGGCAGCCTCCCGGCAAGTATGTAAAAAGTTGATCTTTTTATCCATTATATATCGGTATTTATTTGTATTTCAGATTGATAATGACTATATTTACATATTATAATCAAGAAGAAAAACGATGGAAAATTCACTGAATCAAAACAAAGTATGGGGATGGGGCGAACTGGCCCTGATGTACTTCCCGAATATCTCGCAGAAGAGCGCGACCATGCAATTGTTGAAATGGATACGCGTCAGCGACGAGCTGGTCGGTCAACTGGAAAAATCGGGCTGGCATCCGGGCAAGAAATACCTCACCCCCAGACAAAAGGATTACATTGTGGGACATCTCGGAGAACCCTGAAGAGTTGAAAGTTGAAAGGTGAAAGTTGAAAGTGATGCTTCGCGTTCGTACAAATAACTTTCAACTTTCAACTCTCAACTTTCACCTCTCAAAGTTCTCCCGGGCGCTCATCTTCGCCCCCTGCGCTGCCCTCGTCCGGAGCACCGGAAGCGATCTTCTCGAACGTGTAGTTCTTGATCGCATCTTTCAGCAGCTTGCCGGGGCGGAAGACGATGCGGCGGGTTTTTGTAAGGGGATTGGTGAACACCCTCATGCGCAAAGCGTGCCGGTGCTGCCGAACTGCAACTGGAAGCTGCCGAGCTCGCCTACTTTGACAACTTCGCCTTTGCCGAGGTTGCGGCGCATCACGTTGACCAATTCGTCGAGGATCAGTTTCACATCGCCCGAAGAGGCGGTGGACTGGGCCGAGATCAGGTCGCACAATTCATACACGTCGCACGTGCCGGTCGTATTGGCACTGGCGTAATACAGTTTCGAACCTTCGGCAGCATCTTTGCGCATGTCTTTGCGCAGGACCAATTTGTACTTTGCTGGCATAACATTAGGATTTTTAGGTAAAACATTTGTTTCTTAATCACATAACAAAGATACAACCGCCCCCGTCGTCCCTGCGGAATGTGGCGGAACGGTGTGGCAAGAGGGGGAGGAGAGGGGCAAAACGGGGAAAGCCGGGGAAAGCCGGCAAGTATGCTTGGCTTTGAAATAAAAAAAACTATACCCCACAGGGCAAAACCCTATACCTTTTTTCCGTGGAAGCTATGGCTTTTGGGGGGAAAAGGTATAGGGTTTTTCTCTTTCTGAAATCGGCTGCGGAGGGAAAAGGACAATTTGACCGCGATATTTTCCCTACACTTTTTGGGGGGTGACGGGCTTGTTTTTCTGATACTCACCGTGGCTTATTCTCTTGATGAACAGAGGGTTCAGCTTATAAATGAGGCGTCTGACCAGCCTTTTGTCCATCCCTTCCGCCTCACCGATGGTGTAAGCTTCAGCCAGGGTGAAGCGCTCCGGCAATTTCTCCAGCAGGATGCGTCCCTTGCGGGGGCAGGACAGTTCGGGAGCGCTTTCGTTGTGGCGCAGCTGTGTCAGGAGCAGGCGGCTGTGTTCGAGGCAAGTCTCGACGATGGCGAGCGCAGCCTTGAAATGCTCTTCGGTGCAATACTGCGAGTCCATCCCGTAGCCCTCCTTGCCGCATCGGGTGGCGGTGAAGATCATGCAGAGGCGGAAGGCGATCAGCCCGTGGCGTTTGATGACGCTGAGAAACTCCTCGTCGCCGAACAGGTCCGCTTCATGCAGCCATTTCTTGAAACACTGGTTCAGCCGGGCCCACTGCGACAGCGTCAGGCATACCTGCAACGGGCGCCGGCGAAGCGTCTTGGCGATGTTCATCAGTTGTTCGGAGAGTTCCGACAGCTTCTTCGGCATATCCATCTTGTCGCCTTCGGGCGAGACATCCTGCCAGACCGCCTCGCTGCGGCACGTATAGAGCAGCAGGCGGCTCAGGAGTCCGCTCTCGCTGTCGGGGATCAGGCGGGAGAACTGTCCCGGTGTCCCGGAGAGCAGCAGGGCGAGCCGTGGAGAGTCGATGCGGATCATCTCGTTGTCCGTCTTGCGCGACGAAGAGACCGGTTCGTGATGGAACGCCTTGCGGAGCAAGTCGTCAAACATCCCGTAGTCCTGTTTGCTGGCCGATAGGATCGTGTCGATTTCGCTGTCAGCCATCAGCCCGCCGATGTTGCCGTTGTCGCGCAGGTGGACAAGCATCTTGGCTTTGGTGACCTGCGTCGGGATGTTGAGGTAGGCCTTGGCGGCAGGTTTCGGAGCATCCTTTACCACGACGGAGCGGTGCTTCTGGTGTGCCTCCGCCTTCTTCTGCTCCCATTCTTCCAGGGCTTGCAGATATTCGGCTTCGGCCTGTCCTGTTTCCGTCTTGATCAGTTCTTCGTACAAGTCGGCCAGATGGCGCATGTCGTTGATGCACCCCTTGCCGTTGGCCGCGGGAGCCACCTCGACGGTGAAAATGTGGGGGAACACCCGTTTGCGGTGATATTTGCCGGACACTTCGGGGAGGCAGGCGCTTGCCACCGTGCATGCTCCGAGGAGCGCCATGTCGCGCTCGCGGTGCTGGGGATAGAAGGCGACCGCCTCGCGGAACAGATCGGGAAGCCATCCGTACACCTCGTCGGGAATGAGCGGGGTCCGCTCGCGCAGGACTTCGCCGCTTGTCTCGATTTCTTCCGTCTCTAAGGGATGTCGGGTTTTGAAAACTGTAGGGGAAATTTCGCGGTCAATTTGTCCTTTTGCTCCGCCATAGGTCGCATGCTCGTTCATATTTCCTTGATAAGCAGAATGTAACGCCTGTTCGATCTCTGTCGCCGTGAAGTCTGCCGCTTGCAGGCGCAGCGTGCAGCATGCGGCTGTTTCGGTGTACGAAAAGCCCCTCCGGTTCGCCTCGCAGCCGAGGCGGTAGACCGTCTGGTTACGCGCTCCTGCCAGCGGCGGGATGCGGTCGAGGAAACGTGCGACAAACGCGTCGACACCCTTTTCGGCCGACTGCTTTTCGGGGATGTGGAAGACTTCCGCGTCCGGATTGTAGTACGCCTCCCCGTCGTCGCCCACGTAGCAGCAACGGCTGATGTCCTTGCACTTGGCATCGCTTGCCACACCGCCTGCCTTCTCGAAGAAGGCGGCGACAAGGGGATAGGCTTCGCCGTGGCGTTCCGCCGGGCAGTCTACGCGTACGAAGACCTTCAGCCCTTCTCCGCCGGGACTGACGAACATCGCCAGCGTGGAGCTCAGCGCCCGGAAGGCGAGGATCAGTGCCGGCAGGTCTTTCACATGGTCGAAATCCAGTCCGACGACCTGGCTGTATGTTTCGATCGCACTCGCCTTATGTCCGCCCTTGAATACCCCCGAAGGGGTGAACCCCGGCAATCCGCCCTTCAGCTTCCGGGCTTCTTCGGCACGCCCTTCCGCTAGTGCGGTGCGGTAGGCGAGGATCTCATTTTTCCAGCGGCGGCGCCGGATCAGGATGATGATTTCTTCAAGAGTTAAGACTTTGCACTCTGTCCGGAACAGGCTGGCGTAAAAAGATACATGTACTTGTTTTTCCATGATATTATTAATTTAAGGCAAAATGGATTGCCGGTTTGTTTATGCGACAAAGGTAAGCTTATCCCAGTGTGCAGGCAACTATGCCAAAAGCGGATTTTTGAAATATATAATACTGGTTGTTAGGTGTATATGAATTTTGTTTTTGACGGAGCATATTGCTTTTTAACATTTTTATTTAGAATAAATTAACTGTTTGTCCGTTCTCTCTTCTCTTTTGAATAATAATAGGTGGCCAACGTCTTGACCACGACGCTGAAGTTGAAGATGACCTGCATGGCCTTGAATAGCCCGGCTGCCTTTTCCGTGTTTTTCTCAAATTCAGGGAGGTAGCGTATTCCGCTGAAATACTCGGCAAGTGTGCGTGCGTCGTCTACCTTTATCTGTATTTCTTCGATCCCTCCGACCTTTTGGAGCAGTTTGCGTATGCGTCCTTGGCAGGCGCGGATGGCGTCGGTCGTGTAACGTGTCGTTTTGACTCCCTCTATCTGTTTAGACTTGAGGATTTCCAGGCGGGTGTACAATTCTGCTATTTCTTGTGCTTCTTTTGAAAGCTTCTGTTTTTTTTCATGATGAATTTTTTATAAGATGGATAATATAAATGATGATTATCATCTGTTTTTAATAAATAACGAAGCCCCGGCAGTTTTCGTACTGCCGGGGCTTGTTTTTTTGTATGCCTTCGTCCTTCGCAGGGGAAAGGCAACTTGAACTTTAATTTCAATATACTTTAGTATTATTAATATTAAATCCGGTTGCTTGTTCGCCTCTCGCAGGTTAGTTGCCGTTTTACGGTACGCAACCGAAGAATTATTTGATTATAAAATGTCATTTGTATAAGGGTGGTCTAATAACC
>OGOX01000752.1_pt1 | contig 23158 bp, 16 predicted proteins | sample 1552761 | NCBI WGS metagenome assembly OGOX01 (sample SAMEA2580212, study PRJEB22360) | human gut metagenome | biome: human gut; feature: human-associated habitat; material: faeces | place: Denmark | collected 2008/2010
CGATCGGCGGCGGCCGCTGGTGCCACGGAAAGAACATCACCATCACCGACGCGACTCTGAACCTGTCGTCCCTGTATCACTTCACCAACTCGAACGCGTCGGCAATCGGCTTCGGCGACCTTGTTTACGATACGGAGGAGCTCGTGACGGATCCGTCGATCGCGACGAACGATCAGATCAGGATCGGCTCATACAAGGGAAAGCTGGTGCAGCTGAAGCTGGAGGCGCGCGCCCTCAGCCGCGATGACGAATATTCTTACTTCTGGAACCTTTATGAGACCCTGATCCCTGATGAGAATGGGCTCATCGACATGCAGCTGCTGACACTTCCGTATGTACAGAACTACGGCTGGGCGATCAACGTGCTGGAAATGACAGTGATCGACGACCCCTGCAACGGAAATCACGACTTCGGCTGGGTAAACCGGCAGTCATGCCACGTCTGGGCGTGCAGGAATAAGGATTGTCAGGCGCGCGACCCGGCGGCGGAGATGTCCAAACAAAACGGAAAGCACATCCCCGGAGACTGGGGCGTTCGGGAGAGGCGTTGTGCCGTGTGCGATCATTTGCTGGAAAAGGACACGGCGGCGCCGGTGCTGGAGGTTTTGAATGACGGCGAGCGCTACACCGTTGAGGATAGCTTCGTTGGAAATCCGGGCGCGTACACCTTCACCGTGAGCGATCCGGCGAAGAGCGGCGAAGCGTCCTCCGGCGTCAAGTCCGTGACCATCAACGGTGTGGAGCAACCAGTCAGCTCTTTCTATTCTCTTCCCGCACCCGACGGCGGCAACAATGATGCGGGAGCGGAATATACCGTCGTTGCGACGGACAATGCGGGCAACGCCTCCACGGCAACCGTGAAGATCTACCGGCGGCACCGCGTGAGAGTCGTAAGCCCGGATGAGCAGACGACATACGCCGAGGCAGAGCTGGCGCACAACGAGTATCTGGTGCTCACGATGAAGATGCCGGATGGTGCGGCGGTAAGAATGACCGACAAGGCGGATCATTCGGAAATTCCATATGACAAAGAAATGGGACGCTTCACGGTAGGTCTGATCGACAGAAGCCGGACGCTCGTGCTGGAGTATAACACGGAGTATCCGAAGGCCGAGCTTATTCTGGGGCGGAGTCAGTACTTCTTTGGATACAACGCGGATACAGCCGAACCGCACTATCTTGCGGATGTAAGCAGGAAAACGGATAAGAACGTCTATTCGGTGGCTGTGCAGATCAACGCGGATGTAATACCCAGCCACTACTTCAGCTCACCGGTATGCTACACGCAGGAGGAGCTGGCGGAGCTGGACAAGCAAGGAAAAATCGCATGGGAGAAATATCAGCATCCGGAGCCGGAACCGGGCGTCTGGATCGTCTATATTCCCACAGCCACCATAGACATCGCGGAGTATGACGCAAATGGCAGCTGGTATGTCTATGCAAAAGCCGAAAACCTCAAGGGAACGACCTATGTCTCCACGCCGAAGCTGATCGCCGACGTCGAAAAGCCGAAGGCCATCAATCTTTCTACCGGCAAGGAACTGGAGACGGATGGGGAATACTGGGGCGACCTGCGGTTCAGGGTAGAGGACGCGCTGCCCGTCAAGGTGTGGCACGAGAGATACCCGGGCGGGAATATTGAACTTATGACGCCGGATGAAGACGGCTGTTATACGATCCCGGCAGATTATGACGTAAGCCTCCATCACGACATTTTCCTCGAGGACGCCTGCGGGAACAAAACCTACTACAATGACATCGATATTTTGTGGAACTATCTGGAGGTTGTTCGGGAGAAGGACTATTGGGATGTGCAGCCTGCGCAGCCGATTCGTATTTCCAGGGAACAGGATCTGCAAGAGGAGCTCTCCAAGGTCAACATCGGGGTTTTTGCATCTGACGTCACCGGTTTTATCCCTGTCGATGTTTCGTGGGAGATCCCGGAGGACTATGATCCGCAGTCCCCGCGGGAGCAGACCTTTACCGTCCTCGGCACGGTGATTCTGGAAGGCACCGGAGCACGCTGCGTCTCGGGGCTTGATGTTATCACGCGTCCGGGAGAGGAATGGAAGAAGAATTTCTCGATCAGCGTGACAGTGGAAGGCGCGCCGCGCTACAAGGTGACGACAGAGGATAGCGCAAACGGCAGCGTCACGGTGGTGAATGCCACAGAAACCGCCGAGAACGGCACGCCGCTGTTCTATAAGGACGAGCTTGTCATGCTCTCCATTGCACCCGACGAGGGCTATATGCTAAGCAGACTGTCCATCAACGGCACGTCTGCCGCCGTTGCGGTTGGGGAGGATACCTATACCTTCGCTCAGCCGGAGGAAAACGTTACCGTTACCGCAACATTTGAAAAGCGCAACGAGCATACCGTCACGTTTGACGCGAACGGCGGCTCCGAGCCTGAGGATCTGCCAGAGGAGGTCACCACCGCAATGCCCGCCAAGAAGGTATTGCACGGCAGCGCGTATTATCTGCCGGAGTGCGAGTTTATTGCGCCCGAAGGAAAGCAGTTCAAGGCGTGGCAGATAGACGGTACGGAGTATCCGGTGAACGCCCCCGTGACCGTCACCGCTGACATCACAGTCAAGGCGCTGTGGAAAGACGGCGAAAAGCCCACGGGTGAAATTAAAATCAACGAGAATAGTTGGAAAGCGTTCCTCAATAATATCACCTTCGGGCTGTTCTTTAAGGACACGCAAACGGTGACGGTCACCGCCGCCGACAACAGCGGTGAGACGGTAACGGTTGAATATCTGCTGTCAAATAAGGAGCTTACCAAAGCGGAGCTTGACGGCATGACCTTCACAGCGTACACCGCACCGTTCGGCATTGACCCCGATAACGAATATATTATCTATGTCAGACTGACCGATACGGCGGGCAATACGGACTGCATTTGCTCGGACGGCATTGTGCTTGACGGCACAAGCCCGGTTATCACCGGCATAGAAAACGGCAAGACCTATTGTGCGGCACAGACGGTCACCGTTGACGAGAAGTATGTGGACACCGTCACCGTAAACGGCACAGAGGTCACGCTTGACGAAAACGGCAGCTTTGTCCTCTCTCCGGCGGACGGCGAGCAGAGGATCGTTGTCACCGACAGGGCGGGCAACACCGCCGAAATGACCGTAACGGTCAACGACGGGCATACCTTCGGCGAATGGACATCAAACGGCGACGGCACACACACCCGCCAATGCACGGCAGACGGCTGTACGGAAGGCGTCGAAACGGATAATTGCATCGATGAGGATAAAAACCACATATGCGACATTTGCGGAAATATAATCTCCAACCATGAGGACGCAGATAAAAACCACGTCTGCGACTACTGCGGAAAGACGATCTCCAACCACGAAGATGCAAACAAAGACCACGTCTGCGACTATTGCGAAAAGGTAATCTCCAACCACGAGGACGCAAACAAAGACCACGTCTGTGACTATTGCGGAAAGACAATCTCCAACCATGAGGATGTGGACAACAACCATATCTGCGACTATTGCGAAAAGGTAATCTCCAACCACGAGGACGCAGACAAAGATCACATCTGCGATCACTGTGGCAAAGTGATTTCCAATCATGAGGATGCGGACAACAACCATATCTGCGACTATTGCGATAAGGTAATCTCCAACCACGAGGACGCAAACAAAGACCACGTCTGCGACTATTGCGGAAAGGTATTCTCCAACCACGAGGACGCAGATGAGGATCACGTCTGCGATTACTGTGGAAAGGTGATTACAAACCACATCGGAGGTAATAAAACCTGCAGGGATAAGGCAGTATGCGAAGCCTGCGGCAAATCCTACGGTGAGCTTGATCCGAATAACCACACCGACTTAAAGCATTTCCCGGCCAAGGCGGCGACCGAGGATGCCGAGGGCAATGTCGAGTATTGGCACTGCGATGACTGCAATAAGTATTACAGCGACAAAGACGGCACCAAGGAAATCGCCAAAGCCGACACCGTAACGGCGAAGCTGCCGAAGTCTCCCCCGACCGGCGACAACAGCAACCTTATGCTGTGGATCGCACTGCTGTTTATCAGCGGCGGTGCTCTTATTGGCACAACTGTTACCGAAAAGAAGAAAAAGCAGAAATAAAACCCGAATGCAGACACACATATGGAGCAGGGGCGGCGGTTTGCGCCGCCCCTGTTCTTAAAAAACGAAAATTAACATGTAAAAAACCGCGAAACAGTTGCTTCCTCTTGACATTGTTCCAAGTTGAGAATATAATATAGTCAGAGAGGAGATGTAAACGATGTACGGCATAAAATACATTTCAGCTATTGAAGCGGCGAAACGCTGGCACCTTTCAAGACGCCGTGTGGTTGCTCTTTGCGGAGACGGACGCATAATCGGAGCGCAAAAAGCCGGGGCATATTGGATAATCCCCGAAAATGCAAAGAAACCGCCAGACGCCCGTGTTAAAACCGGAAAATATATCGGAACCCACGTGGCGGAAAAGAAATCAAACTGAGACAGAAATGCTTTCATACACAGACCCGTAGGCAAAGGAGTTCCGGCAAAGCCCACGAGCCAACAAAAGAAAACGAGGCATCGGCTTTGCATGGCAAGGTCGGTGCCTTACGGCATTTTACAGGAGGTGCGAGAAATGAAAAAGGTTATCACAATAGGACGCGAGTTTGGGAGCGGCGGTCGTGAGATCGGTCGCAGAATTGCGGAGAAACTGCAAATTGCCTATTACGATCAGGAGATCGTAACCGAGATCGCCAAGCGCACAAAGCTCTCCGAGGAATATGTGGAACGCATCACCGAAGACCGCCCGTATATCTCTTACCCCATTCATGCCGGCATGAGTTTTCATACGGCATATTATGCTTATACCGAGTTTGACAGGAGCCTTACGGTGTTTGCCGAGCAGCACAATATTATTAAGGAGCTGGCGGAGAGATCCGATTGTGTTATCGTCGGGCGATGTGCCGATTACATTTTGAAGGAAAAAGATCCGTTCCGTATTTTCGTCTACGCGGATGCAGAGAGCAAACTGAAACGCTGCCGGGAACGAAGCCCGGAGGATGAAAACTTATCCGATTCCAAGATTAGAAGAAATATACGCTCTATCGATAAAGGAAGGGCAAGATATTACAACTATTTCAGCCGACAAAAATGGGGAGCACGTGAAAACTACGATCTGCTTATCAATACATCAGGTAAAGATGTCAAGCAGGTTTCTGAAGCGGTTGCCGATTATCTGAAGAGATATCTGTTTGAATGACGGATAATTCAGCTGCGCGGGGTGAAATTATGCAGAATAATTGGGAGTCAAAACGGGATTGGATACTGTTCCGTGAAAGAATCGCAGGATGGCAGGAAGCATATATCGGGAGGCTGAACCGGGAATACATTGAGCTGCTCAGCCGTGACGGCCCGGAAGCGGAAAAGTTTTGGGAACTGTATAGACGCATACGCCGGGATAAATGCTGCACCGGTGTGCAGGCGGAAATGCGCAACTCGGAGATTCTTGCTAACCTTTGCCGCCTGGTCAATGAAGGGGCAATCGGTTATGACGATCTCGACGGATTCAGTGAAGAATTGCGTGAGGACGTGATTCGGATCACATCATATAATGCACATGAACTAGAATGATTCGGAGGAAATTGTGATGAAAACAAAACGATGGATGGTTGCTATTTTATGTCTGTCTGTTCTTGTGACAGGGATGATGAGCCTTTCCGGCTGCGGGACAACGGTGCAGGCGGCGAATCTTATGGAGGGCATCGCGGCAAAGCCAGTTTCCGGCAAGGCTGCGGATGATGCTTTCAAAAACAGCAGTGCGGACTTTGCAATCAAGCTCTTTCAACAAACGCGAGATGGCAACAAAAACAGCCTTATTTCTCCGCTGTCGGTCATGTTGGCGCTCTCTATGACGGCAAACGGAGCGAAGGGCGAGACTCTTGCGCAAACGGAATCCCTGCTCGGCGGAGATATTCCCATGGAAACGCTGAACGAATATCTGTATTCCTATATAAAGGCACTGCCCTCTGAAAAAACGGCAAAGTTGAATATCGCAAATTCTATTTGGTTCAGGGATAACGGATTTACAGCGGAAAAGGCTTTTTTGCAGAAAAACGCGGATTACTACGGCGCTGAGGCATATAAATCGGTGTTTAACGAAAAAACGCTGCGGGATATCAACAACTGGGTAAAGAAGAATACCGACGGCATGATAGAGAAAATCATCGATGATCTTGACCCGGACGCCGTAATGTACCTGATCAACACCGTTCTGTTTGACGCTGAGTGGGAGAGTATTTATAAAAAAGACGAGATCATGGACGGCACATTTGTTGCTCTTGACGGCACAAAGAGGACGGTTCCGATGATGTATTCGGCTGAGCGGCGATATCTTGACGACGGCAAGGCAATCGGTTTTATCAAGCCGTATAAGAACGGCTACAGCTTTGTTGCTCTGCTGCCGAACGGGGATATTTCTCTCAGCGACTATGCTGCCTCCATGACCGGCAAGTCCTTTGCCGACACGATAAAAAATGCCGAGGATGTCCCGGTGGAAGCGGCGATGCCGAAGTTTTCCTACGATTATGACATTGAAATGAGCGGTGCGCTGAAGGCGCTCGGTATGACGCTGCCGTTTGATTCGACAAAAGCGGATTTTTCAGCACTCGGATCTTCCGATAGCGGCAATATATTCATCAGCCGCGTGCTGCATAAGGCGTATATCGCCGTGGACGAAAAAGGCACAAAAGCCGGTGCGGCGACCGCTGCGGATATTAAAGTAACCTCTGATATAGGGGGGTTATACAGCGTTACGCTTGACCGCCCATTCGTTTACGCCGTTATAGACGACGCTTACGGGCTGCCGGTATTTATCGGCGCAGTCACGGACATCGGAAAGTAATGTACGGCAAACGGCTGACCGAAAGCGACGGAGGACGCGATTTTGATTCTGCTTCCGATACTGATAAAAAGAGGTGATCGTAAATGTTGAAGCGAAAAGTTTCTGCCATATTGGTCTTAATTCTTGCCGTAATAACCGTGGTTGCCTGCGCATTCCCTGCGGTTACCCGTATCCGCCGTAACAGGCAAATGTCAGCACCGAAAGCAAAAGAGATCGGCAAGTTCCGTTTTCTGAATGGCAAAAGCGATGCCGAGGGCGTAAGATTCGAAGTTATCGGTGTCCGTGAGGTCGGCTCGGATGTTGTTCTGGATTTGCAGTGGGTCAATAATTCCGGAAACCCCATTGAGTTCGGCAAGGCATATGAGTTGTATCGACTGAAGGAGGAAAATTGGAAAGAAATTGACACGGAGCTCTTCTTCCCCGATGTATGCTACAGTATAAACAGCGGATCTGTCGGAGGGATTTCTTATACAATACCGGGTCATGTCGATATGACAGCAGGTGAGAGATACCGTCTTCAGACCGAATTTCGATTCCAAAACGGGGATGAATATTCCGAACCGTTGAAAAATCTGCTGGTATTTGAAATTGTGAAAGCTGCGGAGTACATTCCGAAGGAGTCTTACGCCTACAGATCCGAGCACGGCTTTGCAACGCTGTGTCTTGATCCGGACAACAAAACCTTTTCCCTCATGCTGTCTTTGCTCAGCTCCTATTGGCCTCACGGCAGATATACCGAGACGGACGGGCACATTGTATGCAAAGCCGATGATGAAACGGGAAACACCTACACATTCCGCAGAGAGAATGAGACGTTGGTCTTTGAAGCCGGACGTTCGTCACAAGTCCCCGTGTACCGCTACGGACTGACAGATAAAACTGCTGACAGATGTGTTCCGGACGGCGCGGTGTTCCGTCAGGACTCGTTCAGTTCCAAAACCGACGTCCCGTCCCTTTGCATCAAGATCAAAGCGGACGCAGAAATCGAAAATGACGGTTTTCTCGCCGCGCTTTGCGGCTGCGATTGGACGGTGCCGATATCGGACGGAAGCGGACAAATGATAAATACAAATGCTTGCGGACCCGGAATCGGGGCAGAAATTAATCTGCCCGAAGTAAGCATTTCCTTGCCGGCAGAAGCTACGCTGCAGTTTGACACACAGCCCGATACCGTGATGGTAAAATGTCTTAAAAAGGGCAGCAGCATTGAGGATATCTGCAATATCGACCGTTCGGACGGAAATTACACCTTCAGCCTGAAAACCGGAGAATATGTCTACCGTATCACTGCTGAATGGCAGAACGGCAACCGTGCGGAATACGGTTTTGCCGGATGGGGTTTGCCGACCGATTGACAAAATTTCAATTTTGTTCGTATAAAATTTGAATATGACACCGGTGCGACTGTATCGATGCCAAAGCTGTAAAGAAAATGACAGAAAAACAACAGGCGCACAGACCCGGTAAGAAGGGAGCTGTGCGCTTGCTTTTATATTTCACATATGTATATACCCTTTCGGGGTGATGAAAGGAATAACCGATATGACCTATACGAAAAAAACAACGGAAAATCTGCGGCGGCTTGCTGCACTGTCTGATGAGAGAAACGGCATTACGCCGGATATGTATACCGAACACGCCGTGTTCAGGGGGCTCAGAGATATGAGCGGCAACGGTGTTGTGACCGGTCTTACCGAAATATCCACCATAAAAGCAAAGGAAAAAGCACCGGACGGCAGCGTTCATACCTGCCCCGGGGAACTTTACTACCGCGGATATAATATCTGCGATTTGGTGGGCGGATTTTCCTCAGAAAACCGCTTCGGCTTTGAGGAAACCGCCTATCTGCTGCTGTTTTCCTCGTTGCCGGACAAAAAGGAACTGCAGCGGTTTGAAAAAATGCTTGCCGAATTTCGCAGCCTGCCTAAATCCTTTGTGAGAGATATGATTATGAAAGCACCGGGGCGGGATGTGATGAACATCCTTTCCCGCTGTGTACTGGCACTCTACACCTATGACGATGACCCGGACAATATTTCCACCGAAAATGTACTGCGGCAGTGTCTGCATCTGATAGCGGCATTCCCGATGCTGGCGGTATACAGCTATCAGTCCTATCAGCATTTTCACTGCGGACAGAGTCTGGTAATTCACCGACCGGAAAAAGGGTTGTCCACGGCGGAAAATACTCTGCGGATGCTGCGCATCACCGGCGAATATTCACCGCTTGAAGCAAAGCTGCTCGACCTTGCTCTGGTGCTGCACGCCGAGCACGGCGGCGGTAACAATTCTACCTTCACCACGCATGTCGTGACCTCCTCCGGCACCGATACCTATTCCGCCATTGCGGCGGCGCTCGGTTCGCTGAAGGGACCGCGTCACGGCGGTGCCAACATCAAGGTTGTGAGGATGTTCGAGGATATGAAAAACAGCATTAATACCAAAGACGAGGACGCCGTTGCAGGCTATCTGACGGCACTGTTAAACAGGGAAGCCTTCGATAAAGCAGGTCTTATTTACGGTATCGGACATGCCGTTTACTCCGAGTCCGACCCGAGAGCCGGGCTTCTGATGGACTGTGCTGCGTCCCTTGCTGCAGAAAAGGGATATGAAGAGGAATATGCCCTTTATTCGCTGGTGGCGAGGCTTGCTCCGGAGATCATTGCAAAGAAGCGGAAGATGTACAAGGGAGTCAGTGCGAATGTGGATTTCTATTCTGGACTTATATATCGGATGCTGGATCTGCCATGCGAACTGTATACGCCGATTTTTGCAATGGCGCGCATTGCCGGATGGAGCGCCCACCGTCTGGAGGAACTGCAGAATGCCGGAAAGATCATTCGCCCGGCATATATCGGAGTGAAGCCTACTCGGGAATATGAGCCGATTGAAAATAGGTGATAAGATCAAAAAAATACGCCCTCGGAAACCGGATATTACGGAATCCGAAGGCGTTTTTCTTGTTTTGGCTTAATCGGCTTTTTCAGCCGCTTTGATTCTGCGGTACATATCCTGCATCTGCCGGTCAATTTCCGCTATCTTTTCGGCGCAGTTGAACATTTCCTCGTTGATTCCCTCAGGCAGCTTGGTCTTATCCACCTTATACCGGATGTCGTGCTCAAGGCTTGCCCAGAAATCCATGGCAATCGTGCGAATCTGGATCTCCGCTACCACATACTCCGTTCTGTCAGAAAGATATACCGGGATACGGGTGTCGAGATGCAGGGAACGGTAGCCGTTGTAGTTCGGCTCCTTGATATAGTCCTGCTTTTTGAGAATCTCCACATCTCTCTGCCGTTCAAAGATTTCGGCTACACGGTATACATCATCTATATAGTTGCAGACAACGCGCACACCGGCAATATCGTTGATATTTTCTTTAGCGGTGGCAATGGTAAAAGGAATACCTTTCTTTGCAAGCTTTGCCATAATGCTCTGCGCAGATTTTACCCGGCTTTCAATATGATGAATGGGGCTGCGTGAATATTGTATGTTGAATTCGCTGTTCAGCACTTCAAATTTCAGTGCCAGCTGTTTTACGGCTGACTCATATAGGTTTCGCATGACAAGAAATTCCTGTGCACTCTCAAAGGGGCTGGTTTGTGTTTTATCCATGATAAGAACCGTCCGATCCGTATTACTTTTTCCTAAAAAGCAGGACCTACAGTACCTCTGTGCTGCAAGTCCTGTTTTCGGGTTACTTCTTCAATGAATCCTTAAATGTCTTGCCGGCCTTAAAAGCCGGAACGGTAGAAGCCGGGATGTCGATCGTGGCACCGGTAGCGGGATTGTGCCCTGTGCGTGCAGGTCTCTTACGCGATTCAAATGTACCAAAGCCTGTGAACCGGACAGAGTCGCCTTTCACGACAGCGTCGGTAATCGCAGCAAGCAGCGAGTCAATGACTGCGGCGGTATCCTTTTTAGATACACCTGCGCTTGCAGAAACCGCATCAACGATTTCTTTTTTGGTCATTTTCCGTGATCTCCTTTCTCGTATTGCTTTTCTGCTTAACCGATCTTGCCGGATAAGCAAATACATTATACCATATATTTGTGACTTTTTCTACTGTTTTTGTTTTAATAGCCCTTTGGGGAGGGAGAAGCACGGTTTTTTGAAGAAAAAACGATAAGATATTTCTTGCACAAAAAAGTCCGACGGTACTGTTCCGCCGGATTCCCCACAACACTATTATTATATCATACAAGAAGCCGATTGGTCAATACATACAAAACAAAAAGAAAAAGTTTGTATATAAGTACAAAACCGAATGTCAGAATTCGTATATCCTGCCGATTGTTTTTTTTGAGGAAAATATGCTATTCTATAAGTGCAAAGAGGAAGAGGTGATTCCAATGACCTAAGCACTCTCTCCCTTGTATACAGGCAGGGAGAAAAGCCCGGGCACCAGAAGACGACATAACGCCTGACAGGCAAGCCGCTTCAGTAGGCAGGTTCATCGCACTGCGGTGTTTATATAGAGAGAGGCGTAGATTTGGCGAACACAGTATGGTGCCACCAAACAAGGAAAGAGAGGTACAAGAAAAGATGTTAGATATCAAGAGTGAGGGATAGCCCTTGATTGCTGAGATGTAAGGCAATCAAGGGCTATCTTTTTTGCTGTTTTAAACGGTGATGCATAACGGAAGAAACCGGTTTTGAAAGAATTCAGACCGGATTTGTTCCGTTCTTTTTGTTGTTCGAGATCAGTACCGGCTTTGAAACGGTCGTGTCGGTCAAAAGAGATATTTTGCAAATAAATCAAAGCGTCCAAAAAAGCAGTCAACGATTCCCTGTTACATTTTTTTGCCGGTTATGTCCTTCTATGTATTCCATAAATCGCTCATTTTTAACTCCTCAACTGCCGATTCGCACATTTTGAAGAGAAGACGGCTTTTCGGGCCTGTGCCTGAGGGCGGTCGAAGGGAAAAGGAACAAGACCTTGCGGGGGTTCCGGAGGGAAAACGGCGCCGAATTCAGTCGGCCACTCGTTTTTGCAAAGCCGACAAGCCAAATGTACAGAAAGCTGCAAAAGCTGCTCCGCAAAGAAGATATGTCCCGTTAAAGAACAGCAGGTTGACTGCGTACCGCATGGGCATCCGTGTAAAGAGTACCGCATACGGTTCGACCCTTCCGACTGCCTCCATGACTGCCGTGACACGGAACGGACTGACCCCGCACAGATACGCTCCGAGAAAAAACAGCGCCAGCTTCTCGACAATAGCCGGGAGCAGGATGCCAAGCGCGTAAAACAGCGGTTTCCGATTCTTGCAGCGCTTCCACAGATACAGCGCCCCAAAGCAGTACGGCAGCACCGCAAGGCAGATGCCCTGCGCGGCAAGGTGAAGCTGCAGCCCGAATATAAGGAAAACCATACGGATCAAAAGGTATCCGCCGAGAATGATCAGCCAGCAGATAAGCAGAGAAACCCATTTGTTCTGCCGGCGTGCGGTTTTTTCGCAGTTGTACATATTCTTTCACCTCTTTTTTACAGATTTTCGTTTTTAAGCGCGTCGATGGGATTGTCCTTTTTTACCTTGCTCATTGAATACATCATAGTGGCGAATACGACAAGAAACACGCTCATCACGGCGATGCCGACAGCTACCCACGGCAGGCGGAAGGAGGTTTCATAAGCCTGATTTACCGAGCGGTACATGAGATATGTGATTCCGCAGGACACCGGCAATCCGAGCATAAGCGCTTTCGAGCCGTACAGCAGGCACTCATAGTTCATCATCCTGTCAAAGCCCTTTTGAGTCATACCGACAGATTTTAGCATGGCAAATTCTCTGCGGCGCAGGCTGATATTCGTGGAGATCGTGTTGAACACATTCGCCGCGGCAATCAGGGAGATCAGCACAATGAAGCCGTAGGCAAAAACCTTGATAATCGTTATAATATTACGGTTTGCCTCGGCAAGTCGGGCAATGTCTGTAAGCTCTCTGGTGCTGAGTCCGTTCTCGGTCAGCATTGTTGCCAGCTTTTCAAAGCTTGCGGCATGATTGCCCGAGGTGAGAAAGAAGTCTGTCTCACTGAAGCTGTTCAGCCCTTCCTTCGGGATAACGCTTCTCATCATACTGTAAGGGTAGATCATATTCAGCTTCACCGGCGTGCTTCGGCTGACGAAGAACGGAGCCTCTTCGATGGTTTTCTCGGCTCTCAAGGTGTACCTGACGAGCGACTCCTCATAAGGAAGTTCTATTGTGTCCTTTTCATCCTTTCGCGACTGATATATGACAAACTCGTTGTCATTTTCATCGAATTTGTTTCCCTTTCGGAAGTATCCGTCAATCTCACGATACAAAAGGCATTCGATCTCACAACGGTCACCCTTCAGCGTATCCAGCGTGACATACTTTTCAAGTGTCCGGTCAAATTCAATGTTTTTGTCAATTGCAATGCCCAAAGGGTTTTCTTTGTTATAGTAGTCCGCTTCGCTGAGCCTGTATTTTTTCAGCAGTCTGTTAAATTCGGCATCATCCACGAAGTACAGATATCCCGAAATTCCCACGGTATCCGTGTCGGTTTTATCCTTTGCGGAGCCAAAATCGGCGAAGCGGTTGATATAGGTATCCGTCACATATTTACGGGGGATGTCACCTTGTAAAAACAGGCTTTTGGCATATGCACTGCCGGTAATATTCTGCTCGGACGAGAGGAGTGCCAGCAGCTCGTCCGGCGTTTTTGAATCGGGAGTATCAAGGTCTGCCGTGTACTTCAGGTCGAATCGTTCGGAGGATAATGCCCCCGTCGACGATTTTACCAGATAATCGGTGAAGGCAGAGGCGGAGATAAAGAGAACAATGCTCATAAACAGGCTGACAACGGTAGCACGATACCTTTTGCGGCTGCGCCTGTAATATTTTCCGGCTATGACCCCGGGAAGTCCGAACAGCTTATAGGCGAGCCTTGAGGTTCTTGTCGGTTTATTGTCTGCCCTGACATCCATGCTCTGGCGGATCGCTTCCACGGCAGATACCCGTGTGGCTCTTTTCGAGGGAATCCACGCCGAGATAAGCACCGTTATCAGTGCGATCACAGCGGCAATAACGACCGACTCCCATGATACGCAGAGCCGCAGGGGGACATGCGCTTTACCGACGATGGAGCTGAATTTGTCGCCGAGCAGGAGAAGCGTTATGCCGATGCCGCCGATTCCGACAACGATACCAAGCGGAATGCCGATGGCACTGACGGCTAACGCTTCGAATGTGACCATCCTTCTGAGCTGTTTTTTGGTAGCGCCCACCGACGAAAGCAGGCCGAACTGCTTTGTTCTTTCCGATACGGAAATTGAAAATGCATTGTAGATAAGAGAGACGGAGGCAAAGACGATCAGCCCTATCACAATAGCTGCAAGACTGTAAAGGGTGGCGGTAACCGAGTCAAACCGCGAAACCCCGGAATATAAAAGGACATCGGTGTTGTAGGCATAACGATAGGCATCCGTATAACCCGTCTCTTTCATAAAGTCGTATACGGCAGAGGGCTTTTTCATTTTGAAATGGCAGTCGATCGGCGATTGCCCGTCCGCTCCTCTGTCGGCTACGGTAAGCGCCGTGTATCCGGGAGCGTCTGTATTCTCAAATGCCGGTCTTTCATATATGCCGACGACCGTGTAAGTCCTTGCCACGGTGTTTTCGAGCTTTTCGTCATTTTTCACTTCGGTTTGAATTTCGCTGTCATAGGTGAAAAAAAGGTTGATTTGTCCCAGCCTTTTTCCGTCAAGAATTCTGTCACCGACCTCAAAGGTGACGGTATCTCCGATTTTATAGCTCACCTTTCCGTTAGTGGCAAGGTGTTCCGGCAAAATGATCTCCGAGGAGTTTTTCGGAAGCTCTCCTGCGGTAAGATGCACGGGCATGGTTTCAAAATATCCGGATGCCGCGTCGCCGCCGAGGACATACAGATACGGCTTGCGCTCGTTGGCGCTGTTTATCCTTGCATAGCCGAGAACCTGAGCATAGGTGGCTGACGCAACCTTTCCGGAGCCGCCGATATCCTCATAATCCTTGTATGCGGCGTCATAAACCGCACCGTGCCAGTCTCCGGTTTTGTAGACCGTATATCTCAGCACAAAGTTCTGCATACTTGCAACAAAGGTCGTTGAGGCGCAGATCATAGCGGCTGAGAGCATAATGCCGATGATCGTAACAACGGTCCTTGTCCGGTTCTGCTTCAGCGAAGCCAAGGTGACCTTGTTGAAAACATTCATCTGCGGATCACCTCGTCTCTCGTGATTTTTCCGTCGTCAATGGAGATAATGCGGTCTGCCTGAAGGGCAATGCTTTCGTCATGGGTGATAACAATGAGCGTCTGACCGTATTTCTCGTTGGAAATCTTGAGAAGGTCTACGATCTCCTTGCTGTTTTTGGAGTCAAGGTTTCCTGTCGGCTCATCGGCAAGCACCACCGCAGGCGCATTCATCAGAGCCCGACCGATGGACACTCTCTGCTGCTGACCGCCGGAGAGCTGATTCGGTAGGTGGTTCTCCCGGCCGGTAAGCTTCAGAGTGGTCATCAGCTCAGCCAGTCGATTTTGATTGACCTTCTGTCCGTCCATAAGCACGGGGAGCGTGATGTTCTCCGTGACATTGAGCACGGGGATAAGATTGTAAAACTGGTAGATCAGTCCCACCTGACGGCGGCGGAAGATGGCAAGCTGTTCCTCGTTCTGCGCGTACACATCCTTGCCGTCCATAAGCACCCTGCCGCTTGTAGGCCGGTCCACGCCGCCGAGAATGTGAAGCAGGGTGGATTTGCCGGAGCCGGACGACCGATCACGGCAACAAACTCTCCTTTCTCCACCGAAAAGGATACGCCGTCCAGCGCCCGCACCTCGTTCTCACCTTTTCCGTATACCTTTGTAAGGTTTTCAACCCGCAATATTTCCATTCTGAAACACTCCTTTCGCTTTTTACATCCTCATTTTACTTTATACGGATGACACGGCGGTGACTTCAAAGTGACGGATCCGTCACTTTGAAAAAAGGGAGCCGCCGGTCAGACGGTTCCCTTATAAAAGCGGAGAGTGAACATAGCGCCCGCGTTTTTCCGATTTTCCGCTTTGACTGTGCCTTTCTGTCCTGCAATAATCATGCGTGAAAGGGCAAGTCCGATACCGAAGCTCTTGCCGTCGGAATCCTTGCCCTTATAAAATCGCTCAAAGATGTGCGGAAGATCCTCCGCAGAAACACCCGTGCCGTTGTCCTTGATCACGATTTCGGAATACAGGGCGTTTTCGGCTGCGTTGATTTCGATTCTGCCGCCGTCGGGAGTGTGCTCCATACAGTTTTTCACAATGTTGCCGACAGCCTCGCTTGTCCATGCGGGATCCCCGTAAAAATTCCCATCGGCGCGGATGATAAGCTCCTGCCCGCGCAGCTCAATGGGTATGAGCAGGGGCAAACAGGATTTTTTTATCAGCGTTTCCAGGCTGACCGTTTCTTTGTTGAAGCTTACCGTTCCGGCATCCAGCTTTGAAATTTTCAGCAGGGTGGTGATCAGCCAGTCGATGCGGCTGAGCAGCTCGTAAAGCTCGTTTGTAAGCTGATGCCTGCACTCATCGGTCAGACCGGATGCCGACAGCCGTTCTACCAGCAGATTTATCGAGGTCAGCGGTGTGCGGATCTGGTGGGATATGTCGGCTAAGGAATCCGCCAGATATTTTTTGTCATTTATGAGCTTTTGCTGCTGCTCACGCAGACGAACCGTCATCTTATAGATCTCACTGTGGAGGATGCTCAGCTCGCCCTCCGAATAATTATCAAAATCGATCGAGCTTTCGCCGTGCAGAACCTGATTGATATCATCCGCAAGGGAAGAAATCCTCTGATACCTCTTGTAAGTGCTGATGCAGAATACCAGCATAAGGAGCAGAGATAGGACAACGGCGGTCAGTCCGGCACGGAGGTCGAACCAAAAGCAGAGGGAACAGGCAATTACGGCAACGGAAAGCTGCCACAGCAGCGCGCCGCGTACCTCTTTGTTTTTCAGCAGCCTCATCATGCGTCCACCTTATATCCGATCCCGCGAACCGTCTGAATGATCTTCGGCTCGGCGGGGTCGTCCTCGATCTTCTCACGCAAACGCTTGATGTATACCGTCAGCGTATTGTCGTTGACATAGGTGCCGGCAACATCCCACATCGAGTCAAGCAGCCGCTCTCGGGTCAGTACGATCCCCCGATTGTTGATGAAAGCCAGCAGAAGACGGTATTCCAGCGCAGAAAGAAACAGATCCTTGTTGTTCTTCATTGCCGTGCCCTTTTCGGTATCCACCACCACATCGCCGAGCTTTACGGTCTTTCCCGTGCTGCCTGTAAGCCGGAGAACATTTTTGATGCGGGAAAGAAGCTCCCTCGGGCGAAACGGCTTCGGAATATAATCGTCGGCACCGAGGTCAAAGCCCGTAACGGTGCTGTATTCATCGCCGGAGGCGGTCAGGAAAATGACGGGCAGGTCAAATTCGGCCTTGATCGCTCTGCACGCAGAAAAGCCGTTGCCCTCCGCCAAGGACACGTCAAGCAGCACCAGATCTGCCTTTTCCTCCGCCAGTGCTGCCATAGCGGCAGCCTGTCCGGACACGCTTCGGACAATATATCCTGCGCCGTTCAGATATTCGGTCAGGTTGGCGACGATCGTCTTATCGTCTTCCACTAAGAGTATCTTGAGCATAATCGAGCCTCCGCTTGTTAAATGATGAATGGGTGGGAATGAAGAAAAGCCGTACCACGCCTTGAAAACAACAGAAACCTGATTCGATGCCGGAGTGTGGGCAAAAGCAGAGGCACGGAGTTGCCGGATCATATTTCAGGCGGAAAGTGCGGTTGATCTGCATTCATTATACTATATGAACATCAGAAAAGCAAGGAGACCAGGTCTGCTGTGATGTGTCAGGGGGAGTCGATCAGAATTTTTTTATTAACGAACACAATAAATACCTCTCAAAATCTGAAATATAAAAACGGATCATCAAATCCACGGTACATACAATACAGGCTCCCGCCCAGGATGATCAACAGAAAAGCTGTCAAGAGTACTTTGCTTTTTACCTTCTTTAACAATTTATACGGCAACGTTGTAGACAAGAATATTCCCGCTATGAAAAAAAGGTAATATTGCCCCAAATATTTCAGGTAGTCATACCTAAAAACCGACCATGCACCTTTTCCGAAAAATGGGAAAAGCCTCGTAAATAAAAAGCCTAACTGCGTAATATCATTTACAGCAAATACCGTCCAGGTAAGCGGGATCAAAAATACCATATAAACATGACCAAACAGTTTGTGTTTATTCAACAGCTTTCCGGTCCACAGTTTTTCGGAAAGTATAATCAGAAATAGAATCAAGCCCCAAAGCAAAAAATTGTAGCCGGCACCGTGCCATAATCCCGTAAGCAGCCAGACAATCAGCAAATTGAATGTTGTTCTGAGGGCTCCTTTTCGGTTGCCTCCGAGCGGTATATACACATAGTCTCTAAACCATCTTCCGAGCGTTATATGCCATCTGCGCCAAAATTCGGTCATCGTAACACTCACATATGGGTGCTTAAAGTTTTCCGGCAAAGTAAACCCCAGCATTTCTCCAAGACCCACCGCCATCAAGGAATATCCGAAGAAATCAAAGTAAAGCTGTAGGGAAAAGGCAATAACCGACATCCAGGCAAGCGGTGTCGATAAGCTTTCAAATCCGATCGCCTGCGCCTGAGACCAAAGCTTTCCGAGTGGGTTTGCGAGCAACACTTTAAGACCAAGACCGAATATGAATACTCCGACACCCCGTAAAACAGTTTTAGCGGTTATTTTCCTTCGGTACAGTCGGTCTGATATTTCATCGTAGGTTACTATGGGTCCGGCAATAAGCTGCGGAAACATTGAAATATAAACGGCAAAATTCAGCAAATTACGGTCTGCTGCGATTTTACCTCTGTAAACATCAGCGATATATGATATGCCCTGAAAGGTATAAAAGGAAACTCCGATCGGTAGAATTATTTCGTTAAAGGACGGAAATCCGTCGCAAATTTTTCCTAATTCACCGAGGACAAAATTTGCGTATTTGAATATGCAGAGACAGAGCAAATGAAAAATGATGGTACAGGATAAAATCGCTTTTTTGTACTTCTGCCGTTTTTCCATACAAATACCAGCGAGAAAGTCCGCAACAATGGCGGCAACAAACAAAACGAAATGGCCGGGAGCATTTATTGTCCCCACAAGATAGAAAGAAAGACTTCCCGCAAGCAGGACAGCATTTCTGTACTTTTCGGGAGTGAGATAATAGCCGGTGAAAAATATCGGAAGAAAGACTAAGATAAACTGTAAGCTGCTAAAACCATTTTCGCTCCCCTTCTTTATTTTTTTTCAATATATAGACGAACGGAAAAGGGAAAAGGTGACAAGCTTTTTAGAAAATGCATAAATGAGCAGAAATTCTTTTCCGGGCTATCAAAAGGGGCCCTGCCTGATTTTCGTGACAAAATCAGGCGGGTTTAGTATATGCGTATTTTAAAGATTTCCCCGTTTTGATCTGAAAAGAAATAACAATTACGACAACTCATTGTGTCAGCTTGCGTATGACGCCGTTGAGGAAAACCGCCATGTTTTTCGGCGACTGGCGGTTTTCGCGATTCAGCCATTCCCGTATTACCGCATATCCGCCCTGATAGAAGAAAAGGCAAAGTTCGTTCCGTTCCTCCTCTGTAAAGGTTTCGGGAATCGCCATATCAAGCTGCTTCCGAATAGTGGGCAGATCAAACAGCTTGGTTGAAAAATCCTTGTCCGGCAGGGAATTGATAAGGACCTTGAAATGTTCTTCATCGTCAAGCAGAGCCTTCAACATACGACACAGGCAGTCCTCGCCATCCGAACCGTTATCGGACAGTATCTCCTCCAGTTTACGGAAACAGTCATTTTCAATGTCAGTTAAAAGATCATATTGACTGCCGTAGTATTTATAAAAGGTAACCCGGTTAAGCTGGGCTTCTGCGCACAACTCATAAATGGTGATTTTCTCAAGCGGCTTTTCCTTCAGAAGCTTTATCAGGGCGTTTTTCAGCAGCATCTTACTAAGCCTCGCTCTTTGATTTTCCATAGGCTCTCCTTTCGGCTAACAAATGTTCCGTATTTGTTTACTTCAAATCATAAACGCTCGGTTGTGTTTGCAACGCGCTTTTTCGGAACAAACAGTCTGTTGACTTTATATCTGTTTGTAATTATACTGTAAACACAGTGGTTTGTCAACAGTAACCCGGGAGGTGCGCCTATGAGAAGGCTTACTAATTTTGTTGTAAACAAACGGAACATCATTCTTTCCGCTATGCTGATATTGACTGCGATCTGCACTTTTTTGGTGCCGAAGGTCAGCGTAAACTCGGACATGACCAAATATCTGCCGGACGATTCCTCTATGAAGCAAGGTATTTCTCTTATGGAAAAGGAATTTCCGACGGAGGGGGAATCCTATACCATTCGTGTGATGTTCAAGGGGCTCGGCAGCGAGAAAAAGGCGGAAGTAAAGGATGTACTTGCCGCAATTGAAAATGTGGACAGCGTGACCTATGACCGGGACAGCAGTGACTACAACAGCGGGGAATATACCCTCTATATTCTTAATACCAAATACGGGTATGACACCGAGGAGGAGGCAGCCGTTGAAAAGCAGATTAAAGAAAAGTTCTCCGACTATGAAGTCGCGGTGAAGAACGATGACACCTCGGCACCGGATATTCCGCTTTCGGTGTATCTTGCGGCGTTCGGAATCATTCTTGTCGTTCTGCTCGTCTCCTGCGGCTCATATTTTGAACCGGTGCTGTTCCTTGTCACAATCGGCATTGCCGTTGTTCTGAATCTGGGAACGAACTTCTTTCTCGGAGAGATCTCGGATGTCAGTTTCGGTATTGCGGCAGTGTTGCAGCTTGCGCTGTCGATGGACTATTCCATCATTCTGATGAACCGCTACCGGCAGGAGCTGAAAAAAACAGACGACCGTAAGGAGGCAATGGCAAATGCCCTGTGCGCTGCCTTCGGCTCTATTACAGGCAGCGCCGTAACAACAATCGTAGGACTGCTGGTACTGGTATTTATGAGCTTCAAGATCGGTGCAGACATCGGCATTGTATTGGCGAAAGGTGTTGCGTTCAGTATGCTGTGTGTGTTCACTGTTCTGCCGGCGCTTATTTTACTGTTACATAAACTCATTGAAAAGACCGAAAAGAAAGAACGGGCGAAAAAAGCGCATAAGAAAGGTCTTTCGTCGGTGTTGGGCGGCTTCAGCTACCGTTTCCGCAGTGTTATTGCGATACTGTTCGTTGTGCTGTTTATCGCCGCGGGCTATCTGCAGTCCGGCACAAAAACCGTCTATACGCTTTCCGAAAAGGATACGATTGCCGATGTTTTTCCAAAGGACAACACAATTGTTCTTCTTTATTCCAATGCAGACGAGAGCAAAATTGCGGATATTGTAGCGGCTTTGGAAAAGGAGGATGTAAAGAATATCGTTTCCTATCCTACGACCATAGGCAAGCAATGTACGGTAAAAGAAATGTCGGATATGCTCTCGAATATGGGCGAGAGCTTACAAATAGACGAGAAGCTGTTGAACATTGTTTATTACCATTACCGCACAAACGGCAAGACGGATCCCATGACATTGTCTGATTTCATTGGCTTTCTTTCGGATAAAGTGGCAGTTGATCCGATGTTCTCCGACTATATAGATGAAGCTTCTGCCAAACAGCTTGCAACATTGAAACCGTTGACCGACAAAAGCAATCTGACCTCTCCGCTGCCGCCTGCCACGCTTGCACGGTCTCTCGGCATGGATGCAGAGCAGGTAACGCAACTCTTTATGCTCCGCTACGGAATGGAATATACGCCGGATAAAACCATGTCGCTTTATGAGTTTGTTTCTTTCTTAACGGACAATGTTATCCCCAAGCCCGAATATGCCGTTATGTTTGATGATGGTACAAAGACAAAGTTGTACCAGACGAAGGCGATTACTGACGCTGTAGTAAGCGGTAAAGAATTCACAGTCAAGGAAATGGTTGAGTTTGTTGGGAAAATAAGCAATAAATTTAACGATAACACGGTGGAACTGCTCTACCTGTACAGCGCAAGCCTTAAACAGGGAAACGACCGGAGTACCATGTCTCCGGAAACGCTGGTAAAGCACATTGAAAAGCTAGCTTCCGAGCCGTTGTTTTCCACCCTGTTGACCAACGAGCAGAAAACCGGTATTGCAAAGGCGAGGAAGCAACTCGACGACGGGGTGCAACAACTCAAAGGCGAAGAACATTCACGGCTGTCTGTCACGACCAAACTGCCAGTTGAGTCGGAGAAAACCTCAGCATTTGTAAAGGAGATGACAGAGTTATGCGATGGAAAACTGTCCGGAGAATACCATCTTATCGGTAACAGCATTATGGTAGACGAAATGGAGTCCGGATTCGGTAGGGAGCAGCTGATTATCACTCTGCTTACGGCGGCGTCTATTTTCATAGTGGTTGCTTTGACTTTCCGTTCGCTCGCCATACCTGCAATCCTTGTGTTGATCGTACAGTGCGGTGTGTTCATTACAGTCTCGGCGCTTGGAGCTATCGGCGGCTCAATGTACTATCTGGCGCTTCTCATTGTCGAATGTATTCTGATGGGCGCAACCATTGATTACGGAATTCTGTTTACAAGCTATTACCGTGAGGTGCGGGCAACACTTTCAGTGTGCGAAGCAATCGTTGCTGCATATAAGGGGAGTATACATACTATTCTGACCTCCGGTACAATTATGGTGCTGATTACTGCCGTTATAGGTCCGCTGTTCGGCAATCCAACCATTGAGCAGATTGTTCGCACTTTGTCGGTTGGATGTGCTTCTGCCATGTTCCTGATCCTATTTGTTTTGCCGGGTATTCTTGCTTTGTGTGACAGAGTTATAGTCAGAAAAACTAAAGGGTAAAATGCACAAGCACATAGTATATTTTTATAACAGCAGAGATAAATTACGCAGGCAAGTATATACGGAAAACAACTGACTTTCGACCGTTGAAAACCAAAAAACAATCCAAGAGTGCCGCCGACTCATACATTATTGCGGGTCGGCGGCACTTTCTTGGCTTTATGGATTACATTTTTTGCACGGATCGTAGCACAAGACCTCCGATTAGCGATAAGGTACAATAAGTTGCGCAAATTGAAAAGAGCAAAAAAGAAGACATAGCTTGCAGGCTCTGGTAGAATGAAGTTACCACACAAACATTC
>OGOX01000758.1_pt1 | contig 23044 bp, 29 predicted proteins | sample 1552761 | NCBI WGS metagenome assembly OGOX01 (sample SAMEA2580212, study PRJEB22360) | human gut metagenome | biome: human gut; feature: human-associated habitat; material: faeces | place: Denmark | collected 2008/2010
CGGGAATACACGGTTATCCCATACGAAATCACTCCAATGGAATTCCTTCATCCAGAAGCAGTCGAAATGGAAGGTTCTAAGTGGAATTCCACGATCTAACATTCCATCAATGAAGCTCATAACAGTTGCTTCATCATAGTTCGTGGTAAAGGAAGTGGAGAGCCACAGTCCAAAGGTCCAAGGTGCCGGAAGAGACGGCTTACCGGTAAGATCAGTATAACGTGTCAGTACCTCCTTCATGGTCGGTCCGTTAATGAGGAAGTAATCCAGATAGCCACCCGGTACGGAAAATTCGGTTCTGGTTACCATTTCGGTTGCAACTTCGATGGAAACCTTCTCCGGATGATTAACAAGGACACCATATCCCTTATTGGTAATAAAGAACGGAATGTTCTTGTAGGACTGCTCGGTGCTGGTACCACCATCGGCATTCCAGATGTCAATGCTCTGGAGATTCGCCGCCGGCAGTTCCATTGCCTGATACACATCCCGAAACCGATGCAGGCAGCTGGCTCTGTCCAATTCCAGATTGACATATAGCACACGCCCCTTTGCACATTGCCAGCCCAGCCACTGCCTGCCCTCAGCAATCGCAATGGACATTTCAATGAGGGCGTAGGATTTGCCGGCTTTGGAAGGTCCTGCAATCAGCATTTTGTGTCCCTGCCGCAGCACGTTTTCAATGAGCGGCGGCGATAGTTCCGGCATGTTTTCCCACGCTTCCGCCATGCTTTCAAACTCTGGCAGGTCATCGGTGACACTGTCGATGTAGTCCTTCCACTCTGCCCACGAACCCAGCCCGATGTTGGTTGCAACTAAGAATTGCTTCTTTCCGTTTCGCATCACGCCCGGCATTCTGGATAGACGGGACGGATTCCGGTTCTGACGGTCGACTTTCAGCCCGTTTTTGTCGCAAACGTCATAGAGGAAATCCACTCGCTTCCGGTATTCCTCGTAGCTGGGAGCATCCACTCGCACAATGGCGTGTAGGCTCTTGCCACCGCTGTAAACCAAGCAGGCAATGGGCAGCTGCATTTCATGTAAAATCCCGTTCTGCCGTTCGATGTCCAGCACATCGGATTCTACCAACGCAAACCGATATTCCGTGACATTTTCGTTCTTGCCGCCCTTGCCATCCAACGGGTTGAAGCGAATCCATGCCCCGGCTGCTTCCATGTAGTCCCCGAACACTGCCCCGATGTCCTCGCCGCACTGGCTCAGAGCCTCCAGCAGCTGCCCAGCGGTGCGGTCGCAGCAACCGGAGGTTGGCATATACTTGCCGTCTTTGTTCTTCCATGTTTCTGTGACATAGCCCACGAAATCATCTGCTTCAAACAGCGTTTCGATATATTGGGAAAGTTCCTGTGCTGGATTCCATGTTTCCGGCTCTGGAATGGGGATGTCCTGTGCTTCTTTTCGGCTGGTAACCACATAATCTTCCCCAATGGTGTCATCCCAGTTCAAGGCATGAGATTCTTTTTTGGAATACTGGGGACGGTAGCCGTTTTCCACTGCCAGATGCACAATCGTTCCGGCAGTGACGGGATGTTCGCAGCCTGCAAAGGTTCGCCATTTCTTTTCGCATTCGCCCTTGTGATAGCGTGCAGCATCTCGCTGTGACCAGACATCCCAAAGCGAACAGTCATAGCCGGCATCTTTCAACGCCATGCCCACGCCGCACCATTCCTGATAGGTTAAGGATGCAGGGTCGATGTAGTCCAGCAGTTCGTCTAAATTGTTATTTTTGTAGGTGTCCAAAAAATCATCCTTTCTGTTGACAAAATCGTAAGTTCATGCTATACTGAAACCAAAAAAAGCACGCCATTTTACATGGAAACGGAGGTCATATGTATGAGTACCAAAGAAGCTGCAATGGAAATTCTGAACTGCATGACGGAACAGCAGTTGCAGGAATTTGTAAATCTGTTCCGCAGCATTATGGAGATTCCGAATGAAGAAACACGGGCGGTGTTGGAGGACGTAAAGCAGGGAAAGAATCTGGTCGGGTCGTTTTCTTCCGTGAAAGAACTGATGGAGGACTTGGATGCTGAAGATTGAATACCATAAGTCTTTTAAAAAAGATTACAAACGGATCAAAAAGCAAGGATACAGCATTGCAAAGCTGGAAACGGTGATTGCTCTGCTGGCAGAAGAACAGCAGCTGTCAGAATCTTATCGGGATCATGCCTTAAAAGGAAATTATGATGGGTTTCGAGAATGCCATATCCAGCCGGACTGGCTGCTGATCTATCGCATTGAAAAAGACCGGCTGGTCTTGATCCTTTCTCGCACGGGCAGCCACAGTGAACTTTTTGACAAATAACAGACAGACAGGCAGACTGCATCAGGCGGTCTGTCTTTTTTATTTTTCCGGCACATACTCCGCCGCTGAGAGTGTCCTCGGCACACGCCAGCCATTTGCAGCGATGCGGTTAATCAGATTTTTTGCCGCATCGAATTTCCAGCCGCCCACGTGCTGAAACCCGTACTTTTCCAAGCAGCGAATTTGTTTTGGCGTTGCCAGTCCGCTTTGCTGCCGCTGAGCCACCGCACGCAGAATCTGTTCTGCTTTTCCGGCACTCTCTACGGCATCGGGATTGATGCCCCGTTTTTCCAAGGCTTTTTTCTGCTGGGCGGTTGGCGGATTGGATTCCCACCCGAACGCCGGAACATAGCCGGACAAATCCTGCGACTGAATCGACAGTTCATATTGCAACGGGTCGACCAGTTTCGATTTTCGTTTTTTCATCGCTTCCAGCTTTTCGGCAAGTTTCGCTTCTCGGTCTGCTACTACGTCTTCGGATGCCCGATTCTCTGCTGCTTCGATGTCGATCGGGATGCCGACTTGCTCTTCCAGCTGCTGGGTCATCTTCTGCTGCACTTCTTCGTCCTCGCAAATCAGGCACGCCGGACGGCAGAGTTCATGCTTTTCGGTATTCCACAAAAAATCCAACAAGAGTAAGTGGTCTTTGCCCTCTGCCAACCGTGTGCCACGCCCCACCATCTGACAATACAGAGCACGCACTTTGGTTGACCGCAACACGACCACGCAATCCACATCCGGACAGTCCCAGCCCTCTGTGAGCAGCATGCTGTTGCAGAGCACGTTGTACTTGCCATCCGCAAAGTCTTGCAAGATTTGTTCTCGGTCATCGGATTCGCCGTTGACCTCTGCCGCACGGAATCCATGCTGACAGAGCAAATCACGGAACTTTTGAGAGGTTTTGACCAGCGGCAGGAATACCACCGTTTTGCGGTCGGCACAGTGTTTTGCCATTTCGGCAGCGATCTGATCGAGATAGGGGTCTAACGCTGTGGCAATCTCTCCGGGCTTGTAATCGCCGGCAGTTGTTCCAACCTGTGTAAAGTCAATCTGAATCGGGACGGTCAATGCCCGAATCGGGGTTAAGTATCCCTCGTGGATTGCCTGCGGCAGGGGGTATTCATACGCCAAGCTATCGAACACCTTGCCCAGATTTTGCTTGTCGCCCCGGTCTGGCGTTGCCGTTACGCCCAGCACATGAGCACCGGAGAAGTGATTCAAAATCACCTGATAGCTGTCCGAAATGGCGTGGTGTGCTTCGTCAATGATAATCGTCTGGAAGTAATCGGCAGGGAACTGAGCAAGGCGTTTCTGCCGCATCAGGGTTTGCACGCTGCCCACAGTGACCCGATACCATTGCCCCAGACAAGTTTGTTCTGCCTTTTCTACGGCACATTTCAAGCCGCTGGTGCGTTCCAGCTTGTCCGCTGCCTGTTGCAGCAACTCGCCCCGATGTGCCAATATCAACACCCGATTGCCGCTGCGAACTTCGTCTTCGGTGATTTTTGCAAAGACGATGGTTTTGCCGCAGCCGGTGGGCAGAACCAGCAGCGTGCGGTTTCTGCCCTCGTCCCACTCCCGATGCACGGCGGTGCGTGCCGCCTGCTGATAGGGTCGCATTTGCATCTTGTATCACTCCTTAAAACTGACCTTTGTTCCAGCCGCCCTGCGGTGACTGCCACGGCTGCGCGTTGTTCGGCTGCGGTGCGGTGTAGGGCTGCTGTGGGGCACTCTGAGCAAGCTGCGGCTGGTCATAGGATGGATACCACTTTTCAATCTGGTTTGCCTGTCCAATGCCGCCATCTTTTTTGTCATAATTGCGGATTTTCACGTGACAAATGCCGCTTTTCCCGTTGACTTCCTGCCAGTTCATCCGTGCAGCCTGTCCCTTTTGCTTCATGCCGATGCTGGCGAAAAATTCCGACAGCTTCCATTCCATCTTTGTGTGCAGGAACAAGTTTTCCTGCAAGAGCACGCTGCTGCCGTCCGGGCTGAATACCCGAAAGTGGAGAATTGCCTTGTTGCAAGGCGGAATTTTGTCAGAGCCGTTGTGTCTGGCACGGTCGAACTTCTCCACGGTGAAGCGATAATCGCCCTCCGGCAGCAGAATGAAGCTGCTTTCCTGCTGGATTTCATCATCCCAGCCCAATTCGTGACCCTGTGCAGTTGTGTTGTAGTTTTCCATGAAAAATACCTACCTTTCTAAATTTACCTTGATTGGTTTTGTTTGCTTGCATTAAAACGGGACGTTTCGGTTCTGCTGAATCATATCGAAGATGTTTTTCCACCATGGGATGCACCAGCCCTCTACGAAATCCTGCGGATACTGATTGACGGGCATATCTTCCGGAAAATATCCCTTTTCCCCAACAACCTGTTGCAGTTCTTCAGGGGAAACGTGATTTGCTTCCATCAGCTGTGCAAGCTGCGGAAAGATGCCGTCCAACGAATCCGGCGTTGTAACAATCGGCGTTGCAGTTGCAAAATCCTGTTCGGTCGGCAGTCCGGCAGCCTGTGCCTGTTTCACAAGCTGTTGTGCTTTGGATACCGGTGCAGGGGCAGGGGGAGTAGCAAAGAGGGAAGCAATCGAAGCGTATTCCAGCGGCAGCATCTCGGGCAGCCCGAACCGATTCTTTGCATCCCACCATGCGGACTTTGTGGTATACATGACCCGATTGCAGGCGGTTGCCTTGTGTTTTTTTCCCTTGTCATCGGTTGCAATTACATGCGTCTGGAACGCCAGAAACAGGGTGATGTCCGACCACTCTTTTAATAGTGGTGCAATCTTGTTGGTCGTCTTGTTTCCCAGCTTCAATTCCCAGTGGTCATATTCTGCATCAATTTCCGGCAGAGAGGCTTTTCGGGTGATTGCATGGCAGAGCAAAGCGACATGGATGCCTGCCTGAATGAGCCGTTCGGTGCTGTCCAAAAACCGCCCGATTTCTTCGGCTTCATACTCCCAGCCCTTGCCGTAGCCGAAGCCCTCGATGCCGTTCACGTTGTGTTTGCTGCACAGCTGTGCAATGGCAAGGCGTTCTGCCCAGTCGAAGGTATCAATGACGACCGTCTGATACTGCCGCTGTACATGAGATTCCAGCACAAATTGCAATTCCTGCTGCAACATCTCCCAGCTGGTGGGCTTCGGCAGCCGCCGGACGTTCATTTTTGATGTGCTGCCCTCGCAGTCCAGAAATACCGCCCCTGGCAGTTGTGCCGCCAGCGAAGACTTGCCAACGCCTTCCTGTCCATAGATGACCAGCTTGATGCCGGAACCCGTCTGAATGCCGTTTGTTTCTTGAAAATCCATTTGAAATGCTCCTTTACTGATTTTTTGCGTGTGAAGAAACCTCCTTTCACTATACAGCGATTTTCGGGAAAAACTTGTATGCAAACGTACAAGTTCCGAAACGGTTTTACAGTTTCTTCACAACTTTTAGAAGTTCTGTCAATTTTGCCGCTTGATTTTTGTGCAGTTTTTCAAAAGACCCCAGCTTCCCATGTCGGCGGCTGTTTGGTTGGATTGCTTGGTTCGGTCGGGAAAACAGAATAGCCGTCTTCGATGAGAATGCTGCATTCATCGCCGGTAGAAACGCGTGTGGCGATTGCCTGCAAGCCCTCTTGCTCCAGCCATTGCCCGAATGCCTGTAACGTGCTGCTATCCATCTGTTCCAGCTTGTCCAGCAGCACAAAACCGCAGTCTGGATTCAGTTTGCGAACAATGGCAGTTGCCACACGCAATTGTTCCGAACCACTCATGCTGTCCCACTGTTTGCCGTGATACTGCAACGCACCGTTTTCCACCGTCAGCCCTTCTAACGGCAGGTCAGCGGATTGCAGCAAGTCTTGCTTTTCTTGCCGGAGTGCGGAAATCTGTTCGGTCAATGCTTCGTAATCCTGCCGATAGGTCTTTGCTTCTTCTTCGGCGTGTTCCTTGTTCAGGTTGTCCCGAATTTTCATGTTGATGGCATCTATTTCCGCAATGCTCTTTTCCAGTTCGGCGGTAGATTCGTCCTGCAAATCCTGTGCGGACATCTGTGCAATCCTTGCATTCTGTTCTGCCTGTTCCAGTCGTTTTTTGGCTGCGTCATAGGCTGCCTGTGCAGCAGTGAGTTCCTGTGCATACTGAACGGCATGCTCTCGCTTTCGCTGATTTTCGCCGTTTCGTGCCAGTATCGCTTGCTGTTTTGCAAGGAGTTCTGAGGCAGAAACAGGCGTACTGGGGACATTCTCCCAGCATTGCAACTCTGAAGCATATTTCTGCTTCTGGTCTGCGATTCTGCCGATGGCGGTTCTCTGGTTGTACAGGCGGCTTTCTTCTGCTTCCAGCTGTGCGAGTTGGTCGCCAATGCCAATGATTTGCAGCAGAATTGCCGCCTTTTCCTTGTCGGATGCATGCATAAACTTTGGCAAGTCCAGTGCTAACGCAGACAGGAACGAGTTTAGCAGCTGCTGTCCTGCCTTGTTCCCGTGTGGGTCGATGACTTTCAGGCTGCTGTTCTTGCCCTTTCGCTCCACAATCAGCCCGTTGGACAACTCTACATGCAAGATGGGGTCAGTGTATGCTCCATCCCTTGCCGCAGCAGTAGGCTTGTACTTGTCGCCGCCCAGTGCCCATGCAATCGCATCCAGTACGGAGGTTTTGCCCTGGTTGTTGTTGCCGCCGATGATGGTCAAACCGTTTGCAGACGGTTCCAGCTTCACCGCCTTGATTCGCTTAACATTTTCGATTTCCAGACTGTTGATTTTCACGCTCATTTTTCGTCCTCCCGATGTAGTTGTTCGTCTTCCCACTGGCTGTTATGTCGCCGCCATGCAACCCAGACCCAGAAGAGTGCCATTGCAATGCCGCCTAAAATCATTGTTTGCATGTTCTTTTGCCTCATCTTTTATCCTTTTTCCTGCAGTGTTCGCAGGTTAAAAGCTGCTTGTCCTCTCGCTTCCTGCCGCATCGGGTGCAAAGCCCAGCGGCTCGCCATGCCGCTCTGACTGCTTTTTTCTTCGCCGACCGTTCTGCTTTCTGCTCGGGCGTTAATCCGGCGTACCGAAAACGGTTGCTTGCATTCATCGCTTCCCGGCATGCTTGGCAAGTAACAAGCCCGTCCGTTGCGGAAGCGTTACGGCATCGCACGCAAACATGGTGGGCTTTATACCAGTTGTAGCTTGCCAGCGATTCCAGGTTCTTATTTAAACGCTGTTCTGGGGTCATTTTATCACCTCAATTTTTGGGCTGTACACCTCGTCCCTGCAGCAGCTCAATGCAGCCAGGAACGTGGCTTTTTTGATGTCATCATCCAGCGTTTCCGTGATGCTGATAAACGCCGCCAGCAACATCTTAGCTGCATCTGCTCTGTTGAGCCCCATTGAATGAATGCGAACATCATGTTGATTCCAGTCACCTTTTACAACGATTTTTCCCATCTTTTCGCTCCTCTCTATCATCTTCCAGGAGAAAATCATACTCCCCAGAAGTATCATTCCGAACCTTGTCTGCAAATCCGCAAGCATTCACGCCGAAGAGCATCCGTAGCAAGTCATCCGTTGTGAACTGCATTTCCGGATTCACACGGACGCTCCGAACGACAGGTTTCGCCATTAGCTTCACACTCCTTTTCCTTCTTTCGGTTCTTCATCTCGCACCATGGACAGATGAAAAAACCTGTTTTCTGAATCGGAACGTTAAAATCCAAGTCACACTGCTCGCAGTACATGTATTTGAACCCGTTCCGATATTCAACTTTCTGGCTCATGCTCTGCCATCCGTTCTGGATGTTCTACGAACTCCGGATTCCGTTTGTAGAACTCCACAATCATCATCGCCAACGCTTCATAGACCGAACGGTCTGCCTGCTCCTTCGCTGGCACAACGCTGACTTCCATTGGTTTTTTCATCCTGCATTTCCTCCACAAACCGTATTTCTGTTCGCATTTGCAATTGCCATACCAATTGCAGCCCATGTAACCTGTTTCTGTTCTTCCTGCGGCAATACGCCAAGTACAGTAAGCAGCGTCGATAATTCCTGCACATCCACCGATAAATGCACATTTGTGCAAATTTGATGGAGGGCAGCTAATGTGCTTGCATTCAGCATAAAGATTCCTCCTTTCAGACTGCATCCTGTTCAATCAGCGGCAACAGTCCATTCGTCTTCAGCAAATCATAGATAAACAGCCGTCCTTTCTGCGTCCAGTAGGTATGGACTTTGGTGTGCTGCTGCCCGTCTGCTCCGGGGAACGTCTGCGTTTTGGTGCTGGTGTAGCCCTTTTCTGCATACTTCTGATACAGCAACCAGTTTTGCCCTTGCTTATACTGTACGCCATTCTGATGTAAATAGCGATTAAGCCAAACGCCAGACTTTCCGTAGTCCTTAGCGATGGAAGTAATGGAAAGCAAGTCTTTGCAGTTCAGGACAACATCATAATAGCTTGCCTTGGGCTGTAGCTCTGCAATCTGCTGTTCCTGCACGGCGACGGTGGTTTCCAGCTGTTGTTTCTCTCGCTGTTCCTCAATCCAGCGTTCCGCACGTTTTACGGGATCTGCAATCATGTAGCTGTCCATCGCTGCCTGCTCCCGAACGCTGAAATAAGTATCCACCAGCACTTCATACGCCTGCCATGCCTGGTCGGTGTTCAGGCTCTTGGCGTGCAGCAATGCTCCCTTTTCCGTCCAGAGGTAAAAGTTTGTTGCTCTTGAACCATCCTCAATTTGATGACGGTTCAAAAAATCTCTTTTTACCTCTCCTGTTAAGCAATAATAGTGCTTTCCCTCAATGTACCGTGTTTTATTTCGATTGAAATTGTTGGAAATCACTTTACTGTCCGTTCCGTACTGCTCCGCAATCTGAGCGGTGGTCAGTACTCTCTGATTGTTGGTCTCTACGACCTGTAAATTTGGGTTCATGATAAATCTTCCTTTCTGTGCTGGAATAGCACTTCAATCGGCGTTTCCGGAAACCACGTCTTCTGAATAAAGATTGCCTGCTCCACAGTGAACGAGCGTTTTCCGCACGTTTTGTGCCAGAGCGTCCCCTCGTCCACGCCGAGTGCCTGTGCCATTGCCTTTTTCTTAATGCCTTTGCGTTTGATCTCGTATTCGAGAAATGGGTAATTATAACTCTTTTGTTTCATTTGTTTTCCCTCCGTCTTATCTGTGCTTGACTTTTGTAATATTTTGTGGTATGCTATCAATATCATCTCTCACGGAAGGAGGTGATACAATGGCAAACACCAAGCAAACGAGCAAGTCTGTTGCTTCTAAGGCTTCAAAGATTCTTCGTGACGGAAGATATAGCAAAACCTCGAAGTCTGTAGCAGGCAGTGCACTTTCTCAGACAAAGAAGGGCAAGTAAGAGCAACTTGCAATTCTTTTTTTGCGGTGAAAACGAGGCGTGGCGACTGTGCTTCGCCTCATTTTTGCTGTTTTCAGGGAAATTATTTCTTCCGAATCAGCCACAGCACGCAGCCCAAAACGCCGACGCTGCACAGCAGGCTGATAACATCAAGAACGATTTTCAGCGTTTCCATGTGTTCACCTCCCTTCTTTCTAAAAGGTTGACACCGTGCGGAATTTGTGTTATACTATTCCCGAACCCTTGCCGGATGTTCGTTCCATCCGGTTTGGATTCAGTCTTTTTTAGTTGATAATATCACGCATCAAATCAATGATGGTTTTTATCAACTGTAGGATGGCGGTAATCAAGATGATCGTTTTGGTTGTTCGGTCTTGATTGCCGCTTTTTTTCTGCCGTTTTTTCGGCTTTCGCTGTTTCCCCACGGTGTCCGCTCCTTTCTGTGGTTTTTGTCTGTCGGTCGTTTTGACCTCCTGACAGTTATTATTATACACCGTTTTGACCTACTTGTCAATAGGGATGATGATAAAAAAGTGTACAAAATGACCGACTGCTTTTTGTACAAATAGCCGAAACGACCGATACAAAGAAAAGATCATGTTGACAAGTAAGTCAAAATGTAGTACAATAAAATAGGATAAGAAGGAGGTGAATTGCTTGAATATCGAAAATTTAAAAAAAGCCAGAGAAAAAGCTGGATTGACACAAGCACAAGCTGCTATTGCAATTGGTGTAAGTGATGGTACATATAAAAATTATGAGCAGGGCAAGCGAGAACCCAATGGGGATAAGATGGTTACAATTGCAAACCTATTCGGCGTGACCACGGACTATCTGCTCGGGCGAGAGCCTGCTCCAGATGACCCGATTGAAATGCTCTCCAGAGAATTAAACCTGAATCTGTACGAAAAAGCAATTGTGACAGCGTATCTTGCAATGGACACAAAAAGCAGGACGGATTTGGTAAAAATGGTGCAAACTGTAGCAGATGCCGTTCAGAGCGGGGCGGAATCCAAGTATACATACACCATACAAGTTGCAGCCCGTGGCGGAGAACCACCGCATACCGAAGAAATGACGCAGGCAGAAGCAGAACGAATTGCAAACCTGCCACGTGTGCCGGATGATTTGTAATGCATAAAAAAACACCCTCGTGTTACAATAACACAAGGGTGGATTATGCTGAATTATGGAAAATATCAACATGTCAGGAATGCAAGCTGGCAATGCCTGATTGATTGCCACGTGACGAAACTACCGCTGAAACCCGTGCAGATTGCCGCACAATACCAGCTGCAATGCGTTTATGATGAAATTGAACAGGCTGGGAAAGTGACCAATAATGGTATTATCTTGCTAAACAAGAGCCAATCTGTGCAACGGCAGCGGTTTACTGTCATGCATGAACTGGGACACTATCTATTAGGTCATGTTGGCAGTGACCCACGTTTTCGGGACAGCAGCCGCACCGCAGAGGAACAGGAAGCTGACCGTTTTGCCGTGGGCTGTCTGATGCCGGCTTGTGTGCTGTGGGCGTTGCATGCCACCACAGCGGAAGAAATTGCCGCACTCTGCAATGTGTCTATGCAGGCGGCAGAAATCCGTTCCAGACGAATGCAAATCTTGCTTGCAAGAAATAAATTTTTAACGCATCCGCTGGAACGGCAGGTATTTGAACAGTTTCAACAGTTTATCAACAATTTTTAATCAACGAAAAAAATTCCATCGAAGAGGTTGACATACCTGCTCCGGTGGGATTTTTTGTAACTGTTTTTATTGATACTATGCAAATTCGACAAATTGATTTTGTTTATTTCTCTAAATACGGTTACAAATAGGTTACAAAATCGGTTATAACTTGCTTTTGCATCCGATACTTGCTATAATAAAATAAAAGAGGGTAAAACAATTTTGCCCAATTAAAAAAGGAGTGTATTGAAATGAAAACTTGCCCAAATTGTGGCGAAACGAACGGCGAAGCAAACGACAAGTGCTATAAGTGTGGCACGGACTTGTCGCAGATTTCTGGGGAAAAGCGGTATTGTGAGTATTGCAAAGAAATCTATGCACCGAAAACAAAAGAATGTCCAAAATGCGGAATGCCTACGATTGTATATGACCCGATTACAATGTCACAGGTACATAACGCCGGCGGTGTAGAAATATGGATGTACGTCATCGCATTTTTGATTCCGATTGTAGGACTTGTCCTTGGATGTATTCAGGTTGGCAAAAACGACAAAACTGGCGGGAAAAACCTGATTATAACGTCCATTGTGTCGTTTGTGCTGTACGTGATTGTCGTGTCTGTAATCTCCAACCATAAAGCAAAAAAGGCAGAAGAGGAACTGTCAAGCTTGTATGATAGTTATAGCTACAGCTATAACATTGATGATTAAAAAAGCCGCCCTGCAAGGAATTGTGGGGCGGTACAATTAAGGAGCGATTATGAAAAGAGCAGTGTTTTATGGTCGTTATTCCAGCGACCGGCAGACCGAACAAAGCATTGAGGGGCAGCGGCGTGTCTGCGAAGAGTTTGCAAAGGCAGAGCAAATTCAAATCGTGGGCGAATACATCGACCGGGCAACCTCCGGCACTTCTACAGAGCATCGAGAGCAGTTTCAGAAAATGCTAAAGGATAGCAAGAACGGGGGCTGGGATTATGTGCTGGTTTACAAACTCGACCGATTCGCCCGTAGCCGCTATGATAGTGCCATCAGCAAGCAGCAGCTGAAAAAGAATGGCGTAAAGGTATTATCTGCGACTGAACGCATTACAGACAGTCCAGAGGGCATTTTGATTGAAGGATTGCTGGAATCCATGGACGAATATTTCAGCCGGGAGCTTTCCCGAAAATGCAAGCGTGGCATTCGGGAAAGCATTATAAAGGGGCATAATTTCGGCGGTCGGGTCCTGTATGGCTATGACCGGAAAGACAAGCGATTTGTCGTCAACGAAGAGCAGGCGGTGAATGTACGGCGGATTTTCAAAAGCTATCTTTCCGGCTGCACGATTCAATCCATTGCAGACCAGCTGAATGCAGATGGATACCGGACGAACTACGGGAACGAATTTAAACGCTATACCGTTTCCGACATCCTGCACAATGACAAATATACAGGGATACACTACATAGACGGCATCGAAGAGCCGGAAACCTGTCCGGCAATCATCTCACAGACGACATTTGAACGGGTAAAGGAAAAGTTGAATCAGTCTGCCCATCGTTCCAGAGAACACGCCACAGGGCATACTTACGCACTGTCAGGGCTGTTGCAGTGTGGTGTCTGCGGAAGATATGTCTGCGGTTCGTCTGTAGAACGAAAGTATTTCTATTATGCTTGCCGGAGCAGGGAGCATGCAGAAAACAGCGTACATATTCATGCAGACAAGCTGGAGCAAGTGGTGATAGATGCCTTGCAAACCTTTTTCACAGAAGAGCAGGTTTCCACGCTTGCAGAACGACTGTACCAAATCTATACCACGGATATGGATGGAAAACCAGACCGCAGCAAACGGCTGAATGAGATTGAAAAACAGATACAAGGAACGGTGAACGCTCTGATTGCGTGTCCAAGTTCCAAGGCATTGCAAGAAAAATTGACACAGTTGGAAGAACAAAAAGCAGAGATTGAAAAGATGCCGATTTTGCAGCCGCAGTTGAAAAAAGAGCATTTTGAAAATTATTTTCACTGGCTGGCTCTTCGGCTGGAGCATATCGAAGACCGTCAGACGTTTTTCCATACCGTGATTCACAAAGTGCTTGTTTATCCAGAAAAAGCAGTTATCATCTTGAATATGACGGATGAAATGGCAGACCCACCAAAGAGAGAACAGGTTGAAGCATTTATGTCTAATGTAGGGGAAGTGTCTTTATAACCCTGTCCAAATTGCACCATCGTGAATCCAAGTCCTTCCAAATTCTGTGACATCTGCACTGCACCCCAGCGGTCAAATGCAATTTCTTTGATGTGAAATTTCTGCCCCAGTTCATCGATGAAATTCTCAATAAAACCATAGTGAACCACATTTCCCTCAGTCGTTTTCAAGTAGCCTTGCCGTTCCCATATATCATATGGAACATGGTCACGTCTTACTCTGAGTGGCAGTGTTTCTTCCGGCAGCCAGAAGTAAGAAAGAACATAATAATGTTCATCGTCTTCTGTAGGCGGAAACACCAAAACAAATGCTGTAATATCTGTTGTAGAGGAAAGGTCAAGACCGCCGTAGCAGACATGACCTGCAAGGTCATCTTCATCAAACGCTACTTTGCATTTATCCCATTTCTCCATAGGCATCCAGCGGACAGCCTGTTTTACCCATTGATTCAGACGCAGTTGCCGAAACGCATTTTCCTCGCCCGGCGTTTCTTTTGCAGAATTACACGCAGCCACCACCTTATCCATTCCGATGGTCTTATCGAGTGACGGATTTGCTTTTTTCCAAACCTTCGGATCCGTCCAGTCCTCCGATTCATCTGCACCATAGATAACCGGATAGAAAGTCGGATCATGCTTTCTGCCCTCCAGAATGTCTTTCGCCTTTTGGTGAACTTCATAGCAGATTGAATTTGTGTCCGTTCCGGCTGTGGTGATGAGAAAATACAAAGGCTGCATTCTGGCATCGCCGGAACCTTTGGTCATAACATCGAACAGCTTTCGGTTCGGCTGCGTATGCAGTTCATCAAACACAACCCCGTGAATGTTGAAACCATGCTTGGAATAGGCTTCTGCCGAAAGCACCTGATAGAAACTGTTGGTCGGGATGTACACGATACGCTTTTGTGAGGTCAGGATTTTCACTCGCTTGGAAAGGGCAGGGCACATTCGTACCATATCCGTTGCTACGTCAAATACAATGGCAGCCTGTTGTCGGTCGGCAGCACAGCCGTAGACTTCGGCACGTTCTTCGCCATCACCACAGGTGAGCAGCAGGGCAACCGCAGCGGCAAGTTCTGATTTGCCATTTTTCTTCGGAATCTCAATGTAAGCCGTATTGAATTGCCGATAGCCGTTCGGTTTTAAGATTCCAAACAGGTCACGGATAATTTGTTCCTGCCAGTCCAGCAGTTCAAATTTCTTTCCTGCCCAGGTGCCTTTGGTGTGGCTGAGGCATTCAATAAAAGAGACGGCATAGTCTGCCGCTTTTTTGTTATACTTGGAATCCTCCGCCATAAAATGGGTCGGTTTAAATCTTGCTATTGTTCTCACCTCCAAACAAAAAAGACCTGCCAAAAAGCAAGTCTGTATCATTTATTTTAATGCCCTCATGTGGCAGTTTTGTAATCGAGATTCCATTCCCATTGTAACCATGTTACCATACAAATTCAATGATAGCAAGTCATAACGAAAAAATATACTGCACAAATATATGGCTCAGATTTTGTGTACTATATTTCTTCGATACGAGCCACAGCCCCCTTGAATCAGGGGCTGTTTGGAAAGAGTGAGGAAGGTTTATCTTCCCGTCATACTTTCCCATTCAAATTCGCAGGCGTTTTCGTACTCCTCATCGAAAAGGGCATCGTCATCGATTTCCTTTTCCGTAAAGTCGATGCTGTCGATTTCCTCAAAGGTCGTTCCGTTTTCCTCGGCATCTGCCTTTGCAAGGCTTTCTGCGTTTTCCTCAACCCATGCAGTGAACTCCTCGTTGTCCATCCTGTCCTCGTTTTCAATCTCCAGTTCGTATTCGTAGTCCGCATCGAACCAGATGATGACCGCCTTTGTGATTTCGGTTCTTTCGTTCCAGTCCGTTCTGTTTGCCATTGCTCTTGCCTTTGCGATTCCGTATGCTACCATTGTGTTTTTCCTCCGTTTTTTTGGTTGTTTTCCCTTTCGGTAACTGTATATTACCATACCTTTCGGCGTATAGCAAGCGGCTAAATGTACAGAACATAAGGCGATATTTCCGCTGTATATTTGGTAGATTTGACACTGGATAAACTTGCTTTTCTATGGTAAAATACAATACAATGGAAAAGGCATCTCGGAAAATTGCAGCCACCAACCAAGCCCCGCACAGTTCGCCTGTGTGGGGCTGATTTTGACTTTGGGCAGTTTTTTCGGCAAGTGCTCTGAAAGCCCACACAGGGCAAACAGGGCGGTTACATGGGAAACTTTCGGTGCATTACAGACAGGATTTTCTCCCGTTCCTCCGTGGAAACGCCGATGCTTTCTAGTGCCTGCCGAATGCCGCAGTCCGGGCAAATGGGCGTTTGGTTGTCCGTTCTGGAAAGTGCCGGCACATCGGAGTAGGGTTTTCCGCAGAGTGGGCAGACTGCCGAAACTGGCTTATCCGTTTTCATGGTGGTACACCTCCCGTTCGCTGATGTCCATGGCTTTCCGCAGGTGTTTCAGGTCAAAACCGAACTGGCGGTAGCCGTCCACACAGGTGCGGATGTAGGCAGAAGTGGGAATGCCCAGTTTCCGTTCCTCGTGCATGATATACACAAAGGCAGTCAGCTTTTTTCCGGTTTCTGCAAGAGGAAGTTCCAGTTCCGTTTTGTAGTAGAAATGGGGATACCCCTCATAGCGGTCGAGGGCAAGTTCATCTCGTTCCGACACCGACCAGACTGCCGCCGGAACGGTACAGCCCTGTTTGGGCTCGATGGTCAGATAGGAGCCGGTCTTGCTGCCTTTGAACAGCAGCTGGTAATTTGGGATCTCCGCAGTTCCTACAATTCTGGCATCCGGGCAGCGGAACTGCATCTGTTTCACGTTCAGATTGCTGCCGTAGGCAAGGTAAAACTTTTTCATGCAATCAAATCCTTTCTGAAAGGGATACCCTTTCACCACCATAAGACCGCCGAAGCGGTCTGGTGTAGCTGGTAGCAAAAGGCTGTCCCTTTATCTGCCGAACCGGAAAGCAGCATCGCCATCAAGGTTCTTGGTAAGAAAATTTCTCGCTGTGGCGAACTCCTCGCCGACCAGTCCCAGCCGAATCAGCCATGTTCGCATGGCGAATTTCGGGTTTTCCGTTTGCTGTGGTTTCGGGCTGGCGGTTCGCAGTCCCTTTGCCATTTCGGAAAGGGCAAGGCAAAGTTGTATGTAGCTTTTCAGCTGTCCGGCATGAAGTCCGTTTTTCCTGCCGTTGGCAGGCTTGTCGAATTGAAATAACCGGAATTCAATTGTGCCTTTTGTAAAAGTTGCGTGATAGTTCAGCATGTGGTATCGGCTGTCGTTGTAGTGCTGATTTCTGCCGTAATTTGCACCGTTTGCCGTATACCAGATGTCTGCGAACTGTGCCATGTTGGTTGGCTTTTTCCGGTTCAGCTGTTCGATGAATTGGGGATTGACCGTTCTGCAATATCGGTTCATTCTGCCTTGGTCGATTTTCAGGGCATCTGCAATCAGCCGTTCGTGGCTCGCCATAAGGTTGGCGAGGTTTCGCAGAGTTTGCGGTGTGTGTCCGTTTGCTCCAATGTGAATGTGTACTCCGGCTCCGATGCCTGCATGGCTGATTGCTCCGGCTTTGCGAAGCTTTCTGACCAGTTCCTGCAAGGTTTCAATGTCCTCGTATTTCAGAATCGGCGTGACCAGTTCGCACTTTTCGGCATCGCATCCTGCAATGCTGACGTCTTTCTGGAATTTCCATTCTCTGCCCTGTGCATCCCAAGCCGACCAAGTGCTGTAGCCGTTTCGGCTGGCGGTGTATTCGTATCTGCCTGTGCCGAAATGGTCGGCGGCAAGTCTGGCAGCTCGTTCTCTGGTGATGTGGTTCATCTCAATCTCCACGCCGATGGTCTGCTTTTTCAGGTTTTCAATCTGTCTTTCTGTTTTAGCGTTCATAATGTTTTCCTCCGTAGTTTCGGGCTTTGTCTCGGCTGTCGCCTCGGTCGGTGCTTCTGCTTCGCAGAGGTGTCCACCGGACACCTGCACCCTTTCGTTGTAACCATATTAACTCTAAACGGAGGAGATAGCAAGCGGCTAAATCTACAGAAAAAGAGGTCAAAAGATTGTGTAGAATACACGCTTGCAATTCTTGCGATTGTATGGTAACATACCGTACAATGGAGGAGGTGCCGCCTTATTTTTTCGCCTCGGATACGGTCTGGAAACTGTCGATTTCGGGAATCAGAGCAAGGGAAGAACCGTTTTCCCACCGCATATGAATAGAACCCGCATCGTCAATATGCGTGACCTCGCCGACTGTTCCGGGAAGAACCGGATATTTTTCATTCCGCATAGAAAGCAGCTGTAATTTCGTTCCGACAGGGTACTTTTTTCGCAGCTGTTCCAGATATGATTCACTCGGAAACTGCATCAGTATCACCAACCTTTCTGAATGCGGAATTGCCGGACAGATTCCGAAGAATGACTTTTCTTGCTGCCTTGAATTCTGCACCCACCATTCCCAGACGAATCAGGAAACACCGCATGGTGTACTTGGGATTGTCGGAGGTGTCCGGCTTGCGGTTGATGCGTCCTTGATTCTTTGCAAATTCGCAGAGCATGGAGATGAACGTACAGTAGGCATCTGCATCACCGTCTTGCTCTACTTTGAACCATGGAAATTCCACCTTTTCATCAGATGAAATCATGTCGAGCGTATCCGTCTGAAAAGCCGCCTTGAAGAGTGTGGCTTTGTTTTCGCAGATCTGCTGAAGATTACCCAGCGTATGTTCATTGAAAAAGTCCGCAGGCATCTGAACCGTCAATTTTGTGGATTCCGGTTCTGTTGTGTCCGGAACAGTATAGCCCTGATTCTCCAGTTCGGCAAGAAGCCGTTCTGTTTCCTTACGGTCGGCTTGGTCGCTGATTTCCAGATCACCGGACTTGGTAACGGTGTAGCATTCCCCGATTTTGTAAGTACAGGTGGGCATATACTGATATTCTGCCGTTGTTCCAATGATCGTGGCTATCGCCCATGCCAGTTTCTTTCGTTCATTTCCAGTCAATCCAAATGCAATTATCATATGTTTTCCTCCCGATTTTCGGTGATTTGCCTTTCGGCAGTACATATGTTAACTCTTTTTCCCACAGATAGCAACTGTGAGATTTGTAGAATGTTTCGGCTGTCATTTGTAACAGATCACAAATCTGCCCAGACGATTCCGGCGAGCACAAAAACAGCTACATTCAGACAGATGCCATTCCCCCAAAGGCGGTACTCTGCTGCATCACGATATGGATCTTGCAACCATTTCTGTACCATCTTTCGGCTTTTGGGACGACTCTCCGGTTTTACCGCTTTTTGGTATTCTTCAAAAATAGCTGCCCATCGGTCGATCTCTTCTTCTGTGGGATTTTCCGATGCCAGGTCACTGCACCACTGATCCGGAAATCCCTGCAGTCTTGCACATTCCTGCGGTGTCAGTCTGCGAACCGCATAACCGCTGGAAACGATGCTGGGGTCTTTGTGGTCCCGTGCCAGCAGTGTAGGGGTCGTTTCCCGAAATGCACTGCTGAAATTTCCCGTAGAAGCAGCATACACTGCATGATGGTCGGTAGCATTCAAAGTGAAAGCGACCTCTTTGTTGACACCGCCGCCCTGCGGTCCGTTTTGGTCAGACCGACCGATCATTGAACCCTGCAAAGTATAACTTTCCAGCACAGCAATGCCGCCTTGGTTTTTTGCTGGTGACTGGTCGCTGGTGTCCAAAGTACGGGCAGTGTCTGCCTCATAAATGCCACTGTGCGGATTACCGGAAAGCATGGCATTACTGGAAAAGGAACTGATGCCGTATGCTTTCGGCTGAAATACAGTCTGGTCATTGTTGCAGGACAGCGTAGCAGATTTGTTTTCCTGTATCAGACTGCCTTTTCCACCGCCGGCTTTTCCGCAGCGAATCTTCAGTGTTTTCGGTGTATCCATCAACAGCGGAACATTTCCGCCGCCGGTTCCGCATCTGGAAGTCAGTGTCTGTACTTTTCCGTTCTCAGAGATCTGAAGCCGGCTGTCAGCAGGATGATTTTCCAGTACACAAGGCGGATGATGGGCTTCTGCACGAAGGGTGGCAGTGCGTTCTTTCAGAATGTCTATGCGTTCTCCGCCCTGGTCACACAAGCACAAGCCTGCCGTTCCAAAGCCGTCCGCAGCACTTCCGGCAGTTCTTTGCCACGCACGAAGGCTCTCCGCAGAATACCCTGACAAGCCTTCGGACTCAAATAGTATTTTTCCGGCACTTTCACCTGCAAGATCTGCGACAAGGTAGATGCGGCGTCTTCGCTGGGGAACTCCCCAGTATTGTGCGTCAAGAGTTCGGTACGCAACGCTCCATCCATCTCCCATGTATAGGTCGGCGTAGGGCCATTGTGCCTTTTCAGGCATAGACACCTGGGCATTCGGCTCGGCGATGCCGATGACCGCTTCGAGGACGGCTTTGAAGTCCTCACCCTTGTTCGAGGAGAAGGCGCCGGGAACATTCTCCCAACAGATCCATCTTGGATATTTGCCATCGGTGGCACACCTCATTTCTTTGATGATTCGGACGGCTTCATAGAAAAGGCTGGAACGCGCTCCGTCCAAGCCGTCTCTTCGGCCTGCCACGCTCATGTCCTGGCACGGTGAGCCGAAGGTGATAATGTCCACGGGTTCGATTCTGCCGCCGTCCATAGCGGAGATATTCCCGTAGTGCTTCATAAAAGGCAGGCGCTTGGTGGTCACCCGAATGGGAAACGGCTCAATTTCCGATGCCCACACGGGAGTGATACCGGCAAGCAGCCCACCCAATGGAAACCCCCCGGAGCCGTCAAACAGGCTTCCGAGGGTCAAAGGCTTATTCATCATGGGGTGCTACCTCACTAAACTTGTATTCTTTTCCGTCACGCAAAACGCTGACCTTCTCATCCGTGCCGACCTGCTCTATGTATCTGCGGACAATGACATCGCAGAATTTCTCGTCCAGTTCGATGGTGCAGCAGATGCGGTCGGTCTGCTCACAGGCAATGAGCGTGGAACCGGAGCCGCCGAAGGGGTCAAGAACCACGCTGTTTGCCATAGAACTGTTCTGAATGGGATAGGCCAAAAGCGGAATCGGCTTCATGGTGGGATGGTTGCCGTTTTTCTTGGGCTTGTCGAACTCCCAAATGGTGGACTCTTTGCGCCCGGTGTACCACTGGTGCTTGCCTTTCTTTTTCCAACCGTAAAGGCACGGCTCGTGCTGCCACTGATATGGGGAGCGACCCAGCACCAGGGACTGTTTTTTCCAGATACAGCAGCCGGAGAGATAGAACCCGGCAGCGTCAAACGCCTTTCGGAAGTTCAGCCCCTCGGTGTCGGCGTGGAACACATAGATGGAGGCATCGTCCGCCATAACCTTCTCCATATTGGAAAAGGCATCGAAGAGGAAGTCGAAAAACTTCTCCGATGCCATGTTGTCGTTTTTGATTTTCCCGGCGCTGCCCTCGTAGTTCACATTGTAGGGCGGGTCGGTGATGATAAGGTTTGCTTTCCGGTCGTCCATGAGGGCTGTATAGGTTTCCTCTTTTGTACTGTCGCCGCAGATGAGCCGATGCCGTCCCAGTGTCCAAATGTCGCCGGACTTCGTGAAGGTTGGCTTTTGCAGTTCGGCATCCACATCAAAGTCATCCTCTTCGGCTTCAATGCCATCGTCAAACAGCTTCGACAGTTCCTTTTCGTCAAAACCGGTGAGGAGCGGGTCAAAGTCCGCCGCCTGCAGAGACTCGATCTCCACACGCAGGAGTTCTTCATCCCATCCTGCATCCATCGCCATGCGGTTGTCCGCAATGATGTAGGCTTTCTTCTGCGCTTCGGTGAGGTGGTCGGCAAAGACGCACGGCACCTCAGAGATGCCTTCCTCCTTGGCGGCAAGAATACGACCGTGACCGGCAATGACGCCATAGTCACGGTCGATGATAACGGGATTGATGAAACCGAACTCTCGCAGCGAGGAGCGGAGCTTGTTGATCTGCTCCGGGCTGTGTGTCCTTGCATTATTGATATATGGGACAAGCCGATTAATATCAACCAACTGGAATTCTGTAATTGTTTTATGTTCCATGCTGCACCTCCTTCGGCAGAATTGTACGGATTCTTTGGACGATTTTTGAAATAGTCGAATGTGAAACATTATTTATCCGCCCTAATTCGCACATAGACATTCCGAAATGCTCATACAGAATATATAATGTGAGCCAGTCTGCTAACGGTATGGCTAATTCATGTTTGGCGGCATGCGGATCAAACAATCCCGTACTAATCGCATGAGCATTATTTTCAGCAACTGTACACCATTCGAGATTTGAGAGGGCATTATTCTGTTTGTTGCCATCTTTATGGTTTACTACAAGATTTTGCCTTTCTCCAATCCACGCATTTAGCATCATTCTATGTGCCTTAAGATGTTTTTTGATTCCATCTATCGTGATGCGATACGTAACATAGCCATACTTATCGATTGATCCGTTTAGTTTCATTATCCTGTATTTTTCAACTAAATTTCCTGCCTTGGAATACTGTCTGTGACAAATTGAATAGAAGTTCCCGTAGCGATCACAAACATAACAATCGTTCTCTGGGCAAAAATGATAATCATCCACACCGAGAGTCTTCATCTGTTCATCAACCCAAATTAATGCTCCTTCCGAATGAGATGTAGTTTTCATCGCACCAGCCCCCATTCCGCAAATTTCTCAAAACCGCCAAGGCTCTGGATATATCTCCGGGCAGTCTCCACGATCTCAGCGTAGGGAACACCGTCCACTGTATCGTCCCCGATGGCGCAGCACAATTCTACCGGTTTTCCGATTTCCTGCGCCTTCAGCCATGCGTAGATATTGACCGACACATCCGCTTTGGAGAGGTCTTTCCCATGCAGGCCGCCGCCCGTGATGGAATCAGCCATATCAGAGCCGAGCTTGCGATTAGTGGTGCCGGAGTCCACGTCCGTGCCGCCCGTCCAGTCACCCAGGGGATTGACCTCGGCTCCCGGATACTTGTACCTCAGATAGTCGGAGTCCGCATTGCTCTGACAGAGGATGAGCCTTGCTTCGTCAATGATGTACTTCCCATCCGAGGGATATGTGTGATACACACTTTTGGCGATCTCACAGAGTGCTTTCTGCTCCTCCGTGACCGGAACCCCTTTGAAGATGCCGTTGTCCCCGCAGCGGATTCCGTCTGCCTGGTTATTGGCGAGGTGTCCGTCCTGCGGAACTTTCACATAGTCGGTATGCAGATTTCCGGCAATGCGATGGACAATGGATTCCACTTCATCCTGTGGAATGCTCACTGATGTTTCCGCGATGATATGGCAGACGCCGTGGCCGATCAGGACTTCCACGGCGATCCTGGGATTTTCTTCTTTTCTGTACGCTGCATCCACCAGGGCACCGGCGATACGGTCCGCCACCTTATCCGGGTGGCACGGATTTACTTTTTCAAACATGGCGTTACCCCTTCCTTGCCCGGAGCA
>OGOX01000765.1_pt1 | contig 22945 bp, 19 predicted proteins | sample 1552761 | NCBI WGS metagenome assembly OGOX01 (sample SAMEA2580212, study PRJEB22360) | human gut metagenome | biome: human gut; feature: human-associated habitat; material: faeces | place: Denmark | collected 2008/2010
AAAAAATGACTGACGTAATTGAAGAATATGCTGCAAGAAAAGCCGAAGCAGCAGCAAAGGCAGTTGAAGAAAAAATGACTGACGTAATTGAAGAATATGCTGCAAGAAAAGCCGAAGCAGCAGCAAAGGCAGTTGAAGAAAAAATGACTGACGTAATTGAAGAATATGCTGCAAGAAAAGCCGAAGCAGCAGCTAAAGAAGCAGCAGAAGCAACTGCCAAAGAAAATAAAATTGAATTTGCCAAAGGCTTACTGGCTGATGGTATGAGCATTGAGTTTACCGTGCGTCAATCCAAGCTTTCGGAAGCAGAAGTACGTGAACTGGCATCCAAGCTGAGCGCGTAAAAGTATAACAGCATAGCAATACAAGGCGTTCTGCCAAAAGTACGGTAGAACGCCTTATTTATATACATGATATACACACCATCCGCACCCCTGCTGATTTATCTTCTCCTTGATTTATGCTATAATAAACTACAAGTATGTTTGCAGGAGGTTGCCATGTTTGCTGTTAATGTTGCGATAAATTTACCGGTAAAAAATTTATTCCGTCAGTTTACCTACAGTGTGCCGGAAGCACTGCAGTTTATAGACAGCGGCTGGCGTGTAGTAGTACATTTCAGCGGCCAGAAGGTGGAAGGCTTTGTGGTAGAGCGTGTGCCGCTGCCTGCCGATGCCGTGCTGCGCGGCAAGCTTAAACCGGTGGAGGCAGCCTTAGGGGACACGCCCTGGTTTGATAAGGAAATGCTGGCTACAGCCAAATGGATGGCAGATTATTATATGTGCTCGCTGGCAGAGGCGATGCGTCTTTTTGTGCCGGGGAAATCGAGCATTAAGCGGCGTGCCGTGCGTGATGCGCAGGGACGTTTGCTTTATTATGTTTATAATGAGCGTTTGCAGGAAAAAACTGTTTTGGCTTACCGCATCAATGCCGCAGGAAGGCAGGCGTTGGCTGAAGGAACACTTGCCAAACGCGCCAAGGGTCAGCATGCCGCCTTGGGTGTACTGGCTCAAGCTACGGGAGCGCTTAGCGTAAGCGAGCTGGCGCAGCAGGGAGTGAGCTCTGCCGTGGCGCGCGCTTTGTCACAGAACGGACTGGCGGATGCAGTGCAGAAGCGTGTGCTGCGCAACAGCTACAATACGGTGCAGGAGCGTGGTGAAAGCCTGCAGCTGACAGCGGAGCAGCAGGATGCTGCTGTTAAAATCAATCAGGCGATAGATGCGCAACGTGCGCAGTCGTTCTTGCTGCAGGGTATTACAGGCAGCGGCAAGACGGAGGTTTATCTGCGCGCGGCGGCTCATGCTGTGGATGCAGGCTGGCAGGTGCTGATGCTGGTGCCGGAAATTGCGCTCACAGCACAGCTGGTGAAGCGCTTTCAGGCGTGGTTCGGCAGCGAAATTGCTGTGGCGCACAGTAAGCTTTCACAAAACGAAAGAGGCGATGTGTGGTACCGCATGCGCACGGGCAGGGCAAGGGTGCTGATCGGGGTGCGCAGTGCTGTGTTCGCTCCGTTTGAAAAGCTGGGCTTGGTGATTGTCGACGAGGAGCACGAGGGCAGCTATAAGGAGGAGGACCACCGTCCGCATTACAATGCGCGTGATGTTGCCCGCACCCGCTGCCGCCTGACCGGCGCAGCTTTGGTGCTTGGCAGTGCTACGCCGGATTTATGCACGTATTATAAGGCACTGCAGGGCGAATGTACACATTTGCATCTTACGTCCCGTCCTAATGGTGCTGCTTTGCCAAAGGTTGAGATCGTGGATATGCGCAAGGAACTGGAGGCGCGCAATTTCAGCGTGCTGTCGCGCGCGCTGCAGCAGGCATTGGTGATGACGGCGGCGGCGGGCGAGCAAGCGATTGTCCTCTTGAACCGCCGCGGCTATTCTACCTTTGTGATGTGCCGTGACTGCGGCCAGACGATTACCTGTCCGCATTGCGCCGTAGCAATGGTTTACCATAAGAAGAACGAGGATTTGCGCTGCCATTACTGCGGTAACACGATGCCGTTGCCGCAGGAATGCCCAAACTGTCACAGCCGCCGCATCAAATATTTCGGCAGTGGTACGCAGAAGGCGGAAGAACAGCTGCAGCAGCTGCCGGAGGTGCGGGTTTTGCGCATGGATCAGGATTCTACCGTGGCGAAGTTTGCGCATGCCGATATTCTGCGGCGCTTTGCCGACGGTGCGGCCAATGTTTTGATAGGTACGCAGATGGTGGCAAAGGGGCATGATATTCCCAATGTAACACTTGTGGGAGTGCTGGCGGCGGACAGTACGCTGCATCTGCCGGATTACCGAGCATCGGAGCGCGCTTTTTCACTGCTGACGCAGGCAGCGGGGCGCGCGGGACGCGGTGACCGGCCGGGACATGTAATCTTCCAGACCTATGATCCGGATAACCCGATTCTGCAGCTGGCGGTGACGCAGGATTACGACACCTTTGCCAAGCGCGAGCTGCAGGAACGTCAGAACTATTTTTATCCGCCGTTCGCCCAGATGCTTAAGCTGCAGGTGGTGGACAAGGATGAGGGCGCAGGTCTGGCGCTGGCGCAGCAGGTTGTCTTTTATCTGCAGGGCTTGAAGCTGCAGGGCAAGCTGGAGGATTTGCTGATTGCAGGACCGTTTCCCTCAATGGTGGCGAAGGCCTATGACCTGTATCGCTTCAATGTGCTGCTGAAGGCGCGGGATTTGAGGGAAACAAAGGAGGCGCTGCTGAACAGCGAATTTAAGGAAAAAGCAAATTTATACTTTAATGTTGATCCTGTAAGTGTAATTTAAAGTGATAAATGATTGTATAAAAACAGAGTTTGTGTTACAATATAGGAAATTTAACACTGCTAATACCGGTAGAATGTTGCAAAAAATCTGCCGGTGTCAGCAAATTGATTAATGGGAGTAATTGTTTATGAGCATGCAGATGGAATTTATCAAGGTGCTGCCGTCGCCGCAGGCCTTAATGGAGGATTATCCGGTAAGTAAGGCTTCAAAGCTGCTGAAGCTGCAGCGTGACGAGGCTATAAAGAATATTTTTACAGGCAAGGATGACCGCTTTTTGCTGGTTATAGGTCCTTGCTCCAGCGATAACGAGGACGCTGTGCTGGACTATGTATATCGTCTGGCTAAGCTACAGGAAAAGGTGCAGGATAAAATTTTTATCGTACCGCGCCTGTACACCAACAAGCCGCGTACTATCGGCGTAGGCTACAAGGGCATGCTGCATCAGCCTTCTCCCGAGGGTGAGGAGGATATGCTGGGCGGTATTATCGCCATCCGCAAAATGAACGTGCGCGTGGTAGAAGAAACAGGTCTGACCGGTGCAGAGGAAATTCTCTATCCCGAGGTTTTCCGTTATCTGTCCGATTTGCTGAGCTACGCTGCAGTCGGCGCACGCTCCAGCGAGGATCAGCTGCACCGTATGATTGCCAGCGGCGTAGGCATTCCCGTTGGCATGAAGAATCCTACCAGCGGCGATTTGTCCGTTATGCTCAACAGCGTGGCGGCGGCGCAGCATGAGCAGGAGTTCCTGTTCCGTGGCTGGGAGGTACGCACCAAGGGCAACCCGCTGGCGCATTCTATTTTGCGCGGTTATGTTGACCCCATCGGCAACAGCTTCCCCAACTACCATTATGAGGTGCTGAAAATCGTTATTGATATGTACGCAGAACGTCAGCTGCAGAATCCGGCAATTATTGTGGATACCAACCACGCCAACTCCGGCAAAAAATATCTGGAGCAAATCCGCATTGCCAAGGATATCGTGCATTCCCGTAAGCTGAACGCGGACATCAACAGAATCGTCAAGGGCCTGATGATTGAAAGCTATATCGAGGACGGTGCTCAGGGCGTGCATGACGGCGTTTACGGCAAATCTATTACCGACCCCTGCCTGGGCTGGGAAAAAACGGAAAGACTGTTGCTTGACCTGGCGGAAGAATTGTAAACTGATAGGTATGAGCTGCTGCGGCGAAGGCTGCGGCAGCTTTTTTGCATGCAAAAAACCCGCCTGCTTTAGCAGGCGGCCTCTAAACATTCTCAGCTATTAAAATGTTTCCAGCAGCTTGTAGCCACGACCGATGAGGAAGGTGGCAGTTTCCGGCTCGTTGGTTTTGAAAACTACTACTGGTTTAACATTGTCGCGGTTAAAGGAAATGTAAAGGTAAGAAATGTCGATGTTGGCACCGTGAATAGCGGAAAGAATTCCGTCCAGATAACCCGGAGTATCGTTCATCTCTACGGCAATAACCTTGTCCTGACGGCATTGGTAGCCTTCTGCCTTCAGCACCTCGATAGCAGTTTCTGCCTTGTCCACAATCAGGCGCACGATGCCGAATTCCGCACTGTCATTGGCCAGCATGGTGTAAATATTGATATTGGCTTTAGCAAGAATGGTGGTGATTTTGAACAAACCACCCTCGTTGTTTTCGGTGAATAAAGAAACCTGGTTCAGCATATGTAAAAATCCTCCCTCAATTATCATAATCATAAAGCATACTGTACAGTTGTTAGCTTTTGTTTGCTTGATAATAGATTATAGCACAAATTTCGGTGACAAGAAAGATGTTTTTGTAAAGTTATCCTAGTGTAATGCAAGCTATTGTGAATTGAATGAGGACAAAAATAATATTTATTTTTGTTTTGAAAGAACCAAATAACAGGTTTTGGGGTTAAGGTTGATGCTTGCTAACCATTTTAATCTTTAGCGTAAATGTTTCAGTAGACTTCGGGTTGCAACGAATAAAGATTTCAAATTACTTGATTTTTCGTATGAAAGTGCTATAATAATTCTTGCAATATATGAACAAACATCGAAGTATTTGCAAGAAGACGGAGGTTGATAGTATGGGTATGAAGAAATTATTAGCAGTTTTATTCTCGGCTTTACTGCTTGTAGGCGTTGCAGGCTGCAGCGGCAACAATGCGCAACAGGGCGCGGTGACACAAAAGGTTATGAACGCCAAAACTAAGCAGGATTTTGAGCCTGTAACAGAAATTAAGGAAGGACGCAAAAATGTCTATGCTGTGCTCAAGGTTATGAAGGGTAACTATTGGGAGGATGTTATCCGTGGCATTAAGGACGGAGCAGCTAAGGCTGACGTTAACGTTTATGTCGGCGGCGTTATGAAGGACGGCGACTGGGAGCTGCAGCGCGATATGGTCAAGGAGCTTCCCGGCAAAAAAGCGGACGCAGTTATTCTTGCTCCGGCGGACAGCTCCAATATGACGGCAAGTGCGAAAACTCTGCGCGAGCAGAAGTTGCCGGTATTTTTGGTTGATACCGCTCTCAGCAGCAATGATTATGATGCAGCCTTCCTTACCAACAACCTGGAAGCCGGTGCTGAGGTTTGCCAACAGATGGTGGAGCAGATGAAGGCTAACGGTGTGAAGGAATCCGAGGAGGCAACAGTTCTGGTACATGTCAGCACCTTGGCTAGCACTACGATTGCCGACCGTCTGAACAGCATTATGGCAAACTGGGGTAAATTTGCTCCTGCAAGCTGGAAAATCGAACATGATTATATTATTAACTACGGTGATGATGCAGGCGCAGTTAAGCTGGTTGCCGAAAAAATCAAAAATACTCATAATGTTAAAGGCATTATTGCCTGCAACAACGGCTCCACCAATGCAACTGTGGAGGCTGTAATGACTGCAGGCCGTAAGGATATTGCCGTTACCGGCTTTGACCTTGGCAAAAAGACTTTACTGGGCCTGGAGGACAAAAACTATAGTATTGCCGTTGCTGTACAGAATCAGTACAAAATGGGCTATGAGGCTGTGATGGCTGCCGCTGCAGCAGTAAAAGATGGCAGCAAGCCGGCACAGAAGCTGGTGAATACCGGTATCCGTATGGTAGATAAAAACAATTATAAAAAATAAATAACTAAAAAGCTCCAAAGCCTTCTGACGTTGACGGGAAAAATACGCCTGACGCAGAAGGCTTTTGCAGTATTTGCTTAAATATATGAGGAAGCCTGTGCAGAGAATTTGTTTTTTCCTGTAGTAATGTGTTATAATGAACTATTGGAATAGATACAAGGAGGAACAAAAATGGCTAAGTTAAAAATAGTGATTGCCGGCGCTCCGGTGCTGCGTGAGGTGGCTCAACCGGTAGAGCGTATAGATAAAAAATTGCAGCGTCTGCTGCGCGATATGGCAGAAACAATGTATGCGGCCGACGGCGTAGGCCTGGCAGCACCGCAGGTGGGTGTAAGCAAGCGCGTAGTAGTTATTGACGTAGGCGAAGGCTTGTACGAGCTGATTAACCCTGAAATTGTTAAACGCGAGGGCAAGGTGCTGGGCAGCGAAGGCTGTCTTTCCGTGCCTGATTATGAGGGCGAGGTAGAGCGCTCCGAATATGTGGAATGCGAATTCACCGACAAAACCGGTCAGCGCATGCTGCTTTCCGCAAGTGGTCTTTTGGCTATCTGCATTCAGCATGAGCTGGACCATCTGGACGGCATTCTGTTCATCGACAAGGCTAAAACCATTTCACCTAAGCAGAAGGAAAATCCCGAGGATGCTGTAAGATAAATCCTGAGCGGGATATGAAAAAAAGATATACGGAGGAAAACAAATGCGTATAGTATTTATGGGAACACCGGATTTCGCAGTCGGCAGCCTGCAGGTGCTGTGCGAAAGCGGCAAGCATGAAATTCTGGCAGTAGTAACTCAGCCGGACCGTCCGAAGGGACGCGGCAACAAGCTGCTGCAGACACCTGTTAAGGAATATGCGCTGGCGCAGGGATTGACTGTTTACCAGCCGCAAAAGGTAAAAACCCCTGAATTTGTTGAGCTGCTGCACGAGCTGCAGCCGGAGCTGATTGTCGTAGCTGCCTTCGGCCAGTTCTTGAGCAAGGAAATTCTGGAGCTGCCGAAATACGGCTGCATCAACGTACACGCTTCGCTGCTGCCGAAATATCGCGGTGCGGCGCCGATTCAGTATGCCATCATCAAGGGCGAAAAGGAATCGGGTGTAACAATTATGCAGATGGATATCGGTATGGACACCGGCGCAATGCTGGATAAGGTAGTAGTGCCTATTGCTGAAAATACCACGATGGGCGAGCTGCATGACGCTCTGCGTGAGCAGGGTGCAGCGCTGCTGCTCGAGGTTATTGACAAAATTGCTGCAGGTACCGCTGTGGCAGAACCGCAGGATAACGAACAGGCCACCTATGCGACACTTCTCGACCGCAGCATGGAGCATATCGACTGGAGCAAAACGGCGCAGGAGGTACACAACCTTATCCGTGGCTTTAACCCTGCACCCAGCACCTTTACCAAGCTGCCGAACGGCAAGAGCCTGAAAATCTGGGGCAGCAAAATGACTGACAAAAGCAGCGCTGCTGCTGCCGGTACTGTTATTGCAACCGGCAAGCACAGCTTCTTTGTTGCTTGCGGTGAGGGCGTACTGGAAATTACCGAGGTGCAGCCTGAATCCAAGAAACGTATGCCGGCGCAGGTTTTCCTGAACGGCCGCGGCGTACAGGAGGGCGACCTGCTTGCCTGAAGCAGGCTGTGAATTGAAGGAGTAATCTTTTAATGAACGAAGACAGTGTATTTAAGCCCAAAAAACGTATATTTATGGCCCTGACATCCATCAGCGCCGTGTTAGGTGCGTTGATGTTTTATGTAGTCTGGAAGGTAACATTTCCGGGACTTTATGAAATCAGCCGTTTTCTGCCGATAGTCTTCGGCTTTTTCGGCGTGCTTATAGTGTTGGCGATGCTCAGCGGCGTGCTGGGAATTGTCATGGCGCTGTTGGGAATACCGGTGCTTAAGATTTTATACTTTTGGGCGTGGAAGGCGATTAATATTCTCTTCCCCTTTGCGGTAGTACTGGGACGCTTGTTCAATATTCCCCGTGACCGCATTGAGCAGTCCTTTATCGAGGTCAGCAACAATCTGGTGCTGCAGCATAAGGTGAAGGTGCCTGCCAACCGAATTATGATTTTAACACCGCATTGTATCCAGCTGGATACCTGCGTACATAAGATAACCCGTAACGTAGAAAACTGCCGTCAGTGCGGACGCTGCAGCGTAGGCGCTATGCTGGGGCTGGCGCACAAATATGGCTGCCATTTTGCCGTGGCTACAGGCGGTACGCTGGCAAGGCAGATGGTAAAGCAGGCAAGGCCGAAGGCTATTGTGGCCGTGGCCTGCGAGCGTGACCTGACCAGCGGCATTCAGGACGTGTTTCCGCTGCCGGTGTTGGGCGTTTTAAACGAGCGTCCCTTTGGTCCCTGCTTTAATACGCGGGTAGATATTGATAAGCTGGAAGCAGCAATTTTAGCATTTATGGAAGATGATGAGGAAGAAACAAAGCATGCGGAAGGAACAAAAAGCAAATTATCCTGAAAGCGCCCGCGGAGCAGCGGCGCTTTTGGTGCGTATGGTGCTGGAGGACGGCGCTTATACGAATATAGCGTTGAACCAGTATCTGCGCGGCAGCAGATTGAGCGACCTTGACAGAAGGCTGGCAACAGAGCTGGTCTACGGCACTGTAAAGGCCAGCGGTACGCTGGACTGGTATCTGGCGCAGTGCGTTAGCCGTCCGCTGGACAAGGTGGCCGGTGATATTTTAGCGATACTGCGCATCAGTACATATCAGCTGCTGTATATGACGCGTATTCCGGCGTCAGCGGCAGTAAACGAGGCTGTGAAGCTGGCACGCTCGGTGAGCCATGAGGGCAGCGCCAAGTTCGTCAACGGCGTTCTGCGCGGTCTGCTGCGCAAGCAGGAGGCAGGTGCGTTCGTCCTGCCCGATGCCGAAAAGCAGGATGCCGATTATCTGTCGCTAAAGTATTACCATCCGCGCTGGCTGGTGAAACGCTGGCTGGGACCGTGGGGACGCGGCGGCACCGAACGCCTGCTGGCGTTTGATAATACGGCTGCGCCGGTGTGCCTGCGTGTTAATACGCTGGTGACTACACGCGACAAGCTGCTGGCTGATCTGACGGAAATGGGTGCGCAGGTGCGTGCTTCCGAATGGAGTCCCTATGGCATTGTGGCAGAGCATCTGCCGTCGTTGCATACACTTTTGGCGGCACTGCCGCAGCATTTTTATATTCAGGACGAAAGCTCCATGCTGGTAGCGCCGGTGCTGGCACCGCAGCCCGGAATGCGCGTGCTGGATATGTGCAGCGCTCCCGGCGGCAAGGCAACGCACGTGGCACAGCTTATGCAGGATAAGGGCGAAGTTATCGCCTGCGACATCCACGAGCACAAGCTGGAGCTGATTGCCGAAAACGCTGCCCGTCTGGGTATGAAGAGCGTCAAAGCACTGCAGAACGATGCTCTGCAGCTGCGCAGCGAATGGCTGGGCGCCTTTGACCGCGTACTGGTGGACGCACCCTGCTCCGGTCTGGGAGTGCTGCGCCGCCGTGCGGAAGCACGCTGGCGCAAGCAGCGTAAGGACTTGAAGCTGTTCCCGCCGCTGCAGCTGGCAATTTTAAAGAATGCCGCACAGTATGTGAAGGACGGAGGCACGATGGTTTACAGCACCTGCACGATTGAGCAGAGCGAAAACCATTATCTGGTGGAAGAGTTTTTAACGCAGCATCCCGAATGGCAGCGTGTGGAGTTTACGCATCCACTGACGGGCGAGCAGGTACAGGAGCTGCAGCTTCTGCCGCAGAATGACGGCATTGACGGCTTTTATATCTGTAAGCTGATGAAAAAGCAGTAATATAGAGGTAAGAAAATGCAAGATATTTTTGCTTTACCAATAGAAGAATTACAGGATTTATTTGTAGCGGCAGGCCTGAAAAAGTTCCGTGCCAAGCAGGTATTTCAATGGCTGTACCAAAAGTCGGTCTTTGATTTTGCCGCTATGCACAACCTGAGCAAGGCCGATATTGCCGTGCTGCAGGAAAAATTTACCGTGCTGCCGCGCAGTCTGAAAATTTTGCGTGAGCAGAATTCCTCCGACGGCATGACGAGCAAGCTGCTTTTGGGCTTGCCTGACGGCAATTCGGTAGAAACTGTTCTGATGCACCATGATTACGGCTACAGCGTGTGCGTTTCCAGCCAGGTCGGCTGCGATATGCACTGCGCCTTCTGCGCCAGCGGCCTGAAGGGCGCTGTACGCAATCTGACGGCGGCAGAAATCGTGGCGCAGGTTTACCTGTTCAACGAGCGTCTGCGTGAGCAGGGTGCGATGGTGAGCAGAGTGGTAGTGATGGGCAGCGGTGAGCCGATGCTGAACTTTGACAGCGTTTTGCAGGCGCTTGATTTTCTGCACCGCGAGGACACCTGTAACATGAGCTACCGCAACATGACGCTTTCTACCTGCGGCATCATTCCGGGCATTAAACGCCTGGAGGAGCAGGGCAAGCCGATTAATCTGGCAATTTCACTGCATGCCGTCAAAAACGAGCTGCGTACAGCACTGATGCCTGTCAACAAGGGCTATCCTTTCGTGGATGTGCTGACAGCTGCCGAAAGCTACAGCAAGGCCAGCGGCAGGCAGATAACATATGAATATATTCTTTTGAAGGGAAAAAATGACAGTCCGCAGGACGCGGAGCTTTTAAGCAATTATCTGCGCTATAAGCAGGCATCCGTTAATCTGATACCGGCCAACCCGGTACCGGAGCAGGGCTTTGAGCGTCCGTCCAAGGCGGCAGTAGAACGCTTTTTGCGCATCCTGCAGAAAAACAGGATTAACGCTACCGTTCGTAAGGAGATGGGCAAGGATATTGATGCGGCCTGCGGTCAGCTGCGGGCTAAATTTGCCAAGGAACAGGAGCAAAAATAATGCAGGTAATCAGCAGAACCCATGTGGGCCTGGTCAGAGAAAATAATGAAGATGCGCTGTTGGTACGCGAGCCTTATCTTTTTGCCGTTGCCGACGGCATGGGAGGCTATGCGGCAGGCGAAATCGCCAGCAGGTCTACTATTAAAGCCTTTGAGGCTGCGACACACAGCCTGCGCCATGAGCAGGAGGAACAGAATATCCGTAAGGTTATGCTGGAGGCCTTTGACAAGGCCAATACGCACGTTTATAAAATGGCGGTGAGCAACGAAAGCTATTCCGGCATGGGAACGACGATGACGGCGCTTTATCTGCCGGGGGACGGGCACGGCTACTGCTGCCATGTAGGCGACAGCAGACTGTATCTGTTCCGCAACGACAAGCTGGAGCAGCTGACGCATGACCATACGCTGGTAGCAGATTTAAAGGAACAGGGAAAAATCACGGACGAGGAAGCCTTTGTACATCCGCAACGCAATATTTTGCTGCAAGCCCTGGGGGTCGAGGAAACAGTCAATGCTGATTTCTTCAGCTTCCGTCTGCAGGAGGGTGACAGGCTGCTGCTGTGCAGCGACGGTCTGTCCGACATGCTGCGTGCAGCTGAAATCAGCCGGATTATAGGCTGTGCAGATCTGGAGCAGGCTGCTGACAAACTGTTGGAGCAGAGCCTGGACAACGGCGGACGCGATAATGTGTCTCTGATTCTGATTGATTTAACTACGCAGGGGGAGGAAAGCTGTAATGGATAAAAATGGCAAGACCATCTTGAACGGACGCTATGAGATTATTCGTCCGATTGGCTATGGCGGTATGGCCGAAGTCTTTTTGGCCCACGACCAGCTTTTAGACCGTAATGTGGCTGTAAAAATGCTGCGCGACCAGTTCTTGGAGGATAACGAGCTGCTGGAGCAGTTCCGTAGAGAAGCAAAATCTGCAGCCAGACTGGTGCATCCGTATATCATCAATATCTATGATGTTGTGTCGGAGGGCAGCAATCAGTATATAGTTATGGAATATGTTGACGGTGTTACTCTGAAGGAGTATATGAAGGAGCATAAGCTGAGCCTGAATACTGTGCTGGAAATCGCTGTGCGACTTGCCGATGCACTGCAGCATGCACATAGCCATAACATTATTCACTGTGATATCAAGCCGCAGAATATTTTGATTGATAAAAATATGAATCCTAAAATCGCTGATTTCGGTATTGCCAAAATGGTCACGAATCAGACGATGGTTTATTCCAAATCGGTTATGGGTTCTGTGCATTATATTTCACCGGAACAGGCTTGTGGCGGTAAGATTACTGCCAGCAGTGATGTCTATTCCTTGGGCATAGTGCTCTTCGAAATGCTTACGGGTGAGGTTCCTTACGTTGGTACAACGGCTGTTTCTGTTGCTATGATGCATGTAGAAAAGCCTGTGCCGCAGCTGAAGGACTACATGGATAATGTTCCCGAGGGCATGCAGGAGATTATGAACAAGGCGCTGGCGAAGCGCTGTGAGGACAGATACGCTAACGCCGGACAGATGCGACGCGATTTGCTGAACCTGAAGATGAAGCTATTCCCTTTCAGCAGCGAGGACTATCATCAGGAGCTGGGCGCGGTGAAGTCCAACGGCAATGTTGTCGATAGCCCTGATGATGGTGCTACGGTGATTATGAAGCCGGTGCGCAGTGAGCTGCCGCCGAAGCAGGTAACTCCGGCTATAACACAAGAGCCGGAAAAAATTCAGGAAAAGCAGGAAGCAATGCCTTCCGAAAAAACAGGGGATGAAAAACCGGTGGTTAAGAAAAAGCTGAATTATACCAAACTGATAGTAATGATTACTGCTGCGGTAGTAGCAATTTCACTGGTAGCGCACTTTATCTTCAACCGCAATCTGGCGGAGATTGAGGTGCCTAATGTTACCAATATGACGGTAGTAGAAGCACAGAAGCTGCTGGAGGAAAAGCAGTTTAAGGTAGAGCTGGAGGAAAAATACGGCGATCCTGATAAGTTTAAGCCCGGTACTGTTATGGAGCAGTCCCCAAAGGCCGGCGAAAAACGTAAGCAGGGCAGCCTTATTATCCTGACCATCTGTAAGGGCGCGGAGCTGAAGGCTGTGCCTGATGTTACAGGCATGTCGCTCTCGAAGGCGGAGCAGCAGCTGGCGGATGCAGGCTTTAAGGTCGGCAAGGTGACGCGCAAGCATGTGGACGGCGGTAAAATCGGCGCTGTACTCAGCCAGTCGCCGAAGGGCCTGGACAAGGCTCCCAAAGGAACTGCCATCGATCTGGTAATTAACGAAGGCGATAAGCCGGTTCCGAATATTATCGGCAAATCAATTGATGAAGCTAAGGGCATGCTGGAGCAGGCAGGCCTGAAGCTGGGCGAAATCAAAAAGGTTCAGGATGCCAACGCTAAGAAGAATGTAGTTTTGGCCTGCAACCCGGGTGTAGGCAGTAACCTTAACGATGGCGCGGCTGTGGCGATTACGGTGGCTGCCGGCGGTGATAAGAAGAGCGCCTACGTTGACTTTGTCGTACCGAGCGGCAAGCCTGCCAACGTACGCATTGTGCTGATTGATGACAACGGCACGGCAACACTGTACAGCGGTACACAAAACGGCAGCGTGCGTCTGCGTCAGAAGGTGGAATATGCGGGCAATGCCAAGGTTCAGTTCATCTGTGACGGCAAGCTCATTTCCGAAAGGAACCTGTAAACATGGCAGAGCTGCAGGGCAGAGTCCTGAAAAATTATAACGGCTATTATTACCTGAAGGTTGAGGGTGAAAACGAGCCCTATACCTGCAAGGTAAAGGGAAAAATGAAGAAGAACCGTTTTTCGCTGGCAACTGGCGATATCGCCGGCTTTGAGGTAAGCAGCAGCGAAAAGCGCGAGGGGATGATTACCGGCGTGCTGCCGCGCAGAAACTTTCTGCCGCGGCCTACGCTGGCTAACCTGGATTTATTTGTGGCAGCCTTTGCCTGTGCTGCGCCGGACTTCAGCTTTCTGTTGGCAGATAAGCTGCTGGCGTTGGCAGAGCTGGCGAAAATTCCTGCGATTTTGGTGCTTAACAAGGAGGATAACGCTCCTGCGGGCCTGATTGAGCGGGTAAAGGCAGTTTATGAGCCTATCGGCTACGAGGTTTATACTCTGTCGGCGCAGAACGGCACCGGCGTGGAGGCTTTGCGTGAGCGTCTGCGTGGTAAAATCTGCGCCTTTGGCGGACCTTCGGGCGTAGGTAAATCGTCTACTATCAACGCTATCGACAGCAGCGTTGACTTGCGCACGGGTGAGGTTAGCGAAAAAATCGGCCGCGGCAAGCATACTACACGCTATGCGCAGCTGTTGCCGTTTGATGAAGGCTACATTGCGGATACACCGGGCTTCGGCAACCTGCTGCTGGAGGGACTGACCGCCGAAATGGTGCTGGCCTCCTTCCGCGAGTTTGCCGATTATGAGGCAGGCTGCAGGTTCTGTCCCTGTACGCATACGCACGAGCCTGTCTGCGGTGTAAAGGATGCTGTGGTTGCAGGAAAGATTTCTGCCAGCCGTTATGAATCATATTTGACAATGTTAGCAGAGGTAAAACTACTGCAAGAGAAAGAGGGAAGAAAATGATGATTAAAGTTGCTCCATCAATTTTATCTGCTGATTTTGCATATCTGGCGGACGAAATCAAAAAAATTGAAGCTGCCGGTGCCGACTGGGTACACATCGATGTTATGGACGGCCAGTTTGTACCTAACCTGACCTTCGGTGCTCCTGTAGTGAAAAAAATCCGTAAGGTAACCAAGCTGTTTTTTGACTGCCATCTGATGGTAGAGAATCCGGAAAAATATATTGCCGACTTCAAGGCTGCCGGTGCCGACCAGATTGTTGTGCATGTAGAAACCACCAAGCATCTGCACCGCTGCATCCAGCAGATTAAGGCTGAGAGCATGAAAGCGGGCGTTGCGCTGAACCCTGCTACCAACCTGAGTATGGTAGAAGAAATTCTGCCTTACGTTGACATGGTACTGCTGATGACTGTAAACCCTGGCTTCGGCGGCCAAAGCTTTATTGAAGGCGTAGTGCCGAAGATTGAGCGTCTGCATACAATGATTGCTGAGCGTGGACTGAATGTAGATATTCAGGTTGACGGCGGCGTTAATGCTGAAACCTCTAAGGTAGTGAAGGCTGCCGGTGCCAACGTATTGGTAGCAGGCTCCTATGTTTACGGCGCTGAGGATACCGCTGCCGCTATTGCCAGCCTGAAATAGTATTCAGTGATTAGTGAACAGTAAATAATGTTCGGAGAATAAGAAAAACCGTCCTTTCCCGTTATCTGCAAATCGCAGACTGGGAAGGACGGTTTTGTTTTGCTTTTTGTGTTATTTTTTTTTGCTATCGTTAGCTTTTTGCCAGATATACCACACTGCGAGCGAGCGCCAGGGACGCCAGCTTTCTGTTAGTGTATTGATTTTGCCGCGTTTAGGAATTTCGCTCAGATTGAGCATTTTTTGCAGCTCCTTTTTGAAGATGAAGTCGGCGCTGGGAACAACGTCCGTGCGGCACAGAGCCAGCAGCAGAAACATTTCGATGGTCCATTGGCCGAGGCCGCGGATTTGCATCAGCTGTTTGGTAATCTGACTGTCGGTCATATCATCGAACTTATCCATGGTTACGCTGCCGTTGATCACTGCTTCGGCAAAGCTGCGCAGGTAATCTACCTTTTGCTTAACCAGACCGATGCTGAGCAGGTCCTCAGCGGAAGCAGCAAGCACTGCCTGCGGTGTAATGGGATTGCCGGTGAGGCCTTCGAGCTTTTTCATTAGCTGCTGGCTGACATCAGGCGGCAACTGTTGGGCGATAATACCGGTCAGTAATATAGTAAAATAAGACTCTTTGGATTTTGGTTTTAACGGACAGGGCGAATAACGGTCAACTAACGGGGCGAGCTCTGGAACGTTTTCACGCAGATAGCGGTCACCGACGGACCAATCTGGGGCTTGGCACATAAGCATCCTCCTTTTATTTACTTCATTACAATATTATAATACGAAAACGGCGGATAGACAAACGAAAAAATGCGAAATAATAGCAATAAAAGCAGTTTTCTATGAACGAAGTCTTTCAGATTTGCTTTTTCTTTAAATCATGAAGAAAAATAAAAAACGGCGGCAACGCAGATTAATATTTGCACTTTTTTCTGCAAAGCTGTATAATTAATCTGGTTGACAATCTATATTTGTAATTAAAATGTAAGGAGACGATGAAATGTCTGAAGTCAGAGTAAGATTTGCTCCCAGTCCTACTGGGTATTTACATATTGGTGGTGCGCGTACTGCGCTGTTTAACTGGCTGTTTGCCCGCAAAATGGGTGGCAAGCTGATTTTGCGTATTGAGGATACCGATATTGAACGTCTGAAAGAGGATTCCGTAAGCCAAATCCTTACCAGCCTGAAATGGTTGGGCATCAACTGGGATGAAGGCCCGGAGGCCGGCGGCGAATACGGTCCTTACTATCAGTCCGAGCGCTTTGATATTTACAAAAAATATGCTCAGCAGCTGCTGGACGAAGGCAAAGCATACTACTGCTTCTGCACTACCGAGGATCTGGCTGCACAACGTGAAAAACAACGCGCTGCTAAGCAACCGTTTCGCTATGCACGTACCTGCCGCGATATTCCGGCAGAGGAGGCTAAAGCACGCATTGCTGCAGGCGAACCGTATTCCATCCGTATCAAGATTCCTGCCGAGGGCAGCATCACCGTTCATGACCTGATTCATGGCGAAGTTACCTTTAACATGGACCAGTTCGACGATTTCGTAATTGTAAAATCCAACGGTATTCCTACCTATAACTTCGCTGTTTGTGTCGATGACCATCTGATGGGCATGACTCACGTACTGCGCGCCGAGGAACATCTTTCCAATACTCCGAAGCAGCTGCTGGTTTACGAAGCACTGGGCTGGGAGCCGCCTAAGTTCGGTCATATGCCGATGATTCTGGCTATGGACCGTTCTAAGCTGAGCAAACGCCACGGTGCAACCTCCGTTGAAGAATTCCGCAGCCAAGGCTACCTGCCGGAAGCTATCATCAACTATCTGACTCTTCTGGGCTGGGGCCCCGGCGATGAGCGCGAAATCTTCACTCTGGAAGAAACCGTTAAGCTGTTTGAGCTGGAGCAGATGAGTAAAAAGGCTGCTATTTACGACACCAAAAAGCTCACCTGGATGAACGGCCAATATCTGTCCGAGCTGCCGCTGGAAAAAATTCTGCCGGATGCTAAGCCCTTCTTCGTTAAAGACGGCCTGGTAACCGAAGAATGGTTCAACGATGCTGCCAACGAAGCATACTTTGAAAAGCTCGTAGACGTTGTACGTGTACGCGTTAAAACTCTGCAGGAGGTTGCTGATGCCTCCACCTACTTCTTCAAGGATGTTGAAGAATATGATGAAAAGGGTGTAGCTAAGCACTTCAAGGCAGAAAATATTCCTGTACTGGAGCAGTGCATTGCAGCGATTAAAGCTGATGATGTATATGACCTGGCTTCTACCGAAGCAGCTTATAACAAAATTGCTGCCGACAATGGTCTGGCTCTGGGCAAGGTTATCCATCCGACTCGTCTGGCTCTGACCGGACGCACCGTAAGCCCCGGTATGTTTGATGTTATGGTTCTGCTGGGCAAGGAGAGAACTCTGGCACGTCTGGAAAAGGCTGTGGAGTTCATTAAAAGTTTATGATTGTAAAATAGCGATTAGCGGCTAAATTTAACGCGATGGCTTTAATTAAGCAGGAGGGCTTTTCTTCCTGCTTAATTTTTACCAAGAGCTTCAAGGCTTGGAACATTGTTTTGGAAAGGAGCTGCAGGCTATGAAAATCCTGTTGACAACATTATTATGCTTATGTTTATCGCTGCCGGTATTGGCAGACCAGCAGACAACGGTGCTTACCGAACAGACCTCTGTCGGCAAGGCAACGGCAACGCTGCCCTACATCGACGGCAGTAATTCCGCAGAGCTGGAAAAACAGGCTAACGCATTGGTGCGCGATGCTGCAGCTAAGCTGGTCAAGGAGGTAGGCGGTCAGGGAAGTGTAACCTATAAGGTGATGCTGAACCGTCCGAGCCTGGTAAGCCTGCTGCTGGAGGCAGACAATGGCGGACGCAAGGCGTACACCGGACTGAATCTTGATTTGACTACCGGCAAGGAGTTCGAGGTTACGGATTTCTTTGTCGATAACGATAACGTAAAAAATGCTTTGGGCAATTATGATAATGTGCTCTTCGGAGAAGAGGGCTTGTTTGTGCGCAGCAAGAAAAATGCTGCCTACAGCAGCTTTGTGCCGTACAGGGATGTAGTTACCTCTCTGCGCATCGGTGAAGCAGGACGTTTGCTGCAGCTGGCGAAAATTACCGATAAGGCTGCAGGAAAAACACTGCGTCTGCCTGCAAGCGGACTGATGGCGCTAAAGCTGGACAGCAATCCTTCCACCGGCTACGGTTGGCAATTTGCCTGCAGTTCACCGGCAGTAAGCAAGGTAGGCAGCTCGTTCACCATTCCGCGCGGTGACGAGGAAAGAATGGGTGCGCCCGGCGTTGAAATTCTGGTGCTGGCGGTTACCAAGCCCGGTACCTATAATATCCGCATGGATTATAAGCGCTCTTGGGAAAAAATGAGCCTGCAAAGCTTTAACTTTACCGTTATCGCAGAATAAGCTAGAGGATGTGTTTATGGAAAAAGCATCAGTTTCTGTAAAAATATATAATAGTACCTATGCATTAACGACCTCTGCCTCCGAAGAACAGGTGCTGAAAATAGCAGCAGAGGTAGACAGAAGAATGCAGGAGCTGGCAGAAAGCAAAAAGCTGCTGCAGACAGATAAAATCGCCATCTGGACGGCGCTCGATCTGGCTGCAGACAGACTGGAGCTGCAGGAAAAATGCGTTGCTCTGAAACAGGAAATGCAGCAGCAATCCGTGGCAGCGGAGCAGAAAATGCAGGAAAAATGCGCTGCGATGGAGCAGGAGTTGCAGCAAAAGTGCGCAGCAGCAGAGCAGAAAATGCAGGAAAAATATGCTGCGCTAGAGCAGGAAATGCAGCAAAGAAATGCTGTGCTGGCAGAAGAGCTGCAAAGCCTGCAGGCCAGATATGACAGACTGCTGGCAGCAGTGCGTGAAAGGTAGATAACATATGGAAAAGAAAACAATAGAACTGCTTGCTCCCGCAGGCAGCTGGGAAGCATTGGAGGCAGCGGTAAACGCCGGCGCCGATGCTGTATATATGGGCGGTAAAGCCTTTGGCGCACGTGCCTATGCCAGCAATTTTGATGAAGAGGAAATGGCGAAGGCGGTGTATTTTGCGCATATGCACCATGTGCGCCTGTATATTACCGTCAATACTTTGGTTGATGACAGCGAGCTGGAGGCTTTATCCGCTTACCTGCTGTTTTTGAATAACGTAGGCGTAGACGGACTCATTGTGCAGGATTTGGGCGTTATCCGCCTGGCGAAAAAAATTGTGCCGGAGCTTCCGTTGCATGCCAGCACGCAGATGAGCATTACCAACAGCAGCGGTGTAGACTTCGCTATGGGCGCAGGCATGGAGCGCAGCGTATTGGCACGCGAGCTGAGCCTGAAGGAAATCGGCGCAGCCTGCAGTCGCGGCAGTGAAATCGAAACCTTTATCCATGGCGCTTTGTGCGTATGCTACAGCGGTCAATGCCTGATGAGCAGTCTTATCGGCGGCCGCAGCGGCAACCGCGGACGCTGTGCCCAGCCTTGCCGTTTGCCGTATAAGCTGCTCAACGCGAAGGATGAGGATATGCTGCAGGGCAAGGATGCAGGCCAGTATCTGCTGAGCCCCAAGGATATGAATACCTTGAGTATTTTGCCGCAGCTGATTGATGCAGGCGTTGTGTCCTACAAAATCGAAGGACGCATGAAGCGCCCCGAATATGTTGCGGTAGTAGTAGATGCTTACCGCCGTGCGATTGACAGCTATCTTGCCGGTGATTACAATGTACCGGAGGAGGATTTGGCGAATATCGAGCAAATCTTCAATCGTGACTTTACCACCGCTTATCTTGAGCGTCGTCCCGGACGCACGATGATGAGCGACCGCCGTCCCAACAACCGCGGTGTGCTTATCGGCCGTGTAGCTAAGCTGGACAAAAACCGCAATAAGGCAGTTATCAAGCTGGATAAGGCACTGCATCTGGGCGACGGACTGGAATTCTGGGTAAGCGTCGGCGGACGTGTGGGCACCACCGTTACTGATATGCTGTGCGGCGGCAATGGTGTGCAGAGCGCTGCCCCCGGACAGCAGGTAACGATTGATGTGCCTAACGGAGTACGTTTGAATGACCGCGTTTTCCGTACTCTCGACAGCAGATTGATGAGCTATGCGCAGCAGTTCTTCGGACCGGACGCTAAAAAACGTATTCCGGTAGATGCCGTTGTTACTGCACGTTTGGGCGAGCCCATGACCGTTACGCTGACGGATGATGAAGGTAATGTCGGCTACGGCGAAACCGATTTTATCGTAGAGGCAGCACGCAAGCGTGCGCTGGATGAGGCCGGCGTACGCAAGCAGCTGGACCGCCTCGGTACGACTGAATATTTCCTGAACAGCCTGCTCTTTGAGCATGATGAAAATGTTATGGTGCCGATGAGCGAAATGAACGAAGCACGCCGTATGGCATGCGAGGCACTGGATGCAGCGCGTCTGAATGCCTTCGCACCGGCGCGTACAGCGGTGCATAGCTTCAGCGAGCAATTAGTGCCGCAGGCACATAAGGCTAAACAGCATGAATCCGTTCTGGTAGTGCATTGCGACAGCGTTGAGAAGGTCAATGCTGCGCTGCAGGCAGGTGCTGAACGCATTCTCTTTGGCGGTGACTGCTTCAATCATCAGCTGCCGTCAGAGGCGGATTATGCTAAGGCTGCCAAGCTGGTGCGCAAGGCAGGCCGTCAGCTGGCCTTTGCTACTCCGCGTATCATCAAGGAAGCACAGCTGGCATATTTCGACAAGCTCTTCCAATTGTGGGAAGAGCTGCAGCCTGATTTTGTTTACATCAACAACAACGGCTTGTGGCCCTTGGCGAAGAAGCATGCTGCGCTTAATTTGGTAGCAGACATGTCTTTGAATATTTTCAACAGCCAGACACTGCAGTTCTGGCAGGAGCAGGGCGCTGCAGGCGCAGTGCTCAGCCCCGAGCTGACTATGGCGCAGGTAGAGCATCTTGTGAGCGTCAGCCCGCTGCCGTTGGAGTGCATGATTCAGGGACGTTTGGAAATGATGGTTTCCGAATACTGTGTAGGCGGCAGCTTCCTGGGTGCGTTGGATAAGGGTGCCTGCAAGTTTAACTGTGCAGAGCCTTTGTTCCTGGGTGACCGCAAGGATGCACGCTTCCCGATTGTTACGGACCAGTTCTGCCGCATGCATATTCTGAATGCGCATGAGCTTTCGATGACTGCTAATGTGCAGCACATGGCGGAAGCAGGCGTGGCTGCGCTGAGAATTGACGGCCGTGATTACGATGCGGCGCGTCTGGGCGAGCTTGTGGCGCTGTACCGCAAGATTATCGGCGGTGCGGTGGAGGCACCGGAAAATCTGCCGGGTACTACAAGAGGCCACTATTTCAGAGGCGTAATGTAAAAGTAAATGTCAGCTTGCTAAGTTGAATAAATTGAATAAGCCAAGGCCCCCTGTCGGCAATCGCCGGCAGGGGCTTTTTGTCACATGTACAATTTGCTTGTCTAAGCATTTTTATATGCTTAATTATAAAATCAGAGATGGTTTTCAGGCTATAGCAATCATATGCAGCAGAAAAATTTGCCTGCATCTTTCCGTTCCTGCCCAATCTATGATATAATACTAAAGTTATAGAGAAAAACGACCATAAGGTCAGAAGATAAATTTTAGAGGAAAAGAGGAATGTGAAATGACAAATGGATTTGCAGCCTTAAAGGTTTGTGCGCACACTGTAGAGCAACTCCAGAAAATGGGCATCAAAAAGCCGATGCCGGTACAGGAGCAGGCTATCCCGGCGCTGTTTGCCGGACGTGACGTAATCGCCCGTGCGCAGACAGGTACAGGCAAGACACTGGCGTTCTTAGTGCCGTTGGCGGAAAAAATCGATACTGCCAAAAGCTACGTTCAGGCGCTGGTAATTACGCCGACGCGTGAGCTGGCACAGCAGATTGCTACCGAAATGAAAAAAATCTTGGGCGAAAGTGATATCAAGGTGCTGGCTGTTACCGGCGGACGCGATTTCGAAACGCAAAAATATAAGCTGGAGGGACGCAGCCATGTGCTGATCGGTACTCCCGGACGCTTGCTGGACCACATCCGCAAGGGCAACACCGACCTTGGCGGCGTGCGCTATCTGGTACTGGACGAGGTTGACGAAATGCTGCAGCAGGGCTTTATGGATGAAGCGCTGGAGCTGATTGCTATGACTGCGCCGGAGCATCAGACGATGCTTTGCTCCGCAACTCTGTCGGAAGAGGTGCGCAAGTTGGGACGCAAGCTGACGAAAAACTGCGCGCTGATTGATATCAATCCTGACCAGGCTACCGTTGAGAAAATCAAGCAGATTTGCCTGAAAACAACCGACGAATACAAGAATAAGGCTGTGGCAGCGCTAATTGACCGCCTGAATCCTTATCTGATGATTGTTTTCTGCATGAGCAAGGAGCGCACCAAGGAGCTTGGCGACTGGCTGGGCATGCAGGGCTATAATGTTGACGTGCTGCATGGCGAAATGTCTCCCGCCAAGCGCAAAACTGTTATGAAGGCCTTCCGTGATGCTAAGATTCAGATTCTTGTTGCCAGCGATTTGGCTGCCCGCGGTTTAGATGTTGAGGGTGTAACTCATGTTGTGAACTATGATATTCCGCATGATGTCGACTGGTATGTTCACCGCATCGGCCGTACAGGACGCGCAGGTAATGAGGGCGAAGCAATTACGCTTTATACTGCCGACGAGGTTAAATGGCTGCGTAATATCGAAACCAAGCTGGGAATTCTGATGGAACGCCAAAACCTGGAGGGCGGTGTTGTGGCACGTCGCGTCGCTGTGGCTGCCAAAAAGAAAAAGCCCGCAGGACCTAAGCGCGGACGCAATTCCGTTGTTGATAAGCGCAAGGCTCCTAAAACAGGCAGCAACCGCCGTCAAGGTGTGAAAAAAAAGTAAGTTCGTTCTGTATTACTTG
>OGOX01000771.1_pt1 | contig 22763 bp, 15 predicted proteins | sample 1552761 | NCBI WGS metagenome assembly OGOX01 (sample SAMEA2580212, study PRJEB22360) | human gut metagenome | biome: human gut; feature: human-associated habitat; material: faeces | place: Denmark | collected 2008/2010
GAACTCTACTAAATAATAGCAGCATATTTCCCCGACGCGAGACGCGTCGCCCCCATTAGTGCTTGCGTTTCTTCAGAATGTAGCCCATAACAAACAATGTGCGAGTGCAAACGTAGTCTGCACTCGCACAAAAAAATACTATATAATTCTCAACAGAATGATACACGAACAAGCCCTGACGAGACTAATACGTGTTCATTCATGAGCAATTACTGCAGTTTCTGCTTAACCTCAATTTCCTGGAAGGTTTCAATCATGTCACCCTCCTTAATATCGTTGCAGTTGGTGAGAGAGATACCACACTCAAAGTTGGTGCTAACCTCCTTCACATCGTCCTTAAAGCGCTTCAACGCATTGATTTCGCCGGTAAAGATTACAATACCATCGCGAATGACGCGCGCCTTGTCGCTGCGCTTCACCTTGCCATCGATCACGTAGCAACCTGCCACATAACCAACCTTGCTGATGTGGTAAACCTGGCGCACCTCGATGTTGGCAGTAACCTCCTCCTTGATAACAGGCTCGAGCATACCCTCCATGGCCACCTTGACGTCCTCAATGGCATCGTAGATGACTGAGTACTGACGGATTTCGACACCGTCGCGCTCGGCCAATTTGCGGGCTTGCTGTGACGGACGCACCTGGAAACCAATGATAATGGCCTCTGAGGCAGCTGCAAGTGTTACATCGTTCTCGCTTATCTGGCCCACACCCTTGTTGATAACTTTCACCACAATATTCTCGGTAGAAAGCTTGATAAACGAATCGGCCAAAGCTTCGACCGAACCGTCCACGTCGGCCTTGACAATGATGTTGAGTTCGTGATATGAACCCATCTTGAGGCGTTTGCCAATCTTTTCGAGCGTGAGCACCTCACGGGTACGCAAGTCTTGCTCGCGCTGCAGTTGTTCGCGCTTGTTGGCAATTTCGCGGGCCTCCTGTTCAGTCTCCATCACGTGGAACTGGTCACCGGCCTGCGGAGCGCCATTAAAGCCGAGCAATGTGGCAGCCATTGAGGGACCTACATTGTCGATGCGCTGGCCACGCTCGTTGAAGAGGGCCTTCACACGACCATAGTTGGTACCTGCCAGCACGATGTCGCCCTGGTGGAGCGTACCGTTCGACACCAAGATTGTGGCCACGTAACCACGACCCTTGTCGAGCGACGACTCGATAACCGTACCCGTAGCCTTGCGGTTGGGGTTGGCCTTGAGTTCAAGCATATCTGCCTCGAGCAGCACCTTTTCGAGCAGTTCCTTCACACCCGTACCCTTCTTGGCACTGATGTCCTGGCTCTGGTACTTACCGCCCCACTCCTCAACGAGGAAGTTCATGGCAGCCAGTCCCTCCTTAATTTTGTCGGGGTTGGCGTGCGGTTTGTCCACCTTGTTGATGGCAAACACGATGGGCACATTGGCTGCGGTGGCGTGTGCAATAGCCTCCTTGGTCTGGGGCATGATGTCGTCATCGGCAGCAATGATAATGATGGCGATATCCGTCACCTGTGCACCACGGGCACGCATGGCGGTAAATGCCTCGTGACCCGGTGTGTCGAGGAAGGTGATGTGGCGGCCGTTGTCGAGTGTGACATTGTAGGCACCAATGTGCTGGGTGATACCGCCAGCCTCGCCGGCAATGACATTCGACTTGCGAATGTGGTCGAGCAACGATGTCTTACCGTGGTCAACGTGACCCATGACGGTAACAATCGGTGCGCGTGGTTCGAGGTCTTCGGGGCTATCCTCCTCCTCGGCAATGGCCTCTTGCACGTCGGCGGCCACATATTCTGTTTTGAAACCGAACTCTTCGGCCACGAGGTCGATGGTTTCGGCGTCCATACGCTGGTTGATGCTCACCATGATGCCAATGCTCATGCAGGTAGCAATAACCTTTGTCACAGGCACGTCCATCATTTGTGCCAGCTCGTTGGCAGTTACAAATTCGGTGAGTTTGAGCACTTTGCTCTCGGCCTTGGCCTCGCGGCGTTCCTCCTCGGCGCGCTGGTGCTGCTGTTCGCGCTTTTCCTTACGGTACTTGGCGCCCTTGCCACCCTTTTGCTTGCTGGTGAGGCGTGCCAGTGTTTCCTTTACCTGCTTGGCCACGTCCTCTTCGCTCACCTCAACCTTTTGCTGCTCCTTGGCGCGGCGGTTGCGGTTCTTGTTGGCACTCTTGCCATTGGCAGCGCCTTGTTGGTTGTTGCGGTTGTTCTGTCCGTTCTGACCGTTGGCACCCTGCTGGTTGCGCTTCTTGCCATTGTTGTTGCCATTCTGCTTGGGCTGGTTGGCAGCATTGTTCACATCGACACGTTCGCTGCCAATGCGGTTACGCTTTTTGCGTTGTCCGCCGGCCTGTGCCTGCCCGTTCTGTCCGGCAGCCCCCTGCTTGTTGTTGCGTTCGCGGCGGCGCTCCTCCTTCGACTTCTTTTTGGGTCGTGTAGTAGAGTTAATGGCACTGAGATCAATGGTGCCGAGCACCTTGGGACCAGTAATTTCAACCTGGGGGTGGAGTTTGAACACACCGTCTTCCTCCTCGCCAATGGCTTTGGCGCGCTCTTCGCGTTGTACTTTGGTGTTTTCGGTAGTGCTTTGGTTCATGTTTTGGGGGTTGGAAGTAGTTTGGTTGTTGGCATGTGCCGGCACTGCTTCCTCGGCCTCAGTCTTTTGGGCAGGGGCTGCGGGGGTGTTTGCAGCAGTGGCTGCGTTAGCCTGGGGCTTATTTATGCTTTTAGCCGGAGCTTTTGGAGCCTCGGCTTTTGTGTTGTTGGCAGATTGTGTGTTGCTCTGTGCCTTGGCGGGTTTGGCATCGAGGTCGATGTGGCCTACAATGTGTGGTCCCTTTACTTCGGGCACCACCGTTTCAACCATGGTTTCCTCGGTCTTGCGCGTTTTGGCAGAGCGTTTCTTTTCCTGACGGTCCTGCATACGTTCCTCAGCCTTGTCGCGCAAAGTTTTGTCGGCGCTGAAGGCATTCTTAAGTAGTTCGTACTGCTTGTCGTCAAGCTTTTGGTTAGGGTCGTTGCTTGCCACGGGTGCTCCTTTTTCCTTCAGGAGGTCGGTGATTGACTGCAAGCCGACGCCAAATTCTTTGATAGCTTTATTTAATCTGATACTCATGCAATAATGTTAGTAAGGTTTGCTAATGCGATTGTCTCAACATAGGTAAGTGGGCTGGCATGCCCCACAGCGGCCATAGCGCGCCGCACGGGGTGGAGTTTTCAAGGTTCTGGCCTTGTTGGCTGATTATGCTTTGCCTTAAAAAGACTCCACACCGGCTGCGTGATTATGTGCTTTAGCGTGTGTGCGCCGCCCGACTTACGCGTTGTGCATTAGCTCTCCTCGCCTGCCGGCTCTGCAGCAGGCTCGTTAGCGTCGGCCGGAGCCTCAGCAGTTGGTTGGGCAGCGGGTGCCTGGGGTGCGTCGTTCTCAAACTCGGCACGCAGCACGCGCAATACTTCGTCGACGGTAGACTCTTCGAGGTCGGCCTTTTCGATGAGCATTTCGCGGGGTGCGTTGAGCACGTCCTTGGCGGTTTCGAGACCGATGCCCTTGATGGCGTCAATCACCCACTGGTCTATTTCGTCGGCAAACTCGTCGAGGTAGATATCCTCGGTCATTTCTTCGCCCTCAACCTCACGGAACACGTCGATGGTGTACTCGGTGAGCATCGAGGCCAGCTTGATGTTCATACCACCCTTACCAATAGCCAGACTTACCTCGGCAGGACGCAGGTACACCTCGGCTTTACGCTCCTCTTCGTGCAGCACAACGTTCGACACCTGTGCGGGGTTCAAGGCACGCTGTATGAACAGGGCTGTGTTGTTGGTAAAGTTGATCACATCGATATTTTCGTTGTGCAACTCGCGCACTACACCGTGTATACGGCTGCCGCGCACACCAACACAGGCGCCCACGGGGTCGATGCGGTCGTCGTAGCTTTCAACGGCTATCTTGGCGCGTTCGCCCGGAATGCGGGCAATGCGGCAGAGGCGGATGGCGCCGTCGGCAATTTCGGGTATTTCGTTCTCGAGCAAACGGCGCAAGAAATCGTTCGATGTGCGCGAGAGGTAGATTTTAGGATTGCCATTGGTGTTGTCCACACGGTCGATAACGGCTGTCACGGCATCGCCTTTGTGGAAGAAGTCGCGGGGTATTTGCTGTGATTTGGGCAGGTAGAGCTCGTTCTTCTCCTCGTCCATAAGCAGCGTCTCGCTCTTCCAGGTCTGGTACACCTCGGCAGTGATAAGCTCGCCCACGCGGTCCTTATATTTATTATAGAGGGCATCGTGTTCCAGCTCGAGAATTTTGCTGGCCAAAGTCTGGCGCAGCGTCAGTATGGCACGGCGTCCGAAGTCGGCAAAATGAATCTCTTCAGACACATCTTCGCCCACCTCGTAGGTGGCATCAATCTTTTGTGCCTCGCTCAATGATATTTGCTTGTTGGGGTCTTCCACCTCGTCGTCGTTCACCACCACGCGGTTGCGGTAAATTTCGCAATCGCCCTTGTCGGGGTTTACAATCACGTCAAAGTTCTCGTCAGAGCCAAAGATTTTGGCTATCACGCTGCGGAAGCTCTCCTCGAGCACACCCACCATGGTGGTGAGGTCAATATTTTTGTTTTGCTTAAACTCAGCAAAGGTTTCTATCAAGCTTGCTGTTTCTTGTTTCTTCTTAGCCATATATTGAGCGGTATTGTGTATTGTCTTATTTATTCAACTTTCGGATTCAGCCCGTTCAAGTTAAAACCGAAACTTGAGTTATTTATATATGCGTGCGCGCGGCACGTCGGGCAGGCGTTCAAGCTTTTGTTACGAAGGTGCGCCCGCCAGAGTTCTTACTTAAAGTCGATGACGTACTTGGTGCTTTTTACTTGGTCGAAGCTGAAGGGCACTTCGCGTTCTACCAGTTTGGGGCGCTTGGCACCCTCTTCGCGCACTTTTTCCTCGATGGTGAGCGTAAAGCCCTCGGGTGTTACACCGCCCAAGGTTCCCTGCAACTTTTTGCCCTCAGTGGTGAGCACCTCGACACGCTCGCCTTGGTGAATTTCGTACTGGCGCAACACCTTGAAGGGCTGTCCTATGCCGGCGCTGCCCACTTCGAGTTCAAAGTCCTCCTGCTCGCGGTCGAGATGGCTCTCGATGTAGCGGCTGAGTTCTACGCAGTCTTCAATCCACACGCCCTCTTCGTGGTCTATCTCTACCACGATGCGGTCGTCGGTACTGATGGTGAGGTCGGTCAGGAAGTAGTCCTTACCCTCCAACCACTGTTCCACCAGACTTTTTACAAAACTTTTGTCAATCATTCGTTATGCTTTCAGATGTATTTTAACACCTGCAAGGTGGCCAATATTCCTCCTTGCCCCCTTGCCTTTGGTTATGCTTTATAGCGTGTTGTAAAAACAAGTGAGGAACTTCTTTCGAAAGCCCCTCACTCAATCTTGCTGCAAAGATACAAATATTTATGTGTGTTTGCCAATAGTTTGGCGTTATTTTTTATGGCAATATGCTAATGCTAATATGGAAATATGCTAATGTGCTGACGCCGTTGCGATACTATATGCCACGCTGCGGCCTTCGCAAATTGACGCACTACTGTGGCCTTTCCTACTTGGCGTGCACCCTTTATGAGCAGTGCTTTATTCGCGATGGTTTTCTTCCACGCTTCTAACTTGTTGATTATCTTATGTTTCAGCATAGCAATTACAACTTTTCCCCAGCCTTTGTACGGCTTGCTTACAACTTTTTTCCAGCTTTTCGGCCGTCAACTTGCAACTTTTTTCCAGCAGCATGATGCAGCAGCCGCCCAGGAGCCTGTGTTTTGATGCCGCGGGGCTGCGCGAATCACTTCGAACAGCCCGTATAATGAAAAAAATACTTTAACTCGCAGGGCTACTCTAAACTAATGCAGTCTGGTAAAACGCCAAAGCATAAAAAAGGTTGTAATGGACAACGTGGGGGCGTTATCGTATTCCATGCCTGCTTTTATGTTAATAATAGTTTCTGCAGCTATGTATAGTTGACTTAAGGTGTTTGCTCTTTGCGATAAATCGTCCTAATTATAAAGGGATTTAGACGAAGGAGTAACGCTTCTAACGTTGTGATGAATAGTAATGTCTTGATTTATAAGTACTTACGTCGCAAAGTTACACTTTTTCGAGGATAGTTTGTGTAAAATACTACACTTTTTCGAGGATAAAATGCGTGTGTTACTACACTTTTTCGAGGATAGTTTGTGTGAAATGCTACACTTTTTCGAGGATAGTTTGTGTAAAATACCACACTTTTTCGAGGATAAAATGCGTGTATTACTACACTTTTTCGAGGATAAAGCGCATTATCTTATTGCGGCATGGTAAACCGTTCTGATACGATTATCGAACACAGAACACGCTGATTGCACGGGTTTTTCGCTACACGCTTTGGTCCCACGAAAATGACGGAGTTGGCGGAATCAGTGAGCATTGCATGCTCGTTTCGCTGCTTGCTTGTTGTTGGCCAACTGCTGCTGGGGAGTTCTTAACAGCATAATCGGTGCGATCCGTGCTATAATATCAGAATTGTTTTATCAAGCTGCAATAAATGATATTGCATTTTTTACGAGAGCGTTTACACCAATTATGCGGGCAAAAGCTTAACTTTGCATCAATTCTTCTAACAAACAACCTTTGCCTAAGCAGATGTTCGGTAAAAGGCCTGGAAAGAATTGGCGTAATGCGTTGTTGTGAAACATGAAATGATGAACGGGCACAGCGGCTGCGCGAGCAGTATGACCCGTAATAATGCGCCATGACATACCAGCAATATAGGAACATAACTTTATGGTTCGTCGAATGTCTGCTTACACCGGTGTACACAGTTCTCCCCCTTATGAAGAGGCATATACTCAACTTTGTGCTCGTGGCGCTTGTGCTGCTTGTGGCAGCATGCAAGGGCCATGAGGCCGACACGTTCAAAATAGGTGTGTCGCAGTGCAGCCAAGATGCGTGGCGTGAGCAGATGAACCGCGAAATGCAACGTGAAACAATGTTTTACAACAAGAATGTAAAACTCGACATACGTTCGGCTCACGATGACAATGCACTGCAAATAAAACAGATAGACAGTTTGGTAAACGAGGGCATCAACCTGCTGGTGGTGTCACCCAACGAGGCGCGCGCACTCACCCCCGTGGTGGAGCGTGTGATGCGCCGTGGCATACCAGTGATAGTGGTTGACCGCAAAACGCTCTCCGACAAATACACGGCATATATCGGGGCCGACAACCGCAGCATAGGCAAGGACATGGCCGCCTGTGTGGTGCAGGAGCTCAAGGGGCATGGCACCGTGGTGGAGCTGACTGGCCGCATGGCCGGCACAGCAGCACGCGAGCGTCATGCCGGACTGACCCACATGCTGGCACAGGCACCGGGCATAAAGGTGCTGGCCAGTGTTGAAGTGGGGTGGGAGGGGCCACGCGTGCAACAGCAGGTTGACAGTTTGATAGCGGCCGGCGTTGTGCCACAAATAATCACTGCCCCCAACGACCGCACTGGCGTGAAGGTGCACCAGGCTTTGGTGGCAGCCGGACACCCCGAGGTGAAGGTGATTGGCGTTGACGGTCTGTCGACCAAGGGTGGCGGACTTGACAATGTGGAGCAAGGTGTGCTCACAGCCACATTCGTCTATCCCACAGGCGGCGACAAGGTGATACAAACGGCCATGCGCATATTGCGGCACGAGCCTTTCAAGCGCGACACGCGGCTGCACTCGGCTGTAATCAATGCCACCACGGCACGCCTGTTCCGCATACAGAGCGACCAGGTGCATGAGAGCGAGCAGCGCATTGACCAGCTTGGCACGCAGATGGACAAATTCCTGTCGCGCTATTCCATGCAAAAGATGCTGCTCTTTGCCTGCATAGCCATTATAGTGCTGATTGGGGTCGTGATGGCCATGGGCATACGCTCGTATTATGTGACCATACGCCGCAACGAGGAACTTGACAACCAAAAGCGCAAGCTTGAGGCGCAGCGCGACCAGTTGGTAAAAATGTCGAAGGAACTGGAGGAGACCACGCAGAGCAAGCTCACCTTTTTTACCGAGGTGTCGCATGACTTGCGCACACCACTCACCCTCATATTGGCGCCCGTTGAGCAACTGCAGGGGGCGGACAACTTGACCGACGAGCAGCGCGGACTTCTGCAAGTGGTGCGCACCAATGCCGACATATTGCTGCGGCTGGTGGGGCAGACACTCGACTTCCGCAAGTTTGAGACGGGCCAGCTGAGGCTCAATGTCAAGACGGTGCAGCTGAACGAGACCCTCAAGCAGTGGTGCGACCCCTTCCGTGCCCTGGCACGTAAAAAGATGGTGCGCTACCATGTGCAGCAGGCCGATGTGCCCGATGCGGCATGGCTCGATGTGATGCTCGACGATAAAAAGATGGAGAGTGTGTTGTACAACTTGCTGTCTAACGCTTTCAAATATACGCCCGAAGGGGGTAAAATAACGGTTACGCCAAGCATAACCGATGATGCCGAACAGGGCCGGTGGCTCAGCATTGTGGTTGAGGACAGCGGACAGGGCATTGACCGCGACAAGTTGCCCCACATATTCGACCGCTTTTATCAGGCCGACGCGAGCCACGATGGTTCGGGCATAGGGCTGGCCACAGTAAAGGCTTATGTCGAACTGCATGGTGGCACGGTGAGTGCCGAGAGTATGCGCGGCAGCGGCACACGCTTTGTGGTGCGCATACCCTGTCAGCACGATGTGGCTGCGGCTCACGTGTATGAACAACCTGATGCCATGCAACCCGACGGGGCTGGTGTGGTGGCACCGCACATTGATGCCATTGCGGGCGAGGGAGTGCACACGGTGCCAAATGCGTTGGCTGCCTCGGCAGATGCCGCACAGGCGAGGGGCGGTGCTGCTGAACCGCGTCCCACAGTGCTCGTGATTGACGATAACGAGGACATACGTTCATATCTGCGCTTGTTGCTTGCGGACGGCTATGTGGTAGAGACGGCTGCCGACGGGCAGGAGGGCCTGGCCAAGGCGCGACAACTCATACCCGATGCGGTGGTGTGTGATGTGATGATGCCTGTGATGGACGGCTGGGAGTGTTGCCGCAGATTGAAGGACGAGTGGCAAACTTCGCACATTCCGGTGATGATGCTGACGGCCTGCACCCTCGACGAGCAACGTGTGGCGGGATTTGACTGCGGTGCCGACTCTTACATAGCCAAGCCGTTCAGTCCGGATATGTTTAAGGCCCGATTGCGCAATCTTATTGATAACCGCCGCCGTTTGAAGGCTTTCTTTGGCGACAAGACATCGCTCAAAGCCTCGAATGTGAGTGAGCTCGACAAGGGTTTTGCTGCGCGATTGCGCGACATGATAGAGAAGAATATGTCGAGCGAGAATTTCTCGGTTGAGGACATGGCGGCGCAGATGGGCGTAGGGCGCACGCAGCTTTATCGTAAGGTTAAGTCGCTCATGGGCTTTTCGCCGGTAGAGTTGTTGCGCATAGCGCGCCTTAAAAAGGCTGCCGAATTGTTGCGCCGCACGGAAATGACGGTGGCAGAGGTGGCTTATGAGGTAGGATTCGCATCGCCCAGCTACATGGCCAAATGCTTTAAGGAGTATTTTGGCGTTAATCCTACGGAGTATAAGTAGTTATTGTTGTTCGGTAAAACATAAACATGCGAATTGGCTCAAGCCTCAAACGCAACCACTAATAGGACTGACTTTCTCAAAAGAATCGTCCGCAACGCCTGTTTGTGGACATTGCGGAATAGGCTCTCAATGCTATTTTGTGTTTTACTGGGCAGCAATGGCTGCACGCATACAACGAATAAAGCCGTTGATTATAAGTGAATGTACTTAATAATCAACGGCTTTATTACTTGTCGGGGCGACGGGATTCGAACCCACGACCCCCTGCTCCCAAAGCAGGGGAAATAGAAGTCCTAAATCGTTGATATACAATAGGTTGAGCGGGTGACTGTACGTGAGTGCTCACAATATGCTCACAAAAAGGTGCTTGTGGTGCGCGCATAAACACCACAAGCGTATGCAAAAAAAGCCTGGCCACGTGGGGCGTGGCCAGGTGGGTGCGCCTGTCAGCCGCAGGCGGCTTGTGTCAAAGGGGAAACGTATGAAAGTAAAACCCCGGCTGATGTGTGTGGTGGGGGGCTGTTGTGCCGCTCATTGTGGGCGGCCGGTTTGTGGCGGGCTGCACGGCTGTGGGTTATATGTTGTCTGCGCAATGGTTGATGCGCTGCGCGAGGTCGCGCAGGCTTTGACGAAGTTGCTCCCGTTCGGCAGGGGTGAAGCCGCCTGTGCCTCCGTTGCCGTCGATGCCGTTGAGCTTGTGGTAGAGCCATGATGATGACTTGTGGAAGTATTGGTTGGCGACTTCGCGCCATGATATGATGAGTTGTATGTCTTGCAGACGCTCTCTCATATTGGTGATGGGTTGGGTGTTGTCCATGATGTATGGTGTTGTGGGTTGTGTTTGGTATAGTGTAAAGAGCCCCGCCCGCTTGTGACGGGGCTCTTTGTGTCAGTTGGGTTGCCTTAGCATTTGGTCGAAGAGTTCTTGTGCGTACCAAAGTAGTTGTGGATAGCCGTCGGGGAAACTTTTGTTGTAGTTGCGAATGGCTTCGAGCAGTTCGTACTCTTTTTCGGAAACTGCGATTTTGAATGTTTTCTGTTTCATATTGTTTTTTGTTTTGACAATGCAAAGATACTACAATAATTCGTATTTCCCAAATTATCTGCATGCTTTTTTGTTGGTTTTCAATGCTTTATGCTTTGGTGTTGGGGCGGCTGCTGGGTGTGGTGTTGTCATTGTATCTCGTAGAGGTAGGCTTGCTTGAGTGGTTGTATGCCGTTTTGGTCGATGGTTATTTCGAGGCGGGCGCAGGCGTAGCGGCGGGAGCCTATGAGGTAGGGTTGCGTGGGATCGGGGTTGATTGTGTCGGTGAATTGTGCTTGCAGTTCGATGCGTGTGTCGATGGTGGGGGCTGTGGTGAGTAGTTGCCCTATGTTGCCGTAGTTGGCGCGGGTGTCGGTGGGGCCTTTGGTGGTGAGGGCGAAGGGGCCTTCGGGTGTGGGGAAGGTGTAGGCCATTGTTACGAGTGTTGCGGGTATGTGGCGGGGGCCGTTTATGCTTGTGGTGTAGGGTATGGCGATGGGGCAGAGTGAGATGGTTGGGTTTTTGCTGGGGGAACCGTCGGGGCCTGGGAAATATTCTTGGTAGTAGGTGTCGTTTTCTCCGTTGTACCATGCAATGTCTATGTGGTCTTTGGCTTCGGTGGTGGTGTCGGTGGTGTCGGTGTCGGGTGGGTTGATGGCGTTGTTGACAGAGTAGATGTTTGATTTGGTGAGTATTGTGTCGGCCACGGCTATGATGGGGTAGCGCCCGGTGGCGGGGGTGGGGTCTTTGAGTTGCCCGTTGTTGGTGGCGATGTGTGGGTCGGTGATGAGCATGTTGGCTGGTGTGATGCGCAGTTTGGTCATTTGCTCGCGGTTGGTGGTGCGCATGAGTGGTGCGAATTGGTCTACTTCGCAGAGAGCGGGTGTGCCGAGATCGCTGATGAGTATGGCGTATGCGCGGTTGGTGGGTGTGACGGTGTAGAGGTTGGGGCTTTGTTTTTTGTAGTAGTCTGTTAGTTGGTCGTAGTGGTTCTTGGCTTCTTCGTATGTGGCGGTGGGCAGTATGGTGGCATTTTCCCATACTTCGTCGGGCAGGCGCAGCATGGGGCTGATGTTGGGGTGGTCGTAGTCGACATTGCCGTTGGCTGTGGTTTCGGCTTCGGGGTCGGTTGATATGTTGATGGTGTGCGCGTCGGATACTTGTGTGATGGTGATGGGCTTGCGTGTTTCGGTGTAGTAGTGTTCGCGGGTGTACATGTCGACGTATCGTCCGCTGAAGGTGAACACGCAACCGAGGAGGTTTTGTAGTTCGTTGAGGTATTCTTTGACGGTCCAGTGTGGCAGTATGGCGGCCCGTTGCAGGGTTTGGCGTGTGTTGGCTATGTAGATGCCTCGTGTGAGGGGGTTGTCGTCGGTGTATTGTTTCCAGTTGCGGGGGGTGAAGCCGAGGCACTTGAATATGCGCGCGGTGATGTCGAGCAGGTAGGGGCAGGGTGCGAGTGTGATGTCATCTATTGAGTCGCCGTCGAGTCCGGGTGTGGTGGTTATCATGTTCGCAGGGTTGGCTATGATGTCGTCGGTGGTGCTGTATATGGGCAGACATATTGCGTCGGTTTGCCCGTAGGTGCCGTAGGCTGCTTGTCGCACGGGTGTGGTGGTGCGCAGAAATTTTTGACCGATGCAGCTGCTGAATATCGTGATTTGTGTGCGCACGTCGGTTCCGCTTTTGAGCACTTCGCTGTTGGAGTATTGCACGGAGCCGAAGCCGTCCCATGCGTTGCCGAGAGGTAGCTCGTCTATATAGGTGGTGTCGTTGTTGAGTGGTGAAGCTTTGACGCCCGCTTTGAGTTGCACTTTTATTTCGGTCTCGGTGATAGAGGTGACGGTGGCGGTGCCTTCGAGTTGCAGCGGTGGTGCTATGAGCTGCATGGTGTATTGTTCGCCTATGTGGGGGTATTGCGTTGTGGCGGGGTGGTTGCGTGGCCCGAATATGGCGAGGTTGGTCGGGCAGCCCCTCAAGGGCAACTGCACCTCGAGGGTGTAGTCGCCTTGGTCGGCAAAGTAAGGGTTGACGCGTGTAAGCTTGATGGTGGTGCCCTTTTTTATTTCGGCTATTTGGTTGTTGATGGTGAGTTGCATCATGGGTTGGTGAGTTTTTTGTAGTGGGTATATTGTTGGTCGAGTCCGTCGGGTCCGCTCATTACGACGTATGCTTTGATGCCCTGTGCCAGGTGTTGGTTGAGTTGGTTAATGGCTTCGGTCTGTGCAGGTGTGGCAGTGTCCACCACTTGCAGGGCGGGTGTGTTGTTGGCGGCGGTGGCGGCTGTGGTGACGGCTTGCCCTGCGAGGGTGGCGGTGGTTTGTGGTGCGGTGATTGCGCGGCTCACGTCGTCGGCAGTGAGTCGTGCCACGGTGTTGGTGCGTTGTGCGTGGTCGATGAGCTGGAGAACGGGCATGAGGTGGGGGTTGTTCACGGCTTGGTGGTTGGCCACAAACTCGCCTTCGTGCACGATGCCAGCCTGTCGGCGGTACTGACGGCCACCGGTAAAGCCACCAATGTAGTAGCCCTCGGCCTCGGCCTGGTGTTGTTTCTTGATGGCGGCTATCTGTAGGGCACCGGCTGCGATGGCTGCTGCTGCGGCTATGGGAGCTATGATGGGGCCCACGAAGGGTGTTCTAACCACTGAGCCGTATGCCATGATGGCGTTCATGGCGGTTTGCGCCACGGCCTGTGCCAGTTCCACCTTCATTTGCTTGCGGTTGTACTTGCTTTTGATTTTGGCGAGTTCGGCCTGCTTCTGTTCCTCAAGTTTTTTGGTGCGTTTGGTGTTTTTGCCTGCGGCTTTGATTTGTGCGTCGTATTTTTTTGTTACTTCGGCCTGTTCGAGCTGGCTTTGTGCCTGGAAGAGTTGTGTGGCTTGGCTCATGGTGGCCATTATCATGCTCATGGCCGCAATGCCCACTGCGGCATAGTCTTGCCACTGCGCTTTGCCGTCTTTGAGTTTTTGCGACAGGTTGGAGAGGTTCTGCGCCAGGTTGATGACGCCTTGGCTCATTTCGTCGGTGGGTTGTCCGAGGTCTTGGGGTTTATCCTTTTTGTCGTCATCGCCGTCCTTGCCGTCCTTCTCCTTCTTTTTATATTTATCTTCGATGGCCTTTTTGGCCTTTTGATATTCCTCCTCTGAGAGCAGCCCCTGGTGGTGCCTGTACACTTCTTCAAGGAAAGCCAGTTCGTCGGCCTTCCGTTCCTCTGCGCTCTTCAGTTCATATTCCTGGCGCATTTGGTTCACCTTTTGCAGGAAGCGCAGGTCTTCGTCGTATGCGGCCTGTTTCTTTTTCTTGTCCAGGGCTTCCTCGGCCTCGTGTATTTGTTCGGCCGTGGCTTTGTTTTTAGGGTCGCGCAAGTAGTTAAGCCGTCGTGTGAGGGCTTGAATTTGTATGGCGTTGAGTTCGCGCTGATATTGTTCCTCGCTCATTTGCTCCTTCTCGTGCCGCAGGTTGAGGGCTTGGGTGCGTTCCTCCGTCTCCACGTCAATTTGGTGCAGACTCCAGTCGGTGCGCGAGGCATCAATTTGCTTGGCGGTGTTGGCTATTTGTTCGTTCAGCGAGTTAATCTCGGAGTCGCCCGCTTTGTAGAGGTCGCGCTTCTTTTCAAGGAACTTCTTGTCGCTTTGCAGTTTGAGTTGCTGAAACTCGTAATAGGTTTTTATATCCCTTGCCGCATACCGTGCCAAGAGTGTGGCTTGCTCCTGTCGTTGTTGTTCGTCGAGCGCGGCCGTTTGCTTGCGTATCTCCTTGCGTCGTTCGGCATCGGTGTCGTCGTGGCCACTGCCCGAGTACCCTGTGCCCTCGGTGGTGGTTGGAGTGGTGGGGGTGGTGACGGTGCCGAGGTTGAGTATTTCTTCGATGCTGCCGCCCATATTCTTCACGGTACGTATAAGGGAATTAAGTCGTGCATCGGTTGTGGTGAGGTCGCCGTTGACGTTATCCACCCAGCCTTGAGCCTCTGCGTATAGTTTCTTGAGGGTGGCGTATTCCCTGCCCTCGCTTGTGAGCCCCAAGCTGGCAAGCGTGGTAGCAGCACCATAGACGCCCTGGCCTACTTGACGTTCTACGCTGTTGTATATCTTTACAAAACCTGCATGGCTCTTTTCAAAGTCTCGCAATCTCTGTGCGCGTATTGACACGGCGTTGTTCATGTGCCTCAGTCGATCCTCATGGTTAATCTTCGCCGCCATGAGTTCCTTCACCTTGTCTTGTGCGGCTTCGAGCAGCGCTTTCTTTTTGAGCTCGGCAATGTAGTCTTTTATAGCTCTTGTGTTTTCGCGAGTGACGCGTCCCGACGCTGAAATCTGTGCGTTATATTCAGGCACAATCCGTTGCAGAGCCTTGATGGCTGCATGGCGGTCAGAGAGTTTGCGGTTGTTGTCGTGAATGATGGCCGTGAGTGTGTAGATGCGGCTCTGCGTGTCGGCAGTGGCTTCGTTCGCCTTTTGCTCAAGTTGCAGACCGTCCTTTTTGATGGCGATGCGGTCCTTTTGTGCTTGTGTGAGTTGTTTTTCGCGCGTGCACCAAAGATACACGGCCGCCGCCACGGCTATCACAGCCGCCGCCACCGCTGCATAAGGGTTGGATATGAGCGTGCGGTTGAGTGCTATTTGTGCCGCGCGCGCCTTTACGATGTTTCCCGTCATGTTGTAGTACATGAGCGACAGGGCGAGCCCGAGTCCCTTGACAATTCCCACAATGGCTTGTGTGGCAGCTATTGTGACATTGAAAGCCTTCTGTGTGACCGCGGCCAGCTTGACGGCCGCGGTGTAAGACACGATGGCAGCCGTCACCACTATAATTTGCTTGGCGTGTGAGGCGATGAAAGGCAGCACCTTGGTGAGGAATAGCAAAAAACTGTTGCCCACGTTCACCACCTGCATGTATGCCGGGTAAAGCTGTTGCCCCAGTTGTACGGCCATGTCGTGCGCCTTTTTCTGTGCCTTTTCAAGTTGGGCTTGCGCCGTGTTGTTGGCCGTGTTAAACTCGTTGGTCACGCTTGTGCCTTGAGTAAAGGCTTGTGTGGCCTGCTGCTGAGTTTGTTTGAGCGTGCCGATGTTTGCCGCCAGCGTGGAGAGCGTTTGCGTCACACCCGCACCGCTCAGTTTCATGTCCGTCAGCATTGGTGCGAGCGCGTCCATCTTGCCAGCCTTTTGCAGTGCCTCGACAAATTGCAGCACGGCTGCGTTGCCATCGGTTTTGAGCAGTTGTGTAAACTCCTTCACGTTGAGCCCCGCCACCTTGGCCATCATTGCCGGTTTGGCGTAAAGTGCGGTGATGACGTTTTGCAAGGCCGTGGCCCCCTTCTCCACGTTCACCATGTTTTGGTCGAGCACAGAGCCGAACGCCATCACCTGCGCCTGCGTCATGCCCGCCTGCTTGCCCACGCCCGCCAGTCGTGCAGTAAAGTCCATGAGGTAGGCCTCGCTTGCCGACGAGCTTTGGGCCAGTTCGTTGATAACTGAGGCCGATGAGAGCATGGCCTGCTTCAACCCCATTTTGTCAGCATCGCCAAATAGTTGCGCCAGTTTGCCGATGTTCTTCACAGCGTCCTCGCCAAGGTCCTCGCCGAGTGCCACGTTTATTTGGTCGGCCGCTTGCACGAAGTCGAGTATCTGCTGCCGGCTCTGTATGCCAAGGCGCCCCGCATCGCCCGCCAGGTCGTTGAGTTGTTCTCGGGCCGTGCGGGTGTCCATCTTCATAAAGTCGTCGTTGAGTTGTTGCACGGCTTCGTCGGTCAGTCCCGTATACTTTTTAACCCCGCTCATGTGCTCTGCCATGTCGGCGTACTCGTTCACATATTCGGCCATGGCCTGCTTGAGGGCGCTGAATTTGCTGGCGATGTTGTCGAGCGCAACTGCTGCAGTCTGCCACTTCACCCCCCATTGATTTATAAAGCTCCCGTCGCCTGCCGCCTTTTGCTCGTCCTTTATCTTTTGGAGTTCCTCGTTGGCGGCTTGCAGGGAGCGTGTGAGCGCCTGCCATTGCTCCGAGCCTCGCTCCACATTGCCGCTGTTCAGTTCCCTGTTTATTTCCTTTATGGTGGCCTTGAGTTCCTTTGGCGTGGCCGAGTCGAGTGCGCGCAGCACCTTCTCCACGGTCTGGGCGCGTGATGAGAGCCTTGTGGCTTGCGTCTCGAGGCTTTTAATCTCCTTGGCGTAGGCTTGCAGAGCCTTGCCGTCGCCACGGTCAAAGGCATCTTGCCGCTTGATGCGTGCCTGCTCCAACCGGCGGTTGATGTCGTCGAGCTTGCGTTGTGCCTGCTCCGAGTTGATGGTGAGGGTTACGGTTTTGATGTCGTTGTTATTCATAAAAAAGCGTGTTACTTTTGGTGTATAAACAAGCCAAAAGTAACACGCCAAGAGTTCTAACAAAAAGACTACCCCGTCTGCCTGCATTTTTCGTAACAGACTATACATATATATGTGTGGGGTGGAATTCTAACTCATTTCCTATTTTGAGGGGCTTATTTTTTTGTATTCCCCCCAAACCACTGCCACCACATCAGGTTGTAGAGATGTTTCAGTTGCTTTGTCTGCTGGTTCATTTCATCGTTGCGTGTGCAGCGGTTTTTGGGTTTTGCCTGCGGCTGTTTGGGGTGTGCTTTGTCGTAATTTGCCGCTTTAATTATTAGTGCCACTACTACGGCGGCAACTATTATCCAATAAATAGTCCACATAATATGATGTTTTTTTAGAATAGTTAGTGCGGCAAATATAGCACTTTTCCCTTAATTATACGCGCGTCTGACAGTTTCTTCACGTATTTGTAGGCCTCACCCCCTCTCGCGCTCCGTCAGCGTGTCGAAGGCACCGCTGAACTCGTCGCCCATGATGCGCGCCAGGTGGTCTTTGAGCACCTCGATACTGATGTACCACGACTTGTTGAACCACGGGCGGCGCTTTCGCGCCTCGCCAAGGTGGTGCAACTTGCGGTAGGCCTTGCCAAGGAAGTGGAGGTCGCCCCCATTGCCCGGGCGGTAGCCGTTGCCCACACCGAGGTCCACATAAATGCCATACTCCAGATAGTTGAAGGCCATCACCGCCTCGCGCCCCGCTATTGATGCCGCCCCCGCCTTGACAGAGCGGCGCAGCGCGCCCGTGTGGTGAATGCCCATGAGGTCGAGCCGGTCCTGCCATATCTGCACCATCTTGGCGCGCCATGCGCGCAGGTATTGCTCGCGGTCGTCACGGTTGCTGTTGTGGCTCATGGCTGGTGGTGTTGTCGGCCCAGAGGTCGGGGTTATAGGTGAGGTCGGTGGGTTCGTCCATGCCCACCATCAGGTAGAGGCCCGTGCAGCCGTTCAGGAAAATGCCGCCCAGCTCGGAGCACTTTATGTTGTCGGTGTCGAGGTAGAGCATTTCGGTTTGCAGCTGCAGCGAGTCGTGCAGCATGCGTGCGGTGAATTGTCGGGCGAGCTCGCGGCAGCGGTCCATCTTGAGGTTGTAGTCGGTTTGGTTGCCATACTCGTAGCGGGCTATTATGAACACGGTGTACACCCGCCGCTTGAACCACCCGCCGCTTTGGGCGTAGAGGCTCTCCTGGCACACGTCGGAGGTGCATACAAAGTTGGCGGTGCTCTGGTATTGCTCGAGCATGCCTTCAAGGTAGCCAAGGCCCGAACAGGTGGTGTGCTCAAACTGCCATGCGCGGGCCATGTTGTTATGCCCGGTGAGCTGGCTCATGTAGTTGGTGAAGTCGAACATGCTTTTATAATTTGGGGTTGTTTTAGTTTTGAGGTTATGAGGTTATAAAGTAACCTTTAAGAGTTCGGGGTTCTAAGGTTCTGAGGTTATAAGTTTAGTTTTAGTTTCTCCGCCTCCTCGGCTTTGGCATCAAGTTCAGTCAGCGCGTCGAGGGTGGGCGTGCTGAGCACTGCCGGCTGCTTGGTGATGTCGCCGCCCGTCAGGGCGCGCAGACAAGTGATCATCACCGCGCGCGGGTCGGGCGGTGCGCTGTCGGGGTCGGCCGAGCCGGGAGCGCCGAACAGGTGGGGGAACAAGCCCGCATACTGCGCCTTGAGCCCCACGAGCCACATGAGCAGCATCACGCGGTGCGCGTTGTCAAAGTCGGCCGCGCTGGTGCCCGGGTAGAGCGCCATGCCTATGGCGTCGAGAGCCTCGGGGCTTTGCACCTTGAGGTAGCCCTGGTAGTAGTTCTCCACCGCCAAGTAAGTGCTGAAGGGCACCCCGTCGAGCATGGCGTCCACCGCGGCATGGCCCGCTATGTGGCTCATGCGCGACGGTTCGGCGGGCGGTTGGTCAATAAAGTCCACCAAGGGCATGAGCTCCGCAATGTCGTCCTTAAGTTGGAGCAGCACGCGGTGGCTCTGGCCGATGATGCGGGCAAGGAACAGGGCCTTCACCTCGTCGGCCGTCCATTCGCCCCCGGCCATCAGTGCGCACAAGTAGTGGCGTTGCTCGTTGGTAAGGGCCAGCCACGATTGCGGAATGTGTGCCCTTATAGATGACTTCACCCTTTTAGCCTGATTATCCGAAGAAGAAGGAAGGGTCGGTTTGCTTGTTTTCATACTGCGTAGTGTGTCGTGCTTGGTAAGTGGGGCTCAGCCGGTACTCGTCAAGCAGGTCGGCATGCGCCTCGATGTAGTTAATAAGGTGGCGTGAGTGGTCGGCAATGCCCCGCCCGTGCATCACGTGCGCCGCCATGAGCTGGCGGGCCATGAGCAATGCCTCGCCGTAGGCCGACTCCTTGGGCGATGGGTCGGGCGTGGGGGCGGCGTCGTCCGCATACTGGCGTGTGACAAGTGCGGCATAGAGTTCGGGCGATATGACGTCCACCACCCGTGCGCTTGCCGCGTGCAGTGCGGTGGCCATGGCGTCGAACTCCTCGCGCAGCACCTCACGGCCCTCGGGCGTGCGTACGCCGTAAAGGGTGCACAGCGAGGGCGTCCACAGCAAGGAGCCGGCCCGCGAGCGCAGCATGGTCATAAGATTGTGTGCGGCAAGGTAGCTGAGCACGCCGTCCTCAAGCTGGCAAGCGTCGCGGCGCAGCTGCAAGCGCAGAGCGTCCACACGCTCGCGGCTGGCGGGTGCCGTGTTCTGGTTGCTCACAATGCCAAAGCCCGTAGGCGTGAGCACGAGGTCCATTTGCGGCACGGCATCATAGGCCGCGCGCAGGCAGATGGCCGTGGCCAGCGTGGCGGCCACATGGTCGGGCAGCGTGGCTTCGGTGGTGATGAGGGCCTGCCAGGCAGCCGTGCAGCCCTCCACATAGCGCTGCACCTTGTTCCACACATCGGGCGTGGGCGAGCGGAAGGCCGGCACGGCGCGCTCAAAATCTTCTCTTTTAATTATTATCTCCATTGGCTGAAACTTTTTTCGCGTCGGCATGTTCGTCGAGCGTGGTGAGTTGTATCATCGGGATTGTTGGCTCAATGTGCCCCCACTGGTTGTACCACAACACCATATTTATAGGCGTGAGCAACATGTCGTGAAAAGCTATTTCGAGCGCCTGCTTCATGGTAAAGAGTTCGCGCTTGTCCGAGCCCGAGTTGTTGGTCTGCGTTTTGCCCGGCACAGCGCCCACGAGGTTGGGGTGCACATTGTCGGCATAGCAAATGGTGTTGGCCGCGGCCTGCACGTCCTCGTTCCAGTCGCCGCCCTCCTTGGCCCCCTCAATGTTCACGATGCGAATGTCGCGCACCTCATGGCCGTCGGGGTTCACATAGTAGCCGCTAATCCACGCCTTGCCCGAGTTCTCCACACCGCAAAGAAAGTCCTTGATGTTCTGCTTCTCGCGTGTAACGCGTTTCTGCATCTCCACGGGGTCGGTAATGTTCTCCTCCATGCAGATGCGCTGCCAGTAGGAGCGTTCAATCTCAATTTGGTATTTAACACTTGTGGTGTTGCGCAGTTTGGCCCGCTTGCCGGTGCTTATGAGGCGTTTTTCGTCGTAGGAGCCGCCGCGCAGCACGGCACTCCAGTAGGGCACGGGGTAGTACTGTGCGCCCGCTGTGGGGAAACGCATGACCACGGCAAACTTGCGCGTGCGGGTTGGGGTGCGCCCTGTGGGCTGGTGCGTGTCGGGGTCGATGGCCATGCGGCGGCACAGGTCGGCGTAGGGGTCGGCGAGCGAGAGCAGTTCAATGCGCTCCACGCCGTTGATGCCCTCCTGCCAGTCCTGCCAATTGGCGTAGTAAAGGTGGTTGATGCGTCCGCGGCGGTCGGCCTTCTCGAGGCGGCAGTGGCAGGCCTCCTTGTGCACAAGGCGGTTGATGCGGCGGCCGTCGCGTGAGAGTATGATGACGGCCACGGAGAAGTAGAAGTACTTCATGTCCGTCATTTGGTCGAGCATGTAGGCCGGCATGTTCTGCCTGCGGAGCCATGCGCGCACCTCGGGGTCGGTGGTGGGCTCGTGTGTGGTGGTGTCGGTGAGCCTGAGGCCTGCGCCGTAGCATGTGAGCACGTTAAAGAGTTTGTTCTGTGCCGTCACCTCGTCGGAGGCCACAAGGCGCACAAGGTCGTAGGGCAGCTGGTTGTCGGAGCCATAGGGCACGTAGGACTCCTGCGGGTAGCCCGGCACGGGACGTGTGACGATGGTGCCGCCCGGGGTGTCGAACACGGTAGTGGTGTCCTCCACCTCGGCCATGACGGCTGCAAATTGGGTTTGGGGAATGGCGAAAAATTCCATAGGGATTTTTAAGTTGAGAAGTTTAGAAGTTGAAGAGTAAAGAGGGCGCTTTTGTGAGTTGGGGGGCAGTTGAAAAGTTTAAGAGTTTAAGAGTTAAGAGGTCGGTTTTTAGTGGTCGAGTTCGCAGAGGTAACTTCTTAACTTTTCAACTCATAAACTCATCAACTCACAAAAGCGACCTCTTAACTTTTCAACTCTTAAACTCATCAACTTATAAAAACGTAGTGTCAAACGTAAGGTCGAACGTGCGCACGGGCAGCGGCGTGAGCACCGCCAGCCCGCTCTGGCTCTCGCGCCATGAGAGCGTGGCCGAGTCGGCCGTGTTGTAGGCGTTCGTGCCCTTTATTTCGGCAGCGGTAATGGTGATGGGCGTGTCGTCGCGCCACACCTCGCGGGCCGTCATCACGTCCTTAATGAGCGCCACCTCGGCCGCGTTCAGTGCACCCGTGGTGGCCTTGAATTCGGCTTGTGCCTCCACGTTGGCGTTGTAGGCCGAGCCGCCCGCCACCACCTGCGTGTAAGTGGGCTTGAGCGCTTCCTCCACCTCGCCATATATATATAAGGAGTCCGACAGGCCAAATACGTTGGTAAAGTCGAGCGCGGTGACGGGTGCGGCGTCCGCGTCCCACGGTGCAAGGCGGTAGCGCATGGTGCGCTGGCCCACCGTCACGTCGTAGCCCACGGGCTGGCTTGTGGCACTGCTCAAGGGGCCGTACTCCTCGAGGTTGCCCACAATGTAGGCGGGCGAGGTGTTGTAGCAGAGCAGTTCGTCGTTGTATTTCTCGGCCCTGAACTCGGAGCCTATGCGGCGGGTTTTGCCCGTGGTGAGGTCCATCAGAGTGACGCGCACACTCACGGGGCGCTCCTGCTTTCGCTCCTCGTCCGACGGCTTCCACACGAGGCGCTCGGTGGCCAGCTTGGGCACCACCTTGCAGCCGCCGCCCGCCATGGTGAGGAAGGAGCGTTGCACAAAGTCGGCCCCGTTGATGTAAAGCCGCTGGCGGCATGGCATGATGCTGACGGTGGCAAGCAGCGTGGAGTCGGCCTCTATGCGCAGCTCGGTGAGCCACTTGCCCCGTGTGGCCATGGCGGCGGTGGCGTGTGTGCTGATCAGCCAGCCAAGGTCGTTCAGGGCAAAGCGGCCCGCGGTGTCGGGTGTGAGGTTGGTGTCGAGCACCTCGGAGCCGCCAAGGGTGAGCCGTATGGGGCACGGTTTGCCGGGGGTGCCGCCGCTGAAGTTGAGGTCCTGTATTTCGGTGGCAAAGGCAAGGGTGGGGAGGGTGGTGGTGAGTTTGATGGGCATGAAGGGGGTAAGTTGGAAAGTTTATGAGTTGAAAAGTTAAGAGGAATGCCAAGTTTTCAAGTTTCGGATTAAGCAAGGGCGGGCTGAAAGCCCAATGGAGCACATAGCCCAGGGCAAGCGAAGCGG
>OGOX01000780.1_pt1 | contig 22554 bp, 43 predicted proteins | sample 1552761 | NCBI WGS metagenome assembly OGOX01 (sample SAMEA2580212, study PRJEB22360) | human gut metagenome | biome: human gut; feature: human-associated habitat; material: faeces | place: Denmark | collected 2008/2010
GCGGCCATGTTGGACAGCAGGGTGATCCCCAGCACCTCCATGCCGCAGTGTCCGGCCACGACGACCTCCGGCGCGGTGATTCTTGCAAAGTCGGCGACCTCCCGATAATACTGCCGGTTCCGAGCCACGACGTCGTCCAGCAGCCTTTCCAGCTCCTTTTCGCCGGTTCCCGTCGTTTTGCGTATGGCCTCTTCGATCTCCGACAGGTCTATGCCCTGCGCGCGCAGCGCGCGGATGGCCTGCACCGTCACCTCGTTGAGCCGGCCGGAAAGGTTGAGGCGGGTGCATATCTCCGTCAGCAGCGTTTTGTCGAGCTCGCGGAACAGGCCTGCGAGCCGCTCCGGCAGCGCTTCAAGAAATGCCGGACTAAACGGGTATTGCGTCATCGGCAGATACCACACCGGAAATGCAATGTACCTCTATGTTCCCGCCGGATTCCCGTTTCAGCCATTCTGCGACCACATCCGTTTCCGAACTTGTGAGCACCCTGTCTCTGAAGTCGCTCAAACGCACAGACGTTTTGTCCTGCGGCAAAATGTGCATTCCCGACGGACAGGGAAGCACAACGGAGATTTCTCCGTGCTCGTTCGGATTGCTCCGAACCGTATGCAAAACAAGTTCGTTTATATCCCGTACAACTTCCTCGCGCGTTTTCATCACTCAATCTCCTCCTGCCTTTCCGTCGTCAAATCCTGCATCCTCGGCAGCGCCGCCTTTGCCGTAGCCTCGTCCTCGTTGAGCCACTTCGCACGGAACTCCCAGTCGTTGAGGATGCCGGCGCTGAGAAGCTGCATATCCCGCGCGAAGTCGGCGGCCTTGTCCTCGATGATGCTGTCGTCAAAGTCGACGGAAATTTCCACATCCTCGTTCAGGCCTCGGTTCATCGCCGTATTCCCGAGCCGCAGGATGATACGGCACAGCTCCTTGAGTACCGATTCGAGAATGATTTCGTGCTTCTTCAGCGTGCGGAACAGCGTGCTGTTTTCGGAAACGACCTGCGTGGCGGTCGCGGCATTCCCGCCGTCGAACCGGTAATGCACCTCGCCGAACCCGCACTTGCTGGAAAGCAGGTTCAGATTGTCCTGTATGCCCGTGCTGTGCTCCGCCGTGCGGAGCGACATATCGATCGGCGTAATGACCGACTCGTCCTGCGTGTCCTCCGGCAGCACATAAAACACGATATCGTTGCTGTCGAACACCGGATCGCCGTCAAGATAATTTGTCGCGGAGGGCTTGACCATAATCCGCTTCTTTCCGAGCACGAATTCGTTGACATAGCTGTCAAACGCCACGTCCGCGCCGCGCAGCACGTCGATGGCGTTCGCGTATACAGACACGCCCAGCGGTATCCCGGGGTCGACGTTGTTGGCGATGTTCGGGCGGTCTATCACAAACTGCCTCTTGTCCGTGCCGGTGTGGACCACGGGCGGGACGCGTTCAAAGCCCGGTACATCCGTCAGGGACAGCTCCTCGTCTGCGTTGCCGTTTCGGTATGCGTATACGCGGTTTTCAATATCGTATATGCCGTTGACCCTGTGATGGATCTGCAAATAGCAGTAATCCTTTCCGTTCCGCGTAACAATGCTCGAAAACGCGCACTCGGTAATGACGCCGTTCTGCCACGCGAGCGGAAATATGTTCTCTACCGTCACGTAATCCAGTACGATCCCGCCCGCGCTGCCGGGGACCGGCCCCTGCTCCGTGGCCTGCATCCCGACGACGCGGGGAATAAACGCCGCCGTCCCGAGCGCAAAGGCAAGCTCCTGCATCTCGTTGGCCTTGACGCGGAAATTGTTCTCCTCGAGTACGCCGTCTACAAAATCCTGCTCCGCCTTCCCCTCGAGCGTGATCTTGACCTTCTCGTTCATCAACAGGTTCGCCCAGTCCTCGGGGATTTTCTTGCCCATATTCAGCGTGTGCCGTTTGCACTCCAGCGTGCCATGTCCGTTTCTGACCCTGTACCGATGGAAGCCTTTCACGTCTCCGGCGTACCAGCTTTTCCATTCGTCTACCTTGCGGTAGAAATCCGCATCTACCGTAGCGTAGCCCAATTCCCTGAGTTTGTCGATTATCGTCATGCCATTACTCCCATTCGTCGGCTTATCGGTTCAAGTCCATACCTTAAACTGTCGATCAGGTGGTTTTTCTCGTCGGGATAGCCGCTGATGATTTCGCCGTCCCTGCTGCGCGCATATTCATAATTCACGAATTCGTCATACGCGTGCGGCGTTCTCCTGCGGTCAATGACGATCTTCCTCCGCTGCAGCCACTTCATGCCGTATTCCACGCTGCCCGGTCCTTTCGCCGCCGCCTTTGCGGGAAGCCCCATCGCACGGAAGTCCGCAATGCTTTTCGGCTCCGCGCTGTCGCATATGATGTATGCGTCAAGATACCCGCGCTCCCTGATGATGCCCGCGCTCTGCTCGTTGGACAGCTTATTCTGATAGATTTCGTCTATCAGATAGATCGTTTCGCGCGCCTTGTCGTAGTGTGCGCGTATGAATGCGAACGGGTCGGGCATATATCCCCAGTCCACGCCCTGATAGATGCGGTCGAAGCGCCCGACCTCCTCGTCCGTGATCTCCCGCAGCTCCAGATTATCGAACACGTTGCCGCCGGTACCTACGGGAATGCCGAGATACTCGTGCCGGTACGCGCGTTCGTCGGTTTCCTTCAGGTGCTCGGCTTCCAGGATGAACTGCCCGCCGAGCCACTCGGGCGGCGCTTCCAGATACGTGCTTTTGTGGCACAGCCTGTCCGCACGTTCCTCAAGGCTGTCCGTATTCGCCCAGTTGTCGCGCGAGATCGGCGGGTTATAGCTCTCAAAGTTCCAGTATCTGCCGCCGCCGCGCATCGTGGATTGTAAGACGGCGCGTATTTCGGCGCGTCCCGCAAACTGGTCCTTTTCCTCAAAGTGTGTGACGGCGATATATCCGAACGGCACCTTGATGGACTTGATCTTCATCGGGTCGTCCGCGCCGCGGAACATAATCTTCTGCCCTGTCGGGCGGTAGATCAGCTCCGGCGGGCTGACCTTCGCGTCCCAGAAATGCGCCATACCCAGCTCCGCGACCGCCCATATGTACTGCGCGTAAACGCTGTCGCGGATCGTGTTGGCGACCTTCCGCATCACGAGCGCGTGCGTACCCGGATTTGCAATCAGCAGCAGCGGCACAAGCAGCGACACGAAGGAGGATTTCAGCGACCCGCGGCCGCCCGAGAGATCGTAGTGCGTGTGCCCGTCCTCGAACACATCGCGCGCGAGCGCACGGAACGCCGGTCCGATATGCTCAGACAACAGAACCTTAGACATCGATGACAACCGTCACCTTTTTGTCGTCATTCTGCGCGCCTTCGCTTTGGTTCTGCGCCATAATAAACTTATCAATCAGCGTTCCGAGTGCCGTTGTTATCTGCGACGGTGTCGCTTCTGCCAGCTTCCCCGGTTCGTTGAGAACACACAAGCCCTTTTCGATGATCTCACACACCACGCCGCGTCTGCTTTCCATATACGCAAGAATATCCGCCGTATTTTCTTCTTTTTTCTTCTGGATTATCTCGGCCGTTTCCGGCGCTCCTGTCACGGCACGCTTGACCGTATGATGCGACACTCCGTTTCGTTTTGCGGCAGCATTAAAACTGCCCAGCTCGATATAATCCGCTATGAGTTTCTTTTTCTGCTTATCCGTCAGCCGTGCAGCCATACCACCACTCTCTGTTCGATTGATTTTCCCGCAATCCCTTCCCTCCCGTCTTTTCAGCGAGACGGGCACGCCGGTTTTGTTTTGTACCACGGCCGCCTCATGCGGCGAACCGTTGGCATGTGGGCGCGGCGGAGGTGTGCCGCGCCCCCGAGAAGAAAGAAAGGGAATAGGAGGATCGCAAAGCGCAAACGGGAAATCGGCTCAAGGCTCTGTTCCCTGTGCGCATGTTCATCATAACACAGATCAAAAGCATTTTTCCCCCAAAAGGGTACGACTTCAAAAATTTTTTTCCGGTTTTTTTGTTTACGATTGGTTTTCGTCCTTCCCGAGCATATAATCGACCGACACGCCGAAAAAATCGGCCAGCGCGACCACCGCCGAGAGCGTAGGCTCCCGTTCGCCGCGCTCGTACCGGCCGATGGCGTTTTTTCCGAGTCCGCAAAGCTCGCCCAGAACGCGCCGTTTCATCCGCTTCTGTTCCCGCAGCCTTCGCAGCCGCATCGGGAACTCTTTGTTTGTCTCGGATCGCATCTCGCCGCACGCTCCCTTCTCACGCAGCTCGTCGCAGCTGCAAAAGCCTTCCGGCATTGCCCCTATTCGGATTTGTTCTCTTGTTGATTGTTCGTTTGTTTTCTTACTCCGTAGCTGCAAAAGTCTGTTTGCGTTATATCCATCCCGCTTGTGGGACAAATTTCAAATCCTTTTGCGTTTATATACCTTTTTTCCCAATACACACAATCCCTGCATAACGTGATCGCAGGCCTGTCATCACCGTCTTTTGTGTCGTGCGTTCGGCCGTCGGACAAACTTCGAATCAGCTCCGCAATCCGAGGGCGCAGCTTGTCCTGCAATTCTCTTTGTAGATCAGGGTCTGCGTATTCGTGTGTGTATATCGGTCTGCCGAGCACCTTTTGGCAGTATTCCGCGACGTCTGAGAAATCCGCCACGAGCAAATAGCCCGTGTACGCGGAAATCAGTACCGCTTCCCGTTTGGTCATTCCGTATCCTCCGTTCATTTCATAAAACACGCCCAAAATGTGCCGCTTTTTTTACCTGAATGGTGGCCAAATAGCGGACGGCTTCCAATTGCTTCCCATACCTTTCTTGCCGGAATTTCCGTCTCCGACCATTTGAAAATCAACACACCATCCAATCTGAGCACGCGCATACACTCCCGAAATCCGTCGCGAAGCATTTGCGGCCAGTTTTCATCCAAACATCCGTATGTATGACACAGCCATGCGTTTTCGTTGATATGCTGCAATTGTGGAGGATCGAACACAACCAGAGAAAACGTGTTATCCTCAAACGGAAGGTTTGTAAAATCGCATTGAATATCCGGTTCGATGATACACGCTCTCGTTGACATGTAATGCGCGCCTCTCCGTTTGTCGCAGTACACTGCGGCCGGATGATGCTTGTCGAACCATATGCTCCTGCTTCCGCAGGTGACATCTAATATCTTTTTATCCGCAGGTATTGGAATTCGTTGTTTCATCCTTCTATATCCTCCTCCGCATCCGTCCTTTCAAACTCGATCACCCACACCCACGGGTTCGCGTCCCAGCCGTACCGTCCGCTTTCCTGCGGTGCGATTGTACGGTTCCATACGTCCCGCATCCAGCCTTCGTAATCTGGCGATTCCTCCTGATTAAAACCGGCATATCTGTAAGGGCATCCTTCACGTTGAATGTCGCAGGGTTTCATTTCCCGCAGCCGTTCGAGCCGTACGTCCGTCACCCGCAGGAACAGCCGCGCCGCTTCCTTCGGCATATGGATCGAAGGATGCCATCGCGGCACCTGCCGGTCATTGTCTGCTTTGTAGGCATATATATCCGGCGCGACCTTCGCCCACGTTTCACGTACCCAGAGGATATCGCCCGCCGCATAAGGCATCCGCCGCTCCGCGAGATATTGGGTGATGCCGTCTTCATTGATTCCTTCTATGGTATATGTACGGGCATTATGATCGATCGTATCCGAAAGCGGAACCGTGAGTTTGTTTGCATCCCTGCATATCCGCCGCGTCACGGTTTTACTTCCCGAAAGGATCGCGCGGACCATATCCGTGTTGAATAAGATCGGTCTCACTTCAATCTGCCTCCTTGAATTCTCCGTTCTCCACCGTGTACCACGTGTCCGGCCTGATCCTTTCGCCGTCTACGACTGCGGCCTTCCACTCGGCAATGTCATACGAATCCTTCTTTTCCACACACACCACCAGCACGCTGCCGATGCCGCCCCTGACTTTGGCATGTTTCCCGCGCGCCGCCGCGACGCCGTTTTCTCCGGCAGACGAGGAACCGCGGGAGGCGGAAACGCCATAATCGCCCGCAGATGCGCTGCCACCATCGCCCGCAGATGCGCTGCCATACCTGCCCGCAGATGCGCTTTCCCTGTCTCCTGCGGCGTTTGTTTTTGCAGGGTCGCACCGTGAACGGACGTATTCAAAGTGCAACTTGCAGATCTGTTCCGTGCTCAGTTCCGCGCCGATTTTGATTTTCTTTCCTACGACCTTGCTGTCTTCGGGGCTCCGCTGTCCGTTGTCCTCGATTTCGACTTCACAGTACCGGCTTGTTGCGGGCGCGTAATGGCTGAAGCAGTCGAGCGGATTTTCACACGCGTGGAACCCGATGCGGCACAGGTCCGCCGCGTCGGTTTCGTACTCCTTTCCGATCTCATATTGGAATCCCCTGCATGTCATATCCTTATTGAATCCCTTGTATGCCTTCATTTTCTTCCTCCATTTCCTTTCTTATCGCATCGAATACCGGATAAAACTGCTGCGGCACTACGGCGTTTCCGAGGCATCGGTTTCTGTCCATTGCGCCGGAAAACCCATCATCCGCTCGAGTAACAAGGGGTTTAACAGGTTCGTCGTTCCAGGCGTAAAAGCGTCCGCCAGTATCTCCAGATTGTTCAGAAACACGGAATGCCGCGTCCCACTCGGACGGACATGCGTTTTTCGTCCGCAGAATCTCTTCGCCGTCGTATGATCGTACCCTTTGCACAGATTGGCGGTCGGCGTGGGCAACAATCGCCACTCTTTCTCTCCGGTGCACCGCTCCGGCGTCGGAAGCGCGTATAACACACCATCCGACAGCATACCCCAGAGCGGCAAAGTCCCGCAGAACTCCTCGAAAGAACCGTCCGGCTTCGCTTGACAGTAATCCCCGTACATTTTCAGCCACGACCCATTCCGGCTCAATCTCGCCAATGACACGCCGCATTTCCGGCCAGAGATCACGCTCATCACCAGATGCTTTACGTTTTCCCGCAACGCTGTGCGGCTGGCAGGGGAACCCCCCTGATATACAATCCACCGTCCGCAGTCCCGTCCTTGCATAAAAATCCTCCTTTGTCAACGTCCGTATGTCCCGCCAGCGCGGTACGTCCGGCCAGTGCTTTTCCAGCACGCGTGTAGGATATTCCGCCCACTCGCACTGTCCGACCGTGCGGAACCCCGCCCATTCGGCGGCCAGGTCAAGGCCGCCGATGCCGGTAAACAGGGACAGGTGCGTGGGACACAACCGCTTCATGCTTCCCCGCTCCCTTCCGCGATGAGCTCCTCCATTGTCATCTGGCCTTCCACGTTCGAATTTGCGCAGTCTTTCTCTGCGCGCAACCGATCGGCTTTATACGCGTTATATTTTTGTCGATACTCGTAGCTTTTTCCGAAGATGTTCCACGCAGCCTTAACCACGTTCGGTTCATACTCTCGTATAATCTCAAGGTCGTCAACCGCTCTGTACGATATGGGACAGCCGCAGCAGCCCGTTCTCTTTAGCCCGTACACTTCATACGCGTCTGAATAGCGTATCCCGTAGTACGATTTGTACCACGCCTTGTCATCATCTGACACGTAGTATAGAGGACGCAGCCGGTATTGCCCCGAGGCGGTTTCTGTAAAGCAAAGCGACGTGTTATCTTTACGCGGCACAGAGCGCATTCCGCCCTCGTCACGCCGCTCGCCGGTGATAATCATGTCGTAGTCCTTCTGCACTTTGTGCGCAACTTGCTTCTTGCAGTAGTCGCAGCACTTCGCGCTTATCCGAAAGTCCGGGGGGAAACTCATTTATAAAATCACGCATGTACTTGGATGAGTTAATCACAAGCTGTATATTCGGCCTCGGATCACCCGTCGAATTGCAGCAACAAAGGAAGTTAATAAGGCTCTCACACTTGGGATAGCGTTCTTTCAACTCACGACGCTTTGCCTGTTTATCATTCGCCATTTCATATTCTTCCGCGATGGACAGCGGAACGCTTTTTGTTTGCCATTCGCCAATTCCATTTGACATGATCTTCGAAACGAACGGTATGCCGTATGTGCGCGCCGATTGCACGATGTTGATTTTTGGTCGATGTTCTTCAATCTCGACACCGTACTTTTCCGCCGTCTCCTTTACGTGCTCCTTCGTCGCCTGCATTTCCAGTCCCGTATTGAAGAACACATATTTCACTGGCTGGACCTGTGGAAACATTTTCCGTGTCCTCTCAATGAGGTCAAGAAGAATGTCGCTGTCCGACCCTCCAGAATACGAACAAATTGCCTTTGGATGCTGAATAAGTCGTTTTGCGATGATGGTTTTGATCGCTTCAAACTTATGCGGTGCGTCAAAATCAGCGTACGACGGTCTGTCCGTATAAACTCTGCTCCTCACTTTTCCTTCTTCCTCCATACTACTCAACTGTATGTAATCACCATCGGCTTGCCCATGTAGCGCTCCGCCATAAGGCTGCCCGTGCGCAGACGGGCAATTGCCGCGTCTATCTTGTCCATTGTTCGCTCCCTACAGCATTTTGCCCCTGCGAACTCCGAATGTCTTCCTTCGGCCATACGACCGTGTTCCCCTGCACAGGAGTTCGTCCTTTGACGAACGTCCACCCGGCGGCTTTCAGCTTCCGCCGGATATACTTCTGCTGCACGAGGATCGCCATCGCGCGGTTACGGTTCCGCACATACTGACCGGCGAGGTCATTCGGTTCCTCGCTGCGGTAATACCCGCGCCCGTCCTGCGCGTTGATGATGATCTCGCCGTTTTGCCGTGCGTCCTCTATGGCGTTTCGCAATGCACGGTCCCGCATCCCGGTCAGCTCGCAGAGCTGCCTGCGCGTCACGGCATTTTCCCGCCCCACCGGTATGTAGTCAACGATGGCTTTTCCCATTTTCTATGCCTCCCTTTTATACTTTTCACAGTATTCCGTACCGTCAAAACAGCAATCCTCGCAGCCTTCGTATCGGTAACAATCTCCGCAATTTTTCGGCATCGGATACCCTCGTTCCTCGTATTCCTCGCGATTCGCTATAGGGCAGGTGCCGTCGATGCAGGATAGTCCGCAATAGGATTTGCAGCGCCTTTCCCTTCGTGCTTTTTTCATACGCTTGAGCGTCCTTCCTCCTCAGATTTCGGTCAGCCGAACGCCGTACCGCCAGAGCATCAGCTTGCGCTTGATGACATACTCCCGCGTCCGCACGCCCTTGACGTCCTCGACGACAATTTCCCCGGTACGCAGATCGCTGTACACGAAGTCGGCGACATAACGGCACGGGCGCTCGCCGTCCTGTGCCGGGATCAGCTCAAACGGCACCTGTGTCCGCAGGCCGGTGATCTCTCCCGCGCGCTCCAGCAGGCGCAGCTCCGCATACCGCCGCGCCTCCCTGCGGCTGTCAAAGCGCTTTCCGTCAAATTCCACCTTCTGCGCGTGGTATTTGTTGTATTTGCTCATTCCTCACGCCGCCCTTTCGTCACAGCGGCTTGGAAAAATTCGTCGCTGTCAAAGCTGCTGCTTTCGTTTTTCTGCGTCTTTTCCCATCTCTCCCACTTTTCCGCATTCCGGCAAGCCGCTTTCCAGTCTTTCATGGGGGTCTTGCCGACCATCCACCCTTTTGACGCGTAAAAGTCGATGAACTCCTGCGGGTCTACCGGCGAATGGCGTTCAGCCACATAGGACTGCACCTCTGCGAGCGTGGGCGGGGTGAAGCGCTTCGCGCGCGCGTCAGGTTCGCGCTTTGCGCGAACCTTTTCACCTTCGGATTCAGATTCGGATTCGGATTCGGATTCGGATTCAGGCCGCAACTCGCCGCAACTCGCCGCAACTCGCGGCAACTCGCCGCAACTTGCCGCGAATTGGTCAGAGCCGGCCGGCGCGGGATATTTTGCACGACAGTCGCGGACACGTTGATGCTCTGCCCAGCTTGGGAACCAAAAGTAGGGTTTCCCGCCTACCGTATAGAGGGAAATGCAGCCTTTGGCCGCCAGCGCGTGGAGCGCGGCATCTATGTCCTTTGTCGTAACTCTTTCCCGCAGCGGGAAAACCCTTCCCTTGATGATCGCGGGGCGCGCGTCGCCGCGTCCCATATCGTCTACCTGCGTGATCAAACCGATCCAAAGCCGAAATTCAAAATCCGAAAGGCCTGCGATTTTTTCGTTGTCGCATATGCTCTCTTTTATGATCCGATTCGGCATTTCGATTCACCGTTTCAGAACGGGAGCTCGTCTTCGGGGTCGAGCTTCTCAAACGATCCGCCGCTGTCCGGCGCGCCGTATGCGGGAATCCCGCCCGTCTGCGCGGATTCCGATTTTCGTTCGACGAACGCCGCCTCATCGGCAACGACCTCGGAGGCGTGTCTCTTAATGCCGTCCCTGTCCGTGTACGTCCGCGTCTGCAGGCTGCCGCATACGAGGATCGCGCTGCCCTTGCCGAAGTACCGGCAGACGAACTCCGCCGTCTTCCGCCAGCACACGATGTTGATGAAATCGGTCTCCTGCCTGCCCTCCGCAGAATATCTGCGGTTCACTCCGATGGTGAACGAGGCGACGCTTATACCCGTTTGCGTCTGCTTCAATTCGGGGGTGTCCGTCAGATATCCGATCAGGATCACCTTGTTGAATGCCGCCATTTGCTATTCCTCCGTTTTGTGTAGTGATAACATTTTCGATATTTCCTCCGGCGTTGCCGTTTCTATGCCGAGGCTTTTTGCCTCCTCCACGGTTCCGCGGATGAGGCGGGACATCTCGGCCGTGTCCAGCATATGCGTCCGCTTGTACAGGATGTAGCATCCGAACGCCTTCCCGCCCTCCGTGCGCGTGTCGAACCGCTTGGCGTATGGGTAGATGCCGTGTATATCCACCGAATCGGGCAGTTTCACCCCGACGACGGTGCCCGTACCGTCGCGCATCGGCGTTCCGTAATCCAGCACAAGCTGCCGCTTGGTCTCGTCCTCGCCGAGGTCGAGCCGTTCGGCAATTTTTCCGACGAGCACGTGGAAATACGCGTTGGCGGACAGCGACCGCTTTTCGCGGTAGGGTCTGATGTCTACGGCAAGCTCCTTGTTGCTTTCTCGCGCCCATTGCGCCGCCCGCTTCGCCGCTGCGCGGCTGTCCCCCTCCGCGCGGAAGGAAAGGATCAAGCCCCCGTCTTCATCGATTACGCAGCCGTTGTACGCCGCCCGAAAGCTTGCGCTCATCTCAGCGTGATCCGAACGGACGCCGCTACCGGCGTGGCCTTTGTATACTCGGCACACAGGTCCGGGTTGTCCGCCCGCAGCTTTGCCGTGTCGATGCTCGTCCGCGTCGTGGGCGCGACGTAAGTGATTTTCATCGAATCGTTCTCGAAGCCGGTCACGCCATGCCTTTCCATTTCCTGCAAAAGCTGCGCGCGGACAAGTCTGGCACGCTCTTCCGCGATTTTTCGCACCGTTTCCGCGCTGCGGATGGCACGTTCGGCTTGCAGCGCCGCCTCCAGCAGCGCGGTGGACAGCTCGGCAAGCGGGGGCGTATATATCCTTCCGTTCCGCTCGCATTCGATCAGCTTTTCCACCTCTTCCCGTTTTACCCGCGGCACGGTAATCAGACGCGCCTGCTCTCCGAGGTGGATGACCGCCAGCTCGTCGAAGGTACGGCCGGAAAGGTACTCGTACACCGAGAGTTGCCACCTTGCGTATTCCGTATGGATCCGCGCGGTCGTCTTGATGTCCGCCAGCAGCCTGATCTTGCGCCCGTCCGGCATTTTCGCGCCGCACATCAGATCGGCCGTACCGGCAATGATATCGTTGTGCACGCGCGTCTCCGAGCGCATATAGGTAAACGCATACTGCTTTGCCAGCGCCTGAAAACCGGCAAGCTCTGTAGTGAACCCGTCCTCGCCGGTTTTGATCCACGCCTCGATTTCCCTGTGGATCAGCGTGCCGCGCGCTGCCTTTCTTTCCAGAACAGCCTCGTCAACGCCGCCGTAGTCGGGCGCAAGGCCGTGCTTGTGCAAAAGCTGCGTGACCGAGATCAGCGGCGTACCGCCGAGCAGGTACGTGTGTGTATCCGCATCAAACTTCAGCCGGTTTGCCATTTTCCGCCGCCTTCCTTCTCCTGTCGCGCTTGAGCGATATCGCTTTCGCAGCCTCCGCTTCCGTGAGCGTTTCGGGCGTCTTCTTGCAATAGACCGCGACGTCCTCGATCTTCATCCCCAGCTCCGCCATCTCCGCCCGCTGTGCGTCGGTCACGAGCCGGTGCTCATCCCTTGCAGGGGCGCCGTTCGGCTGCGGTGTGCCGATGTCGCCGCTCGGATACTGGTCGGTGTCGTCGCCGGTGATGAGCTTGTACGCCTTGAGCAGCGCATACTTGTCCGCGTAGGTCATCGCCTTGCCGGGCGCCTTGTCCTGCGGGTCCACGCCGTCCCCGTAGGTCGTGATCTCGACATGCTCGTCGGGCTTTTCGATGTTGACGAAGCGGTATACGGTCTCCAGCCGGACGAACTGCGTGCTTTTTTCGCCGTAATCGTTCTTTGCCGTGTATACCTCGGCGGTGATGATCCTTCTCGAAAGCGGGTAGCTGTACACACCGTATTTTGCCTCCAGCGGCTTGACCGCCGCCAGCACATCTGCTTCGCCGACCGCCTTATACGAGCTTTTCCCGACGCCCACCGTCAGATTCTTGGCGACGGCGGACGCGTCCCTGCTGATGGACAGCAGCTTTTCGTAGATGTTCACATAAGTCCCTCCCATCGTTCTTCTTCCTCCTGCTCGGGCTCCGCATAGCACGGTACATATATCGCGCACAGCAGATCCGCAAGCTCGTCCGCGCGCATCTGCTCCAGGCACTCGTCGTGGAATATTTCGCCGTTCGGCGTGAGAACGTATCCTTCGCCGACGGATATTTTTTCGCCGCATTTCTCGCAGGTCATTGACTTTTCCTCCCTGTTGTGCTATACTGTGAGCGTCGATCTTCTCCCCTGTTTTGGGGCCGAGGGCTGCCGGGTTCCCGCCGGCAGCTCTCTTTCTTTTTGACGCTCGGGTTCTTTTCCTCGGTTCTCCGAAGCGCCAGCCCGCAGCCTCCGAACAGCGCCAGCCCGAAGGCGGCCTGCGCAAAGGCTTGTCCGGCCGGTACGGCGCCGCAGTCGAGCGCGCCCGCCGAGCCGATCAGCAGCACAAGTCCGGCGGTCATCGCCACACCGAGTATACACTTCGTTTTCATTCTTTCTCCTCCTCTGCGGGTTTACTTCCGGCGCGGAACCGTGGCGCTCGGATGTTTCGTCCGGTCTTCCCATCGTACAGCAGCTCGTCCGTCGTACATTCGTACAGCCTCGCGACGTCAACGATCCTCCTGCCCGTCGGGAGATGCTGTCCCAGCTCCCATTGGTAAACGCACGTTTCCGTTACGCCCAGCGCCAGTGCTACGTCACGCACGCTCATATCCTTTTCAATCCGTTTCTGTCGGAATACCGTGCGCACCTCCTTGTACGGCCGCCTCCGTTTGTTCGACATGGTCTGTTTCCTCCTTTCTGCTGTGGAGTATCTCATGCTCTTCCCGAGTCATACATTGATACAAGCATCTACGTATGGTGGAATAACCTGCTTTAATTTGTTCTTCTGTAAACTGCGGATTTGTTTCCCGAATTTTTTGAATGGCTTTTTCCTCAGTGTTGAATCCGAACTTATGCCAATAGGCAATGGAAGCAATCAACTCGTACCATTTGACAACGCTGATTTTGAAGCTTTGATGCGCAAGTTCGTTTTCCAGTTCATTTACTCTGGAAATCATAGAGGCGTAGGGTTCTCTGAATGAATGGTTTTCAATAGCTGTGATTTCCTCCGGTATAATCTGATAAGCGGCAGCGGTAAGATCAGGGGAATACGGACCGTGAATGTACCAGCTATAGCCGTAACCTAAAGGCAGACCAATGTCCTGTGCCAGATAAATTTTTTTCTGCAATAGTATTCTGTCATCAATCGTTTCCAGAGAATAGCAATTCAAGTCTCTGATCGCCACGGCCGTGGCTATTTGAGAATTGTTCATAACGAAAACCTCATCAATAGCAACAATTCGCCCCCTATTTCATTGTTAAAATCTTGATCGCAAGAAGAATCTCCGCGATCAAATTTGCAATAACCAGCCACTTGTTCGGCTTCATCGTTATCCGTCTTTCTTTGCAGCTATCGCATCCTTAACGGCTTTACGAACATCCTCAATCGGGGGCGTAAGCTCTTTCCCCGCTTCCCGCTGCGGCTCTCCCAGTCCCAGCCGGAGGATTTCCTCCAGCGTCAGACCGACGTTGGCCTTGACCAGCCTGTCCACGTAGCGCTTCGTATTCCGCGCCTGCTCCTCCAGCTCCCTGAGCGTGCTTTTTTCGTTTACCACTTTGTTCCCATCCTTTCGTTTGTTGCAATGTTGACAGCCTGCGGAAAAAGTGGTATACTTTCCCCGTCAAGCCAGATTGCCGGATAATTTGGTTTGACCGCCCTCGTCCGTGTTCCAGCACGGACGGGGGCATCTTTTGTATTCGGTTTTGTTGACATTCCCTCCGAAATCAGATAGGACAGATATGTGTTTTAGAAATGACGATAAGGGCTATAATCGCGGCAATGTCTACAAGGATCGTGGCTCCGCAGATACGTCTTTCCCCATTTTTGTCGGTTGGCTCGAAAAGCCATCCCATAACCGCTTCGAACCCCCAGAATAATGTATCTCCTATTTTTTCAAAGCGTTTTTTCATCTTTCTTTTCCTCAGGATCGTCCTTTTCGGACAGGGTGAGCCGGTACTCTCCCTTGCCGTACCCCTGTTCCCGTGCGTAGATTTCCGCCAACACGCTGGCGACATATTCGGCGTCAAAGGGCTTTACCAGCGTTACCTTGTTCTGACTGTAATCGATTTTTTTCATGTCTAAGCCTCCTTTCCCTTCTGATCGTCTTGTTTCTGTTCTCTGATCCACTCCCACAGGATTTGCAGGACAAGTCCGTTGCGGGTGTATCCCATACGCTTCGCCCGCTGTTGCAAATAGTTTTGAATGTTGTCGGGTATTCGCACTGTCATAATTTTCGCCATTACGTTTCGCCTCCTTGGTGATGTCACTGACATTATATCATGCGATTTCAGTGATGTCAATATGAAAGTAGATTTTTTTTTCGAAATGATATATAATGATTGCAAATTGAATTCGGGAGGTGCCAACGATGGCAACAGACAAACGCCCCACTATGTTGCGATTGCCGGAGGAAATGTACGAAAAAGTACGCTATCTCGCCTACGTGGAACGACGTTCTATGAATATGCAGATCGAACATGCGCTGTCGTGTTATATCGCCGAATACGAGGCTAAGAATGGCGTCATTCAACTTCCAGAGCCTTGCGAAGAAGAATAACAACTTCCGTATTGAAGCTCTGCCCTTGATCGTCCGCCTCCCTTTGAATCTGACGTTTCAGTTCGGAGGGCAGGCGGACTGTCGTTTGCTCCCGCTCGGCGGCGCACCGCCTGTCGCTGCCGTACCCATTTCCTCTCTCCCCGTTCTGACTGTAATCGATTTTTTTCATTTCAGCACCCCCTTATATTCCTATGTATGTCATAGCTCGTCCGATTCCAATTTATTTTTTTAATTGAGAAACGGCCTCTTTTGAACGCACAAGATCGTCAACAGTACATTTTAGCAAGTCGGCAAGTTTGGGAAGCATCTCTGCTCTCGGGTTGCTCTTCCCAGTTTCCCACATCGAAACAGTAGTCCTCCGAACACCAAGAATGTTGGCAAGCGCATTTTGTGTCATACCCATTGACATTCGCCTTTCCTTAATCACGACCACAACCTCCTTTTGCCAATTATCTTGGCATAATTATAGCATGGAAAAACATGGCTGTCAATAGGTTTGGCATTTATTTTCGAGAAAATTATTGACTGTCAATTTTTTTGACATTATAATAATTGCAGAGAGGAGGGTTCCGTTTGAAGCTAAAAGAAATCCGCAAAAAAAGGAACTTAAGCCAAGCGAAGTTAGCTCATAAGTTAGGCGTATCCAGAAGCGCTGTATCTATGTGGGAAATCGGAGCAAGCCAACCAGACAACGATACCCTAATAAAATTGTCTCAAATATTAAATATCAGCCTTGACGAACTATTGGAAAATGATTCTGAAAAAGATTTTTCTTTTTTTCTTCCTGTACAATCAAAAAAGGTCCCCCTGCTCGGCAATATTGCCTGCGGAGAACCTATTTTTGCAAATGAAGAACATGGGGAGTTTATTCTTACTTCGGATTCCCTTGATGTGGATTTTTGTCTGCGTGCACAGGGAGACAGTATGATCGGCGCCCGCATCTACGACGGGGATATCGTATTCGTCCATCAACAGGAATCCGTCGAGGACGGCGAGATCGCCGTTGTGCTCATTGAAGACGAAGCGACCTTAAAGCGCGTGCGATATGACCGAGAGGCAGGATTTCTGTCTCTGTTCCCGGAGAACCCGCAGTACAAAACGATGCACTTCTCCGGCGAAGAGCTGGAACAAATCAGAATTCTCGGAAAGGCCGTAGCTTTCCAAAGCGAAATAAAATAAAAAAAGAGGCATTGTCAAGCACCCATTATTTATGAAGCGTTGAGATTCGCGAAGATGAAATCCAATTTATAAATAGAGGAGCTGTCAAAATGATCAAAAAGACGAGTTTGTATACTTTCTTTGGATGGGTTTGCATTATCAGCGGCGCATATGTGCTTATTTCATCTTCGTACAAGTTATCGCAAACGGATATGTCCTCATATGGCGATGCAATCATTACATATGTGTTGGAAAGCCAGATCGTTGAGGCGGTATCAGCAATGATCATTGGCGGACTGCTCCTCGGTTTTGCGTCCGTTATTAAGCAAAACAACGCCGCAGCGATGCGTTTCGATGAGTTGAACCGCAAGCTGGATTCCCTGATGTGTCAAAAAGATAGCGCGCCGGATTCCGAAAACGGCGGCAGCACATACGACCAGAACTTCGCGTGTGCCCAAAGCGGAACAAGTACACCCGAACAGGTATCGGTTCCATACAAGAGTGTAAGCAATTGGGAGCTGTGGGCGTTCAGGACGCACCTAAAAGTGCCTAACGTTGTATGGTTAGGGGCCGTTTGTTTGGTCTTTGTTCTGTGTCTTTTGATTTATTTCATTTTGAAGTAGAAGTGCTGAAAGCGGCAAAACGAAGCCATCAGAACCCGCAGAATAAGGATGCGCAAAATAAGACTTGGGATAGGAAGATGCACATGACGCGCGTCGCGTTATATATCCGTGTGTCAACGGAAGATCAGAAAATACATGGGCTTTCCGTCGAGGATCAGATCAGCAGCCTGTCCGCGTGGGCAGAGAAAGAGGCCGTCATCGTCGCAGGCGTCTACAACGACGCGGGAATTTCCGCTCGCAAACCCGCGTCGAAGCGTCCGGAACTGCAAAGACTTCTTGACGATGTTCGCGCAAGGAAGATTGATTTGATCGTGTTTACCAAGCTGGATCGATGGTTCAGAAACATCGGGGAATATTACAAAGTGCAGGAAGTTCTGGAGACATACGGCGTAGGCTGGAAGACGATCTATGAAGATTATGACACGACAACGGCTTCCGGCCGGTTAAAAATCAACATTATGCTTTCCGTAGCGCAAGACGAAGCCGATCGTACCGGGGAGCGCATCAAGGCGATACATGAGAGCAAGCTGCTGCGAAACGAGCCGATCAGCGGGAAGGTGCCGTTCGGATACAAAATAGAAAAAAAGCAACTCGTCATCGTTCCCGAGGACGCCGAGAAGGTTCGGGACATATTCGAACATTATATCGCACTGCGCTCCGTGCGGGCATTGCGGCCGTATGTACTGGAAACGCACGGATTGGTCTATACGCAAACAGGACTCGCGCAGCTTCTACGAAACGAACGGTATATCGGGCACGCACACGGAAAACCCGACTTCTGTCCTGCTATATTGTCCGAAGAGGTCTTTTTCAAAGCGCAAAACATTTTGAAGGTTCGCGCCGAAAGACTGAATTTTTCGCGCACAAATCGTGTTTACCTGTTCACTGGGATTGTGTTTTGCGCAGAATGCGGAAACCGTCTGAGTGCCCATGTTGTGGGACAGAAATATGTGTATTATCGGTGCACACGCTACGAAAAAACGCATTTGTGTTCTCATAAAAAGCGCACAAGTGAACGCACGCTTGAAAATTGGCTGCTTCATAACCTGCCCGCGAAAATTGAAGAATACAATGTTACGTTGCAAGCGCAGGAAAAGGCGAATAAGGCGGGCAAAGACATCGCAAAGATAAACCATAAGTTGAACAAATTAAAAGAGTTATACCTTAATGACCTGATAAGCATCGACGATTATAAATCGGACTATTCGGCGCTGAAGGAAGATTTAATAAAAGCATACAGCTCACAAACGGAACACAAAAAACCTATTGATGTAAGGAAAATCACGGAATTGCTTTCCAAGTACCCCGATTTGTCCAGCGCCGGAAAAAAAGAATTCTGGAGCAGAATTCTAAAAAAAATCGTCATCACACAAAATGATGACTTTTTAATTGAACCGTATTAGCCATTTTTGCATTAACAGACCTGTTAATATAATTATGGTGAAATATAACAGGCTGCCTTTTTAATAGGGCAGCCTGTTGTGTTCATATCACAGGTTCCGAAGTTTCCGCATGATATTTTCGTACAGACGCGGGTTGACGATATGCAGGCTGTCCATCAGCTCATCGATGACGGAAAGGGTTTTCTTCATATCCTTTTTTTCGATCGTTTGCAGAAAATCGCTGCCGCCCTCCGGGATGCTGTCCTCTGCCGTCATAGCTCCTGCAGTAACCGGCTCCGACGAAAACGATTGCGCGGCGTCGTATTCGCGACGGTCGATACGTCCGCCGAGCCTGTCGCGCACAGCATACAAATCGGCCAGCTTGGAGCAGGAGGCGAACGTCGTCCGCCCTGCCTCCAGCTCCGCAATTGCCCTGTCGATCTCGCTGAGGTTGAGCACAGTCGCCGCCTCCCCCGGTCAGGCTTTTTCCAGCTCGGACTTAAAGCGGCGGATGATCTCCCGTTCCCTTTCGCTGTCCGCATCGCGCATCAGTGCATCGACGTGCTCCATCAATGCGCCCGCGTCACGCGAATAACCGTTATACCGCGTTCCGCCGTCGCGGGAATAGCGACCCATAGAATCACGCTTTCTGCCCCGGTAGCTGCTGCCGCCGTCATAGAGGACATGCCCGCCGCCATAGCCGCCGCGAGCTTCCCAACCGCCGCGGCCGTAGCCGTCCTCACTGTAGCCTTCCTCTTCCAGCATACATATTTTGTCGATATTCTTAATCGTATCGGTCAGCTTGTGGACGGTTTCGAGGTCGCCCGCAGACAGCTCCGGCTTGTTTGCGATTTCTTCAAGCTCCATCTGCAGCTTGTCCTTCAGTTCATACAATGCTTTCATCGTTCAAACTCCTTTCAGCAGACACGTTCTGCAATGATGTTGGCGTTCTGCAGCTCTATCGTCTGCGCAGATGTGTTCTTTACGGCAACAGTCACGCAACAGCCGCGGGGCACGTCAATAAACGCGGCCGCAAAAACATTGAACTCGTCGCCCACGGCGGCCGGAGTTACGGTAGCCGTCGCGCTCCCAAGCGCTTCACCCTCTACGGCGATCGCAATGGAGATCGGGCCCACGGTCCCGCCGGTGGGGATGGCAATATTGCCGCCGAAAACCACTTTGTACCGTGCACGGCACTGATTCGTCATCCCGCGCAGCGTGATAATGCCGGACCCTTCCCGATGAACGATGCAGGCCGAACCGCACACAGGCGTCTCGCTGAAAACAGCGTTCGCGTTTGCTGCGATCTGCTGCACGAAAATATTCGTAAATTCAGCCAAATAAATCATTCCTTTCAGAAAAAAATAAGCGGCAGGACTGCTGCCCCGCCGCATTGACCAAAATCGGCACGGAGCCGAACATTCCGAAGGTTTCGGAAAGATGTAAATATTCCGTTATCGTCCCGACAGTCGGGAATGATCACGCACCGGCGCCGCATCCGCAGCCGCCGTAGCCATAATTGGTATAGCAGCAATTGGGGTTCGGAACCAGATAGGCAGGCGTCGGGCAGTCACGTCCGAGACGGCGGATCAGCTCTGCGGTCTGTGCTTCCTGATTGGCCGTCAGATAAGCGTTCTGCGCCGTCTGGCTGGCCTGGAATTTCAGCGACTGGTTTTCCGCAGTGAGCGTCGCGATCTTATCCTGCGTCAGGAAATCGAGGATCGCGCGGCTGTTGGCGTTTGCGTTGTCAATGATGTCGCGCGTGCTGTTCTGAATCGTGTTCCGGGTATCGCAGGCCTGCGTGGCCAAATCATAGCGTACACCCTGAATCGCGTTCTGCGTCGCTGCGGACTGCGTTGCGAGGTTGTAGTTCACGCCGTCGATTGCGCGCTGTGTCTGGCAGCAGCATTCGGAAAGCTGCGCGCCGAGGCTGTTGAAGCCCGCCTGCGTCTGGTAGCCGAGGTTGCATACGGCCGTGTCCACGCCGTGAAAGCCGGTGGTCACAGCATTCAGGAGGTTCGACTGACCCGTCTGGAGCCCCTGAAGCGCAAAGCCCTCGTTGATGTCGGCTCTCGTTGCCCAGCCCTGCCCGGAGGGCGAACCGAGACCGCCTGAATTGTTTCCGCCCCAACCGTTGTTCCCCCATCCGCAGAATGCGAACAGGAACAGGATAAACATCCACCAGAAACCGTCGCCGCCCCACGCACCGTTGCTGCCGTTATTGCAGGTCACTGCCGCAATGTCGGCGGGCGTCATTTCAGATGTGGTAAGAGACATTTGCTTTTTCTCCTTTTTCGATTTGTATTCCAAAGTGCGGCCGTTCTCGCGCGCCGGACGACTGCACATTCGGTCGTTTACTCCCTGCCCATCAGCGCGGCGAACTGCCGTGCCATATTCTGCAGCTCGTTATACTGGCTCTGCGTCATCCTTCCGCTGTTGAGCAGCTCCTGCACCTGCTGTTTCGGGTCGCCCGAAAAGGTCTTGCGAAACTCGTTGAACCGGCGCATCATTTGCATCATATTTCCCATAGGAGCAGGCGCGGACGGCGTTCCGCCTCCGAGCGCGTTATAGATCGGGTTTGCCATTATTCCACGTCCTCCTTAACCTTTTTCGACTTTGCCGCATCTTTTGCCGCCAAAGCGTCCAGACGCGCCGACAATCTGTCGAACTCCTCACGTGTAACGTAATTTTCAAGCGGAATATTTGCCACATTTTGCGGCACGGAAGCATTTGCCGCCCGCTCTACGAGATCATACACCTTGAGCGTAGGCTTTCCGCTTGCATCTGCCTGCTTGAGATAGACGACCGGCGCGCTGCTGTCCCACATTGCAACGGCGCTGTTCGGCGCGACAAGGTATTCGCGCGCAGCGGTCTCATTCGGAACCCACACGATGCCGGTCTGTGCCTGTGGCTGCGGTACGGGCTGCTGCATCGCCTGCGGCGCGGGCTGTTGGGACGGCTGCCTGTCCTGACGAAGCTGTGCGAGCTGGTCCTGCATCGGCGGTGTGTAATATCCGCCGGTTGTCTGCGGATAAGGGCTGTAATACGGTTGATAGGCCATTTACTGTTCCTCCCTGTGCCAGTAGTACAGCGGGGTTTCGTCTCCGCTGTCCCACGTGTCGTAGTGATCGCCGTTTCGGACGCACACGACGTGCGACTGAAGTGCGAGCACATATATGCCTTTCGGATGGTCACGGCAAAAGTCATGGATCGTGTAACAATCAGGACAGGTGTTCGGCAATGCCTCACGCCGGAAGCCGTTTTCCCGTAAGTACGTGCCCCAAACGTGATTTGCGCTCGGCATATCATGCCGGCGCAGCCCCTCGACTGCCAGATCCGTGTACACTTCCTCCCACGGCCTGTTCAGCGCAAGAGCTATGGCGCGAACCGTGCAGTCGCCGACGCGCTTTCCGGACGGGTTGGCATTATACCGGCGGTACACGGTCAAGCCTCTTCGGGGTACTCTTTACGGTCGTCGGTCAAAAGCTCACTCCGACGGACAAACATTGCCAAGCCGTCAAAGTCCTGCTCGGTCAGATACCGACGGCAGATGTCGACGGCGGTTTTTTCCGTATATCCGCATTGTTGCAGACGCCGTATCATTTCCGATGCCTGAACGGACATGCATGTCATCTCCTTCTACACTCCCATTTTAGCGCAAAAAAAAGCCCGCTGGGGTTGATCCCGGCGGGCGTTGTGCACAGGTTATGTATGATTTATGCTTGTGTGCTTTCGGGAGAGCCGTATAACCGTTCCGCAACGCAGCTTATGCGCTGCAGAATATATTGGATGTGCGAAGCGACGGTGCCGCGCGTCCATCCAAGCTCCGCCGCGATATCGATCTGCGGCACCTTTTCGATGATGTACCGTGTGGCGATCAGCTCATCGTCCGAATGGAACGCAGCTTCGCGGATCGTATGCTCAAGCTCGCTTTTCAGCAACGGTTCGAGCATTTCGGGAAGCCTGACGCGGGCACCCATATTTTTCTCCCCCTTATTCTTCGCCTTTCAGTTCCAAAACGCGCGTAAGCAAAACGGCGACTTCGGCGCGG